>Ga0272482_10000713_pt1 | contig 10220 bp, 9 predicted proteins | sample RVTome_8_FD_192427 | JGI IMG/M metagenome (GOLD analysis project Ga0272482, IMG submission 192427) | Soil microbial communities from uranium-contaminated site in the Upper Colorado River Basin, Wyoming, United States - RVT160D0 (version 2) ...
GAGCAGGCTCCCTCTTTCGAGGGCAGCTTCGCGTTACGAGGCGATCGGCGGCTGTTGGCCGGTGACGCCCCAGTAGGTGTGGCGGGCCAGGGCGATGCGCACGTCCGCGGTGGGGATGCCCCAGAACTCGAAGCCGTAGTGGTGCGCGGCGACGTTGGCGATCATCGTGACCAGGACCCCGGCGTTGGCCATGGGGTCGACGCCCAGGTTCTGCCCCTCGGCCTGGAACGACTCGGTGACCGCGGCGAACGCCTTGGTGAGGCTGTTGAGCCACCGCACCCGCACCGAGCGGAAGCGCCGGTCGCCCTCGTCGGTGCTCAGGTCGACCACCCGCAGCACCGGCCGGTGCTCGTCCCAGAAGCGGATGAACTCGTCGGCGAAGGCCAGCGCCGTGTCGTAGCCGGCCGTCCCGCCCCAGTCGCCCTGCTGGATCATCTCGACGAGCCGCTCGCTGGCCTCGGCCATCTCCTCGCTCAGCAGCAGGATGGCCGCCTCGACGTCGCCGAAGTACTGGTAGAAGGTGGCCGGCGACGTGCCCGCGCCGCGGGCGATGTCGATCACCTTCAGGTCGCGGTACGAGGTGGAGCGCAGCATCTCGGCCGTCTGGTCGAGCAGCTTCCGCCGTGTGGCGCGTCCGCGTCGCCCGGGGACGCGGCCGTCCGAAGCCCGGACGTCCTCGTTCTCGTCGAGCGATGTGGCATCGGACATGGTCCCCCACCGTAGCTAGTTCTGACGCCCCATCAGGTGACGAAGAGCGTTGGTTACCGGACGTACTGCCCATCGGGCGGCCTATCGGGTGGCCGCTCACCGGAGCGGCTCGATGTACTTCGTGGCGAAGGCGTCGAGGGCGCGCTTGTTGTCGTCGAGCGAGGCGTTGGTCAGCCCCTCGATCATCCACGCCGAGGTCATCAGCGTGGTCACGCCCATGCCCTCCAGCTGCTCGACCACCCCGGCGTGCGGCATGGCGTCGGTGATGGCGGCGATCGCGTCGAAGGGCTGGTCGAGGCGGCCGGCCTCGGCCCGCAGCCGGTCGAGCCGGGCCATGTAGGCCCGCAGCTCCTCGCGGGTGTAGTAGACGCCGACCCAGCCGTCGCCCTGCGATGCGGCCCGCCGCAGCGCGATGTCGCTGTGGCCGCCGACGATGATCGGCACCGGCTTGCTCGGCACCGGGGCGATCTGCAGCTTGTCGAAGTCGTAGAACTCGCCGTGGTGCTCGACGAGCCCGCCCTGCCACAGCTTCCGGAGCACCTCGACCTGCTCGTCCATCCGGGCGCCCCGGCGGGAGAACGGCTGCTCGAGCTGGTCGAACTCCTCGCGCATCCACCCGGCGCCGATGCCGAGCGACACCCGGTCGCCGGTGAGCCACGCGGCGGTACCCACGGCCTTGGCCACGACGAACGGGTTGCGCAGCGGGAGCACGTACACGTTGGTGGTGAACTCGATGCGGCTGGTCACCGAGGCCATGGCGCCGACCATCACCCACACGTCGGGCCACGGCGTGTCGGCGGCGAACATGGGCTTCCCGTCGGCCGTGTACGGGTACTCCGAGCCGAGCTCCTCGGGGTAGAAGACGTGGTCCGACAGCGCCAGCTGGTCGAACCCGACGCCCTCGGCGTGCTGCGCCAGCTCCACCCACTGGGACGGGTCGGCGAACATCAACGACTGGCAGAACCTCATTGCTTCCCGCTCCTGCTGCTTCGCAGCGGGCCGCTCGGGCCACGCTCGCTCATTGACTGTGCCCCGGCCAGCGCCTTGCCTCGCTGGCGCTCCCTACGGACGGACGCTCGCTCAGGAGACTTCCCCCTCGGTCTCTGACGTGACCTCGTCACGGAGCTGGTACTTCAGGACCTTGCCCGACGGGTTGAGCGGCAGCGCGTCGACGAGCCGCACCTGGCGGGGCACCTTGTAGTTGGCCATCTCGTCGCGGGCCCAGGCCACGATGGCGTCGGGGTCGGGTGTGCGCCCCGACGCGGGCACCACGAACGCCACGCCCACCTCGCCCATCCGCTCGTCGGGCACGCCGACCACCGCCACCTGCCCGATGTCGGGGTGGCGCGACAGCAGGTTCTCGATCTCGGCCGGGTAGGCGTTGAAGCCGCCGACGATGAACATGTCCTTCTTGCGATCGGTGATCCGCACGTAGCCCCGCTCGTCGGCCCAGCCGATGTCGCCGGTGTGGAGCCAGCCGTCGGCGTCGATGGCCTCGGCGGTCTGCTCGGCGTCCTCGAAGTAGCCGAGCATCACGTTGTAGCCCCGCACCACGATCTCGCCCGACTCGCCGGCCGCCACCTCGGCGCCGTCGTCGTCGACGATCCGCATCTCGACGCCGGGGTAGGCCCGCCCGGACGTCTGGGAGATGGTCTCGGCGTCGTCGCCGGCGCGGCACGACGACACGAACCCCGTGGCCTCGGTGAGCCCGTAGGCGGTGAGCACGGTCTCGAACCCCAGCTCCGACCACATGCGCTCCACCAGCGACACGGGCACGGCGGCGGCGCCGGTGACGGCGAGGCGCAGCGACGACAGGTCGAACGTCGCCCGGTCGGGGTGGTTGAGGATCGTCTGGTACACGGCGGGGGCGCCCGGGATCGTGGTGATGCCGTGGGCGGCCACGTTGCGCATGGCCTCGGGCACGTCGAACACGGCCTGCGGGTACATCGTGGCGCCCACCGACAGGCACGAGATGATCCCGGCCCGGTAGCCGAACGAGTGGAAGAACGGGTTGATGACCAGGTAGCGGTCGTCCTGGCGGAGGCCGACGAGGTCGGCCCAGTCGGCCGAGGCCCGCACGGCGGGGCCGTGGGCCGACATCACGCCCTTGGGCGAGCCGGTGGTGCCCGAGGTGAACATGATGTCGCAGACGTCGTCGGGCCCGACGGCCGCCAGCCGCGAGTCGACCACGGCGTCGTCGACCTTGGCCCCGTCCAGCAGGAAGTCGAGCCAGACGCTGACCGGCGGCACCCCGGCGACCTCGCCGTCGTCGCCGCCGACCGGCCGCAGCACCACGATCCGCTCCAGGTGCGGGAGCTCCTGGCCGGCGAGCATGGCGACGTAGTCGTTGCCGAGGAAGCCGTCGACGGTGACCAGCAGGCGGGCCCGGCTGCGGGCCAGCACGTAGGCGGCCTCGGCGCCCTTGAACCGGGTGTTGAGCGGCACGGCCACCGCTCCGGCGGCGTGCAGGCCGAGCAGGGCGACGGGCCACTCCCAGATGTTGGGCGCCCAGATGGCGACCCGGTCGCCGGGTTCGACGCCGGCGGCGACGTAGGCCCGGGCCGCCTGGCGGGCCTCGGCCCACAGCTCGGCGTAGGTGAGGCGGGTGTCGCCGTCGACCAGGGCCGGGTGGTCGCCGAACCGCTCGGCGGCCGATCGGGCCAGGTTGGGGATCGTGCCCCACTCCAGATCGCCTCGCAAGGCTCCCCCTGTCATTCGTTCGTCGGGTCGGCGCCGGCCCAGGCGGCGACCACCTCGTCGACGGTGGTGACGGTGGCCAGCAGCGCCAGGGTGTTGTCGATGACGGCGTCCGCGTAGTCGGCGGGGATGCCGCACACGGCGTCGCGGGGCAGGACCACCTGGTAGCCCCGGTTCACGGCGTCCATCACCAGGTTGGTGATGGCGATGTTCACCGACACCCCGGCCACCACGACGGTGGTGACGCCGAGGTTCCGCAGGACCGGGTCGAGGTCGGTGCCGGCCATCGGGTTGAGGCCGTGGGTGCGGGTGAGCACCAGGTCGTCGGGCTCGACCCCCACCTCGGGCACCACGTCGACCGCCGTCGTGCCGGGCAGCAGCGGCACCGGCGAGCGCTGGACGGCGGCGAACAGCCGGGCGTTGCGGTTGGCGCCCCGCCCGTCGGCCCGCCGGTAGGCGGTGGCGTGGACCACCTGGGCCCCGGCCGCGCGGGCCGCCTGCACCAGCCGCCCGATGGCGGGCAGGACGGGCGCCGCGGCCTCGGCCAGCGCCGGGAGGGCGCTGGTGGGGCCCACCACCCCGTTCTGGACCTCGGACGTGACGACCGCCGTGGTCGAGGGATCGACCAGATCGGCCAGTGAGACGGGCACGTGAGGACATTATCTGACGGGGCGTCAGGTTCGCCTAGGATCGGGTCCCGGAGCAGCTGATGACCTACGAGACCATCACCTACGAGGCGGGGGACGACGGCGTGGCCGTGGTCACCCTGAACCGACCGGACCGCTACAACGCCTTCGACGCCGTCATGTGCGACGAGCTGGCCGCCGTCTGGCAGGAGCTACGCCACGACGACGACGTGCGGGCCGTGATCCTGACGGCCGCCGGCGAAAAGGCGTTCTGCACCGGCATCGACCGCGAGGACGTGCCCGAGGACGAGGAGTCCTACGACTTCTCGCCCTACACCTACGACGACCCCGGCGGCCGCATCGGCCCCAAGAGCGCCCAGCTGTGGAAGCCGGTGATCGCCGCGGTCAACGGCATGGCCTGCGGCGGCGCCTTCTACCTGCTGGGCGAGGTGGAGTTCATCATCGCCGCCGACCACGCCACGTTCTTCGACCCCCACGTCACCTACGGCATGCCGGCGATCTTCGAGCCCACGCTCATGCAGCCGCGGATGCCGTTCGGCGAGATCATGCGGCTCAGCCTGCTGGGCAACCACGAGCGCATGTCGGCCAAGCGGGCCCACGAGATCGGGCTCGTGTCCGAGGTCGTGCCCGGTGACCAGCTGCTCGACACCGCGCGCTGGGCCGCGGCCGCCGTCGCCTCGGCGCCGCCCGCCGCCGTCCAGGCCACCCTCCGCACCCTGTGGGCCGCGCGCGACCTCCCCCGCCTCCAGGCGGTCGATCTGGGCAACGCGTTCCTCAACCTCGGCATCAGCCAGCAAGGCATGGCCGACGGACAGGTGACGTTCGCATCAGGCAAACGCATCACCCCGCGTGTGCGGTGACCTGGCCTTGGTCACGAACATCCCGTTCCCACTGGCGCCGCCGGTCTTTTCGCCCTAAAAGTCACCCCTAGCGATGCTGGGACAGACCGTGCGAGAAGCCGCGTGGCGGTTCGGCGAGACAGTGGCGTTCGTCGACCCCGACGGCACGCCCCTCACCTTTGCCGAGCTCGACCGACGCTCCGACGAGATCGCCGGCGCGCTCGTGCGCCGCCGGCACAAACGCGGGGACCGGGTGGTGCTCCGGTTGCCCTCCGACAGCTCCTACGTCATCGCCTACGCGGGCGTGGCGAAGCTCGGGGGCGTGGCGGCGGGCATCAACCCCAAGTTGGCCACCCCCGAGCAGGAGGTGCTGGCCGACCTGGTCGACCCGGCGCTGGTGCTCTCCGATCCGGCCGAGGTGCGGCTCCTCGAGGCCGAGGGCCGGGGCCGCCGGGTGCCCGACCTGAAGCCCGACGCCGATCGGCCGGTGGCCATCGTGTTCACCTCCGGCACCACCGGGCTGCCCCGGGGTGCCGTGTTCAACGAGGCCCAGCTGTCGGCGGTGGCGCTCCTCGACACGGGCGACGTGTGGGCGCCGGCCGGCACGGTCGGCCCCGCCACCCTGGCCGCCACCCAGTTCGCCCACGTCGGCTTCATGACCAAGCTGCCGTGGTACCTGCGCATGGCCATGCGCACCCACATCCCCGACCGCTGGAACGCCGACGACGCCCTGCGCACCATCGCCGAGCAGCGCATCCCGTCGATCGGCGGGGTGGCGCCCCAGCTGGCGCTCATGCTGCGGTCGCCGGTGCTGGCCGAGCACGACTGGTCGCACGTGAAGACGATCATCATGGGCGGCGCTGCGTCGCAGCCCTCGCTGGTCGACGGGGCCCGCCGGGCGTTCGGCGCCGACTACTCGATCCGCTACTCGTCGACGGAGTCGGGCGGCTGCGGCACGGCCACCGACTTCGACGCCGACGACGCCGAGGCCCTCTACACGATCGGCAAGCCCCGGCCCGGGGTCGAGGTGGCGGTCATCGACGAGGGCGGCATGCCCAAGGCCGTGGGCGAGGTCGGCGACCTGTGGCTGCGGTCGCCCACCCAGATGGCCGGCTACTGGAACGACCCCGACGCCACCGCCGTGACCCTGGTCGACGGCTGGCTGCGCACCGGCGACCTGGCCTGGGTCGACGAGCTGGGCAACCTGGTGCTGGCCGGGCGCCAGAGCGACATGTACATCCGGGGCGGCTACAACGTGCACCCCGCCGAGATCGAGGGCCAGCTCATCGTCCACCCGGGCGTGGCCGACGCCGTGGTGGTGCCCCGGCCCGACCCGGTGATGGGCGAGATCGGGGTGGCCGTGGTGGTGCCGAGCGATCCGGCGACGCCCCCGACCCTCGACGACGTGCGGGCCCACCTGGCCCCGCGCCTGGCCGCCCACAAGCTGCCCGAGGCGCTGCGGGTGGTGCCGGCGCTGCCGCTCACGTCGGGGCAGAAGGTCGACCGGATGGCGCTGGCGGCCGACGAGGCCGCCGCCGCGACGGAGCTCATCGCGCCGGGGGCGGCGCCGTCGCAGCCGGGCTCGCAACCGACGTCACCACCCGAATAGGGCTGGCATCGCGCTTTCCGGGGTATCCGCGTGTCATGAACAGCACGCTCCTGTGGATCATCGCCGCCGTCCTCGTCGTGGTCGGCATCGTCCAGCTCGTGCAGGGCCAGATCATCTTCGGCGCCCTGCTGATCATCGCCGGCCTCCTGGTCGGCCCGGGTGGTGTCTCGATCTTTCGCCCCCGCAGCAACCGCTACTGATCGACACCGTCGGTCACCGACCGGTCACCCCGGTCGCGTTCTCGCCCCGTCCTCCTGACCTCGTCAGGGCGGCGGGGCGAAGGCCGTGAGGCGGCTGGACGACCCGGCGGGCCGGTTGATCGTGAACAGCCGGCCGTCGTCCACCACCACGTGGTGGACGGTGCCCCCGACCGGCACGGCGGCCAGCGACGGGCACGTCGCCTCCCCGCAGCCGTCGGCCGGGAAGGCCTCGACGATCCCGGCGCCGCCCACGTAGACCACGCCGCCGGCCACCGTCGGCGCCGACGATGCCGAGGTGCCGAGCGCCGCGGACCAGGTCGGCTCGCAGGTGGCGGCCCCGCAGCCCCCGGCCGGGAAGGCCCGCAGCGTGGCGGCGGCGCCCACGAAGACCGTGTCCCCGGCGATGGCCAGGCCCGACGCCCCCGCCCCCAGCGGCGCCCGCCACAGGGTGACGCCGGTCGTCGGCGACAGCGCCACCAGCTCGTCGCCCGCGGCCACCAGCGCCTCGCCCCAGCCCGACCGGGCGGCGACGGCGGTCGGCTCCCCCAGGTCGTCCCGGGTCCAGGCGGTCGAGCACACGGCGCCCCCGCAGCCCGCCAGCGGGTAGCCGGCGACCACAGCGCCGTGGACGACCACGATCCGGCCGTCGACCACCGCCGGCGGCGCGACGAACGGCTCGGGGGTCGAGGGCGGCGGGGTCGTGGCCTGCCACTGGGTGGCCAGGGTCCGGGCGTCGCGCACGACCAGGTCGGGGACCAGGTCGGTGCCCATCGTCTGCTGGACGACGCGCCCGCCGGACTCCACCGGCGGGGTCATCGAGATGTTCGACTCCCGGCCGATCTCCCGGCCGTCGACGGGGTCGAGCCGCACCGGACCGCCGAACCCGCCGACGGGGCGCGGGCCGGAGTAGAGGAGGAAGTAGCCGGCCCACAACTGGTTGTCGACGAACGCCGGGGCCGGGTAGTCGATGCTCGGCGAGGCGCAGCAGAAGCTGGCGAACACCCGCCGCCAGGCCTCGGTGCCGGTGGCGGTGTCGTAGGCCCGGGCGCCGATGGACGACTCGCCGGTGGCCGCGTCGAAGCCGCCGGTGGTCACGTAGGCCCGGTCGCCCCGCACCATCGGTTCGCCCGCCCCCGGTCCCAGGCCCACCGTCCACGCCTGGACCAGCGAGGCGACGTCGTCGGCCGTCAGCTCGTCCTCGGTGTCGTTGTGGCGGGAGTGCCCCGGGTCGAAGCCGACCTGCAGCCAGCACCCCGGCAGCAACGCTGCCAGCACGGTCACGAGGACCGCACGCCCTCTCCCCCGACAGACCGGCATGGCCCACCCCCCTGTTGGAACCCCCACGTTCCTACCGGGACGACCCTACCCGTCGGTCACCGGCTGCGCCCCGGGAGCCGTCTGGGCGAGTCAGGTGCCGAAGATGCCGACGAAGCTCACCATCTCGCCCGGGTAGCCGCCCAGGTTGTGGGTCAGGGCCAGGTTCCGGGTGGGGCTGACGGTGCTGATGCGGCGCTCGTCGGGCGCCTCGCCCCGCAGCTGGAGCCACGCCTCGTACAGCATCCGCAGGCCGCTGGCGCCCACCGGGTGGCCGAACGACTTGAGGCCGCCGTCGGGGTTGACCGGCAGGTCGCCGTCGAGGTCGAACGCCCCGTCGAGCACCTGCTGCCAGGCGGTCCCCCGCTCGCAGAAGCCCAGGTCCTCCATGAGAACCAGCTCGGTGGGGGTGAAGCAGTCGTGGACCTCGGCCATGGCCAGCTGGTTCCGGGGGTCGGTGACGCCGGCCTGGGCGTAGGCGTCCTCGGCGCAGCGGACGATCTCCGGGAACGTGGTGTAGTCGTAGGCGGGGTCGGTGAGGCCGCTCCCGTTGCCGGCCACGAACGCCAGCGCCTTGATCAGCAGCGGGTCGTCGACGTAGCGATGGGCGTCCTCGACCCGGCACACGATGGCGGCCGCGGCGCCGTCGGCCACGCCGGCGCAGTCGAACACCGACAGCCCCCCGGCGACAGCCGGCATGCCGCAGATCTGGTCGACCGACATCTCCCGACGGAACTGGGCCTTGGGGTTGCGGGCGCCGTTGTGGTGGTTCTTGGAGGCGATGCGGGCCAGCGACCGGCGCAGCTCGTCGGGGTCGACCCCGTAGCGCTGGGCGTAGGCGGGGGCGACCATCGAGAACATGGCCGCGGCGGTGAGCGTGCGGTTGGTGCCGTCGGTCGGGATCGGGAAGGCGTTGAGGCCCTGGTAGCCGCTGTCCTTCACCTTCTCGACGCCCACCGCCATGGCGGTGTCGTAGGCCCCGGCGGCCACCGCGTAGGCGGCCTGGCGCAGCGCCTCCGACCCGGTGGCGCACATGTTCTCCACCCGGGTGACGGGCTTGCCCTCGAGGCCCAGGGCCTTGGCCAGCACCATGCCGCTCATCCCCGACTGGGCGGTGCCCAGCCAGTAGGCGTCGACGTCGTCGCCGGTGAGGCCCGCGCCCTTGAACGCCTCGGTGGAGGCGTCGACCAGCAGCTCGTCGACGCCCTTGTCCCAGTGCTCGGCGAAGCGGGTGCAGCCCATCGAGATGATGGCGACCCGGTCCTTGATCCCGTGGGAGCTCATCGGACGGGCCTCGCCTTCCAGAAGTAGTTGTGGATGCCGTCGGTGGTGAACAGCTTGCGGAACGTCATCTCCACCCGGCTGCCGACCGCCACGTCGGCGGGGTCGACGTCGGTGAGCTCGACGGGGAGGCGGCCGCCGCCGTCGAAGTCGACCACGGCGAACACCACGGGCGGGCTGGGCGAGTAGGCCAACCGGTCGATCGTGAACGTGACCACGGTGCCGGTGGCGTCGGCCATGGGCTGCTCGCGGCGGTCCTGGGCGGCGGGCGGCAGGTGGACGGTGCCGTCGTCGCCCCGGGAGCCGACGAAGCCGAACTTCCAGTCGGTGTTCCGGCCGGCGGCGCTGGCCGAGGGGCGGGCCGGCTCGGGGCGGCGGGGCGGCTCGGTGGTGAGCAGGCCCCGCCAGCGCAGGTAGGTGCCGTAGGCGATCGGGGCGCCGGCCGGTTCCGCGGTCTCGCGGGGCTGGTGCGCCGCGGTGGTCCGCACCACGAGGACGTCGGCGCCGTCGGCCAGGACCACCAGCGCCACCGTGCGGCCGGGGCCGGTGGTGTCGAGCAGGTGGGCCAGGGCCAGGCCGGGGGCGGCGGCGCCGGCGAACCCGGTGCCGGCCGGGGCGGCGACCACCTCGGCCGTCAGGCCCTTGGCGAACTGGTTGCCGGCCCTCGTGTGGGAGCCGACGACGGCGACCCGGTCGATCTCGTCGGCGGCCAGCCCGGTGGCCTTGAGCGCGTCGTCCCAGGCCGCACGGCCGACGGCGACGTACTGGCCCTCGCCGAACCGCTCCTCCCACAGCTTCGAAGCGGGGGCGCCGGGTGTGCGCCAGCGGTCGAGGAACTCGGCGGTGGCGCTCCCCCACCCGACCACCTCGGCGACGGGGCCGTCGCCGACGACGAAGGCCGCCGCGCCGTCGCCGCCGGCCGCCT
>Ga0272482_10000715_pt1 | contig 10210 bp, 9 predicted proteins | sample RVTome_8_FD_192427 | JGI IMG/M metagenome (GOLD analysis project Ga0272482, IMG submission 192427) | Soil microbial communities from uranium-contaminated site in the Upper Colorado River Basin, Wyoming, United States - RVT160D0 (version 2) ...
GATGCCGGCCCAGCCGCCCCGGTAGAGCTCGCCCTGCCAGGCCTTGCAGCGGTCGACCCAGCGGCCCTCCTGCTCCTCGAACTCGGCCAGCGTGCGGGGGTTGCCGTGGAAGGGGAGCGAGAAGTCGCCGTCGCCGCCCTTGGGCACGGCGTGCGCCGCCAGCCAGGCCCGCGCCTCGGCGCGGAGCGCGGCCTCCGCCGGCGAGTCGTCGAAGTCCATGCGTTCCCCCTTCCGTCGTGCCGGTCGAACCAGTCGTTCCGGCCGTGCCGGTGGATTGCCCGCCGACTGGACTGAAACTAGAGTCTAAGTTTCAGCGAAGGGGTGGAGCAAGGACGGGGGATCCCGCCCTGCCGACCGTTGGGAGACCGGACATGCCCATGCCCAGTGACGTCGGGATCGTCGACACGATGATCGGCTTCCCCCACGGCGACATGGCCGCCACCTACAAGTTCATCACCGACCAGACCAACGACCGGGAGTCGAAGGAGGACTTCGAGTTCCCGGCCGAGTACATGTTCAAGGACGTGCCCGACAAGCAGCTGCGCGACGCCACCGACCCGATCGCCGTCACGCTGGCCGAGATGGACCGGTGGGGGATCGAGAAGGGTCTCATCGGGGTGGGCGGCGGCGAGGGCGGTCTCGGCGAGATCGCCCTGAAGCGGCACCCGGACCGGTTCATCGCCTCGCTGGCGGCCGACCCCAACGACGGCGTCGACGGCATCCGCCGGATCCGCCGGCTCAAGGCCGAGTGGGACATCCGGGCCGTCGGCCTGTTCCCGTCGGGCACGTTCCCGCAGGTCGCCATCAACGACCCGCTCATGTACCCGGTCTACGCCACCTGCGCCGAGCTGGGCATCGCCGTGTTCTGCTGCGCCGGCGTGCCCGGTCCCCGGCTGAAGATGGCGCCCCAGCGGGTCGAGCTGATCGACCAGGTCATGTACGACTTCCCCGAGCTCACCTTCGTGACCCGCCACGGCTGCGAGCCCTGGGCCGACCTGGCCGTGAAGCTCATGCTCAAGTGGCCCGGGCTGCACTACTCGACCAGCGCCTTCGCTCCCAAGCACTACCCCCGCGAGATCATCGACTACGCCAACACCCGGGGCGCCGACAAGGTGCTCTACGCCGGCTACTTCCCGATGGGGCTGTCGCTGGAGCGGATCGTGACCGAGCTGCGCGACGTGGGGTTCCGCGACCACGTGTGGCCGAAGTTCCTGCGGGGGAACGCCCTGCGCGTGCTGGGGCTCGACGGGTGAAGGCCTCGGCGAGGCCGGTGCTACCCTCCGTCCCTTCCCCGGCGGGTCCGGCGGGTTGATGCACGATGGCGAAGCACAGCACGAGGCCCAGCGGCGCACCTCCCCGGGCGGCTCCCGACGTGGCGACGATGCGGCGCGACCAGCGGGAGCGGCGGGAGCGCATCGTCATGGCTGCTCGGCGGCTGATGGTCGACGTCGACTACGCCAAGCTGCAGGTGCGTGACGTCGCCGACGAGGCCGGCGTCGCCCTCGGCACGCTGTACCGGTACTTCACGTCGAAGGACCACCTGTTCGCCTGCGCCCTGCTGGAGTGGTCGTCGGGGTTCGGGGGCCGGCTCGACCGTTCGTCGGGGGCGCCGCCGGTCGACCGGGTGAAGGACGTGTACCGCCGGGCGGTCCGGGCCTTCGAGCGCGAGCCCCAGGTGTTCGATGTGCTGCTGCAGCTGATGGCCAGCAAGGACCCCGACACCGTGCTGGTGTTCGCCGAGTTCTCCCGGAACCAGCTGGCGGCGTTCGGCGCCGCCCTGGCCGACATCCCCTCGCCCGATCGCGACGACATCGTCGCCGTGATGAGCGCCGTCCTCACCGAGGGCCTGCGGAGCCGGCAGACCGGCACCCTGACGTTCGCCCAGGTCAAGGCCCGCCTCGACCGCACCGCCGACCTCATCCTCGGCTGAACGGACCCGCATCCTCGGCTGAACGGACCCGCAGGGCGGGGGTGCGTTGCGGGTGGCAGGCTGAGCGGGTGACGGACGATTTCGAGGCGGCGGAGTTCGCGCGGCAGTTCCAGGCGTTCCTCAACGACATGGGTCGGCTGATCCCGCCGGAGCGGGCGCCGGTCCGGGACATGCTGGTGGAGCACTTCGGCCGCGCCACCGGCGACCTGCCGGGGGTGGCCGAGCCGCTCGCGAACGCCGAGCACCCGAACCTCCAGCTGGCCCTCGACGAGCTCGTCGACGACCACGGCTGGACCGCCGTCGGGCTGCCGCTGGGCCTGCGGCGCTACAGCGGGTTCTCACTGGCCAGCCTGGCCACCAACCGGCCCGTCGACTTCGGGTTCCCGCCGCCCAGGCCCGGTCCCGTGGAGTACGTCAACGTCCAGGTCGGGCCCGACGAGACCCTGCCGTGCACCCAGCTGGCCCTGTACCTGGGGCGCTGGGACGACCGACCGGTGGCCGCGCTGGTCATGTCCGGCGACGAGCGGCAGATGCAACCGGCGCTGACGGTCGAGGTCCTGGCGCTCGACCGGGACGCCGCCCGGGGGTTCCTGGCCATGCTGCGGCGGCGCCGGGAGGCGCTCAACATCTACCGGGGCCGCACGCTGTCGTTCACCTACAGCCGCCACGGCGACTTCGGGCTCGGGTTCCTGGACCTGGCCCCGATCGTCCGCTCCGACGTGATCCTCCCCGAGGCCGACCTGCAGGCCATCGAGCAGCACACCATCGGCATCACGGCCCGGGCCGACGCGCTGCGGGCGGCGAAGCGGCACCTCAAGCGGGGCCTGCTCCTGTACGGGCCGCCGGGCACAGGCAAGACCTGGTCGGTGACCTACCTGCGCAACGCCATGCCGGAGCGCACGACGATGGTGCTCAACGGCGGGCCGGGCGTCGAGCTGCTCGGGCAGGCGATCGCCCTGGCCCGCAGCCTGCAGCCGGCGATGGTCGTCATCGAGGACGTCGACCTGGTCGCCGCCGAGCGCATGATGCCCGGGCGGCACTCCAACCCGCTGCTGTTCCAGCTGCTCAACGAGATGGACGGGCTGGCCGAGGACGCCGACGTCATCTTCGTGCTGACGACCAACCGCCTCGAGCTGCTCGAACCGGCCCTCGCCGCCCGGCCGGGGCGCATCGACCAGTCCGTCGAGATCAAGCTGCCCGACGCCGACTGCCGCCGCCGGCTGCTGGAGCTCTACCTCGCCGACGTCCCCACCAGCGACGTCGACCTCACCCCCCTCGTCGACCAGTCCGACGGCGCCAGCGCCGCCTTCGTCAAGGAACTGGTCCGCCGCGCCGTCCTCCGGGCGAGCAACGATGTCACGTACGCCCGGGACGAGGCCCGCCGCGAGGCCATCGTCGACGCCCGGGCCCGGGCCGGGGACCCGCCGCTCGCCGCCGCCCCCGTCCCACCCACCGTCCACCAACGGCACCTCGCCGACGCCCTCACCGCCCTCACCGGCAGCCAGTCACCCATCCTCCGCACCCTCCTCGGCGCGCGTCGGGGGGACCTGGACGGAGCTGCCTCGGCACCGGGTTCGGCTCCGCCGCCGACGACGTGATCGTCGACGAGGTCCCTGGCACCGACCCCGCCACGCCCACATCCGGGACGCCACCGGGCGGGGGTGGCCGCTGAAGGCCGCCCCCGCCCGGTGGGTCGATGGGTTGGTGAGTCGGTGGGCCGTGCGTCAGTGGGGGGACGGGATGCGGGGCGAGACCTCGGGGGTGACGGTCGCGCTGCCGGTCGTTCCCGGGACCTCGTAGACGAAGTCGTCCTCGATGTTGGCGTCGAACAGCGTGAAGTCGCTGAGGTCGGCGTTCGTGACGAACAGGATGTCCATCCGGCCGTCGCCGAAGTAGTCGCCGGCCACCGCCGTGTCGAACTCGTCGTCGTGGGGCGACGCGATGTCGTCCAGGCGGAACTGCTGGCCGAAGAGGTACTCCCACACCGGGTCACCGGTCGAGCCCTGGGCGTACCAGTAGACGTCGTCGCCTCGCCGACCGTCGCCGTAGTAGTCGTAGCGGAACGGCTGGTAGGTCGTGCCGGCGACGGACAGGGCCTGGGTGGTGTGGTCCAGGGTGCCCTGGGTCCAGTCCCACACGCTGTCGGGCGTGCCGCCGGGGCCGTACCAGATGGTGTCGTCGGTGTCGTCCTTGCCGATCGACGCCACGACCGGCCGGTAGTGGCCGCTCACGTTGCGCACGTGCGTCCAGTAGGCGTTCCCCACCTCGAACTCCCACAACGGGTCGGGGGTGGGCCCGGGCGCGTACCAGTGGATGTCGTCGGCGCCGTCGCCGGTGAAGTCGCCGGCGATCGGCTGGTAGGTGGTCCCGCTCACGCCGGTGGGGAGCCTCACCACGCTGCCGGTGCCCTGGAAGTGCCAGATGCTGTCCGGTGCGTCGCCGGGGCCGTACCAGAAGATCTCGTCCCGGTCGTCGCCGTCGAAGTCACCGGCCACCGGGACGAGGTCCTGGTGGTCCACCGTGAACGGGTGCGTGTCCCAGCTGAGCTCGCCGCCGGGAACGCCGCCGTTGTCGAACACGACGAGGTACGAGTCGTGGGGCTCGCCGGCCCGGTAGACGAACACCTCGTCGGCGGCGTCGCCGACGAAGTTGCCGCTGATGAACGTGGGTGCCATCGGTTGCGCCGCCGCCACCGGGTTCGACGTGCCCACCGGCGCGCCAAACGTGGACACCGCGAGCACCACGCCCGCGGCAGTGATCCGCTTGATCATCGGATCCGCCTCCTGCTTCCTTTTGTCTGGGGCTATCCCTCTGAGATGCCGCCGAGCCGGGGGAACGCCCGCCCGATTCCTCGCCACCGGCGTGGCCCCCGCTCCAGCTGACGACCCTCAAACCCCGGGGTCCCCCAAACGGTTCCCAAGAGCCCCAATCCCACCTCACCCTCCCCGGCCCGCCCGCCCGCCCGCCCGCCGAGTTCACCATCGGACGGGGTGGCTGTCGGGCCCTGCCCGTCGGATGGCGACCCGGTCGGCTGGTCACGGTTCACCCGGAGCCGACTCGGCGTCGTTCCGTCGTTCCGTCCGTCCTACCTGGGTCGCCACCGGGCGGGGTGGCCGTCGGGCCCTGCCCGTCGGATGACGACTCCGCCCGCCGTCTGCCAGCGTCCCGCCCCTCGATCGACTCGACCGATCGGCGCTGGGATCAGCCGCCGGGCACGACGCACGGCGGGTCGGCGATGTCCCCGGTCTCGGCGTCGACCGCCACGACGGTCGTCGTGCCGGCGCCCCGGGTCGGTCAGGTGTCCGGGGACGGTTTGCGGGCGAGGGCGCCGTAGATGGGGACGGGGCGGCGGGTGGGGTCGGGCAGGTCGTCGGCGGGCGGGCGCCACTGCTCGATGGGGACGAGCCCGGGCTCGGCCAGCTCGAGACCGGTGAAGAACCGGGCGATCTGGTCGCGGGTGCGGATCACGTAGGTGTTGCCCATCAGCTTGGCGAACTTGTCGGCCGCTTCCCGCATGCCTTCACTGCCGACGTCGAGGCTCGAGTGGGCGAGCGCCAGGTAGCTGCCCGGCGCCACGGCGTCGAGGAGCCGGGCGACGATGCCGTAGGGATCGTGCTCGTCGGCCACGAAGTTCATCGTCGCCGGCGACAGGAAGGCCACCGGCTGGTCGAGGTCGAGGATCGTGGCGGTCTGCTCGATGATCGGGTCGAGATCGAGGAGGCTGCCGTGGACGTAGGCGGTGGTGACCTCGGCGCTCGATCGGCGCAGGGCGTGGGCGTGGGCCAGCACGGTCGGGTCGTCGCCCACGTAGACGATCCGGGTGCCGGGCGCTGCGGCCTGGGCGATCTCGTGCACGTCCCGGCCGGCGGGAACGGCGGTGCCGAGCTTGACGAACTGCGTCACCCCGACGTCGACGACCAGGTGGCACACCACCCGGGCCAGGAACGCCGCCATCGTCTGCACGGCGCGGCGGGCAGTCTCCATCTCCCCCGGGAGCATCCCGACGGCCTTCTCGACCGCTTCCCGGTCGACGGTGAAGTTGGCGTCGCCGCCGGCGAGGTAGTTGTGGATCCGTGCCGGGTGAGCGGTGGTGATGTCGATCTCGGTCGCCGACGGTTGCCGGTCGCCGCAGACCCGGCGTTCTTGATCGGTCACGCTGTCGCCCAGTGCCCTTCCGATGAGGATGAGATTCTGTCACACCCCCGCCACCTGTAGCCCCCTGCCCGGCAGGACGGAAACGGTTACCTGGGAGGTAATCGTCGCGGCGAGCCCGGGGGCTCACGATGGGGGCATCGGATGACGAAGGAGCGAGGAGCGACGATGCCCGCCTACGGAGTGGCCCACCTGCACAACCCGAACCTGCACCCCGAGGTGCTCGACTACATCGACCGGATCCAGGCGACCATGGACCCCTTCGGCGGCCGCTTCCTGGTGCACGGGGCGACGGTCGAGGTCCGAGAGGGCGACTGGCCCGGCACGATCGTCATCGTCGAGTTCCCCACGGTCGAGGACCTGAACACCTGGTACGAGTCACCCGCCTACCGGGAGATCCTGCACCTGCGCACCGACCACATCGACGGCGACCTGATCATCGTCGACGGCGTCGCCCCCAACTACGACCCCCGCCGCACCGCCGCCACCCTCCGCGCCACGGCCACGGCCACGGCCACGGCCACGGCCACGGCCACCTTACCCCACCGCCATCAGGAACACAGCCGAGATCTGCGACGCAAGGTCAGCTAGCGACACCAGGCGCCGGGCCCTTCGGGGAAGTCATCGTGTGCAAAGCACCGCGCCAACCTTCCGCCAGCGGGCCGAGCCGAACCCTCACTCAGACCGCCTCGGCGCCCCTGGTAGGACTCGAACCCACGACCCGCTGCTTAGAAGGCAGCCGCTCTATCCATCTGAGCTACAGGGGCGTAGCGCATCGAGCGTAGCGGGGTGGTGTGGGGCAACTGGTACGGGGTGGGTCGTCGGCGTCCGCTAGGGTTGCCGGCTCTTGGTGGCCGTAGCTCAGGTGGTTAGAGCACCAGGTTGTGGCCCTGGAGGTCGGGGGTTCGAGTCCCCTCGGTCACCCCACCAAGTGTCCCGGAGGCCCACCCCCTGAGAGGGTGGGCCTCCGCTGTCGGTGCCCACGGGCTGAACGTCGCCGGTGGCGGCACACTGGGGGCATGCGTCCGCTCGCCGTGCACCACGTGTCGATCAACGTCGACGATCTCGACGCCGCGCTCGGGTTCTACGTCGATGTACTCGGTCTGCGCCGGCGGGACGACCGGCCCGACCTGTCCGTCGACGGGGCGTGGCTCGATGCCGGTGGCCAGCAGGTCCACCTCATCGTCAACCGGGTGCCGGCGGGGGAGGGGCAGCACTTCGCCCTCCTGGTCGACGACCTCGACGCCGCCGTCGCCGAGCTCCGTGGCCGCCAGGTCTCCGTCAGCGACCCGTCGCCGGTCGGGACGAGCCGTCAGTCGTTCCTCGCCGACCCGGCCGGCAACCTCATCGAGCTCCACCAACCCGCGTCCGCCTGACCCCAGTCGGCCAGCTGGTCGAGGCCAGGTGGCAGTCGCTGGGTCGGGTCACGGCCGCCGGGCGTCGCGATGACGGACTGCGGGACCGGTGCCACTCCGACGCTCCTGCCGCGACGAGCGGTCCGGACCGGGCGTCGTCGGGGTTCCGGCTGGGAAGGCCGTCGCCTGCGTTCTCGGCGGTCGGCCCGGCCCGGTCCGGCTCGGGTCCGATGTCAGCGACGGGAGATCGATCCCGGGACGTCGGAGCGTGGGTCGGAGGTGGAGCGGGACGACGACGGGCGGCGGGGCCGGTCGTCCCAGGGTGGGACGACCGGCCGGGCCGTCGACGAGGTACTAGGGGAGGTTCTTCTCCGCCTGGTTCTGCCAGTTGGTGTTGGTGTTGATCTCCGGCGGGCTGCCCACGTACGCCGAACGGGCGGTCGTGTTGCCCTGGAGCGTGTACATGAACCAGGCCGTGACGTAGCCGAGGAAGCCGCCCCCGGTCCCCTGGATCGTGTTGTGCCCGGCGCCCTTCAGGGACGCCTTGGCGGCCGGCCCCGGGATCTGGTTGTAGTAGCCGGTCTGGCCGGAGGCGCTGGAGATGAGCCAGTCGTTGCTGCCGGTCATGAGCAGGACCGGGCGGGTCATGGCGCCCCAGTTGGTCACGTGCTGGGGGCTGACCCAGGTCGGGTTCGGATAGTTGAAGGCGGCCGTGCTCGTGATCAGGCCACCCGACAGGACGGTGGCGTTGGTCGCGCCCGACGCCCCCTGCGAGTGACCGGCGGCGCCGATCTTCGTCACGTCGAGCTTCCCGAAGAAGGTGCTCGACGAGTTGCCGTTCTGCGCCACCATGTAGTTGGCACCGGCCAGCACCTCGACGCCGCTGCCGGTCGCCCCGCTGGTGTGCGCCACCACGACGAAGCCCCAGCTGGCCAGGTGCGTCAGCAGGCCCGAGTACTGGCCGGGCGTGGCGCCCGTGCCGTTCCCCCAGGTGATGATGGGGTGGTCGACCCCACCGGCACCCACGTTGGTCGGGTAGTACAGGACGTACGACCCAGATGCGTCGCTCACGTTGGCCGTGCTCACGGCCCACGTGCCCGGCGTCTTGAACTGCGTTTCGATCGTCGAGGCTGCACCCACCGGCTGGGGCGTGAAGACCCCCATCGCCGCGATCATGGCGGCCAAGACCACCGTGATAGCGAGATGCCGGCGCCAACCGACAATGCCACGCGCTGCCCGCATGTTCTCTCCCAGATTCCCCAGGACGCGTCGTTGCGTCAGTTCCCCAATGGTCCGCCCGGGGTCGCTTGCGCCACCGGTCCGGCGGTTCCCTCGCCGATGACCGATCCCCGAGCGCCGGTGACCTTACGCCGTATCGCGCCGGGGTCGCAGGGGTTCGTGCGGGGGCTGGTGCGGGCCGTCGGGACCGACTAGAACGTTCGTTCTAGAGAGGCGGCGCTCGACGTGCGGCCCCGTCCACCGGAGGAGACCCGGATGCAGCAGCTGACGTGCGTGGCGCCCCAGACCGTCGAGTGGCGCGACGTCCCCGAGCCGACGCTCACCGGCCGGCCGGACGAGGGCGATGACGGCGTCGAGGCGACGGGGGCGTTGGTGCGGGCGGTGGCGGTGTCGCGGTGTGAGATCGATCCCCGGCTGATCGAGGTCGGTCCGCCCGGACCGCCGTTCGCCCTCGGGCACGAGGCGGTGGCGGAGGTCGTCGCCGTGGGGTCGGGGGTGACGGGGGCCGCCGTCGGGGACCTGGTCGTCCCCGCCTTCCAGGTGAGCTGCGGCGACTGCGACCGCTGCGCCCGGGGGCACACCGCGGTGTGCTCGTCGTACCCGGTGCTGTCGGACTACGGGATGCAGCCGCTGTCGGGCACCGAGTACGGCGGGATGCTGTCGGACCTGGTGCTCGTGCCCCACGCCGACGCCATGCTCCACCGGGTGCCCGCCGGGCTCACCCCGCTCGACGTGGTGGGCGTGGCCGACAACGTGTCCGACGGCTACCGGGCCGTCGCCCCGCACCTGCCGGCGATGCCGGGAGCCGACGTGCTGGTGGTCGGGCACGGCAACCTGTCGATCGCCCTGTTCGCCGTGCAGGCGGCGGTGGGCCTGGGGGCCGGGTCGGTGACGTTCGCCAGCCTCTCCGAGGAGGCCCTCGCCCTGGCCGCCGACTTCGGCGCCGGCCCCCGCCACACCGACTTCGCCCGGCGGGACGGGCGCTTCCCGCTGGTCGTCGACTGCGGCGAGCGGGTGGCCGGGCTCCGGTACGCCATCGACTCGACCGAGCCCGAGGGCATCTGCCACAGCGTGTCGGGAGCGGTCGACGGGCCGTTCGAGCTGCCGCTCACCAGGATGTACACCCTCGGGGCCCACTTCGTGACCGGGCGCCTGCACGCCACGGCGGTGATCCCGGAGGTGCTGTCGCTGGTGGCGTCGGGCGTCCTCCGGCCCCGCGACGTGACCACCACCCTGGTCGACTGGGCCGACGCCGCCACCGCCTACACGACGCCCACCATCAAGCTCGTCGTGGCCCGGGACTAAGTCGATCAGGGGGTCGGTCGGGATCGGCTAAAGTGTCCCACTCGAACCGGGCCCCCCGTTCCGACGGTGCGCAACGGCGACGAACAAGCTCCTCTAGCTCAATTGGCAGAGCAACGGACTCTTAATCCGCAGGTTCTGGGTTCGAGTCCCAGGGGGAGTACCCACCGAAGGCCCTGGCCGGCACCGCCGCCAGGGCCTTCCCCGTTCCCGGGCGAGGTACACCGCCGAC
>Ga0272482_10000717_pt1 | contig 10194 bp, 7 predicted proteins | sample RVTome_8_FD_192427 | JGI IMG/M metagenome (GOLD analysis project Ga0272482, IMG submission 192427) | Soil microbial communities from uranium-contaminated site in the Upper Colorado River Basin, Wyoming, United States - RVT160D0 (version 2) ...
CGTGAATAGAAAGAATGACTTCTCCTATTCACGATTCACGATTTACGATTTACGATTCACGGCTTTTACCCTTCTTACCAGAACGCGTCGAAGCCGCGGCGGAGGGGCTGGACGGGGGCGCCGATGGTCTCCAGCGAGATGCTCTCGTCGGCGCGCGGGGCGTATTCGAAGCCGAAGAGGGCGGCGTACTTTTCGGGCGTCATGAAGTCGAGGTAGTCGCCCTGCATGGCGGGCGTGAGCAGCTCGATGAGCAGGCGGTTCTCGACCCAGAACTCGACGACGCGGAAGACGCCGGCGCGGTCGAAGGTCTCGGCGCGCCAGCCCTCGCGGGCGGCGATCTCCCTGACGCGCTCCTCGCTCACGGGCACCGACACGGCGGCGTGCGTGGCCGTGTAGGGCGAGGCGTTTTCCTTGCGCCGCGCCTGCACCTCCTCGCCGCCGCCGCCCGGCACCAGCTCGTCGCCGAGCGGCGCGACCTCGATGGCCGTGCCGAGCGTGTCGCCGGGGAGGGCGAGGTAGGCGCCGGGGAAGGGCGGGAACGGGAAGCTGTATCCGCCCCACAACTCGGCGAGGACGGCGGCGACGTGCTGCGGGTCTCTGGCGGCGATTGAGATGTGATGAATCATGGCGAATGTCCTCCGTTAATCATACTCGGCGCGCGCCGCGCGCCTCCCGACACGTAACGCGCCGAAAGCGGACGAAGTGAATCACGAAAGGGAGGGGAAAGCCGCGAATCGTCAATCGTGAATCGTGAATAGAAAGAACCGTCTTTTTCGATTCACGATTCACGATTCACGATTCACGGCTTTTAGACGATGCAGACGTGGAGGCTTGAGGTCGAGTACGAGGGGACGCGCTACGCGGGGTGGCAGAGGCAGCCGCACGCGCGGACGGTGCAGGGCGAGCTGACGAGGGCGGCCGAAGAATTTTTGCAGGCGAAGGCCGAGGTCGGAGGGTCGGGGCGCACGGACGCGGGCGTCCACGCCTTGCGGCAGGTGGCGCACCTGCGCGTCCGCGCGGGCGCGAAGGCCGTGCGGCCCCGCCAACTGGAGGCGGGGCTCAACGGCCTGCTCCCGCACGACATCAACGTCCTCGGCGTGCGCCCCGCGCCGCCCTCGTTCGACGCCCGCCGCGACGCCGTCGCGCGCTTCTACCTCTACCACATCTCGACGCGGCGCACGGCCTTCGCCAAGTCTCACGTCTGGTGGGTCAAAGACCGCCTCGACGTGCGGGCGATGAGCGCGGCGGCCGCGCACGTGGCGGGCCGCCACGACTTCCGCTCGTTCTGCGAGAGCCCGGAGGCGCAGACCTCGACCGTCGTCCGCGTCGAGACGGCCGAGGTCTTCACGCGCGGCCGGCTCATCCTCTTCCGCGTCGGCGCGAGCCACTTCCTCTGGAAGATGGTGCGGAGGCTGACGGGCGCGCTCGTCGAGGTCGGGCGCGGGAACCTGACGCCGGACGACTTTCAGAAACTACTCCGCGGGCACAGCCGCGAGCCGGCCGCGTGGACGGCCCCGCCCTCGGGCCTCTTCCTCGAAAGGGTGCTCTACCCCGGCGACCCGCCGCCCGACGGGAATGAAGTTTCGAGTTTCGAGTTTCGGGTTTCGAGCTAAGGCAATTTTTGATTTCAGATTTTTGATTGGCGATTGAAAGGCAGCATGGCCTTCGTCTGCCAATCGCCAATCAAAAATCTGAAATCAAAAATTGCCTTAGCTCGTTAGAGAACTTGTTGCAGGATGCGGCGCGTGGTGGGGTAGCGGGCCTCGCGGCCCGTGTCGCGCAGGTGTTCGACCTTCCAGGGCGTCGGCCGGCCGCCGCTGATGAGTTGGCCGTCGTGGCCGACGCGGAACTCGGCGAGCCCGAGGCCCTCCCAACTCCGCGGCGTGTACAGGTTGGCGCCGTCGCGGTAGAGCACGTCGGCGATGAACTCTCTGCCGTCGGGCAGGAGGTAGATGCCCAGATTCCTCAGTCTCACGTTAAAACACCTCACGAGGGGGCGCCCGCTTCCCTCCGGCGACGCTCCGCGGCCGGGAGCGGCCCGCACCCCGCGGCTCCCCACGCGGGGGCTGCGGGAGGGTTTCAGCCCGTCGAAGCGCAACTGCCGATTGTATTAAAGGGGGTTGCTGAATTTAGCCCGCCGGCGGAAATTACGTCCGTCCGGTGACGGACAAAATGCGAAAGAGTAACAAAATTCTCGCCGGGGCCGGGGGCAAAAAGATGAGGCGACGAAGCGCTTGCCCCGCCGCCTCACCGACCACACCGTCACAGGAGAGCACTGCGACTGGGCGCACATTACCACCCGCGCGCGGGCCCGTCTGTCCGGTGCCGCACGGCGGCGTTAATCTTTTCGATTGATTTCGTGAACGCTTCAGGATGACAGGCGGGGCGGCGCCCGCGTACCCTCTGTGTGTTCGCCAAGCTGTCGGGACAAGGCGGGTCAGTTGAAAGCAGAGATGGAAAATCGCGGCGCGCACGCGCCGCTGGGGATGTCGCCGCGCCGGCGCCGGGCCGTCACCGCGGGCGTGATGATGGGGATGTTTCTGGCGGCGCTCGAAGCGACGGTCGTCAGTACGGCGATGCCGACCGTCATCGCGTCGCTCGGCGGGCTGAGCCACTACAGTTGGGTCTTCTCGGCCTACCTTATTACCTCGACCGTGACCGTCCCCGTCTGGGGCAAGCTCTCCGACCTCTACGGGCGCCGGCTCTTCTACCAGCTTGGCATCGGCCTCTTCCTCCTCGGCTCGGTGCTCTCCGGCGCCTCGACCTCGATGGCGCAGTTGATCGCGTTCCGCGCGCTCCAGGGGCTCGGCGCGGGCGCGCTCATCCCGCTCGGGATGACGATCATCGGCGACGTGTACACGGTCGAGGAGCGGGCGCGGATGCAGGCTTACTTCGGCGGCGTGTGGGGGTTGGCGAGCGTGATCGGCCCCGTCGCGGGCGGGTTCATCACGGACAACCTGTCGTGGCGCTGGGTCTTTTACATCAACATCCCTTTCGGGCTGGCGGCGGCGCTCGTCATCGGGCTCTCGCTGCGCGAGCCGCGGCGGCAGGAGCGGCCGGCGATTGACTACGCGGGCGCGGCGCTGTTGATGGCGGCCATCACGCTCCTGATGCTGGCGCTCGTCGAGGGCGGCGGGAGCGTCGAGGCGCTGACGGGCGGGCGCAACCTCGCGCTCCTCGGCGGGGCCGTGTTGTTGGGGGCGCTCTTCGCGTGGGTCGAGGCGCGCGCGCGCGACCCCATCGTGCCGTTCCGGCTGTTCCGCAACCGCGTGGTGACGGTGGCGGTCGTGGCCGGCTTTCTCGCGGGCGTGGCGATGTTCGGGGCCATCACCTTCGTCCCGCTCTTCGCGCAGGGCTCTCTGGGCGCGACGGCGACCGAGGCCGGGTCGCTGCTGATGCCGCTCATGTTGAGCTGGGTGTTGGTGGCGGTCGTCGGCGGGCGCCTGCTGCTCAGGATCGGCTACCGGCCGACGTGCATCGCGGGCTTCGTCATGCTGACGGCCGGGATGGCCCTGCTCTCGATGTTCGAGCGCGAGACGGCGCGCGCGTGGCTCTACTTCGACCTCTGCGTGATCGGCGCGGGGCTCGGGCTGACGATGCTGACGCTGCTGATCGCGGCGCAGCAGTCGGTGGGGCGCGAGCAACTCGGGATCGCCACCTCGCTCAACCAGTTCGCGCGCTCCATCGGCGGCGCGGTCGGCGTGGCCGTGCTGGGCGCGGTGCTGTCGGCGGGTCTGGCCGCGCACCTCGGCGAGGCGGCGCGCGCGGGCGCGGGCGGGCTGACGGCGGAGCGCGCGGCGGAACTGGCGGCCAACCCGAACGCGCTCGTCGAGCCGAGCGCGCAGGCCGCGCTCACGCCCGCGGCGCTCGACGCGCTGCGCGGCGCGCTCGCGTCTTCCGTCCACCGCGTCTTCTGGGCGGGGACGGTCGCCTCGGCGCTCGCGCTGCTCGTCACCTTCGCGCTGCCGCGGCGCGGGCACGGGGAGGCGGCGCGGGAGCCGCCCGAGGAGGCGTGCACCGTCGAAGCCTGCGAACGGATGGTCATCGCCGAACTGGCCGGACTCGACCCGGAGCACGAGCCCGTGGCGGCCGAGGGGGACTGAAGTTTCGAGTTGCGGGTTGCGAGTTTCGAGTTAAGGGAATTTTTGATTTTTGATTTGCGATTGGGGAAGGCGTGGGCCGCATTCAATCTCAAATCACCGGGTTCTGAGGAGGAGAATGATGAGCGACGAAAAGGAAGCGGAGAAGTCTTACTCGAACAGCGAAGTGGTCGCCAAGCTGCGGCGTCTGGCCGACGCGCTGGAGGCGGAGAAGACCTTCGAGATACAGATCGCGGGGAATCGCATCTACGTCCCGCCTTACGCCACCGTCGAGTTCGAGTACGAGCGGCGCGGCGACGAGGAAGAGGTGGAGATTGAACTGAAGTGGACGCGCCGTTGAACTCGGAGGGCGCGCGCGAAACTGCAAGACGGGAATAGTCACGGAGACACAGAGAAGAATTTTAGATTTTAGATTTGCGATTTTCGATTGGGAGGGTGGCCCATTCGTCTTTCAATCGAAAATCAAAAATCGCAAATCTAAAATTCTTCCCCGTCTCCGTGGCTATTCTTTGCTCGCCGGCCTCATTCGATAACAACCGGGAGTTCGTGGCCGGCGGCGGCCTCGTTGCCGCTGAAGTCGGCGGCGAGGATGCGCAGGGTGTAGTCGCCGGGCGGCAGCGCCGAGGCGTCCCAGAGCCCGCGCTCGGCGCGGCCGTCGCGCACCGTGTTCGTGACCTCGTAGAGGAAGCGCGTCGCGGCACTGCCGTAGACGGTGATGCCGCTCTCATCGGCGTAGGCGATCTTGGTCGGGTCGAGTCCGGGCGGCAGGCGGTTGAACTCGATGGTCACGCGCGGCCCCTCGAAGCCGGGCGCGGGCGCCCCGTCGGGGCGGAGCAACTGGTAGCCGAGTTTGTAGAGCCCGAGGCGGCGGCGCGGCTGGTTGCCGTCCACCCGGTCGTAGGCGTCGACGACGATCCGCACCTTCCCGCGCACGACGAGACGCCCGCCGCGCTTCTCCTTCAAAAGATTTCCCGATTCGTCGAACAGCTTGACGCCTTCGCGCTCGATCTTCGGGGCGACGTGGTCGGAGAAGCCCGCCCACGGCAGGGCGAGCGGGTTCAGCTCCGCGCCGGGCGGGCCGAGGTTGAGGTGGACGTGGTACATGCGGTTGACGGTGCCGAGCGCGTCGCCGACCCGGAGGCGCGTGCCGCGCCGGACTCTCACGCGCGCGACCTTGCCGGCCTCGTCGCGCACGGCGAAGAAGGGCGAGCCGTCGAGCGGCTCGTCGCGTTCGTCGCGCCCGACGCGGAGGTGGACGTAAGAGATGAGGCCGGCGCGGAAGCCTTCGTTCAAGCCGCCGAAGCCCCAGTTCGAGAGCGGCCCCGCGACCTTCTCCTCGAAGACGGCGCGGACGGTCTGTCCGTGGACGCCGAAAACGTCGATGCCGCTGTGGAGGTGGTGGCGGCTGTCGTCCGTGCCGTAGCTGCCGCGCACCTCGCCGAGCGTGGCGGAGACTTCGTGGCGCGTGCCCTGCGGGTCGAGCGGCCACGGGAAACTCGCGCCGCCGAGTTCGTCGGCGCGCAGCCGCGGCACGACGCCCGCGGCCGCGTCGTCCGGCGACCGCGCGGCTTGAGGTTGGCCCGCGGCTTGAACTTGACCGGCGGCTTGAGACTGCGGCGCGGCTTGAGTTGATGGAGACTGTCCGGCGTCCGTCGTCGCCGGGGAGATTTTGCGAACGAGGTAGTTGGCGGCGTCGGCGACGAGGAGCGCGCCGTCGCGCGTGAGGGCGAGGCCGGCGGGCTGATTGAAGCGCGCCTCGCGGCCTTCGCCGTCGGCGAAGCCGGGGCCGCGGCCGGCGACGACGCGGGCGGACAAATCGGGCGCGACCTGTATGACGCGGCCGCGGTCGAGTTCCGTGACGTAGAGGAAGCCGTCGTGCGTGAGCGCGAGGCCGGCGGGCTGGGAAATCTCGCCGGGTGGAGGCGCCTCGTCGGGCGTGTCGAGGTGCTGCATGACGACCGGCAGCGTCGAGACCTGCCCGTCCTTCGAGAGCTTGCGCAGGCGGTGGTTGCCCGTGTCGGCGACGTAGACCTCGCCCGCCTCCGTGACGGCGACGGCGCAGGGCGTGTCGAAGAGCGCGGCCGTCAGCGCGTCGCCGTCCGCGTGGCCGGGCGTGCCGGCGCCGGCGAGCGTGCGCACCTGTCCGTCTTTTGTCACGAGGCGGACGCGGTCGTTGTAGGTGTCGGCGACGTAGACGTTGCCCTCCTTGTCCACGGCGACGCCGACCGGCGCGTTGAACCGCGCGGACGCGGCGGGGCCGTCGGCGAAGCCCGCGTTGCCGTCGCCCGCGAGCGTCGAGACCTGCCCGTCGGGCGTCACCTTGCGGACGCGGTGGTTGCCCGTGTCGGCGACGTAGAGGTTGCCGTCGCGGTCGAGGGCGAGCGCGGAGGGCGTGTGGAAGGAGGCGGCCGCGCCCGCGCCGTCGGCGAAGCCCTCGCGCCCGCCCGCGAGCGTCGTCACCAGACCCTCGCGCGAGATTTTGCGGACGCGGTTGCTCTCGCCCGCGTCCGTCAGGTAGACGTTGCCTTCACGGTCTACGGCGACGCCGAACGGCTCGCGGAAGCGCGCGCCGGAGAGGGCGCCGCCCTCCTCGACGCCGGGCGAGCCGTCGCCCGCGAAGGTCTCGACGCGCGCGCGCCAGCCCACCGCCGTCGGGCGCGGCTTCTCTTCGCGCAGCGCGTAGAAGAGGAGCAGGGCCAGCCCGCCCGCGGCGGCGAGCAGGACGGCGACGACGAGCGTCAGCCTGAAGACGGGGCGGCGAGGGCGGTTGATGGTTGGTCGCAAGGAAGTATTAAAAGCAGTAGTCAGTAGTCAGTAAGACAGTAGAAAGACTTTCTCTATTTCATCGTGAGAGCGTCAGCGTGAGCGGCGCGGAGCGCTACTGACTACTGACTACTGGCTACTGTCTACTGCTTCAGTTCCACTTCGTAAAACATCGCGGGCGAGCCTTCGCTGGTGGCGAGGAGGGCCGCGCCGTCGGGGCGGTAGGTGACGGCCTCGCCCTGCCGGCGCGGGCCGAGCTGGATGAGGGCGGGCGCCTGCTGCCAGACGTTGTCGAAAGGGGCGCCGGGCGCGTCGGGCAGGCGCAGCTCGTAGGCCCCCAGGTAGTCGCAGAGGACGACGCGGGCTCCGTCCGGCGCGACGGCGCCGCCCGTGATGAGGCTCCCCAGAGGGCTCGGCGAGCGGAACTCGCCGACGCGCTCCAAGACGTTGACGCCCGCCGCCGCCCGCCCGCCGCGCAGGCGGTAGACGCCGCAGGCCGGCTCGGCCGTCTTGACGACGACGTAGATGTCGCCGCTCGACGGGTGGACGAGCAGCGCCTCGGCGTTGTGGCGCCCGTCCGGGTACTTGAGGCGAATCTCCTCGGCCGGCTCGGTCAGGCGCGGGCGCTTGCGCGTCGAGTCGGCGTCGGCGGCCGCGACCGCCGGTTCGGGCACGCGGTAGACGGAGAGGTGCGCGCGGTCGCGGCCGTTGTCGCCGATGTCGCCGACGTAGAGATAGGCGCGGCCCGGCTCCGGCCCCGGCCCGGCGGCGATGTCCTCCCAGTCGTCTGACTTCGCGCCCGCGACGCGCCAGACGCCGCGGCGGCGGCCCTCGTCGTCGAAGGCATAGAGGAAGGGGCCGTCGCCCGAGTCGTTGTGCGTCCAGTAGAGTCCGGGCTGGCGGCGCGAGGCGGCGAGGCCGCTGCTCTCGTCGAGCGCGCGCTCTTCGAGGCGCACCTCGCGGCGCGCAACCGCCGGCACGCGCGCGCCCGCCTGCATCGCCGACGCGGACTTGTCTCTCCCGCGCGGCCCGTACGCCGCCAGGTAGTACGAGCCCGCGACGCAGGCGGCGAGCACGAGTCCGACAATCATCAACTTCCGCACGTCCGACCTCCCCACTCGACTTCACATTCGATGAGCAATTCAAAACCGGGAATTAACCGCAGAGACACAGTAAAGAAATTTCAGATTTGCGGTTGAGTTTATCGCGGGAATATTTCCACACAGAGGGGCACAGAGTACACAGAGAAAAACAACCTCTTCTCTATGCCCTCTGTGTCTCCTCCGTGCCCTCTGTGTTGAATCGGCGCCCCCGTACACTCAAACGCAAATCTAAAAGTCCGACTCTGACTCTGCGGCTACCGCACACCTTAACGTCTTTCACGTCGGTCTCGTTTCACCCGCGTCGGTCATTTTAACAGCACGGGCCTTCAATCTGACCCGCCCGTGACCGGCGGGACGGGCGAGCGCCCGCGTTTTACAGGCGGAGGCGGCTGGCACGGGCGGTGCACAGGCGAGTCCACCCGCACGCTTGTTAGGCGGGACTCCAACAAATTCTTAATCTCAAGGCCGACAGAAGTGTCGGGCACGCGCGAACGGCACAAGGGCCGGGTCAACTAGAAGGAACCTCGACATGAAGTTAAGGAAGACTTCACACATCCTTTCCTTATTCGCCGGCTTTTCGCTGGTGCTTTCACTCAGCACGCCGGGCGTCGGCGCGCACGCCGCGGGGCAGGCCGCGCGGGGTGCGGGCGAGGTCGACCGGCGCGCTCTGACGCGCTACGCCAGAGACTTGACCGCGCGCGCGCGGAGCGGGCAGGCCGCGCCGGTGGCCGCAGACGAGCCGGCGGCGGGCCGCGTGATACGGGCGCTGGCCGCGGGCCACAGCCCCTTCATGATTGACGACGCGGGCGCGGGCCGCCGCGCCGTGCTCGAAGCGGTCGCGCGCCGCATGGCCGCCGGCGAAGTCCCCGAAGCGCTGCGCGGGGCGAGGCTCTGGGAGTTGGATTTCGGCGCGCTGCTCTCCGGCGCGAAAGACTCCGCCGAGGTCGAGCGCCGCCTCGCGGGCGTGCTCGGCGAGGCCGAGGGCTCGCGCGGGCGCGACATCCTTTTCATCGACGAGGCGCAGGGGCTCGTCGGGGCCGGCGCCGCACACGGCGCGCGCGTCTCGGCCCTGCTCCGCGGTTCGCTGTCGCGCGGCGCGGTGCGCCTCGTCAGCGCCACCGGCGCCGAGAGCTACGCCAGCTTCATCGCCCGCGACGAGGGCCTGCGCGCACACTTCCGCCCCGTCACGCTCGCGGGCGAAGGGGCCGCGGACGAGCGCGACCGGGAGGACGCGGCGGCCGGGTTCGTCGGCGACAAAGTTTCACCGGATCTGCGCGCGCTGTTGCAGGGCGGGGGCGCACGGCAGCGCGCGCGCGTCATCCTCCAGACGGGCGACACGCGCGCCCCGGAGTTGCGCGAGCTGCTCAGCCGCCGCGGCATCCTCGTCACGGCCGAGATGGACGGCCTCGGCGCGCTCGCCGTCGAGTTGCCCTTGAGCGCCGTCGAGCGACTCGCCGCCAGCGACCTCGCCAAACACCTCTCGCTCGACCGCGAGGTGAAGACGTTCGGCCACGTCGAAACCACTTCGGGCGCCGAGGCCGTGCGCGGCCTGCTCGGCGTGCTCGGCGGCTACGACGGCACCGGCATCACCGTCGCCGTCCTCGACTCCAGCATCTACAACTCGCACTTCTCCTTCATCGGCCGGGACGGCAACAAGCGCGTCGCCGCCGACGTGGACTTCACCGGCAAGGGGATGAACACCGACGACCCCTACGGGCACGGGACGCACGTCGCCGGGCTGCTGGCCGGCAGCTCCTACAAAGACCCGAAGGCGCTCGCCGCCTACCGCGGCATCGCGCCCAACGCGCAGCTCGTCAACGTGCGCGTGCTCGACGACAAGGGCGTCGGCACCAGCTCCGGCCTCCTCCAGGCGCTCAACTGGGTGCTGAAGAATAAGAGTAAGTACAACATCCGCGTCGCCAACCTTTCCCTCGGCGCGCCCGCCGTCGAGTCTTACCGCAACGACCCGCTGTGCCGCGCCGTGCGCCGGCTCACCGACGCGGGCGTCGTGGTGGTCGCCGCCGCCGGCAACAACGGCAAGGACGCCGGGGGGCGTAAGGTCTACGGCCTCATCCACTCGCCGGGCAACGAGCCTTCGGCGATCACGGTCGGCGCGTCGAACACGATGGCGACGGACGCGCGCGGCGACGACGGCGTCGCCAGCTTCAGCTCGCGCGGGCCGACGCGCGGCTCGTGGACGGACGACAACGGCGCGAGGCATTACGACA
>Ga0272482_10000718_pt1 | contig 10193 bp, 8 predicted proteins | sample RVTome_8_FD_192427 | JGI IMG/M metagenome (GOLD analysis project Ga0272482, IMG submission 192427) | Soil microbial communities from uranium-contaminated site in the Upper Colorado River Basin, Wyoming, United States - RVT160D0 (version 2) ...
TTTGACGGTGGCGGTCGCATGGCGACCAGAAGGGTCAAAGTTTCGGGGGTTCAGAGCAGCGAGCGGACCGTGTCGATGGTGTCGGCGTCGGCCGGGTCCTTGTCGGTGCGGTAGCGCTTGAGGCGGGCGAACCGCAGCGCCACCCCGCCGGCGTACCGGGTCGACACCTGCACGCCGTCGAGCGCGATCTCCACCACCAGCTCGGGCCGGACGACGACCGTCCACACCTCTTCCCCGGACCGCCCGGCCATGCCGGCGTGCTCACCGCTGCCGGCGCCGGCCGGATCGACCGCCCGCGCCTGGAGCTCGGCCGTCTGCCAGGCGAGCAGCTCGTCGGTCATGCCCTTGAACGTCTTGCCCACCATCACGAACTCGCCGGCCCGGTCGGGGTCGCGGGCGCCGAGGTGCAGGTTCGACAGCCAGCCCTGGCGCCGGCCGTGGCCCCACTCGGCGGCCAGGACCACCAGGTCGAGCGTCTTCACCGGCTTGACCTTGCGCCAGGCCCCGCCCCGCCGGCCGGCGTCGTAAGCGGAGTCGGCGGCCTTCACCATCACGCCCTCGTGGCCGGCGGCCAGGGCCTCGTCGAGCACCGCCCGGGCGATGGCGGGGTCGTCGGTGACCTGCCCGGGGATGCGGAACGGCGCCGCCACCTCGTCGAGCCGGGCCAGCCGCTCGACCAGGGGCCGGTCGAGGAGGTCCTCGCCGTCGAGGTGGAGGATGTCGAAGAAGCGGGCGTCGAGGCCGGTGCCGTCGAGCTCGGCGCGGGTGAGGTCGCCGGGATCGACGGCCGGCGCGTCGGGCAATACGGCGGGCTCGACGCTCGTCGGTTGGTCGGGGTCGAGCGGGGCCACCTTGGTGCCGCGGCCTCGCCGGCCGAACCGGCTCATCGTGTGCTGGAAGCGGTCGGGGCGTTCGCCTTCGCCGTCGTCGTCGCCCCAACCGATCGCCTCGCCGTCGAGCACCACCTGCTCGACCGGCAGCGACCGGGCCAGGGCCACGATGCCGGCCAGCCGGCCGGTGACGTCGTTGAGGTTGCGGGTGTAGATCCGCACGTCGTCGCCCTGCCGGTGGACCTGGACCCGGGCGCCGTCGAGCTTCCACTCCACCGACGCCGGCCCGTCCACCAGCTCGAGGGCATCGGCCACGCTCTCGGCGGTCTGGGCCAGCATCGGCTGCACCGGGCGCAGCAGCGCCAGGCGCACCGCGGCCAGCCCCGCCTCGCCCTCGCGACGGGCGATCACCGCGACGCGGGGCAGGTCGCCGGCCAGCATGGCGGCCCGGCGCACGGCGGCCAGCGGGACGTCGGCGGCCTTGGCCACGGCGTCGGTGACGACCCCGGCCAGCGCCCCCTGGCGTAGCTCACCGGCGATGATGCGGGTGATGAAGTGCTGCTCGGCGGCGGTGGCCCGACCGTAGAGGTCGGTCAGCACGGCGTCCTTGGCGGCCTGGGAGCCGGCGCCGCTGATGCCGGCCAGCTCGGTGAAGGCCCGGTCGATGTCGAGCACCTGGAGCTCGGCCCCGTCGTCGGGCACTGGCGGCACCTCCAGCTTGGCCACCGTCCGCCAGCCGACGCCGATCCGGCCCTGGAGCGGTTCGCCGGTCAGATCGGCCACCGCCACCGGGACCTCGTCGTCGTCGAGCCGGCGCAGGAGGTCGGCGATCGTGGCGATCTTGCGGGACCGGGCCCGGGTGGACGCCACCTCCTCCGATGCGGACACGACCTCGGCGAACAGCGTCATGCGGTTGGAAGCTACTGGCCTCGACGAAGTCGAGACCGCTGGGGCGGCGGCGGGGTGGTTGGTGGGCCCATCGGGCCGGGCAGAATCACTCCCCGTGGACTTCGCGACGATGATGGACCTCGAGCCGCGTGGCATCGATGCCTGGGTGGGCGTCGGGCCCCGCTACCCGTGGGGCGGGCTGTACGGCGGGCAGATCGTGGCACAGGCCCTGAGGGCGGCGGCCAACACCGTCGATCCCCGCTTCCGGCCCCAGTCGCTGCACGCCTACTTCATCCGCCTGGGCGACCACACGCAGCCGATCCGGTTCGAGGTCGACCGGGTGCGCGACGGCGGGTCGTTCGTCACCCGGGCCGTCGTGGCCCGCCAGTCGATGGGCGCGATCCTCAACATGTCGGCGTCGTTCCAGGTGGCCGAGGCCGGGGTCGAGGTGCAGGCGGCCACGCTGCCCGAGGGCGTGCCGGCGGCCGCCGACATCCCGTCCGAGGGCTGGAGCAGCATCTTCGACCGCCGCATCGCGCCGCCGGCGGTGCGGGGCCGGGTCGACGGGTGGCTCCAGGTGCGGGCCCCGATCGGCGAGGACCCGGTGCTGCAGGCCTGCGCCCTGGCCTACCTGTCCGACGACCTGCCCACCGACGCCGTCATCTCCCTCCACCCGGAGCGGGTCGATCCCGAGCAGTTCCACACCCGGTTCTTCAACGCCAGCCTCGACCACGCCATCTGGTTCCACCGCCCGTTCGACGCCGCCCAGTGGATGGCCCAGTCCTTCACCTGCCTGGGCCTGATGGGCTCCCGCGGCCTCAGCCTCGGCCACGTCTTCACCGAGGCCGGGGTGCACGTCGCCACCGTCAACCAAGAGGTCCTGATCCGCGAGATCCGCCGCGACCGATGAGTTCTCTGCCCGCGCGGGGTCGGTAGGGGATGGAGCTCACAGGGAAGGTCGCGGTCGTCCACGGGGCGGCCGGTTCGATGGGAGGCGCGGTGGCGAGGGCGTTCGCGGCGGCCGGCGCCACGGTGCACCTCGGCGGGCGCACGCTGAAGGCGCTGGACGAGGTGGCCGACGACATCCGGTCCGCCGGGGGCACGGCGTCGACGGCCGAGGTCGACGTCGACGACGAGGCCGCGGTGGAGCGTCACGCCGATGCCGTGGTCGAGGAGTCCGGTCGGTTCGACGTGGTGTTCAACGCCACCGGGATGGACGCGGTGCAGAACGTCCCCCACGTCGACCTGGCGCTGGACGACTTCCTGTCCCCGATCGTGGTCAGCGCCCGGCGCCAGTTCCTCACGTCGCGGGCGGCGGCCCGGCGGATGGTGGCCCAGGGGAGCGGCACGATCGTGTTCCTGACGGCGTCGTCCGCCCGCGAGTGGCGCCACGAGATGGGCGGTTTCAACGTGGCGTGCGCCGGCATCGAGGCGCTGACCCGCAGCCTGGCCGGCGAGCTGGGGCCCCACGGCGTGCGGGTGGTGTGCCTCCGGCCCAACTTCACCCCGGAGACCATGCCGGCGATCGATCCCCCGGCCCGGCTGATCGACGATACGACGCTGGGCCGTCTCCCCCGCCTGTCCGAGGTGGCCGGCTCCGCCGTCTTCGCGGCGTCCGACCGGGCCGGTGCGATCTCGGGCGCAGTCCTCAACCTGACCTGCGGCGCCATCGTCGACTGACCCACCAATCCGAAGCTGCCCCCGAAAGAGGATCGGGTTTCATCCTCTTTCGGGGGCAGGTTCGTCGCAACTCACGCCGAACCTGCCCCCGAAAGAAGGAGCAAGCTCCCTCTTTCGGGGGCAGGTTCGCTGTCCTCTCACGTCAGATGTTTCCGAGGATCAGGTCCCAGTGCGTGAAGGGGAGGAAGTGCCCGGCACCGGCGACGACGTGCAGCGCGGCGTTGGGTAGCTGCTGCGAGTACCACCGGCCGAACGGCAACGGGGTGACGAGGTCGTCGTCGCCGTACCAGAGGGTCGTCGGCACGGTGACGGCGTCGAGGTCGACCCCCCACGGCCGGACCTGGGCCACGACGTCGGCCTCCACCCCGGCGAGCCCCGACCGCACCGCCTCCACCAGCGAGTCGGCCATCCGGTCGATCGCCCCCGGCACCGCCGCCAGCCGCTCCTGATCGGCGGCCGGCCGGCCCTCGGCCTGGTGGGCCAGCGCCAGGGGGTGGTCACAGGGGTAGGGCGCCAGCATCGGCGCCACGTCGCGGGCCAGCTCGGCGGCGTCGAGGCCCTCGGCCATCTCGACCAGCGCCACCCGGTGCTCGGCCATCGCTGCCACGTCCGGGTCGGCGTAGGCCTCCACCGGCACCACACCCGCCACCAGCTGCAACGCCGACGCCCGCCCCGACGCCGCCAGCTCCAGCCCGGCCCGGGCCCCTCCCGACCACGCGACGACCCCGACCCGATCCAGCCCGAGCGAGTCGAGCAGCGCCAGGACCCCGGGCAGGAACGCTTCCGGCGCCGAGCCCCCGTAGCCGGGCCGATCGACGGCGATCAGCCGCACTCCGGCCGCGGCTGCCAGCCCGTCGTCGGGGTGCCGGGCCATCCGGGAGTCGGGCGTGCCGTGCAGGTACACCACCGGTCGGCCGTCACGGGCGCCCACGTCGTCGAAGCTCAGCACCGGCCGAACGTACACTTGGGGCCTGGCGGTACCGGTCCAACCCGCCTCACCAAAACCGGAGGGCGAGATGTCAGACGTCGAAGTCGCGGCCCCGTCGCGCGCCACCAGCACCACGGCCATCGTGTCCCGGCTGGCGATCGCTGCGGTGGGCGCCTACGTCGGGGCGCAGGTGGTGGCCGACATCACCAGCCTCAAGATCGGCACCGCCTTCGGGCGGGCGGTCGACATGGGGACCTGGGTGTACCCGGTCACGTTCACCCTGCGCGACGTGGTCCACAAGGCGTTGGGGAAGCGGGCGGCCCGCAGCCTGGTGGTGACGGCGGCGTTCGTGAACCTGGCCATGGCCGCCTACCTGCAGTGGGTGGCCCGCCAGCCCAGCGACGCCAGCTACCCGCTGGACGAGGAGTTCCGGGCGGTGCTGGGCCCGGTGTGGCGGATCGTGGTGGCGTCGATCGTCGCCGAGCTGATCAGCGAGCTGGTCGACACCGAGGTGTACCACTGGTTCGTCCGCCGGGTGACGACCCGTCACCAGTGGGCGCGGGTGGCGGTGTCGAACGCCGTGTCGATCCCGATCGACAACCTGGTGTTCGTGGTGGGCGCCTTCGGGGCGATCCCGCTGCTGGCCGACCACGCCCTCACGCTGCCCTGGGGCGCGGTGTGGGACATCTTCGTGGTCAACCTGACGATCAAGGCCGCGGTGTCGGTGCTGAGCCTGCCGCTGATCTACCTGACCCCCGACCGCGACTGGTCCGCCGACCCCGACGACGCCTGACCGCCGGGCCGGCCGGCTAGTTCTGCGTGCCGTCGGGCCGGGCGGCGTCCGGCAGCAGGTGGGCCTCGGAGAGGGCGTGGCCCACCCCGTAGATGCAGGCCTCCATGTACTGGCCGATGAAGGCGTCGCCCGACCAGGGGAGGTCGGGCTTGCTCACCAGCAGCGAGGTGAGGCCGTGCACCCGGGCCCAGAAGCCGAGGGTGGCGAGCAGGGCGTCGTCGTACTCGGGCCGGAAGGCGCCCAGGTCGATGCAGGCCTGCACGTTGGCCACCACCTCCTGGAACGTGCGCGACTCGCTGATCCACTGCGACTGGGCCGTGTCGGCCGGGCCCTGCGCGGGCCGCACCATGAACATGATCCGGTAGGGCTCGGGGTTGTCGCGGCCGAACTCGATGTAGGCCATGCCGCGGGCCTTGAGGGCGTCCATGGGGTGCTCGACGCCCTCGACCGCCGCGTCGATCTGGGCGTCGAGCTGGGCGAAGTACCGGGCGCAGACGTCGTAGATGAGCGTGGTCTTGTCGGGGAAGTGGCGGTAGATCGACGGTGGCGTCACGCCGACGGCATCGGCCACGGCCCGGATCGACACCGCCTCGGCCGAGCCGGCGGCCAGCAGCAGCTTCTCGGTGGCGGCCAGGATCTCGTCGCGGAGCAGCCGCCCCTCGCCCTTGCGGGCCCGGGACCGACGCCCCGCCGGCCCGGGTGCGCCGCCCGAGCCGGCCGCGCTGCCCGCGCCGCCCGCCGGAGGCGCGGTGGCCTCCGGCGGGGCGGCAGCGGAGCGGTCGGAGCGGGGAGCAGGCATCGGGTGACGGCGCCGATGCCGCGGCGGCCTCATCTCTCAGGAGACGACCACGGGATCGGACTTGGTGCGATCGGCGCTCCCATTCTCGCGCTCCCGGGCGTCGTCGAGACGATCGAGCTCGTCGAGGTCGACGTGCTCCGAGATGCCGAACCGCCGGTGGAAGCGGCGCAGGGGGCCGGGCGCCCACCAGTTCCACTCGCCGGCCAGCCGCATGAACGCCGGCACCAGCGTGCCCCGGATCACGAAGGCGTCGAGCAGGACGGCCAGCGTGAGGCCCACGCCGAAGAGCTTCATGAAGCTCACGCCGCCGGTGGCGAAGGCCAGGAACACCACGGCGATCAGCACCGCGGCCGCGGTGACGATGCGCCCGGTCCGCTCCAGGCCCACGGCCACCGACCGGGTGTTGCCGACGCCCTTGTCGTGCTCCTCCTTGATGCGGGACAGCAGGAACACCTCGTAGTCCATCGACAGCCCGAAGGCCACGCAGAACATGAGGATCGGCATGGCGGCGGCCAGCCCGCCGGTGGCGGTGAAGTCGAGTAGGCCCGACAGGTGGCCGTCCTGGAAGATCCACACCATGGCCCCGAATGTGGCGGTGAGGCTGAGCAGGTTCAGCACCAGCGCCTTGAGGGGGATGAGCACGCTGCCGAACATCATGAACAGCAGCACCACGGTGATGACCCCGATGATCGCCAGGGCCAGCGGCAGGCGGGAGAACAGGGCGTCGTTGGAGTCGACCAGCTCGGCGCCCATGCCGGTGACGGTGACGTCGTCGAACGGGGCGTCGAGGTCGCGCACGGCGTGGACCAGGTCCTCGCCGGCGTCGGACATGGGCTCGATGGCCGGCACAACCGACAGGTAGGTGCCGCCCTCGGCCGAGAACCCGGCGTAGTGGGGGCTGGCGGAGGGCGGGATGGCCAGCTGCCCGGGCTCGCAGCCCTCCTGGGCGGACCAGCCGGGGCCGCAGTAGCTGCCGGTGGCGGCGTCGACCCGCGACACGCCGGGCAGGCGGGCCAGCTCGGCGGCGTACCCGTCGACGGTGCGGTCCAGGTCATCGCCCTCGAGGCCGCCGACCGACGGGGCCACCACCGACAGGGCGCCGGCCTCGGTGGAGGGGAACTCCTCGCGGAGGATGTCGTGGGTCTGGCGGCTGGCGGCCGACTCGGGCAGCACCCGGTCGTCGGGCAGGCGCAGCTGGAGGCCCAGGAACGGCGAGCCCATCACCAGCAGCAGCACGATCACGACGGTGGCGACGGGCAGCGGGCGCCGCATCACGAACATGGCGATCCGGTGCCAGACGCCCTCCTCGGGCGGGTTGACCGAGCGCCGCCACAGCGTGAGGGCGTTCACCCGGTGGCCCAGGACCATGAGGATGGCGGGCAGCACCACCAGCGAGAACACGCCGGCCATGAGCGACACGACGATGCCGGCGTAGGCCATCGACCGCAGGAACGTGAACGGGAACACCAGGGCGGCGCTGAGCGAGGCGGCCACGGTGGCGGCGCTGAAGGCGACCGTGCGACCGGCCGAACGGACGGTGCGGGTGACGGCGACCCGGGGTTCGTGCCCGGCCCGCAGCTCCTCCCGGTACCGCGCGACGACGAACATGCTGTAGTCGATGGCCAGGCCCAGCCCCATGGCGGTGGTGAGGTTGAGGGCGTAGATCGACACGTCGGTGACCTCGGTGAGCAGCCGCAGGCCGAGGAACGTGCCGACGATCGACAGCACGCCGACCGCCAGCGGCAGGGTGGCCGACACGACACTGCCGAACACCAGCATCAGCAGGATCAGCGTGATGGGCAGGGCGATCAGCTCGGCGCGGACGAGGTCGTCCTCGATGGTGGTGTTGACCTCGCGGAACACCTCGGCGATGCCGCCGACCTGCACGGTGACCGGCCCCGAGTCCTCCTGGAGGCGGGGCGTGATGGCCTCGATGCGCTCGTTGAGCTCGGTGTCGTCCTCGGCGTCGATGCGGCCCAGGACGAGGGCCCGGGTGCCGTCCTCGTTGCGCAGGTGGGGGGCGTTGCCCTCGGTCCAGTAGGAGAAGACGTCGCTGACGTGGGGCTGGTCGGCCAGCTCCCGGGCGATGTCCTCGCCGGCCGCGGCGGTGCCGAGCGAGTCGACGTCGCCGACCTTGGTGGTCACGACCAGCAGGACGTTGGCGGTGCCGGTGTCGAACTGGTCGGTGAGGATGGCCTCGGCCGCGGAGGACTCCGAGGAGGGGTCCTCGAACCCGCCGGCGATCATGCGGTCGGCCACGCCGCCGCCGACGACCCCGGCGACGACGAAGAACAGGACGGCGGCCACGAGGACCGTTCTGGCGCGCGTGGTCGCCAATCGAGCGAAGCGTGTGAGCATGGGAACCCCTCGGGGGACGGGTCGACAGGGTCGGCCGATGGGCGGGCCGGCTGGTCGATCCACTCCTGGACGCCGGTCCGTCGGTTGCAGCGTTCGTTAACAGGGTTCAGTTAACGAGCTTCAGTTAACAAGGTTACGTTATTGGAGGTATCTAACCCCGGGATGCCCGACTTGTCCAGGGGCAGTGCGGGAGACATGGGTCACGGCGGGTTGCCGTCGGCTTGACCGGTGGGTCAAGGTTGGGGCCGGCGCCCGAGCACGTCCCCCCGAGCCGGGCAGTCCGTCCCAGGAGGACCGATGTCGGAGCTGGCTGCGCAGGACCACGAGGGGCACGACCCCTACGGCGACTTCCCGGGTGCCCGGGCGCCCGACCGGGTCCGTTCCGTCGACTCCCACGGCCTGCGCATCGCCGTCCACGAGTGGGGCGGCCCCGACGCACCCCCGCTCGCGCTCCTCCACGGCGGCTTCGACTTCGCCCGCACCTTCAGCGTCTTCGCCCCGCTGCTGGCCGAGGCCGGCTGGCGGGTCGTCGCCTGGGACCAGCGCGGCCACGGCGACTCCGAGCACGCCGCCCTCTACTCGTGGGACACCGACGTGCGCGACGCCGCCGCGGTCCTCGCCACCCTCGGCCCCGACCCCGTCCCGGTCATCGGCCACTCCAAGGGCGGCTCCCTGCTGCTCCAGTTGGCCGCCGTCCTGCCCCACCGGGTGTCGCGCCTGGTCAACCTCGACGGCCTCCCGTCCCGCCGCGCCTTCCCCGACGTGCCCGACCACATGCGCACCAAGATGCTGGCCGGCGACCTCGCCAGCTGGCTCGACATCCGCCGCGGCGCCGTCGACAACGTCCGCAAGCCCGGCACCGTCGAGGAGCTGGCCGCCCGCCGCGGCCGCATGAACCCCCGCCTCACCCCCGAGTGGCTGCGCTACCTCGTCACCGTGGGCGCCCGCCACGACGTCGACGGCTGGCGCTGGAAGATCGACCCCTCCATGCGCATGGGCGGCTTCGGGCCCTGGCGCCCCGAGTGGGCCATGCGGCGCCTGTCGCTGCTGGGCATGCCGGTGCTCGCCGTGCTCGGCATGGTGCCCGAGCTCATGGGATGGGGCACCCAGCCCGAGGACGTCGAGGAGAACCTCCCGCCCGATGGCCGCCTCGTCGCCCTCGACGGCGCCGGCCACTTCGTCCACATCGAGCATCCCGAGCGCGTGGCCGACATCGTCCTCGACTTCCTCGAGGAGGCGCCGGCACGGCCCGCCCGCAGCCGGCCCCGCGCGCCGGTCGTCCTCCGGCACAACCGCATCGAGCTCGCCCTCCACCAGCTGCGCGACGGCGAGGGCCGCCCGCTGCTGCACCTGCACGGCCTGGGCGAGGAGTCGCCGCGCACCGTGCCCGAGCACCTGGCGAGCTGGCCGGGCCCGGTGTGGGCGCTCGACTTCACCGGCCACGGCGCCTCCACCGTCCCCACCGGCGGCGGCTACTTCGCCGAGGTGCTCATGGGCGACGTCGACGTGGCGCTCGGCCACCTCGGCGCCGTCACCGTCTACGGCCGCGGCCTCGGCGCCTACGTCGGGCTGCTCATCGCCGGCGCCCGCCCCGACATGGTCCGGGGGGCGATCCTCGACGACGGCCCGGGCCTCGCCGGGGGTGGCACCGAGCCGGGCGACTCGTATGTCACCCAGGAGCCGCTGCCCCGCACCGGCGCCCCCGACCCCTACGCCCTCCTCGAGCTGACCCGCGACGTGCGCCCCACCGACTACGCCACCACCTTCGCCCGCCAGGCCGCCACGCTGTCGGGCCTCGACGTGGCCGTCGCGGTGGTCGGCGCGGTGCGGCCGCCGTGGCTGGAGGCGGTGGCCCAGGAGCCCGGCGTGCAGGAGCTGCGGCGCTCCGCCGCCCTCGCCCTCTTCGCTTGACCGTCA
>Ga0272482_10000719_pt1 | contig 10183 bp, 7 predicted proteins | sample RVTome_8_FD_192427 | JGI IMG/M metagenome (GOLD analysis project Ga0272482, IMG submission 192427) | Soil microbial communities from uranium-contaminated site in the Upper Colorado River Basin, Wyoming, United States - RVT160D0 (version 2) ...
AGGGGACCTGGACGCAGACATGGTAGTCGCGGGTCTCCGACCCCCACGAACCGGTTGGGTAGTCGCCGCTGCGGGGCGGGACCTCGGTGCGCCGGCCGGTCAGGTCCGCGAGGGTCGGCTCGACCTGCTTCACGAACTTCACCGTCGCGCCCTGCGGTGTCCACAGCCGCAGCGACACGTCGGCGACGGCCTTGTCCATCGCCTGCGCGGCCATCGCGCGGAAGTCCGCCTCCAGGTCCGCGGGCTCGGCGACGATGTCGACGGTGCCGAGCAGCACGTCGGCGATATTGCGTAGCTCCTTGACCTCCCAGTCGGTCCCGATGCCCCGGCAGTCGCAGACGAAGTGCCCCGCGACCTGCTGCAGGACCCGCGCGAGCTGACGCGGGGTCTCGTGCATGTTCTGGCCGTCGGTGAGGAGGATGGCGTGCCGCATGGTCGCGGCCGACGTCGCGAACAACGCGTCGGCGAGTGCGAGCCAGCTGCCGATCGCGGTGCCGCCGTTGGCGGCGAGCTTGCTGACCGCGTCCTTGGCCTCGGCGCGGGTCTGTGGCGAGGACACCACCATCCCGTGCTGGTACGGGTAGACCAGCCGGGCCTCCTCGGTGCCGGCGACGACCGCGAACTCGACGCCGTCGCGGAGCGTGTCGATCGCGGCGGCGGTGGCCTGCTTGGCGGCCGTGAGCTTGGTGCGCGGCACGTGCATCGAGCCGGAGCAGTCGACGATGATGACCTCGGCGGCGCCACCGGTCGCGGTGACCGGACCGGTGGGCCCGCCGGTCGCCGTCACCGTGACGATCGCGTTGACCTCGGTCGCGCCGGCCGAGAGGTACTCGTTCTGGTAGACGTCGACGGTGAAGTCCGGCTGACCGGTCATGGCTCACTCCTGTCGGTCGGTGGGAACGGCACGAGCACCGTGGTGATGTTGTCGTGGCCACCCAGCTCCAGCGCGAGCTTCGTCAGCTCGACGGCGGCGGCCATCCCACCGCCGGCCGGCATGGCGTCCGCGAGTGCCTGGGCCTCGGGCAGGTAGTTCCACAGCCCGTCACTGCACAGCAGCACGTGCCCCGGCCCTCCTGGCTGGATGGTGACCACCCTCGGCTCGATCTCGCCAGCGTCCGCGCCGATCCACTTGGACAGCGCGTGCGCCTGGTGCACCGAGTTGGCCTCCTCCTCGCTCATCCCCTCCGCGACCAGCTCCGCCGCGACGGTGTCGTCGACGGTGAGCGCACGGGAGGAGATGGCGTCGGAGTCGGGTGCGGCGAGCCAGTACACGCGGCTGTCGCCCACCCAGCCGATCGTCGCGTCGGTCGGCGTGATCACGGCGGAGACGAACGTGCAGGACGGCGCCGTCCCGGGCACCGTGGGGTCGGCGATCGCCGACACGACCTCGATCGCGCGGGCCACCGCCGCCTTCGTGGCGGCAGCGGGGTCGCCGTTCTCCAGCACCGCGTCCAGCAGCACGGTGGTCGCCTCGTCGACGGCCAGCTGCGAGGCGTTGTCGGCGCGGTCGGAGGTGGCGACGCCGTCGCACACCACCGCCACCACCGTCGGCGGCGCGTCACCGCCGAGCACGGTGCCGTAGGCCATCGAGTCCTCGTTGCGTGCGCGGCGCCTGCCCTTGTCGCTGACCCCGACCACCAGCTCGAGGTCCAGCTCCATCCGGTCCCGCCCGCTGGGCCGGGCTCTTCCGCAGTCCTCGCAGAACCCCTCGGCGCCGAAGTTCGTGCCGCCGCAGCCCGGGCAGGTCCCGTCCTGGTCGCTGACCGGGCCGCCGAGCGGCGTCCTGCGCACGAGCAGGCTCTGCCCGCAGCCCTCACAGAACCGATCCTCCGGCCCGACGGGCTCGCCGCAGCCGGGGCAGCTCTTCACCGTCACACCCACGTCGTCGGCCGGATCTGGTTCGCGCTGTCCACCAAGGCGATGCGCTCCCTCGTGTCGTTCGCGTGCCGCGCGAGCGTGCGATAGCAGCGCTCCAGCGCGACCCGCAGGTCGTCGTCGGTCAATGGGCAGCCAAGCACAGTGCCGCGCGCACCGTTCCCGTGCCCGGTCGACACCCATGCCAACGCGGTGTCGAAGAGATGACGCGCGGCGGTGGCCTGACGTTGCTGATCAAGCTCGAGTCCGCCGAGCACGTCGCCGGCCGCGACGAGATCGTCCTCGGTCAGTACGGGTTGCCGGGTCGTCCTGGAGCCCCGGATCCGCGCCTGCGCCGCCGCGAGCCGGGCCGCCGTGTAGTGGTTCGAGGTCTCCGGGACCGAGCACAGGACGTCGAACGCCTCCAGCCGCTCGTCGCGGGCGACCAGCGTGCGGGCCAGGCCGAACGCGGCACTGACGTAGGAGCGGTCGGTCCGCCACACGATTCGGTAGTACCGGTCCGCGGTCGTCCAGTCCTCCATCGCCTCCGCGGTCAGCGCGAGCGCGAGCTTCGGCGCCGCCTCACCCGGCACCGCCGAGTACACGCGGTCGAAGAACTGGCTCGCCTGCTTGAGATCGCGCACGGCCAGTGCCGCGAGGCCGCGGTGCCAGTCGATGAGCCAGCCCCGCTCGAGGTCGAGCGTGGCGTCCCTTGCCAGGTCGTCGAGCTGGCGGCGGGCGGTGGCGACGTCGTGGTTCTCGATGTGCTCGCGGGCGATCCGCAGCCGCACCTCGACGGTCGCCTGCGGCGCGCGGTTGAGCTCCTCGATCAGCTCGCCGGGGTCGGTCGCGGTGAGCGTCGCGAGGAACGCGGCCGCCGGGTCGGAACCGTCCACCCTCGGCACCGGCAGCGCGGTCACCAGCGTCACCGGGTCCGGCACGGTGGGGGAGCTGTCGGTGCCGAACGAGCGGCGCTCCGGGGTGAACTCCGTTGACGCGCCCGGCCTCGGCAGGTTGTCCTCGGCCGCGAGCACCTCCCGCAGCACGCCGGTGAGCTGGTCCTTCATCTCCTCGGCCGAGGAGAACCTGGCCGACGGGTGGCTCGCGGTCGAGCGCAGGAGGAACCGGTAGTAGGAGTCGTGCTCGGCGAGCAGCGGCTCCTCCGCCGGGTTCGGCAGCCGGTCGAGGTAGGTGCGCTGGAAGTCGAACGGGAAGGTCATCACCGCGAGAGTGCGCCCGATCGTGTACAGGTCCGACGCGATCGAGGGACCCGCGGTGGCGATCTCGGGCGCCTGGTAGCCGACCGTGCCGTAGACCGCGCTGTCCTCGTCGTCGAGGTGGCGGACCGCGCCGAGGTCGATCAGCTTCAGCTGCTCCTCGGTCTGGATCATGTTGTCCGGCTTGAAGTCGCAGAACACCAGGCTCAGCGTGTGCAGGTAGCCGATCGGCGGCAGCATCTCCAGCACGTAGGCGATCGCGCGGGGCAGCGGCAGGCAGGCGTCCTGGCCAGCGCCCGCCCGGATCTGCTTGAGCATGTCCTTGATGGACTGGCCGCCGACGTACTCCATCACGATGTAGCCGACCATCGTGTCGAGCTCGGCGTCGTGGTGCTGCACGAAGTTGTGGATCTTGACGATGCTCGGGTGCTCGACCTCGGCGAGGAACCGGCGCTCGGCGACCGCCGCGGCCATCGCGTCCGCGTCCCCGGTGTCGAGCAGACCCTTCAGCACCACCCAGCGGTCGGCGACCGCACGGTCCTGCGCGAGGTAGATCCAGCCGAGGCCACCGTGGGCGAGGCAGCCGAGCACCTCGTACTGGTCGTGCAGGATCTCGCCGGGGGACAGCTTGGGGGAGAAGGAGAAGTGGTGCCGGCAGTTGGTGCAGAACCCCTCGGTGCGGCCCTCTGTGTGACCGTCCGGGCCATCTTTGCCCCGGCCGACCTTCGCACCGCAGTTGCTGCAGAACCGCTTCGACTCCGGGACCTTCGGGTCACTCAGCACCGCGGTCTTCGGGTCGCGGTAGGGCACCCTCGGCACCTCGACCAGGCCGGCGCCGAGCAGTCCCCTGGTCGCCGAGCGGGCCGAGCCGCGGCGCGAGCTGCTGGTCACGGCGCCGGTGGCGGCGGTCCAGCCGGTGGCGGTGCTGCCGGTGCGGGTGCTGCCGGTCCTGGTGCTCACGGGGTCGTCGGCGCGGGCCGACCCCCGCGGGCCGAACGCGGCGGGTCCGGACGGCGTGACCGCGGGCGCGGTGCCGGCCGGCGCCTCCAGACCGCAGGTGTCGCAGTAGCCGTCCTCGTCGATCGTGCCGCCGCAGCCCGTGCGTGGGCAGAGCGCGCCCGCCGCGGCCGAACCGGCGGACTGCGCGGCGACGGGAGCGGTGGGCGCGGTGGGCGCCGTTGGTGCGGTGGGCGCCGGAGTGCTCGCGGTGCTGGCGGCCGCGCCTGCCGACGGGGCGAGACCGCAGGTGTCGCAGAAACCGTCGTCGATGGCACCGCCGCAGCCGGGCTGCTGGCACGCGGTCATTCTGGGTTCTCCTCACGGGACGGCGACCGGTCCTGGATCGCCTGCCGGTAGCGGTTGAGCGCACGGGTCGCGGCCGCCAGGTCGCAGGGCGCCGTGAACAACAACGTGTGTGCCTCGGTGTGCAGGCCGGCCAGTTCCTTGTCCTCGGCGTGCCCGAGGCGGGCCGCCTTGACCTGGTAGGCCTCCAGCCTGCCGCGCAGCTCGGCACGCCGGTCGAGCAGCCCGGTGATGGCACGCAACGCGGTGCGGGCCGAAGTAAGAGTGGTGGCGGCGAACCGGTCCAGCTCGTCGGCCTCCCTGGCGAGCGCCGCCCAACCGGCTGCTCCCTGCCGGGCGGTCATCCGCGCCAGCCGGGCTCGCAGTGCGGCGGAGCCCTCCTCGGTCGGCGCCGGCAGCCCGGGGGTGGCGATCTTCTCCTGCACGGCCGCGAACGTCTGCCGCGCGGTCGCCTCAGCGGCCTCGATGTCCACGAGGATGTTCTCCAGCGCCGCGACCCTGCCGTCGAACTGGTCACGCACCCGCGCCAGCTCGGTCAGCCGCTCGGACAGCGTGGCGAGCCTGCGGTCGATGCCGGCGAGCGTGTCGGTCGACTGGACCGTCAGCACGTCGGTCAGCACCAGCTCCCGCGCTCGCGCGAGGTCGGCACGCAGGGCGGCGACCTCGTCGGCGCCGTCGGCGACCGACTCCGCGAGCACCGACACGGTGCGCAGCCGCTGTTCGAGCGGGTCCAGCTGCCCGATCGCCGCCGACCAGGCCGACTCCGCCGTCGCGAGCACGCCGGTGACCGTGTCGAACGCCTGCTTCATCCTGGCCAGCAGGTCGTCCATGGTGATCCGCTCGATCACCTGCGACGGCCCGGTCAGGCCCCGGCGCTCGATCGGGATCGCCTTCGCGTCCAGCTCGACGATCGGACCGGTCAGGATCGCCGACAGCTCCGCCAGCTCGTCATCACCCGGCCTGCCCCGCCGCGCCCGCACCTCCTGTGCGCGGGCGAGCTGGTCGCGGTAGGTCGCGTACTGGTCCCACAACGTCGCCATCGCGGTGCTGGCCTCGTCCCACCGCCGCTTCGTGAGCCCGGCGAGCGCAGCGTTCTTCAGCAGCTGGTGGCCGGGATGGGTGTCCATCTCGACCAGTGACTGGGCGATCCGGTCGCTGTCCGCGCGCACCTTCGCCAGCGCGCGGTCGACCTCCTCCCGGCCCAGCACGACGCCACTCACGGCGCTCAGTCCCGGTACCGGGGGACGGGCTGGGTGCCCGCGCCGAGCAGCCCCGCCACCCACTGGTCGTAGAGCCGCGTCCAGGTGCCGTCGCCGCGCATCCGCTCCAGGACGGAGTTGACGAACCGGACGAAGTCGTCCTGCCCCTTGGGCATCGCCATGCCGTACGGCTCCTGGCCGAGCGAGCCGGGGAGCACCTTCGTCGTCGGGTCCTGCGCGGCGAGGCCGGCGAGGATGGTGTTGTCGGTGGACACCGCGTCGACCTGGTTCTGCTGCAGCATCACGAGGCAGTCGGTCCAGCCGGCCACCTGCATGCCGATCAGCTTCGGCTCGACGTCCTGGTTCACGATCTTGGCGAGCGAGGTCGAACCCTCCGACGCGCACACCTTCTTGCCGGCGAGGGAGTCGACGCCGGTGTAGCCGGAGTCCGCGCGCACCAGGATCTGCTGGTCCGCCAGGTAGTACACCGACGAGAAGTCGACGTCCTTCAACCGCTCGCAGTTGATCGTCATCGTCTGCACGACGATGTCGACGTCACCGGCCTTCAGCGCGGGGATGCGCTGGCTCGAGGTGAGCACCCGCAGCTGGATCGCGTTGCGGTCGCCGAACAGCGCCGCCGCGATCTCGCGGGCCATGTCGACGTCGAACCCGTTGATGTTGCCCGTTCGCGGGTCGCGGAAGCCGAACTGGAGAGTGTTCTGGTCGACGCCGACGACGAGCTTGCCCCTGGCCACGATGGCGGCCATGGTCGAGCCGCCGGGGAACGCGCGGGGCGCGGGCGGCGGACCTGCCGGGCGCAGGCTCGCGGTCGGGTCACAGCTGTCGTCCCGGTTCGCCGCCGGCAGCTCGGTGACCTCCTTCGCGCCCGCCGGCGATGGGGCGCCGCCGGTCGGTTCCTGGCGGTCGGTCACGGCGCCGGTCGTCGTGCCGCAGGCCGCCGCGGTGAGCGCGAGCGTCACCGCCACCGCTGCCAACCGCCACCTCATCGGTACTCCTTGAGTCGCTGCCAGATCCCGAACACCGCGCCACCCGCTGTCACCAGCGCCAGCAGGATGACCCCGATGACGGTGCCGGTGAGCGCGCTGTCCGCCTGCGACACCTCGTCGGAGAACGCGCTCTGCGTGTGCTCGATGGCCCGCGCCAGCTGCTCGTCGACCTTGTCGAAGTGGGTCGCCGCGCCGTTCGGGTCCGTGCCGATGGTCAGCGTGACGGCCTGCGGGTAGTCGCCGCTGTCGTCCGCCGTCCTGATCGCCGTGTGCACCTGCTGCCACGACCGCTGTGCCTCGGTGGCGGTGGCGACCGCGTCGACCACGTCCGGCGCGCTCGCGAGGCCACGTGCCTCGGCGAGCAGGCCGTCGCCGCCGGCGAGTTCCTGCTGGGTCTTCTCGTACCGTTCCTCGAACGCGCCGCCGCTGCCTCGGGCGACCAGCGTGAGCGTCTCGTCGCCCCGCGCGGCGAGCGCCGCGATCCGCGCCTGCGCGAGCACGTCGGTCTGCGTCGACCCGTTCTCCCTGCTGGCGTTGACGTTCGCCATCACGCCGATCGTCGCGACCACCACCCACAGCAGCGAGGCGATCGCGGCGACGGTCGCGATCGCGAGCCCCACGTTGAGCCTGCGCCTGGTGCGCCTGCGCAGGAACCGCTGCGCGTAGACCAGGACGACGAGCGTGGCCAGCGCCAGCAGCACCTCGACGATCGGCAGCGCCGCAGCGTCGTCCTGGTCCTCGGCGACACCCGCGGTCTCGGTGGTGTACAGGTCCTGCGCGGCCGGCAGCAGCTCGGTGCGCATGAGGTTCGACGCCTCGCGCTGGTAGGCGGCGCCGACCGGGAGGCCCTGGAGGTTGTTGGCGCGGGCGGTCTCCACCAGTCCGGTGTAGACGGACAGCTTCGCCGACAGCACGCCGAGTGGGCTCGAGGGGTCGGCGAGGTCCGCCGGCTCGCGGGCCGCGACGGCCACCGCGAGCGCGGACTCGGCCTTCGCGATGTCCGACTCGTACCTGGCCCGCACGTTCGCCGGTTCCCGTCCACCGGACAGGAACGCGCCGTTGGCCGTGGCGTCGGCGTCGGAGAGACCACGGTAGATGTCCTGCGCGGCCACCGACAGCTCGCCGCTGCGGTTGGCGAGGCTGTCCAGCGCCGCGGCCCGGCTCTGCACGTTGACGGCGGTGAACACGCCGGCCAGCACGCTGACCAGCACCGCACCCACCATGCAGAAGATCAGCACCCCTGGCGTGGTCCGCGCGAGTGAGCGCAGCTCGCCGACCCGGCCGGGCGGCTCCTGCCGAGGCAGCGACAACAGGGTGGACGCGGTCACGACACAGCCCCCCAGATGGTGGTGAACACCTACACGAGCCCTTTCGCCATCCCCCGACGGTGATCGTCAGCGTAGTCGCCGACCAGCGTGAGCAGGGCCGGATTGTTCCCTTCCGACGACGCGGGTTGACAACGGTTGCGTGACGCTCCACTATTCCACTACTTCATTAGTGAAAGGGTGTTGCTGGTGATCGACTTTCGTCTTGATCGCGGCTCCGGCGTCGCCACGTACTTGCAGCTCGTGCACCAGGTGAAACACGCGCTGCGCCTGGGGGCTCTGCGGCCGGGGGACCGGCTGCCGACAGCGAAGGAGGTGGTGGACAAGTTGGCGATCAACCCGAACACGGTGCTCAAGGCGTACCGGGAGCTCGAACGAGAGGGGCTCGTCGCCGGCAAGCCGGGGCTCGGCACGTTCGTGCAGCGCACGCTCGGCGGCGCGTCGGTGACCGAGCACGCCCGGCTGCGTGACGCGCTGTCCGGCTGGGTCGACGACGCCAGGTCCGTCGGACTGGACTCCGAGGACCTGGAGGCGCTGTTCGCGGCGGTGGTGCTGGATTCGTTTCGAGTAGGGGAGGACACGGCGTGACCGTGCTGACGGCGACCGGCCTCGGGAAGAGGTACCGGCGCACCTGGGCGCTCAAGGACTGTTCACTGTCGATCCCGGCGGGCAGGGTGGTCGCGCTCGTCGGGCCGAACGGCGCCGGCAAGACCACGCTGCTGCACCTCGCGGTCGGCCTGCTGTCGCCGACCGAGGGCGGCGTCGCGGTGCTCGGGCAGCCGGCCGGCACGGCGGAGACGCTGCCGAAGGTCGCGTTCCTCGCACAGGACAAGCCGCTCTACGACGGGTTCAGCGTCGCGGACATGCTGCGGTTCGGCGCCCACCTCAACCCGAGGTGGGACCAGGACCTCGCCATGCGCAGGCTCACCGAGCTGGAGATCCCGGCCGACCGCAAGGTCGGCAAGCTCTCCGGTGGGCAGCAGGCGCAGGTCGCGCTGACCATCGCGGTCGCGAAGCGGCCGGACCTGCTGGTGCTGGACGAGCCGCTCGCGAACCTCGACCCCCTGGCGCGCCACGAGGTGATGCGTGGGCTGATGGCGGCGGTCGCGGAGTCCGGGATGACCGTGGTGCTGTCCTCGCACGTGGTGTCCGACCTGGAGAACACCTGCGACTGGCTCGTCGTGCTCAACCGCGGCCGGGTGCAGGTGTCCGGGGACATCGAGGAGCTGCTCGCCGAGCACCGGCTGCTGACCGGGCCCGCCGAGCTGGCGGATGGGGTGGCCAACCGCGTGCCCGTCATCGACGACAGCAGGACCGACCGGCTCGCCACGCTGCTGGCCCGCACCGGCGCCTCGGCGCCGGCACTCGACCCGAAATGGACGAGCAGAGGGGTGAACCTGGAGGAGATGGTGCTCGCCTACCTGCGCAAGCCCGAGGCAGCGTCACTGCCGCGACCGGTGTTGGCGAGTACCTGACATGGTCTGGCTGACGTGGCGACAGCACCGGGCACAGGTGCTGATCGTGGTCGCGTTCGTCGTCGTGGTCGCCGGCCTGCTGCTGTGGCACCGGCAGTACGCGGCGAGTGTCGCCGCCGGGAACCTCGACCGGCTGGGAGCCCAGCTGAGCCAGGTGACCAGGCTGCTGACCTGGTCGATCGTGCCACCCGCGCTCATCGGTCTGTTCTGGGGCGCGCCGCTGCTCGGCAGGGAGCTGGAGCGGGGCACCTACCGGCTCGCGTGGACGCAGTCGGTCACCCGCCGGGATTGGCTGGGGGTCAAGCTCGCCGGGCTGGGTGCGGTCGTGACGGTCGCCGGTCTCGCGTTCGGTCTGATCGTGAACACGTGGCTCGGCGGCTTCACCGACCTGCGGGCCGCCCGGCCGTTCACGAACCAGGACCTGTTCATGGTCACCGGGATCGTGCCGGCGGCGTGGTGGCTGTTCGGCTTCGCGCTCGGCGTCGCGGCCGGCGCCGTGACCAGGAAGCTGTTGCCTGCCATGGCGATCACGCTCGTGGTGTTCTTCACCGGCTACATCGGGATGATCACGACCGAGGCGCGGCTGCACTACGCGACACCGGAGCGGCAGGTCGAGTCGCTGTCGGCGGTGGCGGAGGACCCGTGGTCGATCAACACGCCACCCGGCGCGGAGGCGCGGTTGCCGGCCGGCGCGTTGCTGGTCGACTTCGGCTGGTTCGACCGTACCGGCGCGATCGTGCCGGCCGGCGTGGTCACGGACTGCGGGTACACCTCGGACAATTATCTGAACTGCTTGCGGGCCAA
>Ga0272482_10000720_pt1 | contig 10177 bp, 10 predicted proteins | sample RVTome_8_FD_192427 | JGI IMG/M metagenome (GOLD analysis project Ga0272482, IMG submission 192427) | Soil microbial communities from uranium-contaminated site in the Upper Colorado River Basin, Wyoming, United States - RVT160D0 (version 2) ...
TGACGGCGCGCACCGGGTGCCGGTCATGCCCCTGCCACCGAGCTGCGCGGTCGAGCTGCTCGCGGCCAGGGTGCCCGGCACGCGGGCCGACCTCGCCCGGCTCGCGGCGGCGTGCGACCACCTGCCACTCGCGCTCGTGATCGCCGCGGAACGGGTGCAGCGCACCGGTTCGGTCGCGGCGGTGGTGGCCGCGATCCACGAGTCACCTCTGGACGCCCTCGACGGCGGCGACCCGGGCACGAGCCTGCGCACCGCGTTCTCCTGGTCCTACACCGCGCTCGGCCAGGAAGCGGCGGAGTTGTTCCGCGCGCTCGGCGCACTGCCGGCAGGCGTCGACACCGACCATCCGGCACTCGACCGGCTCGTCGCCGCGAACCTGGTGAGCCCGCACGGCCTGCGTGGTTTGCGGCACCGCTACGCCGCCGAACTGGCGACTCTGCCTACTGTTCGCTCCGCAAGCTCCGCGAAAGTTTCGGAAAGCCTTGCCCGGTAAGAGAAGTCTGGATTTCTGACAGCGGGCCTGGTTATGGTGGCCAGGTTACGGAACTGTTCCAAAACTTTCGGCTCCGCATAGGTTCCCCCTGCGCTCGTACGGAGATCGTCATGCGAAGGTCTGCCGCCCTGCTCGTACTCCCGCTCGTCGCCGCCATGGTGGCGCCCGCGGCGGCCGCCGCGCCGGAACACACCCGGCCGGACGAGTCCTATGTGGTCACCACGCCGCGACCCGGCGCGTTTCCCTTGGTGGCACGCGGCAAGGCGGCGCCGATCGTGGTGAGCGGCGCCGACAAGGCAGGCGTCGTGCGGGTGGCCGGCGACCTCGGCACGGACATCGAGCGGGTCACCGGGGTGCGGCCGGTGGTGTCGCACGACCGGGTGCCGAAGGGCAGCGAACCGGTCCTCGTCGGAACTCTCGGCGCCAGCCCGCTGATCGACCAGCTCGTCGCGGCCGGCAAGCTCGACGTGCGTGGGATCGCCGGCAAGTGGGAGACCTCGCTGCAGCAGGTGGTCCGCGACCCGCTTCCCGGCGTGCACAAGGCACTCGTGATCGTCGGCAGCGACCAGCGCGGCACCATCTTCGGCGCCTACGACGTCTCCCGCCGCATCGGCGTCTCGCCGTGGCACTGGTGGGACGACGTGCCGGCGGCACAACACGACGAGCTGTACGTGCTGCCGGGCCGGCACACCCAGGGCACGCCGGCGGTCAAGTACCGCGGCTTCTTCATCAACGACGAGAACCCCGCGCTCGGCACGTGGGCGCCGGGCATGTTCGGTGAGGGCCTCGCCCCCGGCCACCCTGGCGGGTTCAACAGCAAGTTCTTCGCGCGGGTCTTCGAGACCATGTTGCGGCTCAAGGCGAACTACCTCTGGCCCGCGGTGTGGGGCAGGGCGTTCGCCGAGGACGACCCAGCCAACCACGCCACCGCGTCCGCCTACGGCGTGATCATGGGCACCTCGCACGAGGCGCCGATGATGCGGGGCATCGAGGAGTGGAACCGGCACGCGGTGCCGGCCGTGCGCGACGCCGCCGGCAACATCGTCACGCCGGGCCACGACCCCTACGGCGGCACCGGCGAGTGGAGCTTCCGGCGCAACGCCGAGGCCATCAAGGCGTACTGGCGCGACGGCATCGAGCGGATGGTCGACGAGGACTTCGAGGGTGTCGTCACGCTCGGCATGCGCGGCAACGGCGACGTCGGCCTGCCCGACGGCGACGGCATCGAGCTGATGCAGGAGATCATCGCGACGGAGCGGCAGATCCTCGCCGAGGAGGGCGCGCTGGACGCGCCGCAGGTGTGGACGCTGTACAAGGAGGTCCAGCGATACTGGGACAAGGGGTTGCGCGCGCCGGACGACGTCACCGTCGTGTTCACCGACGACAACTGGGGCAACATGCGCAAGCTGCCCGACCCGAGCCTGCCGCCGCGCGCGGGCGGGTACGGGATGTACTACCACTTCGACTACGTGGGTGGCGGCCGCAACTACAAGTGGGTCGACACCATCAACATGGCGAACACGTGGGAGCAGCTCGACACCACCTACCGGTCCGGCGTCGACAAGCTCTGGGTGGTCAACGTCGGTGACATGAAGAACGAGGAGCTGCCGCTGCAGTACTTCCTCGACTACGCCTGGAAACCGATGCCGCTGTCCGAGCTGCCGGCATGGGAGAAGCGGTACGCGGCGGAGAACTTCGGCGGCCGGCACGCGGCCGCGATCGCCGAGGTGCTGCACACCTACGGCGCGCTGCAGTCGCGGCGGAAGCCAGAGCTGCTGAACCGCCGCATCACCACCGCCCCCGACGGCACGATCACCTACGACGACGAGGAGAACCCGTACTTCCTGGAGAACTACCGGGAGATGGACCGGGTGACCGCGCAGTGGCGCGACCTCGCGGAGGACGCGGAACGGATCGGCCGCGCACTACCGGCCGCGCACCAGGACGCCTACTTCCAGCTGGTGCTGTACCAGGTGAAGGCGACGGCGAACCTGTACGCGTTGCGGCGCGCGGAGTTCACCAACATCCGTTACGCCGCACAGGGTCGGGCCGCGACCAACGACCTGGCCGACGAGACCGACGCGCTATTCGCCGAGGATCAGGCGCTGAACGACTACTACAACACCGACCTCGCCGACGGGAAGTGGCGGAACTTCCAGCTCCAGCCGAAGATCGGCTACGGCGACGTCGCCCGGTACGGCCCGAACGCGCCGTGGCAGCAGCCGGAGCGGAACAACGTCGCCCTGCCGGACGAGGTCTTCCCCGCCGTGCAACGGATCACCGTGCCGCAGGCGGCGGACATGGGGGTCGCTGTCGACGGTTCCGACCAGTACTGGCCGGCGTCGGCGCAACAGGCGGTGCTGCCCACGTTCAGCCGCTACCAGAGCCAGCCGGGGCAGTACCTCGAGGTGTTCAACCGCGGCGCCACCGCGTTCGACTACCGGGTGCGGCCGGCGAAGTCGTGGGTGACGGTCTCGCCGTCGCACGGCCGGGTCGGCGAACAGGTGCGGGTGTCGGTGAAGGTCGACTGGGCCCGCGCGCCCGCCGGCGTGACCAGGGTGCCGATCACCGTGTCCGGCGCCGGCCGCGACGTGCTCGTGGAAGCCGTGGTGGACAACACGAAGTGGCAGCCGAAGCGGGGCTTCGTCGAGGCCAACGGGTACGTGTCGATGCTGGCCGACCACCCGAGCCGGGTCGTCGGCGACTGGCTACGGATCCCGGACATCGGCAGGGACGGCAACGGGATGCGGCCCTCGGCCGGGGCCGGGAAGCTCGAGTACCGGCTGAACCTGACCACGACCGGGCCGGTCACGGTCTGGGTGTACCTGTCACCGAGGAACAACGTGCATCCGACGGAAGGGTTGCGGTACAAGGTGTCGCTCGACGACGCCGAGCCGCGGCTGGTGAACGTCACGACGGCCACCGGCGCCGACGACACGAGCATGAACCGGGCGTGGGAACGCAACACGTCGGACAACGTGAACCGCACGGCCACGACACATGTCGTGTCGCGGCCGGGCGAGCACGTGCTCTCGGTGTGGGCGGTCGATCCCACGGTGGTGGTGCAGAAGATCGTCGTCGACACCGGCGGCCTCGCGCCGAGCTACCTCGGCCCACCAGAAAGCAGGCGGATCGGCTAGGCGGCGGCGGTGCGGCGACGGGTCAGCTCTCGCCGCTCCGTGTCCGTCGCGCCACCGAAGACGCCGTGGTCCAGAGCGTTGGCCAGGGCGTAGTCGAGACACTGTTCGCGTACCGGGCACCGTGCGCAGACCGCCTTCGCCTCGGCGATCTGACGGGCGCCGGGGCCGATCGCGGACACCGGGAAGAACAGTTCGGGATCCGCGTCGCGGCAGGCGGCGCGGTCCCGCCAGTCGTCAGTCATGTCGTGCATGTGTTGCCGCCTCCAATCACGGCGTGGTCGTCCGCGACAGGGTCCGCACGCGCGCGAGTCCTGGTACGAACGATTTACGGGGGGTGCGCGGCACTGATCCGTACCGCCGAGTAACAGCTTACGCCCCAACGCGCGATCGCGCCGCCGTTATTCCGATTGAGCAGCTCAGCGGTAGGCCGGCACGGGCGGGCGACGCTACTTTCGTGGCATGGCACACATTGATCTCGGTGTTGACGAGCACGAGTTCCCCGGCATCAGCGGCCCGATGCGGTACCGGCCGGAGACGGCGAAACCGCTGAACGAGCTGGCTGAGGTGTTGCTGCGCGGGCCGTCGTCGCTGTCGCGTGGCGAGCGCGAGCTGATCGCCGCGTACGTGTCCGGGCTGAACGAGTGCGAGTTCTGCTGCAACTCCCACTCGGCGTTCGCGGCGATCCAGCTCGACGAGGGCATGGACCTGGTGCGCGCCGTCCGCACCGACGCGGACGCCGCGGCCGTCTCCCCCAAGCTGCGCACGCTGCTGCGGATCGCGGCCGCGGTGCGGGACGACGGCCGGAAGGTGACCACGGAACTGGTCGACGCGGCCAGGACCGAGGGCGCGACGGACGTGGAGATCCACGACACGGTGCTCATCGCCGCCGCGTTCTGCATGTTCAACCGGTACGTGGACGGGCTCGGCACCCAACCGGCCGCCGAGCCCGCGATGTACGCCGCCATGGCGACCAGGATCACCACCGCGGGCTACGGCGCCTGACTACTCGCAGGCCACCCCGTCGCTGTCCCGGTCGAGGTCGTAGATGTCACTGCCGATGACGTCCACCGGGCCGGTGGCGTAGGCCGGACCGTTGCCGCTGCCGCCCGCGCAGTCGACGTCGCTCGCGATGGGCACGCAGCCGGAGTAGTTGGGGTCGCACCCGGCGGGCTCCGGCTCGGGCTCCTGCGTCTGCGGCGGCGGAGGTGGCGGCGCGACCTCCACCGGCTCCGGTGGCGGCGCCGGCACCGTGGTCGTCGTGGTGGTGGTCGGCGGCGGCGTGGTCGTGGTGGTGGTCGTCGGCGGCGGCTCGACCGTGGTCGTGGTGGTGGGTTGGTCGGCGAGCGGGGTGGTCGACGGATCGTCCTCGTCGCCGCCGCCGATAATCCCCGCGAAGAGGATCAGCACGAATACCACCGCGCCGGCCACAATCCACGCACCACGCTTTTCCGAGGTCGTGAAAGCGGCTTTCTTCGCCACCGGCGCCGGATTCGCGGCGGTCTGCGCTGGTCGCGCCGCCGGCAGCACCACGGTGGCCTGTGTCTCGCTCGGGAGGCGGAGGGTGAGCTGCAGCCCTCGTGCGTCGCGCTCGAGGTGGGCTTCGCAGCCGGGGCGGGCGCCGTGGGCCAGAGCCTGTGTCACCAGCGGCCCATACCGTTGGGACATCAGGTAAGTCAGCTCACCGACGCGGTTGCCGTCGAGGCGGACCTCGATCGCCTGCTGGCCGCGGTACTTGCCAGACGTGATGCGGCACCACGCGAGTTCGACCGCCACCGTGCGCTGCTCACCGGGCCGCACCGGATAAAGCGCCAGCACGCCCTGGTGCTGTTCTTCCCGGGTGACCGTGACGGAAACCTCGGCCGCCATCATGCTCAGGCCGGCCGGCGAGTTCTCGAACATGGTCCTTGCATCGGCGCGGGCGACGACGCGTTACCGAGAAATCCGATAAACCCCGATCTCGCCGGCCGGGCCGGTGTTGAACACCGCGTAGTCGTCGGTGATCGCCCGGACCGGGCCGGGTGGGTCGAGGGTGGTGTCCAGCGTGTTGCCGAACGCGTCGAGGGTGCGCCACCTGATCGCGTCGCCGTTCGACGTCAGGCCGAGGACGATCCGGCCGGCCAGCACCGCGGCGAGGCGCACCCCGTGTGCCGCGCCCCTGGCGGCGGTGCGGACCGCCCGGTCACCGGACGTGTAGGTGTAGAGCGCGTACCGGGGATCGTCGTCGGACACGCACGCCACGAGTGCCCTGCGGTCGCTGCGGCAGGTCACCGCGGCGGCGGGGACGCTCGCGATCTCCTCCCCCGTGTCGACCGACACGATGACCGTCTCGCGGCGGTCGGGGGTCACGGCCGTGACGCCGGTGACGACGGCGACGTCACCGGCCGCGAGCACGAGCGAGGACCGGGTGAACCGGTTGGTGAGGTCCCAGCGCCGCGCGCCGCTCAGCAGGTCGATGCCGACGACCGTGCCGTCCGGCAACCCGCCGGTCGCGGTCTGACCCGGCAGGCCACGCGTCTCCTGGCCGAGCACCATGTCACCGGCGATCAGGGACGGCCACACGCCGTCGAAGCTCTCCCACACCCGGGTGCCGGTGCCGACGTCGAGTGCGACCGTGCGCACCGGCACGCCGGCGAACCCCGGCCGGTTCGGCGGTTCCTCCGTGACGCTCACGAGCACGACGCGGTCGTCGACGGCCCGCAAGTTCAGCACCTGGTTCTGTTCCACGCCGGCCTCGAGCACCGAGGTCTGCCACACCACGCTGCCGTCCTGGGCCGACACCCGTGCGACGCCGGTCTCGTGCTCGACCAGCACACCGAGCCGCTCGCCGCTGCCGACGAGGTGCCGCACACCGGGACCGGGCACGAACGACTCCTGGTAGTGCGCGCCGTCGCGCAGTTCATGGCCTTTCGCGAACTCCCACCTCGGCGTGCCGAAGGCGGCGTCCGCGAGGAGTAATCGCTGGTCACCGTGGTTGAACAACACCAGTCCGGCACGCAGTTCCACGTTGCGAGCGCCCTGGTAGGTCCACAGTGGACTTTGGGAGAGGCGCAGCGGGGTTAGCGTCGGCCGGGGCCGCTCCGGCGCCGGTGCCGGGGTCGCCGCGCACGCCGTGGTCGCCAGCGCCAGCGTGACGAGTGCGATCTTCCCCCACCGCATGCCGGTTTCCCCTTTCCGGTCCAGTCGAGTCTACGTGCTTGCCAACCGGCATGGCGGCGCGTTACCTTTCACGTGTCAAAATTTTCTGACAGGTGAAGGAACGAGATGACGGGCGATGAGCTGGTCGACGCGTTGGCCGCACTGGCCAACCCGATCCGGCTGCGCATCGTCGGCAGGCTCGCCGGGGGACGTCAGTACGTGAGCCAGCTGGCCCGCGAGATCGGCGTGAGCAGGCCGCTCCTCCACATGCACCTGCAGCGGCTCGAGGCGGCCGGGCTCGTCACCGGCAGCCTCGAGCTGTCCGAGGACGGCAAGGCCATGAAGTACTTCGAGGTCACCGACTTCGACCTGCGGCTGACCTCGGCGACCCTCGCCGACGCGGCCACCACCCTGACCAGGAACACGCGCAAGGAGCAGCCGTGAACGAGACGACCTGGCCGGAGGCCGCGATCATCCTCGGGGCGATGGTCGTGGTGATCATCCTGATCGGTGGCGCGTTGTCCACCTACCTCGACATCCGCAAGGCGAAGCTCGTGGCACAGCAGGAGGACAGCCTCCGTCAGCTCGTGCACCGCTACGAGCAGCTCGCCGAGAAGACGCTGGACGCGCAACAGCGCGCGGCGGCCGACGTGGCAGAGCTCCGGTCCCGCGCGGCGGCGATCGAACAGATACTCAGAACGGTGGAGTGACAGTGAAAGCAATGACGCGGGACGCCTACGGCGGCCCGGAAGTGTTGTCGTTACAGGACATCGACAGACCGGCGGTCGGCGAGGACGACGTGCTCCTCCAGGTGCGTGCCGCGGGGGTCGACCAGGGCACCTGGCACGTGCTGGCGGGGCTCCCCTACGCCGGCAGGCTGGCGTTCGGGCTGCCGGGGCCGAAGAAGTCCCAGCGGGTGCCCGGCATGGACGTCGCCGGGGTGGTCGAGGCCGTCGGCGCGAACGTGACCCGGTTCGCGCCGGGTGACGAGGTGTTCGGCACCGCACCCGGCGCGTTCGCCGAGTACGCCGCCACCAGGGCGAAGACGCTGGCGCCCAAGCCGACCCGGCTCTCGTTCGAGGAAGCCGCCGCACTCACCGTGTCCGGCGCGACCGCGGTCATGGCGTTGCCGTCGGTGAAGACGGGCTCCCGGGTGCTGGTGATCGGCGCGGGCGGCGGGGTGGGCTCGTTCGCGGTGCAGCTCGCGGCCGCGGCCGGCGCCGAGGTCACCGCGGTGTGCGGGCCGTCGAAGCTCGACCTGGTGCGCTCGCTCGGCGCGACCGCCACGATCGACTACACCACGACAGAGCTCACCGGCGAGTACGACGAGATCGTCGACATCGCGGGCGGCAGAAGGGTTTCCGTGCTGCGCACGCTATTGGCGCCGCGCGGCACGCTCACGATCGTCGGTACCGAGACCGGCGGCAAGTGGGGCGGCGGCATGAGCCGGGGGTGGGGCGCGATGCTGCTCTCGCTGTTCGTGCGTCAGCGGCTGCGTGCGCCGATCTCGTTGGTGCGGCCGAAGGATCTCGTGAAGCTGACCGAGCTGGTCGACGCCGGCTCGATCACCCCGGTCGTGGACCGGGTGTTCCCGCTTGGCGACCTCCCCGCCGCGATCACCTGCCTGCGGGAAGGCCGCGCACGCGGCAAGATCGTCGTCGTCCCCTAGACGACCTTCTCAGACGACCTTCTCGTCGTCATCGTCGTCGTCGGAGTCGTCGAGCTTCCATTTCAGCTGGAACTCGACCTCCTCCTCGCCGTCGCCGCGCTCGTGCTCGATCGAGAACTCGGCGCGCGCCGGCACCCGGAACCGCTCGCCGGCGATCTGGATGCGGAACGACGTCCCGGACTCCAGTGCGTCGGCGAGGCGGCGCAGCTTCGCCACCACGTCGGGTGTCGAGTAGATGCGTTCGATGTCCCTCGTCGCGTCGGCCACGTGACCTCCGTTGTCGGGCGCCGTCGGAACCGGCGCCGGTGCGAGGCATTGAACCATCACGGCTCCGCACCGGATCGGCGTGGATCCGTTGCCAGATTTGCCGGTTTCGGCGCGTAGCGGGTAGTGTCCGTTTTGTAACATTCAGCAATCGAGAGGCACACCATGGGTTTGTTCGACGCCATGAAGGAGAAGGCGGCCGAGCTGCTGTCCGGCGCCGGCGACAAGGTCAGCGAGCTGACCGGCACGGACCTCGGCGAGGCGCAGCAGAACGCCACCGACTCCGCGCAGAACCTCGGTGAGACCGCGCAGGGCTACGGCGACACCGCGGCGGACACGGCCCAGCAGTACACGGACACCGCACAGGGCCACGTCGACTCGGTGACCGAGCAGGCGCAGAACGTCACCGACCCCAAGAACTACCTGTGAAATTCCACCCCTAGAGGTATCTCGCGTGTTCTTCGCTGTTCTCTAGAAGGTGAGCCGGTGTGGGAGCGCCGGCCACATCCTGGGGGATAGACATATGAATAAGCACGCGCGTGACAGTTTCTTCGTCGTCGGCGAGGGGGTGCTCGAGTTCGACAAGGACGGCACGTCCGCCGTCCGGGCGCCACTCGCCGGCGAGGAGCTCCGCCGGTTCCGCTTCTCGCGACTCGGCCCGGAGGGGCCGCTCTCCGACGAGCCGACCAGGGTCGCGCTCAGCGCGGCCATCACCTCGGCGGCCGACCAGCCCGACGCCACGGTGCCGGCGGGTTTCACCTATCTCGGCCAGTTCGTCGACCACGACCTGACCATGGACCGGACCGAGGCGCAGCTCGGCGAGGACGTGACCCTTGACGAGCTGCTCCAGGGCCGCTCCCCCGCGCTCGACCTGGACTCGGTGTACGGCAGGGGGCCCACCGACCGGCACGACCGGGTCTTCTACGCCGACGAGGCGACGCTGAAGGTCGGCACCACCTCCGCGACGACGTTCCCGGACGACCGCGTCAACGTCGAGCTTGAAGGCTTCGACCTGCCCAGGGTCGGCGGCACGGCGGGCACTGCGGCGGACCGGCGCCAACCACTGATCCCGGACCTGCGCAACGACGAGAACCTCGCGGTCGCGCAGACGCACCTCGCGTTCATCCGCTTCCACAACCGGGTGGTCGAGGAGCTGTCGCTCAAGGGCCTGAGCGGGCACCGGCTGTTCACGGCGGCCCGCGCCGAGGTGGTCCGGCACTACCAGTGGATGCTGCGCACCGACTTCCTGCCGAGGATCGTCGACCCGGCCATCGTGCGGGACGTCTTCACGCACGGTCGCCGGTTCTTCGAGGCGCCCGGCCGCGGCCGGGGCCACTTCGGGCAGCCGCCGACGATGCCGCTGGAGTTCGCGGTCGCGTCGTACCGGTTGGGGCACAGCATGATCCGCAGCCGCTACCAGTGGAACCGGGTGTTCAACACCGAGGGCCCCGGCGACATCGCGACCCTGCTGCAGCT
>Ga0272482_10000721_pt1 | contig 10164 bp, 10 predicted proteins | sample RVTome_8_FD_192427 | JGI IMG/M metagenome (GOLD analysis project Ga0272482, IMG submission 192427) | Soil microbial communities from uranium-contaminated site in the Upper Colorado River Basin, Wyoming, United States - RVT160D0 (version 2) ...
CCCGACCGAGACACCAGCGCGACCACCCGCTGGGCCGGCGGCCGGCGGGACCACGTCACCACCCGTTCCGCCGGCGCCTCGGCGACCCGCTCACATGACCAAGACCTGGATCGCGGCCGTGGTGGCTGCTGTTCTTCTCCTGGGTGGTGGGCTCGGCGGCTACGTCATCGGGGCCGCCAACGATCACCACGACGGCAGGCCGGGGTGGCATGAGCGGGCCTGGCCCGGTGGGCCGGAAGGCTTCCGCGACGCCCCGCGCTGGCGGGACGGCCCCGACAGTGGTGGCCGCTAGTCCGCCAGTGCCAACGTGCCAAGCCGCCGTTCCGCCAGAGTGAGGGCCTCCGCCAGGGGAGTGGTGCCGTTCGTGGTGGCAGCGCTGAGAATTGCTGTGACCGTGTCCTCGATGGTCTCCACCTTCGCCAGCGCGGCCTCGCCGTCCAGCCCGTCGGACTCTCGGCTCAGGGTGTAGATCACGCCACCGGCGCTGGCCACGAAGTCCGGCACCCACACCACGCCGGCCGCCGCCAGCTGGTCGGCGACCTCATCGCCACGGAGCTGGTTGTTCGCCGGGCCGACCACGAGCGGCGCCTGGACGCCGGGTCCGATGACACCGCCGACCGCGGCCGGCACGAGAACGTCCGCGGGCTCGCTGTACGCGTCCGCCGGGCTGATCCACTCGTACCCCGCCGCCCTGGCGGGGTCGATGTCCGACGCCACCACCGAGGCCCCCGCGGCCGACAACGCCTGCGCCACCAGCGTGCCGACCGACCCCATGCCGACGACCACGATCCGTTTGCCCGCAACGGAAGGAGACCCGAACACCGCGGTGGCGCCGGCGCGAAGTGCGGCCAGCACACCCGTGGCCGTTGGGCCGCTGGAGGAGCCGGTGCCGCCTGCGGACTCCGGCAGGCAGAACACGTGCCGGGTGAACGACCGCATGAACAGCATGTCCGCCGGGGCGGTGCCGATGTCCGGGCCGCCGAGGTAGGTCCCGTCGAACGTGGCGATCAGCTCCGCGAGGTCGGTGAGCGCCGCCGAGCGGAGCGCAGGCGTCACCGGCACGGACGACGGCACCGCGATCACGGACTTGCCGCCGCCGTAGGGGAGACCGGCGACCGCGTTCTTGTACGTCATGCCCCTCGCGAGTCGTAGGGCATCGGCCAGTCCGTCCTGCCACGTCGGATACGTCGTGAACCGGATGCCGCCCGCTGCCGGGCCCAGTGCGCGTGAGTGCACAGCCACCGTGACCGGCACGCCGGAGCGGGCACCCAGCCGGGTGACGACCTCAGCGTGCTCCCATGGTTCGACCATCATGTCCTCCTGCCGAACAAAGCGCGACCAACGCACTCAACGCTAGGCAGAAACGCGACCAGCAGGACCAGCGCCGAACATTATTCGGCGCGACCCAGCACAATGGGAGCATGGACGAAGTTGATTCGGCGATCATCCGGGAGCTGCAGCTGGACGCACGCCAGCCCAACCAGGAGATCGCGCGCAAGGTCGGCATCGCGCCGTCGACCTGCCTGGAGCGCACGCGGCTGCTGCGCCAGCGCGGCGTGATCCGCGGCTACCACGCCGACATCGACCTCGGCGCGCTCAACCGGGGCGTGCAGGCACTCGTCGCCGCGCAGGTGCGGCCGCTGTCGCGGAAGGTGATCGAGAACTTCCAGTCGTCGGTCGCCGCGCTGCCGGAGGTGCTCGCGGTGTTCACCCTCGCCGGCAGCGACGACTTCATCATCCACGTGACCGCGCCGGACATCGACCACCTGCACGCGTTCCTCATCGACCGGGTCACCAGCCGCCGGGAGATCGTCGGGTTCCGCACCTCGATCGTCTACCGGCACCAGGCCAACCCGGTGCTGTCCCGCTTAGTGTCCTGAGTCGGAGGTTGGTGTGCTTATCGGCGGATCCAGGTTTCCGCTCGCAAGGCGCCGGACCGCCCTCGTACCGGGTTGTACTTGGGCGGTTCGGCAACGCCGCCAGCGGGAAGCTGGGCCGTCGAGAAGCGTGCCGAACCTTCGACTCAGGACACTAAAGTGACCCGGTCGCGAGCATCCCGCCGTCCACCCGCACGGTCTCGCCGGTGATCCACGACGCCTGGTCCGACGCGAGGAACGCGACCAGCTGCGCCACGTCGGCCGGGTCGCCGAGCCTGCGCATCGGGTAGCGCGCGGCCACCGCCTCCTCGTCGGTCGTGTAGAGCATCTCGGCGAACTTCGTCTTCACCACCGCTGGCGCGACCGCGTTCACCCGCACGCCGGGGCCGAGCTGCCACGCCAGCTCCTCGGTCAGCCGGATCAGCGCCGCCTTGCTCGCGCCGTACGCGGCGATGACGCCGGAGCTGCGCAGCCCCGCCACCGACGCGATGTTCACGATCGACCCACCGTGCTCCGCCATCCACGCCTTCAGCGCGAGCTGGGTGTAGCCGAGCGCGCCGACCACGTTCACGTCGAACAGCTTGCGCACCGCGCCGAGGTCGGCGTCGGCGAGCGGGCCGAAGGTCGGGTTGATGCCGGTGTTGTTGACCAGCACGTCGAGTGAGCCGAACTCCTCGACCGTGCGGCGCACCACCTCGGCGCGGTCGTCGTCGCTGCCGGTGTTGGCCGGCACCGCGAGCACCCGCGCGCCGGGCACCAGCGAGCGCAGCTCGTCGGCCGCCGCCGCGATCTGGTCGGCCTTGCGCGACGAGATCGTCACGGCCGCGCCACCCCGGGCTAGCTCGACGGCGATGGCGTGCCCGATACCGCGGCTGGCCCCCGTGACCAGCGCGGTCTTTCCCTTGAAGTCCGGTGTCATGGGCATGACCCTAGCTAAGCGACCGCTTAGTGCGCGAGGTGCGCATGGCTGTGTTTCATGTTCGCTTCGCATGCTCCGCGAAAGTCGATTCCCCCAGCACGTACACTCGGTGACGTGGTGATCCGTACGGCCTAGGTCGCAGGCGAGCCCGCTGGTCACGGCCGGCGGGCGGTGCAGGCCTGCCCACGACCAACTTTCCCGGAGCCTTCGAAACATGATCACCGCTACTGACCTCGAACTGCGTGCCGGCACCCGCATCCTGCTCTCGGACGCGACCCTGCGCGTACAGCCCGGCGTCCGCATCGGCCTCGTCGGCCGCAACGGCGCCGGTAAGACCACCTCGCTGCGCGTGCTCGCCGGCGAGGGCGAGCCCTATGCCGGCGAGCTGCGCAGGGCGGGGGAGGTCGGCTACCTCCCCCAGGACCCGCGCGAGGGCAACCTCTCCGTCACCGCCAAGGACCGGGTGCTCTCCGCGCGCGGCCTCGACGAGCTGCTGCGTGAGATGGAGAAGGCCCAGTCGGCCATGTCCGAGCACGCCGACGAGAACAAGCGCGACCGCGAGGTCCGCCGGTACGGCAGGCTCGAGGAGCGGTTCGCCGCGCTCGGCGGGTACGCCGCCGAGAGCGAGGCCGCCAGGATCTGCGCGAACCTCGGCCTCGCCGACCGGGTGCTCGCCCAGCAGGTCGGCACGCTGTCCGGTGGTCAGCGCCGCCGCGTCGAGCTGGCCCGCATCCTGTTCGCCGCCACCGAGGCGGGCGCCGGCAGCGGCGGCTCCGGCACGACGCTGCTGCTCGACGAGCCGACCAACCACCTCGACGCCGACTCGGTCAACTGGCTGCGTGGCTTCCTCAAGGGCCACAACGGCGGGCTCGTGGTGATCAGCCACGACGTCGAGCTGCTCGCCGACGTCGTCAACAAGGTCTGGTTCCTCGACGCCATGCGTGGCCAGGTCGACCTCTACAACATGGGCTGGCAGCGCTACCTCGACGCGCGGGCCGCCGACGAGAAGCGCCGCCGCAGGGAACGCGCCAACGCCGAGAAGAAGGCTGGCGCGCTGCAGGCGCAGGCCGACAAGATGCGCGCCAAGGCCACCAAGGCCGTCGCCGCGCAGAACATGATGAAGCGGGCAGAGCGGCTGATGTCCGGACTGGACGAGGTCCGGCAGTCGGACAAGGTCGCGAAGATCCGGTTCCCGGAGCCCGCGCCCTGCGGCAAGACCCCGCTCACCGCGGAGGGACTCTCGAAGACCTACGGGTCGCTCGAGGTGTTCACCGGCGTCGACCTCGCCATCGACCGCGGCTCGCGCGTGGTCGTGCTCGGGCTCAACGGCGCTGGTAAGACCACGTTGCTGCGGCTGCTCGGCGGCCGCGAGGCCGCTGACTCCGGCGAGGTCGTGCCTGGTCACGGGCTGCGGATCGGGTACTACGCCCAGGAACACGAGACGCTCGACCACACCGCGTCGGTGTGGGAGAACGTGCGGCACGCCGCGCCGGACACCCCCGCGCAGCAGTTGCGGTCGCTGCTCGGCACTTTCCTGTTCACCGGCGAGCAGCTCGACCAGCCGGCCGGCACCCTGTCCGGCGGTGAGAAGACCCGGCTCGCGCTGGCGGGTCTGGTGTCCTCCTCGGCGAACGTGCTGCTGCTCGACGAGCCGACGAACAACCTCGATCCGGCCTCCCGGGAGCGGGTGCTGGACGCGTTGCGCGGCTACACGGGCGCGGTCGTGCTCGTCACACACGATCCTGGCGCGGTGGAGGCGTTGGAGCCGGAACGCGTGATCTTGCTGCCCGACGGGACCGAAGATCACTGGTCAGCGGACTACCTGGAACTCGTCCAGCTCGCCTGAGAGCGTTCCGCCATCCCGGTGAGGCGTGCGGGATTTCACAGTTATTTTCGATCTCGCCTGGCATTCCACGCCGTCGTGTTCGATCATTGCCACGGCAGGTGTTCAGATAAACCTCCGTGACACGCTACGGAAGGCGGACGACGTGGCTGATTTGAAGAAGGGCGCGCGGATCACCGGTAGTACGCGCGACAAGCTGGCCGCTGACCTCAAGAAGAAGTACGAGAAGGGCGCCAGCATTCGTGCGCTGGCCGAGTCGACGGGACGGTCGTACGGATTCGTACACCGCGTGCTGTCGGAATCCGGGGTGACGTTGCGCGGTCGTGGTGGCGCCACGCGCACGAAGAAGAAGTAACTGGGTCAAGCTTGGATGCCGCGGGTGTCGGGGCTCGCGATCGGTCGGTCGGCGTCGTCAGTGGGCGTGCCGGCGACGTTCGGACCCGCGGGCGTCCTGGTCCTCGCCGTCCCTTCTTCAGCTGCAGCCGAGTAACACAGCATCGCGCCGGCCAGCGCCAGTGGGTAGACCAGATACCCCCACCGGGTGGCAGGTGCGAGGATGATCGCCGTCCCCAGTCCGACCGCGGTGCGCAGCAGCACGTCGGCCGGATCCCGAGGCGGACGGATCACCAGCCATGCCACGAGCGCGCACGCGGCCGCCGCGAGGAGCGCGAGCGACACCCCGTGTCCCACGGGTCCCAGCTGCGCGATCAGGTGTCCTGGCAGTGGGCTGGCCGCGGGTGACCCCGCCTCGCCGAGCCCGGCCGGATACATGATCACGTGCTCGACGAACGAGGTCGGATCGACAGCGAGGACCGGGATCGCCAGTACCGCCGTCGACGCCACCACTGTACCAAGAAAGATCAACATCGCGCGCCATCCCCGGCATGCGAAGATCGCGATCAGCAGCACGCCGGCCGCCGGCAGCGCCGTGAGCTTGGTGCACACCATCACCGCGCACGCCACGCCCGCCCATGCCGGGTTGGCGCGGTAGGCGAGTGCCGCACCCAGCGCGACCAGCGCGATCACCGGGAGGTCGTCGCCGGCGACGGTGAACGTCAGCAGCGTCAGCGGGCTCACGGCGGCGAGCTGCGCCGCCAGCACCGGCACGGTCGGCCGGCCCATGACCCGCCACGCGAGCGCGGCGACGAGGACCGCGCCGACCAGGAACCAGATCCGCGCGTCGGTGAGCGCGTGGTCGCCGAACAACGCCCTCGGCAGCCCGAAGACGGTCATCACCGGGCCGTAGGGGGTGTAGTCGTCGGGATGTGCCGCGCGGCCGAGCCCGCTCAGGTCCGTGTACGGCGTGCCGTGCTCCAGCAGCAACCGCGCCGACCGCTCGACCACCCAGACCTCGGGCTGCGCGGGGAAGGACCACGGCCAGTCGCCCCACACGAAGCTCGGCGACCGGCGGAACACGAGCACGAACAGCGGCGCCAGACAGGCGAGGAGCCCACTGACCGCGACGGGCGTCCAGCGGGACCGCACGAGCCGCGATGCGGCGCCCGCCCTCGTACGGGACAGTAGGACCAGGACGAGTGCCAGCAGGTAGCCGGCCGAGGCGAAGTTCCCCCAGACGCGGTAACCGTAGAACTCGGAGAAGATCGCCGTGCCGGCCGCGAACAGCAGGCTGACGCCGTAGAAGAGCAGGTCGAGGCGCATCGCCCGCCGCCAGTTCCGCTCCACGCGGGCAGGCTACCGGTGTTCGCTGCTCGCGGAACGGGAAGCCCTCCGACCCTGCTGGCGTTGTGCTCTTCCGAGAGAGAAGAAGTGGGGTATCGGTGGAGAACACCTGGACTTTCATGAGGGGTGCGATGCGCTCCGGCAACGCGCCGAGCGGGCTGCGCAAGGGGACGATCCGGCGCGTCTACTCGTTCGCGGGGCCGCACCGGGGGAAGCTCGCGGTCTTCCTGTTCCTGACCATGATCTCGGCGGTGCTCGCGGTGTCCACCCCGCTGCTCGCCGGTCAGGTCGTGAACGAGATCGTCGGGCACGGCGCGATCTCGACCGTGGTCTGGCTCGCGGTCGCCATCGCGGGCGTCGCCATCGTGGACGCCGGGCTGGGGATCGTCGAGCGGTGGCAGTCGGCGCGGATCGGTGAGGGGCTGATCTTCGACCTGCGGCGCGCGGTCTTCGGGCACGTGCAGCGGATGCCGGTCGCGTTCTTCATGCGCACCCGCACCGGCGCGCTCGTGTCGCGGCTCAACAACGACGTGATGGGCGCCCAGCGGGCGTTCACGTCAACGCTCTCCGGGCTCGTCACCAACGTCATCCAGCTCGCGCTGTCGGTCGGCGTGATGCTGACGCTGTCGTGGCAGGTCACGCTGCTCGCACTGGTGCTGCTGCCGGTGTTCGTGCTGCCGGCGAAGCGGATGGGCAGGCGGATGGCCGACCTGCAGCGGGAGGCGGCGACGCTGAACGCGTCGATGACCACGCAGATGACCGAGCGGTTCTCCGCGCCCGGCGCGACGCTCGTGAAGCTGTTCGGCTTTCCCCGCCAGGAGCTCGAGGAGTTCTCCGGGCGGGCCGAACGGGTGCGGGACATCGGCATCAAGTCGGCGATGCTGACGCGCTGGTTCATGACGAGCCTGACGCTGGTGTCCGCGCTGGCGCAGGCACTCGTGTACGGGCTCGGCGGCTACCTCGCGATCACCGGCGCGCTGGCGCCGGGCACCGTGGTGGCGCTCGCGTTGCTGCTGACCCGGCTGTACACGCCGCTGACCGCGCTCGCGAACGTGCGGGTGGACGTCATGACCGCGCTGGTGTCGTTCGAGCGGGTCTTCGAGGTGCTCGACCTGCCGCCGATGATCACCGAGAAGGAGTCGCCGAGGACGGTGCCGGCCGGCGGGGTGTCGGTCGAGTTCGACGACGTGCGGTTCGGCTACCCGGCGGCGGCCGACGTGTCGCTCGCGTCGCTGGAGGAGGTGGCGGTGCTGGACAAGCGCGGCGGCGAGGAAGTGTTGCACGGCATCAGCTTCACCGCCCGGGCCGGCGAGATGGTCGCGCTGGTCGGGTCCTCTGGCGCCGGCAAGTCGACGATCGCGTCGCTCGTGCCCCGGCTCTACGACGTCGACTCCGGCGCCATCCGACTGTCCGATGTGGACGTACGGGAGCTGTCGTTCGACGCGCTGCGCGACACCGTCGGCGTCGTCACCCAGGACGGCCACCTGTTCCACGACACGATCCGCGCGAACCTGCTGTACCCGAGGCCGGACGCCACCGAGGACGAGCTGTGGACGGCGATCACCCGCGCCAGGCTGGCCGAGCTGGTGCGTAGCCTGCCCGACGGGCTGGACACGGTCGTGGGGGAGCGCGGCTACCGGCTCTCCGGCGGTGAGCGCCAACGCCTGACCATCGCGCGGCTGCTGCTGGCGCAGCCCCAGGTGGTGATCCTGGACGAGGCGACGGCCCACCTCGACTCGGAGTCGGAGGTGGCGGTGCAGGAGGCGCTGGCGGACGCACTGACCGACCGCACGGCGATCGTCATCGCGCACCGCCTGTCGACGATCCGCGCCGCCGACCAGATCCTGGTGGTGGAACACGGCGAGATCGTCGAACGCGGCGACCACGAAACGCTTCTGGCGGCAGGCGGGCGCTACGCGGACCTGTACCGCACCCAGTTCGCCACCCAGATGGCTATCTAGAGCATCTCCCGTTGGTGGGCAACGGCTTCCCGGACGAGCGTGGCGACCTCGTCCGGGGTGGCGAGCGCCTGCCTACCCGACACCTGACGGATGTACTTGCCGTCGCCGGTGAGCAGCTCCTTCGGGTCGGGGAGCAGCGAACCCTTGTGGAACACCAGGTTCACGCCCGACTTGCTGGCCGCCACCGCGCACACCCAGTGGTGCCAGTCCTGGTCCGCGGTGAACGTCAGGCGACCCCACTTGACCGCCTCGTCGAGGCCCGCGGTGCTGCGGACCAGTGACACGACCGGGGCCGCGTCCGGGTGGGCGGACAGCCACTCGTCCACCGTCATGACGGGAGGTCCGCCGGGGTGTCCACGTCGTCGCCGGTGGCGATGTCGTCGCACGGGACCTCGTGGGGCTTGTGCAGCGTGAGGTAGGGCCGCGCGCCCTCGTCGCCGTCGGCCAGCTCCGCCACCTCGGCCCACCGGTCGCGGCCGATGAGCACCGGGTGGCCGGGCTTGCCGGCGTAGGTCGCGCGGGCCAGCGCGGTCGGGCTCGCCAGCTCGGCCAGCCGCCGCACCGCCGCCTCGGTCACGCCGGGGGTGTCGACCGGCAGCACCAGCACGGCCTCCGCGTCGGTCGGCGCGAGCGTGCTCAGGCCGACCCGCAGCGAGGAACCCATGCCGGACTCCCAGTCCGGGTTGTCCACAAGGGACGCACCACTGAGGATCGCGGTCGTGCGGACGTCGTCGGCGAGCGCGCCGAGCACCACCACGACCGGGCCGCAGCCGCCCGCGTGCAGCACGTCCGCCGCCCGCTCCACGAACAGCTTCCCGTCATGGCGCACCAGCGCCTTGGGCATCCCGAACCGGCGGCCTGCCCCGGCCGCGAGTAGCAGTCCCGCAACGGTCACACCGGGAAGCCTACGGCGACCTACCGGAACACGTCGATATTCTCCCGTGCCCACTCGGCATAGGTCCGTGCCGGCCTGCCGGTGACCTCCTCGACCGTCGGCAGCGGCACCAACATCGACTCCCAGTCGACGCCGTCCATGGACGTGCCACCCGCCGAGTAGTCGTCGAACCCGAGCAGGAACCCGGCGTTCTCCGCCGCCCAGCCGCCCTGTTCGGTCAGGATCGCCATGGCCTCCTCGGCGCTGATGTGCTCGTAGGGCACCTCCTCGCCGAGCGCCGCGCCGATCGCGGCCACCTGCGCCTTCCTGGTCAGCAGTTCCGGGCCGGTCAGGTCGTACCAGCGTCCGGCGTGCCCGTCCTCCAGCAGCGCCGTCACCGCGACCGCCGCGATGTCGCCGTCGTGGATCGCGAGGCTCGGCGCTTCCGGGTCGGGGTAGCGCACCACCCGGTTCGCTCGGATCATCGGCCCCCAGATCCGTTCCGTGTTCGACGCGAAGTCGCCGGGCCGGACGTGGGTGTACTCGAGCCCGGACGCCTCCACCGCCTGCTCGACCGGCAGCTGGTAGTCGGTGTCGAATCCACCGGTCACCGCGCCGGAGGACAGCGTCACGATCCGCCGCACGCCGGCCGCCTTCGCCCGCCCGACCACCTCGGTCGCGGTCCTGGGCTCGGGGAACAGGTACAGCCGGTCCACCCCGTCGACCGGGACCGACGCCGGGTCGAGCAGGTCGCCGCGCACGACCTCGACACCGGCCGGGAACGCGGCCCGGTCCGGGTCCCGGGTCATCGCCCGTACCCGTTCGCCCGCGTCGACCAGTTGGGCGACCACGTGCCGCCCGACGTGCCCGGTCGCGCCGGTCACCAGGATCGTCATGCCTGCTCCTCCAGTTTATGGGTACAGCATACGCATAAACAGTACACCTAGGATCGGTCCCACCATGACCACTTCCGACGAACAGGCCGCGAGCTTCGGCGGCAGCGCGGTGTC
>Ga0272482_10000722_pt1 | contig 10158 bp, 7 predicted proteins | sample RVTome_8_FD_192427 | JGI IMG/M metagenome (GOLD analysis project Ga0272482, IMG submission 192427) | Soil microbial communities from uranium-contaminated site in the Upper Colorado River Basin, Wyoming, United States - RVT160D0 (version 2) ...
GGTCCCGGCGGCCGGGGTGTCGGGGCCCAGCGCCACCGGGGCCCGCACGGCCTCCAGCGGCCCGGCGAACACGATCATCTCGTTGGTGGAGCGCGACACCTCGATGCGGAAGCGGTGGCGGCTCAGGAAGATGTCGTCCTCCTGGATGAACCCCTTGCTCCCCAGCGGCGGCCCGGGCAGGAGCACCTCGAGCCAGCCGTCGTCGCGGCGGTCGATCACCAGGAACGTGAGCAGCTCGCTGGTCTCACCGTCGGGTGTCAGCGTGGTCGAGTCCGAGCTGTTGGCCTCCTCCCACACCTCCACCTCACCGTTCACCTGCGCCACGTACGAGGTGCGCGGCGGCGGGGTGCCGTCGGAGGCCACCGTGGTGGTGGTGGCGTCGGCCGACTCGGGCGCGATGCTCGGACCCGACGCGTCGTCGGGTGCCGACTCGGAGCACGCGGCCGTCAGCGGCACGAGCACCGAGATGAGAAGAGTGGAGACGGGACGTCGAACTCCCCAGGACGCCATGACGGCGCGAATCTACCCGGATTCCACAGACGTACTCGGCGAAGTTCCCGCAGCCAGCGGTGAAGCGGCCACCGGGGCGGGTGCGCGGTCGTCGGGATTGAGGTCTTCGAGCTCACGACGGGCCGTCTCGGGGTAGCGGGTGATGATCAGCACGGCCATGAGCATCGGCCCGATGGCCAGGATCGCCATGGTGGGCGCGAACGAGTCGAACGCGTCGGACATGACCCCCGCCGCCAGCAGGCCCACCACGCTGCCGCCCATGGCCGTCAGCGTGACCACGCCGTTGGCCCGGCCCCGCAACGACGTGGGGAACAGCTCCGGCCCGTAGACGGTGGTGGAGGGGACGTGGGCGGCGAAGATGATCGTCCCCAGCGTGGCGGCGGCCCACAGCCCCAGCCCGCCCACCGCGAACTCGAGGACGGTCAGCGCCGTGCCCACCGCGGTGGCGACGGCGCCCACCCTGCGGCGGCCGATCGTGTCGGCCAGCCGGCCGCCCACCACGATGCCGATGCCACCCGGCGTGGAGGTGAGCAGGGCGAACAGGGCGACCCCCGCTGCCGAGAAGTTGCGCTCCTCGCGCAGGAACTCGCCCTGGAACTGCGTGACCGGCCCGATGAACAGGTTGAGCAGGAAGGCGCTGCCGGCCAGCAGCGCCAGGCGGCCGTAGTGGCCCCGCATCGACAGCGCCTGGTGGGGGCGCTCGAAGCGGCGGCTCTCGGGCAGCCGCCGGCAGCCGACCAGCACCAGCGGCAGCATGAGCAGCGGCACCAGGTAGAGGATCCGCCATGCCCGCTCGTTCACGTCGGCCACCGGCAGCACCCACAGGGCCATGCCGGCGCCCAGCGCCCCGGTCATGGCCAGGAGGCTGACGGCGTAGGCCCGGGCCCCGGCGGGCATCTCCTCGGCGACGATGATCCCCAGCACGATCGCCGCCGCCGCCCAGGCGCCCCGGTTGGCGATCTGGCTGGCGGCCAGCCCCCACTCGTTGGGGGTCAGGGCGCCGAGGACGTCGGAGACGATGCAGATCAGTAGCGTGAGCTGCAGGACCCGGCGCCGGCCGCGCCGGTCGGCCAGGGCCGTGAGGGCCAGGGCGAGCACCCCGCCGACCCGGGCGGCGGCGAGGACGTAGCCCTGGGCGGTGTTGTCGAGGTGGAACTCGTCGGCGGCGAAGGTCATCGTCCGGCCGAGCAGCGTGCCGACGTAGCCGGTGACCACGGCCAGCGCCGCGCAAAGCCCCAGCACCTGGGCCGACCGGGCGTCGAAGCGCTGGGGCGGCGCCCACCACGGCATCTTCCCGGGTGACGGCGGGGGACGGCGCAGCGATCCCCGGACCCCGAGGTTGAGCAGCGGCCGCCACGTCCAGGTGGGGAGCTCGAAATCGAGGGTCTCCCGCACCCGCCCGCGGTCGACGGGCTCGACCCGCCGCTCGTAGCGGACGAAGGGGCCGTGCTCCTGGGTGAACCGGTGGACGCCCTCCTCGTCGACCGACGCCGCCTCGAGGACGAGGTCCTCCCGCGGCCGGGTGAGGACGGTGAGATCGTCGGCGCTGGGGTCGAAGGTCCTGGTGTATCCCGCCATCCGGGCTCAGCGCCGGTTGGCCAGGGCGAGCAGGGCGGCGAAGGCGGCCACCGGCACCAGGACGAAGAGCGCCTCGTCCCATCCCCCCTGGTGTGCCAGCAGTCGCAGCATGGTCGGGAAGGTTAGGTCGGCGGGCGTTGTTGCCCTGAGTACGGCGAGTCCGCGAGCCTGTGCGGATTCGCCACACCGGACCAAGCCGGGGGAGCGCAGCACACAAGTGGTCGACAGCGACAACAACGAGACCGAGAAGATCAAGGTCGACCTGGCCAAGGTCGAGCAGGTGATCGAGGTCATCCGCCCGGCCATCCAGGCCGACGCCGGCGACATCATCCTGCGAGGCGTCGACGTCGACACCGGCGTCGTCAGCGTCGAGCTGGTGGGCGCCTGCGTGTCGTGCCCGGCGTCGACGGTGACCATGAAGGCCGGCATCGAGCGGATCCTCAAGGACCGCGTGCCGGGCGTCACCGAGGTGGTCGACGCCAGCGCGGGCTTCGAGACCGCCGTTTCCCTGTAGCCCCCGCACCCTCGCCTAGCCCCCGCCAACCACCCCGCCACCGCCCCAAGCGGACCGGGCTTCGCCCGGGCAATTATCCTCCTCGCATGGGTCGTCGTACGCCGTCGGACCTGCTCGCCGCGGCCCGCGACGGTGATCGCGCCGCGCTGGCCCGCGTCCTGTCGCTGATCGAACGGGGCGGCGAGCCGGCCCGTGAGGTGGGTCGGCTGGTGGTGCGGGAGTCCGGCTCGGCGGCCACCGTGGGCATCACCGGGGCGCCGGGGGCGGGCAAGTCGACGCTCACCAACGCCCTGCTCGACGTGATCCGGGCGGCCGACCAGCGGGTGGCCGTGCTGGCCGTCGACCCGTCGTCGCCGTTCACCGGCGGCGCCATCCTCGGCGACCGGGTGCGGATGGGCGACCACGCCCTCGACGACCAGGTCTTCGTCCGCTCCATGGCGACCCGGGGGCACCTGGGCGGCCTGGCCGTCGCCGCCCCCGAGGCGGTGCGGGTGCTGGGCGTCGCCGGCTTCGACTGGGTGCTGGTGGAGACCGTGGGCGTGGGTCAGGTGGAGGTCGAGGTGGCCGGGCAGGCCGACGCCACGCTGGTGGTCGTCAACCCCGGCTGGGGCGACGCCGTGCAGGCCGCCAAGGCCGGGCTGATGGAGATCGCCGACGTGTTCGTGATCAACAAGGCCGACCGGCCGGGGGCGACCGAGACCCGGCGTGACCTGGAGCGGGTGCTCGACCTGGCCGGCGTGAAGGGCGACGACCGGCCGCCGGTGTGCCTGGCGGTGGGGACCTCTGGCGAGGGGGTGGCCGAGGTGTGGTCCGCCGTGACCCAGCGGCTGGGGCACCTGCGGTCGTCGGGGATGCTGGACGAGCGGCGACGTCGTCGGGCGGGGGACGAGATCACCCGGCTGGTGGCGGCGAGGCTGCTGGAGCGGGCGCAGGCTGCGACCGACAGCGACCGGGCGGCCGACCTGGCCGACCAGGTCGCCGCCGGGAAGCTCGACCCGTGGTCGGCGGCGGACGAGTTGCTCGCTGCTCACGCCGAAGCTGCCCCCGAAAGGGGATGAAACCCGATCCCCTTTCGGGGGGCAGCTTCGGCGATGGTTACGTCGTCGTGGCTAGTTCGGGGACGGGTTCGGGGTCCCCGACGGCCGGCGACTCCGGTTCCTCCACCGAGCCAGCGGTCCACTGGCCTACCAGCGAGTGGGCCAGGGCGAAGAGGTAGCAGCTGGCGGCGACCAGGGATGCGGCGCGGTAGCCGAAGTTGAGGGCGATCGTGATGCCGACCACCGAGGCGAGGACCGAGGCGATCCCGTTCACGCCCCAGGCGTAGGGGATCGACGACGGGTACAGCGCCGAGAACCGGGTCAGCCCGATCGGCATCGACATGCCCAGCACCACCCCCATCGGCGCCTGCAGCGCGATCGTGAGCAGCACCCGCACGGCGAACGGCTGGTCGATCAGCGCCGACACGATCGGCGGCAGCACGAAGGCGCTGACGGCGATGAGCGCCACCGCCGTCCCGAGCACCACCGACAGCGTGCGCCGGGTGTGGGCCACACGGCCCGTTATCGCCGCTCCCACGCCCGTGAACACGAGCAGGGCGAACAGCACCACTGACAGGGCGTAGGTGGGGAAGCCCAGGAACAGCACGAACCGCTGGATGAGCACGGTCTCCAGCAGCATGAAGCCCATGCCGATGGCCGCGAAGTAGGTGAGGCCGCCCAGCCGGGGCCGCTCGGCGCCCTTGGCCAGCCGCAGGGGCAGCACGAATCCCACCACCGACAGCACCAGCAGGATGACCAGCGTCAGCATCAGCAGCTGGTAGGGGTCGACGCCGTAGTGGTAGCCGGTGTTCTCGCCGATGACGTCGCCGGGCCGCCGCATGTTGAAGAAGAACGGCCGGTCGTCGTTGGGTGGACAGACGTCGAGCTCGTAGCCGTGGCAGAACTCCTGCCAGCCACCGGCGTCGGCCAGCTCCTCCCAGGCGCCGTAGTAGGGGCCGCCGGGGGCGTAGGCCAGGCCCTCGCCGCGCTCGCTGGCCAGGCCCTTGATCCTCAGCAGCTCGGCGTTGGTGAACGGCTCCAGCCGGGCGAGCACCGTGGCGTAGGGCGACTCCGACGGCACCGGGTCGGTGCCCCGGATCACCACCACGTTGCGGGACGGGTCCTCGACGCCGTGGTTCTCCAGCGCCGCCATGGCCAGCACCGTGGCCCGGATGGCCTCGTCGCCCACCAGCTGCTCCAGCCGCGACACGTTGAGGATGCCGCCGGGCTTCAGGTGGTCGAGGTACTCCTCGTAGGCCTCCAGCGTGTACAGGTTGTTCTCGGTGAGGGCGAAGCCCTGGGCCGAGTTGGCGCTGAGGGTGTCGGTGAAGCCGATGTGGATCTGGTCGTAGGTCTTGTCGCGGTGGGCGAGGATGGCCCGGCCGTCGCCGATGGCGGTCGAGACGCCGTCGCGGCTGTAGGGCGAGCCCGACATGTGGCCCAGGCTGTCGTCGACGGCGTCGCGGATGGCCGAGTTGAGCTCGATCACATCGACCTCCTGGCCCTCGGCCAGGGCGTTGTAGATGTCGCGGCCGCCGCCGCCGCCGATCACCAGGGCGTCGCCGGGGCCGGTCAGCTCGTAGCCGATCGACTGCGGCCCGAGCGACAGGTCCTCCCAGTCGGGGAGGTTCTCCTCGCCCAGCCAGTCGATCACCGTGGGCACCGGGGCGAACACCCGGTCGTAGAACATGATGGCGACCGTGTCGCTGGCCGCGTAGGCCTGCACCCGGCTGAGGGGGTGCCACGTGTCGGCCACCCGTCCATCGTTGGTCTCGAAGCCGGTGGGGAGGTAGAGCAGCGTGGTGGTGGCCCCGGCCATCAGCACGGCCAGGCCGAACGCCGTGGCCAGCAGGCCCAGCTCACGGAGCTTCCGGTCGGACCAGGCGAACGCCATGGCCGACGCCAGCGCCAGCACACCCAGGCCCACCAGGAGGACCGGGGCCGGGAAGCGCAGGATCGGCACCACCACCAGGGCGCCGATGCCGGCGCCCACCAGGTCCCAGGCGTACACCCGGCCGATCCACTGCGAGTAGCCCCGGATGGCCAGCGCCACCACGGCCCCCGCCGCCAGCGACGGGGCCGCCGCCAGCAGGCAGACGGCCGCCAGGTTCAGCGAGAACTGCAGCGTGATGCCCCGGTCGACCGAGTAGTCGAGGTGCACCAGCCCGAAGGGCGACGCCATCAGCAGCACGCCGTAGACCGCCGCCCAGCGGGCCAGGTTGTGCTCCAGCGGGCGGCCGTCGAACCACTGCGGTCGCACGTAGATGAGCAACGCCCCCACACCGGTGCCCAGCAGCGCCAGCGACACCGCCAGAAAACTGAAGTGATAGGCCATCACCGACGAGATCAGGCGGGTGAAGATCACCTGAAACGCGAGCGTGCACGCCGTCACCACGCCCAGCGCGAGCAGAACTCGCGGGGCTGGTGCCTTCTCTGCCCCCAGCATGTCCCGCACCGTAGCCCGCGACCTGCTGCTCGTGACGAGTCAGAGAATAGGGTGCAGCGCCATGACCTCGAACGAGACGGCCCTCGTCCACACGGAGCGGCGCGACGACGGCGTCGCCGTGCTCCGGCTCGACAACCCCAAGGTCAACGCCCTCTCCACCGCGCTGCTGGCCCAGCTCGAGGCCGCGGCCACCGCGCTTCACGACGACCCGCCGGGCGCCGTGGTGCTCACCGGGGGCGACCGGATCTTCGCCGCCGGGGCCGACATCACCGAGTTCGGGGGCATCGAGGAGGCCCGCCGGGTCGGCCGGGCGTTCACCCAGGCCCTCGACGCGGTGAGCGCCATCCCCCGGACGGTCATCGCCGCCATCACCGGCGCCGCCCTGGGCGGCGGCTGCGAGCTGGCGCTGGCCTGCGACCTGCGGGTGGCGTCGGACCGGGTCAAGCTCGGCCAGCCCGAGATCCTGCTGGGCATCATCCCCGGCGGCGGCGGTACCCAGCGCCTGCCCCGGCTGGTCGGGGTGTCGCGGGCCAAGGACATGATCCTCACCGGCCGCCAGGTGGGCGCCGAGGAGGCGCTGCGCATCGGGCTGGTCGACCGGGTGGTGCCCCACGACGAGGTCAACGACGCGGCGCTGGAGCTGGCCGCCGAGCTGGCCCGGGGCCCGCTGGCCGCCCACAGCCTGGCCAAGCTGGCCATCGACGAGGGCCTGGAGACCACCCTGGCCAAGGGCCTGGCCCTGGAGCAGGACCTGTTCGCCGAGGTGTTCGGCACCGAGGACGCCGGCGTCGGCGTGCGCTCGTTCCTGGAGAGCGGCCCCGGGAACGCCGCTTTCAAGGGGAAGTAACCCGAAACTTTGACCCTGGTGGCGCTCTACGACCACCAGGGTCAAAATTTCGTCAGTGCGTCACTCGCCCCAGGCGGCGAGGCCCAGTTCGGTGGGGCCGACGAGGTCGGGGTTGCTGGGTACCACCCGCACCGTGAAGCCGTAGCGGCCGGCGTGGTCGGCCGTGAAGGTGCCCCGGTAGCGGGTGTGGTGGTCGTCGACCGCCCCGGCGTGCTGCATCGACACCGTCGCGGCCGCGCCCAGCTCGTCGCCCTGGCCCACGGGGCCGTGCAGGAGCTGGACGTCGACGTCGTCGGGGGCCAGGTTGCCCAGGGCCACGGCCGCCTCGACGGTCCGCTCGGCGCCGAGGCTGGCGACCTGGTCGTCGGCCTCGGTCCACTCGACGTGCACCTGGTGCCAGCCGGCGGCCACCCGCTTCTTCCAGGTGGCCAGCGCCTTGGCCGGGGCCAGGTCGTCGGAGGCCAGCCGGTCGGCCCGGGCGGCGGTGGGCTCGTAGAGCTCCTCCACGTAGTCGCGGACCATGCGGGCCGCGCTCACCTGGGGGCCGAGGGTGGCGAGCGCCCGCTTGACCTTGCCGATCCAACGATGCGGCGTGGTCTCGACCCCGTCGCGGTCGTAGAACAGCGGCACCACCTGGTTCTCCAGGATGTCGAACAGCGACGCCGCCTCGAGCTGGTCGCGGCGGGCCAGGTCGTCGAGGTTCTCGGCCGACGAGATGGCCCAGCCGTTCTCGCCGTCGAACATCTCGTCCCACCAGCCGTCGAGGATCGACAGGTTGAGGCCGCCGTTGAGGGCCGCCTTCATCCCCGACGTGCCGCACGCCTCCTGGGGGCGCCGCGGGTTGTTCAACCACACGTCGGCCCCGTGGTAGAAGGCCCGGGCCACGGCGATGTCGTAGTCGTCGACGAACACGAAGCGGTGGCGCAGCTCCAGCTCGGCGGCGGCGGCCACCACCTGGCGGATCATCTCCTTGCCGGCCTCGTCGGCCGGGTGGGCCTTGCCGGCGAACACGAACTGCACCGGCCGGTCGGCCGACAGCAGCAGCGCCCGCAGGCGGTCGGGCTCCGACAGCAGCAGGTTGGCCCGCTTGTAGGTGGCGAACCGGCGGGCGAAGCCGATGGTGAGGATGCGGGGGTCGAGCGCGGTGTCGACCCAGGCCAGGCTCGACACCGAGGTGCCACGGGCCCGGGCGCCCTCGCGCAGGCGCCGCCGGACGAACGACACCAGCCGCTCCCGGCCCTGCTCGCGGGCCCGCCACAGCTCGTCGTCGGGGGCATCGACGATGCGCGACCAGTCGGCGGCGTCGGCCTCGTGCCACTCGGGCCGCACGCAGCGCCGCAGCACGTCGTCGATCTCGGGCGAGGTCCAGGTGTGGGCGTGCACGCCGTTGGTCACCGACGTGATCGGCGCCTCGTCGGCCGGGAAGTCGGGCCACAGGTCGCCGAACATCTCTCGGCTGACCTCGCCGTGCAGCTTGGCCACGGCGTTGGACCGGCCGGCCAGGCGCAGGCCCATCACCGCCATGTTGAACCGCTCCTCGCTGGTGTCGGAGAGGCGGTGGCCAAGGGTCATCAGGTCGTCGAACGAGATGCCGACGTCGTGGCACCAGGGGCCGAAGTACTTCTCCATCAGCTCCCGCGGGAACCGGTCGATGCCGGCCGGCACCGGGGTGTGGGTGGTGAAGATGCACCCGGCCCGCACGGCCTCGATGGCCTCGGTGAACGTCAGGCCCTGCTCGGTGACCAGGTTGCGGATGCGCTCCAGGCCCAGGAAGCCGGCGTGGCCCTCGTTGGTGTGGAACACCTGGGCGTCGACGCCCGCGGCCAGCAGGGCCTTCACGCCACCCATGCCGAGGAGGATCTCCTGGCGGAGGCGGTGCTCGGTGTCGCCGCCGTAGAGGCGGTCGGTGACCTGTCGGAGCTCGGGGTCGTTCTCCTCGACATCGGCGTCGAGGAAGTAGAGCGGCACCCGGCCCACGTCGGCCCGCCACAGCTGGGCGACCAGCGGGGCGCCGGCCAGGTCGACGGTGATCCGCACCCCGTCGACCGGGGTGAGCGCCATCACGTGCGGGTCGAGCAGGGGGTAGCGCTCCTGCTGCCAGCCGTCGAGGTCGAGGCTCTGGCGGAAGTAGCCGTGGCGGTACAGGAGGCCCACGCCCACCAGCGGCACACCCAGGTCGCTGCACGACTTCAGGTGGTCGCCGGCCAGGACGCCCAGGCCGCCCGAGTACTGGGGCAGCGCCTCGGCGATGCCGAACTCGGGCGAGAAGTAGGCGACCAGGCGCAGGGGGCTGCCCTCGCGGGCCTGGAACCAGCGGCCGCCCTCCTGGTAGCGGTCCAGCTCGTCCCACACCTCGCCGAGGAACCGGCGGAAGCCGGCATCGGCGGCCAGGGCGGCCAGCCGCTCGGGGCTGACCAGGCCCAACAGGCGGACCGGGTCGTGGATGCTGGCGTCCCACAGGTCGGGATCGACCCAGCGGAACAGGTCTCGGGTCTGGTCGTCCCAGGCCCAACGGAGGTTGATGGCGAGATCCTCCAGAGCCGACAGCTCGGGCGGGAGGGAGGGACGGACGGTGAAGCTGCGCAGCGCCTTCATCGGACGCGCACCGTAGCGACTGCGCGGGCGCCTCCGTGTCCGTCGGGGCAGGTTTGCCACGGACGTCACATGACGACCCCGGTCCGCGGCGCCGTTCACACGGAGTGTCATGATGCGGACGATGCGTCGCACTCTCGTCGCTCTCGGCCTGGTCGCGGGGGTCGCGGGCGTCGCCGTGTGGGCGGTTCGCAGCGACGGCGGGGCCGCTTCCGGGGCCTTCTCGCCGCTCACCGCCGGGACCCTCACCGTCGCCACCTCGGAGGTGCCTGCCGCCGGGTTCTGGGAGGGTCGCGACGCCGACCACGTGACCGGCGGCTTCGAGGACGAGTTGGCGGTGGCGCTGGCCGACGAGCTGGGGCTCGACCGGGTGGCGGTCGTCGTCCGACCGTTCGACGACCTGGTGGGCGGCTCGGCGACCGGGTTCGACGTGGCCCTGGCCCAGATCTCGATCACCCGCGGGCGGGCCCGGCGGCTGGACCTCTCGCAGCCGTACCTGACCACGCCGGTCGCCGTGGTGGGCCGGCACGGCGCCGACGAGGTGCCCGACCTGGCCGCGGCTCGCGACCTGCGCTGGGGCGTCGGGCGGGCCACCACCGAGGCCGACCTGGTGGACGATCTGCGGCCTTCCGCC
>Ga0272482_10000723_pt1 | contig 10151 bp, 11 predicted proteins | sample RVTome_8_FD_192427 | JGI IMG/M metagenome (GOLD analysis project Ga0272482, IMG submission 192427) | Soil microbial communities from uranium-contaminated site in the Upper Colorado River Basin, Wyoming, United States - RVT160D0 (version 2) ...
CTTGTCGAGTACGGCTGCCATCGCCTTCTCCTCCGTCAAACTTCCCGGACAGTGACTTACGCGGCCCTCTCGGCCGGCATCTCCGCGACCTGCTCGATGGCCCTCGGGCTCGGCGCGGCCTGCGCCGCACGCTCTTGCAGCCTCCGCTCCAGCTCGACGACGCGCGCCTCCAACTCCTCGACGCGCCGCCCCTGCCGGTGGACGGTCTTGAACAGGCTGTCGAATGTCTCCCAGATGGTCTCGCTCACTGCCTTTTCACCCTTCCTCTCAGCCGCGACCGCATGGTTGCGATCCCGTGCTGTTTCATACGTGAAACAGTGTACCACGGGTTCCCGGTTGTTGCAAGCATAAAACAAAGTGTTGCATCCGAAATTTTCTTGTGCTATGTTCAGGGCTGGAAAGGGGCGCGCCCGTCCGCCTTGAAGTGAAAAAGGGGCGAAAAAGGCCGGGAAACGCGCCCGAAGGAGGCCGAAGAAATGGCAGATCAGTCGAAGAGTCTGGTGAACACGGTGGAACTGGGGCGGGCCATCCGCCGCCGCCGCGAGGAAATGGGCCTGAGTCTGCGCGACGTGGCGGACGAGACGGGCGTCTCGGCCTCGACGCTCTCGCGCATCGAGAACGGCACGGGCAAGCCCGACGCCGACAACATCGCGCGCCTCACGGGCTGGCTCAACATGCCCATGGAGCGCGTCATGGGCGCGCACACCGGCCACGTGGCCGGCGACGCCGACTCGCCCGTCGTCTACTTCCCGCAGGAGGCCATGCCCGACATCGTCGAGGCCCACCTGCGCGCCGACCGCAACCTCACGCCCGAGACGGCCAAAGCCCTCTCCGAACTCTTCCGCGTCGCCTACGCCCAGTTCAGCGTCCCCGGCTCGGACGCGCGAGGGCGCAAGGGCCGGAAGTAAGAGAAGTTTCAAGGCTGAAGTTTATTGGGCGCTCGACTCGCGGAGGGTTGAGCGCCTGTTCGTTTCAGGGGGTACTGCTGAATCCTCGCTTTGGGCCAGATGACGGTCATAATGCTGGCGGCAATCTGAAACTCCCGGTCAGATTTAAACCTGTATAGGAGAGAAGCATGTCAGACAAGACGAAGCCCATCCCGGACGGCTTTCACAGCGTGACGCCGTACCTGTGCGTGAGCGACGCGGCGCGCGCCATCGAGTTTTACAAGGAGGCGTTCGGGGCGACCGAACTCATGCGCCTCGAAGCCCCCGGCGGGAAGATCGGGCACGCGGAGATCAAGATCGGCGACTCCATCGTCATGCTCGCCGATGAAGTGCCCCAGATCAACTTTCGCAGCCCGCAGACAGTCGGTGGCCCATCGGCCCATTTCATGATCTACGTCGAGGACGTGGACGCGCGCGTCGAGCGGGCGGTCGCCGCCGGGGCGAAGCTGACCCGGCCCGTTAAGGATCAGTTCTACGGCGACCGCACGGGCGGCGTGGAAGACCCCTTCGGCCACGTCTGGTTCATCGCCACGCACATCGAGGACTTGTCGCCCGAAGAGATCAAGAGGCGCGGCGACGCCGAGATGGCGCAGCACGCGGGGGCGTAAGCTGACCGGGCGGGGAGGGGCGGCTCCGAACTGGGGCCGCCCAACTATCGGGCGGAACGAGCGCGGGGGGGGAGTTGCAGTTCAGGGTGGTCTACGGCGTCGACTTTAGCGGCGCGCGGCTCGCGGGGCGTAATACGTGGGTTGCGAGAGTTGAGCGCAGCGGGCGCGGGGCGGGGGGGAGTGCGTTTAAGCTGACGACGCTGGCGTGTCTGGAGGATTTGTGCGGGACGGCGGAGCGGGGCGAGGCGTTGGGTCATCTGGTGGAGTTGATTGCGGGCTCCGAAAACGCTTTGTGGGCGTTGGATTTTCCGTTCGGGCTGCCCGTCGAGGTGATGGGCGAGGGGGCGCGCTGGGGTTGTCAGTTCGAGTTCCTGCGTGAGTGGGGCGAGGACGATTACGGGGTGGGGCTCGAATGTATCCGGCGCGCGGAGGGGTTGGGGCGGGAGAAGCACATCCGGCGGCTGACGGACATCGAGGAGAAGGCCCCGTTCGACCCATACCACTACCGCATCATCTACCAGACGTTCTACGGCATGCGCGACGTGCTCGGGCCGCTTCGGCGCCGGCGGCAGACGGCCATCCTCCCTTTCCAGTATCGCCGGCTGACGAACGCGCGGCGCGTCCTCGTCGAAGCCTGCCCGGCCTCGACGCTCAAGCGCATGGGGCTCCCGCACCAGAACTACAAGCAGCCCGAAGGCGGCCCGCTCACGCCGAAGCGACGCCGCACGCGGCGCGCCATCCTCGACGGCCTCGCCCGTTACGTCTCGCTCCCCGACACCGACCGCCGGCGCATCATGCGCAACGGCGGCGGCGACGCCCTCGACGCCGTCCTCGCCGCCCTCGGCGCGATCAACTCCTGGCGCCTGAGCGACCACCGCCTGATCGCGCGGCACGCACGCTACCCGCGCGAAGGTCGTCTCTACGTCTGAGGCGGGCGCGGCCAATTAAAAGAGTGAAACGCCCCGGCGGGGCGGGTATAATTCGAGCCGTGGACACGGAACAACTGCCGCCGACTTTCAAGGGACGACAGTACGAGATTCGCGCGCTGGGGCTGCGCGACTTCGCGGGGCTGCGCCGCGAGGACGAGCCGCTCGACCCTTTCGAGCTGGCCTTCTTCGCCAAGCTGATGGTCATCAGCTTCGAGGAGATACAGGGCCTCTCGGAGCAGACGCGCGAGCACCTCCTCGGCTCCGGCGTCAACGACTGGTCGGGCGGCACCTCCTCGCGCGCTTTGCCGAACGGGTGGCGGCTCGTCATCCTCAACCCGAAGCACGGCAAGGCGCGCAACAACGCGACGCTGATGGAGGAGGTCTGCCACGTCTTCCTCGGCCACAAGGCCAACCGCCTCTCCGTCGTCGCGCAGAACAAGCAGGGCAAGACCGTGGCGCGCGACTACAACGAGGCCGACGAGGAGGCGGCCTACGCCGTCGGCGCGGCGGCACTCGTCCCCTACGCCGGGCTGCGCGGCCTGATGCGCCGCGGCAAGTCCTCCATCGAGATGGCGCGCCACTTCAACGTCAGCCGCGAGCTGATCGAGTACCGCCTGAAGGTCTGCCGCCTGTGGGCCGAGTACCGCGAGCGCCACCCCGAGGAGGACGCCGCGCGAGAGCTGCGCCGGAGGGCCTTCAGCGCCGCGCAGCACGCCGCCCGCAACGGCAACCCACGTTAATTTTCGATTTTTGATTTGCGATTGGTGGTTGTCAGTCGTCGGTGATTTGTCTTCTACTGACAACTGATAACTGACGGCTGACGACTAAATCGAAAATCGCAAATCTAAAATCAAAAATTTCTCCCTCCGCCTGCCCATGCCCGACTCCCGCACCGAGGCCGACGCAAAAACTTCTTCGCGGGATCGCCTGCGCGCCTTGCGCGACGAGATTAAGCGCCTCATCGACTACCGCGCCTTCTACCTCCGCTACTGCCCCGAGGCCCGGCAGTCGGGCGCGCGCCTCCAGGCCCGCTGCCCGCTCCCCTCGCACGCGCACAGCGGCAAGGGCCACCCGAGTCTTTCGATTGATTTACAACAAGGTCTCTTCAACTGCTTCTCGCGCGACGAGGGCGGCGACTGCATCACCTTCTACGAGCTGATGCACGGCGTCAGCTTCCCGCGGGCCGTGCGCGAGCTGGCGCGCGACCTCGGCGTCGCGGGGCGCAGGGGCCGGCAGCCCTCGCTCGCCCAGCGCGCCGCCGCCGACGAGGCCGAGTTCGAGAGCTTCGAGCCGCTCGACGCCGAGGCGACGAGCGCCGTCTGCGAAAAGTTTTTGGAGGTCTGCCGCGGCGAGGATCAGTTGGAAGGCATCCGCTACCTCGCGCGCCGCGGCATCGACGCCGCCGCCGTCAGGCGCGCGCGCGTCACCTACTTCCCGCGCCGCGCCTACCGCCGCGTGATGCGCCGGATGCTGGACAGCTTCCCCCTCGAAGTCTTGCAGCGCGGCGGCCTCTTCAACCGGCGCGAGCACCTCACCTTCTACCGCCACCGCCTGCTTTTCCCGTTCGTCGTCGGGGGGCGCGCCCGCTACCTCCAGGCGCGCACGACCGCCGCGGGCGTCGAGCCGCGCTGGCACAACCTGCGCGGCCCCGTCCCCTCGCTCTACAACGCCGACGCGCTCGAAGGGCTGCCGAGCGGCGCGGTCGTCTACCTCGTCGAGGGTTTCACCGACACGCTGACGCTCGCCGCGCGGGGCCTGGCGGCGGTCGGGCTCGTCGGGGCGGGCGGCCTCAAGGAGGAGTGGCTGGCGCCGCTCGGCCGCTTCCGCGTCGTCGCCGCGCTCGACCCGGACGCGGCCGGCCGCCGCGCCGCCCGCCGCTACGCCGGCATCTTCGCGCGCCGCGGCCTCCGCCTCGCCGCCCTCGACCTCCCGGCCGACGTTAACGACTTCTTCCGCCAGCACCCGGCCGCCGCCCTTGAGTTCGAGCTGATGACGGAAGCGGCGCTGGAAGAGAGTGCAGAGAGCAGAGTGCGGAGTGGTGAATAAAAACCAGGCCGTCTTTCATTCCGCACTCCGCACTCCGCATTCTGCACTTTTCAATCTATAATCCCCCCTCTTATGGCCGACGAGACGACAAAGACGCACGCGCCGGCGACAGAGCTTTCCGCGATTGACAAGCTGCGGATGCTGCTTGAGATCACGCGGAAGATCAGTCGCTCGCTCAACCTCGAAGAGGTTCTGGCGCAGGTGATGGATACGCTCGACTCGCTGCTCCCGTACGACGCCGCGGGCATCTACATCATCCGCCGCGACCCGCACCTCAGCGAGGGCGGCAGCTCCACGCTCGTCTTCCACGCCGAGGCCGTCCGCGGCTACGACATCGAGGAGTTGATGGAGCTGCGCCTCAAGCTCGGCGAGGGGCTCATCGGGTGGGTCGCGCAGACCGGCGAGGCCGTCCGCGTCGCCGACGTGAGCAGCGACCCGCGCTACGTCAACGCGCGCAAGGGCACGCGCTCCGAGATGGTCGCCCCCATCATCTCGAACGACGAGGTGATCGGCGTCTTCGACCTCGAATCCGACACCCCGGACGCCTACTCGGAAGACGACCTGCAAGTCCTCATGCTGCTCGCCTCGCAGGTGGCGATCATCGTCGAGAAGGCGATGCTGCACGACCAGCTCGTCGAGAAGAAGCGGCTCGAAGCGCAACTCGAAGTCGCGCGCCAGGTGCAGCTCTCGCTGCTCCCGCCGGGCGACCCCGTCCTCGAAGGCTTCGACATCAGCGCCTACAACTTCTCGACCGAGGAGGTCTCGGGCGACTACTACGACTTCGTCAAGGTCTACGAAGACCACCTCGGCCTCGTCATCGCCGACGTGTCCGGCAAGGGCGTCCCGGCCTCGCTCCTGATGGCCTTCCTGCGCGCGAGCTTGCGCTCGGCCATCCGCGTCGGCTACGCGCCGAACGTCGGGATGGCGAAGGTCAACTTCCTGCTCTGGGAGACCATCGAGCCGCACCAGTTCGTGACCGCCTTCTACGGCATGCTCGACGCGACGAACCGCACGCTCGCCTTCGTCAACGCCGGCCACAACCCGCCCCTCATCCTCGACCGCGACAGCCGCGCGCGCTTCATCGAGCGCGGCGGCCTCCCGCTCGGCATGTTCCGCGACACGCGCTACTACGAGTATTACCTGCCCATCGAGTCGGGCCAGACGCTCGTGCTCTACACGGACGGGGCGACCGAGGCGACGAGCCCCGGCGGCGAGGAGTACGGGCGCGAGCGGCTGGTGGACGCCGTCCGCGCGGGCCGCGACCGGAGCGCGCGCGAGATGATCGACTTCATCTACAACGAAGTCTTCGAGTGGACGGGCGGGGTGGGCGCGAACGACGACGTGACCTTCATCGTCATCAAGGCGCTGTAAGCTGGAGGTTAGAGACTTGAGGCGAGAGGCTGGTTAAAAAACCGAGGCTATGGGCTGAGGCCGGTAAAGACATAAGGGCGGCGGTCTTTTAACAAGACCGCCGCCCTTATGTCTTTCTACAACCAGCCTCTAGCCCCTAGCCTCGGTTTTTGTTCAGTGGGCCGTCGGCGATTCGTGAGCGTGGTCGCCGCCCGGCGCGAGCGGCGCGCGGTATCTGCCGTAGTGAAATTCGGCGTCGGCGTCGTCGAACGAGTAGACGTCGAAGCCGTAAGCGTCGAAATAGGCCACGAGGTCGTCCGCCGTGCGCAGGAAGATGACGGGCGTGTAGCCCGCCTCCGCGCGAATCTCCAGCAGGCGCTCGATCACTTCCAGCGGGGCGAAAATCCTCGCGGGGTCGCGGTAGGTTGCCATCGACTCTAGCGCCTCCTTTCCGAAGTCTGCGGAGCGAACGCCTGGAAGAGCGAGCCCTCGGCCCCGCGCCTTGCGTGTACTGTGATGTACGCTAAAGCGGGCACGGTTGTTTGCAACGCGGGTGTCTTTTCGGTTACAACTGTTTACGGAAGTTTCGCCGCCCCGCGGCCGCCGCCGACGGCTCAACACGGCCGGCGCCCGCCGGCCTCACTCACTTTGCGCCCGACATCCAGAACTTTGTCATCTTTGAGTGTCCGGAGGGAAGGGCGGAAGCCCGCCCGCTACTGCTCTCTCATCCTCTGACCGGAGTAAATTTTTCATGACCACGCCGCCGACCAACGCCCCCGCGCCGACGCCCGCGGGCGCGCCGCAGTTAAACATCATGGGCGTCCTCCAGCGCATGCTCGCCATGTCCGACAAGGTCAGCGACCTGATCTTCTCGCCGGGGCGCGCGCCGCAGGTCGAGCTGCTCGGCGAGCTGAAGCCGGTGCCGGTGCCCGGCCTCGAAAAGCTCCTGCCGTCGCACACGGCCGCGCTCGCCCGCCTCATCATCGGCGGCCACGAGACGGCCGCCGAGAACCTTGAGAAGTTCGGCTCGGCCGACCTCTCCTTCAGCGCGCCCGGCCTCACGCGCTTCCGCGTCAACATCTTCATGCAGCGCGGCACGCACGCCATCGTGATGCGCGTCATCCCCGTGCGCCCGCCGCAGTGGAGCGACTTCAACCTGCCGGATGTCCTCAAGGAGATCGTCGGCCTCAAGAACGGCCTCGTGCTCGTCACCGGCCCGACGGGGTCGGGCAAGTCGACGACGCTGGCGGCCGTCATCGACCTCCTCAACGAGTCGAAGGCGTACCACATCGTGACCATCGAAGACCCCATCGAGTTCCTCCACCCGCACAAGAACTCGACCATCCACCAGCGCGAGCTGCACTCGGACACGCCGAGCTTCGCGCTCGCCCTGCGCGCCGCGCTGCGCCAGGCCCCGAAGGTCATCCTCGTCGGCGAGATGCGCGACCGCGAGACGATTGAGGTGGCGCTCGAAGCCGCCGAGACCGGCCACCTCGTGCTCTCGACTTTGCACACCATCGACGCCTCGAAGACCGTCGACCGCATCATCGGCGTCTTCCCGAAGAACGAGGAGCAGGCCATCCGCACCCGCCTCGCGCAGACCTTCCGCTTCATCGTCTCGCAGCGTCTGCTCCCGCGCGCCGACCGTGGCGGGCGCGTCGCGGCCATCGAAATCTTAAAGTCCACGGCGCGCACGCGCGACTACATGGAGCGCGGCGAGCAGGAGGGCCGCTCGCTGGTCGACGCGATGGATCAGGGCGAACTCGAAGGCATGCAGACCTTCGACGGCGTCATCGAGAAGATGATCCGCTCCGGCGTCGTCAGGCGCGACGAAGCCGTGGCCTACGCCACCAACCCCGGCAACCTCCTCCTGCGCCTCAGCGACATGCCGGCGCCCGGCAAGCCGCCCGCCCCGCAGACCCGCGCCGACGGCTCGATGCTCGACCTCATCGAGTAGAGGCTTCCGAGATTTCGTTTTGGGGATGGCGGGTCGTGGATTCGCGGTCAGGCGTCGGTCGACTATCAGGCACACTCAGATTTAACACAGAGGGCACAGAGCGAGCACAGAGTTCACAGAGAAGAAGTTGGTATTCTCTGTGCCCTCTGCGTATTCTCTGTGCCCACTGTGTTGAAATGAAGTTGCTTGAGACTCAACCGACGCCTGACCGCGAATCCGCGACCCGCCATCCCCAAAACGAAAATTTTTTGTAACTTTCCCGGCCCACGATTGTTTTAGGTTGTGAAGCGCGCGCGACATGAAGAGCGAAGACGACGAGTTCGCACGGTTTTTTGACGAGTTCTACCCGAGCCTGTGCCGGTTCCTGGAGTGCCTGCTGGGCGGCGGGCGGGCCTCGGCCGAAGATGTCGCGCAGGAGAGTTTCATGCGGCTCTATCACAAAGGCTTGGGCAGTCTGCCGGCGGGCGAGGCGCGCTTCTGGCTCTTCCGCGTGGCGCGCAACCTCGCCCTCAACGAGTTGGGCCGCGGGCAGACGCGCCGCCGGCTCTTCGAAAGGGTCGCGGCCGCCTTCGGCGCGCACGCCGCCAGCCCCGAGCGCGAGTACGAGGCCGCGGAGCGCAGGGGGATGATTCTTGAAATGCTCAAGCTCCTGCCCGAGCAGCAGCGCGCGTCGCTGCTCCTGCGCGAGCAGGAGGAGATGAGCTACCGCGAGATCGCCGACGTGCTCGGCGTCTCGGAGGCGAAGGTCAAAGTCGACATCTTCCGCGCGCGCGGCGCGCTGCGCGACCGCTGGGGCAAGGCGCAGAAGGCCGCGGCCGGAATCGCGGGCAAGTGAGGGGGATTTTAGATTTTTGATTTGCGATTTTTGATTTAGTCGTCAGCCGTCAGTCGCCAGTTGTCAGCAAAGATAAAAAACTGATCACTGACAACTGAGAACTGATGACTGACAACCACCAATCGCAAATCTAAAATCTAAAATCAAAAATTCCTATGCTGAGTTGCGACTGGACGGAAAAAGTATCGCTCCTCGTGGACGGCGAGCTGCCGCGGGCTGAGGCCGCCACGGTCGAGGCGCACCTCGCCGGCTGCGCGGACTGCCGCGCCGCGCGGGGCGAGTTCCTGTTCTTCCGCCGGCAACTCGGCTCCTACCGCGCCGACGTGAGCCCCGCCGCCGGAGCGCGCGCCCTCGAAACCATCTTCGCGTCGAAGTCCGCCGCGGCCGTGGGCGAGGCTTCGGAACTAAACAGCGCGCCCGCCCCGCTCGCCGGCTGGCGCGAGAGACTCGCGGCGGCGCTCGGCATCTCGCGTGTGAGGCCGGCGTTGGCCGCCTCGTTCGCGCTCGCCGTACTGGCGGCGGCCGTCGGTGTCGCGGCGGTCTACGTGAACTCGCGGAAGGACGTGCAGACCGCGCAGCAAGGCCCGGCCGCGCCGCCGTCCGGCGTGGAGACGAGCGCGAGCCCCGTGGAGACGAGCGCGAGCCCCGCGCCTCACGCGCCCGACGCGGCGGCGGACGAGCGGCGGCGCGACGGCGGAAACGCTTCCGCGAGTCCCCACGAAGGGACAGCGACGCCCGCCGCCGACAGAGGTCAGCGGCGCAGGGAAGGGCGGCGCGCGCCGCCTCGGAGCCCGCGCCCCGCGGCCCCGCAAGAGTCGCAGGCGGTGGCGGCGCTCGTGCCGCCGCCGGACGAGAGTCCGGGCCGAGCGCGGCCGTTCGAGAGTGTGGCCGGGGTGCCGGCCGCCCCCGCCGCGACGCGTTCAAACCGCTTCACGCCGCCGCGCGCCGGGCTCGACGCCTCGCGCCACGTCGAGCAGGCGCAACTGCTCCTGCGCTCTTTCAGGAACGCTCGCGCGACCGACGACCTGGCCTACGAACGGGAGCGCTCGCAGCGCCTCCTCTACCGCAACATCGTGCTCCGGCGCGAGGCGGCGAGCACGGGCGACCCCGTCGTGGCGAGCATGCTCGGCCGCCTGGAGCCGTTCCTCGTCGAGATCGCCAACCTCCCCGACAAGCCCGCGACCGGCGACGTGGACTCGATCCGCGAGCGCATGCGCAGGAAGAACCTCGTCGTCATGCTCCAGGCCGGCGGGGGAATGAGGAAGTAGACAGTAGACAGTAGTCAGTAGCCAGTAGGCTCCGCATCATGGACGCTGACGCTTTCACCCGAACGACTCGCTAACGAAGGTCTTTCTACTGACTACTGTCTACTTCTTTTCAGAGGCTCATCATGGCACACGTTAACCAACTCGCGGGACGAATCAGAAGGACGGCGGCGCGCGTCGCGCTCGTTGGCGTGGTCGGCGTCGCGCTGCTCGC
>Ga0272482_10000724_pt1 | contig 10112 bp, 12 predicted proteins | sample RVTome_8_FD_192427 | JGI IMG/M metagenome (GOLD analysis project Ga0272482, IMG submission 192427) | Soil microbial communities from uranium-contaminated site in the Upper Colorado River Basin, Wyoming, United States - RVT160D0 (version 2) ...
TCATCGCGAGCGACGGCACCGCGACGAGCACCGCCGCCCCGGACGCCAGCCCGCCGAGGACAAGGGGGCCGGCGGGCCGATCACCACTAGCGCCGCGGGCACACCACCCGCCCCCGGATCAGGTGACGACCACCGGCTCGGCCGCCGGGTTCACCTTTCGCGTACGGGCCCGCGACACCGCGACCCCCGCCAGGCACAGCACACCGCCGGCCAGCGTGAACCACCCCGGGACCTCGGCCAGCAGGAGCCACGACATGGCCACCACGATCGCCGGCACCACGTACGTCGTGGCACCCATCTTCGCGGCCGTGGTGCGGGCCAGGGCGTAGCCCCAGGTGAGGAACGCGATGGCCGTGGGGAACACGCCCAGGTAGACCACGTTCAGCGTGGCCGACGTCGGTGCGGTGCCCACCTGGTCGATCAGCTGACCGGTGAACGGCAGGAGCGCCACCGTGCCGACCAGACACGCGAACGTCGTGAACTGCACGGCCGACACGTGCTTGAGCGTCGGCTTCTGGCACGTCACGCCGATCGCGTAGGTGACGGCCGCCAGCGCGCACAGCAGCACGCCCAGCACCGACGCGTGGCCCTCCCCCGACATCGAGAAGCCGACCACCACGGCCCCGGTGAACGAGACGGCGATCCCCGCCAGCACGCGGCGCGGGAAGCCCTCCTTCAGCAGCCAGCCGGCGAGCAGCGCGATCAGCACCGGGCCGACGTTGACGATCATCGCGGCCGTGCCGGCGTCGACCTCCTGCTCACCCCAGTTGAGCGCGACCATGTAGACGCCGAACCACAGCACCCCGGCCGCCACGATGCCCGGCCACGCGGCGCGCGGCGGCCAGCTCTCCCGGCGCACCAACAACACCACGACCAGCACGGCCGAGCCGGCGAGCAGTCTGCCGAGCGCGAGCGCACCGGGCGAGAAGTGCTCGCCCGCGCTGCGAATGGCCACGAACGCCGACGCCCACAGCAGCACCGTCACCCCGGCGGCGAGCAGGCTCCGACGATCCACAGAGATCTCCATGTCGCCAAGGTATGAGGCGACACCGACAGTTTGCGCGCGGATTTCCGCCATTCAGCTGCGACATCCCGCCAGATGCAGGCTCCGCGGCGTTCGGCTCACGGAGGGGGTACACGTGATCACACGGCGCGCTGCGGGAATCCTCGTACCGCTGGCACTGCTGGCCGCCTGCACCACCGAGCGGACGGGGACACCGACCTCCCCGCCGACCTCCCCGTCCGGTCCTTCGACGGACACACTCGACTTCGGCACGCCCTCGGTCACCGAACCGTTGGACGGCACCGCGTTCCTCGCCGACCCGTGTTCGGGCCTCACTCCCGAGCAGCAGGCCGAGTTCGGCGTGGGTGGCGGCACCGAGCGGACGGTCGAGAACGGACCCAAATGCGACTACTCGGGTGCCGAGGCAGTGTCCGTGTTGTTCTCCGACAAGGACACCGGCCTCAGCTACCTGTACGGCCTCCAGGAGAGCGGCACGTGGGCGACGTGGGAACCGTTCGAACTCGACGGGTATCCCGCGGTCACCTACGTCAAGAACGCCGGGAAGACCTGTGACGTGGCGGTCGGCCTGAGCGACGAGTCGTACTTCTCGGTCGCCGTGCCCCTCGTCCCGGGCGACGACCTCGACTGTGCCCGCGCACGGGACTGGGCGGCGCGGGTCCTGGAGACTGTGCGGGCCGGTTAGAGCGTGGCCCGCAACTGGTCGGCGATGCCCGCCAGACGGCCGAGCACGCCGTTGACGAAGCGCGGCGAGTCGTCCGTGGACAGGGACTTCGCCAGTTGCACGGCCTCGTCGATCGCCACCGGGTCGGGGACGTCCTGGGCCCACAGCAGTTCGTAGACGCCGAGCCGCAGTACGGCCACGTCCACGAACGGCATGCGGTCGAGTGTCCAGCCCTCGGCATGTTCGGTCAGCAGCTCGTCGATCCGCTGCCGGTGCGCGACCACGCCCTCGATGAGCGTGGTCGCGTAGTCGTCGGGCGACGGCTGTTCGGCGACCGCGGTGCGCTCGGCGTGCAGCGTCACCGGGTCGGCGTCACGCAGAGCCGCCGCGTACAACACATCGACCGCGCGCTTTCGTGCTTTGCTGCGCGCGCCCACGTTAGGAGCTGACCCGGCCGAGGTAACGGCCGTCGCGGGTGTCCACCTTGACCTTCTCGCCGGTGGACAGGAACAGCGGCACCTGGATCTCGGCGCCGGTCTCCAGCGTGGCCGGCTTGGTGCCGCCCGTGGAGCGGTCGCCCTGCAGACCGGGGTCGGTCTGGGAGATCACCAGCTCGACCGAGGTCGGCAGCTCGATGAACAGCGGCGCACCCTCGTGGGTGGCGACCGTGGCCGTGTTGTTCTCCAGCAGGAACCGCGAACTCTCGCCCACGACGTCGCCGTCGATGTAGGTCTGCTCGAAGGTCTCGCCGTCCATGAACACGAACTGCGTGCCGTCCTGGTACAGGTAGGTCATGTCGCGGCGGTCGACGGTGGCGGTGTCCACCTTGATGCCCGCGTTGAACGTCTTGTCGACGACCTTGCCGGTCAGGACGTGCTTGAGCTTGGTGCGCACGAACGCCGGGCCCTTGCCGGGCTTGACGTGCTGGAACTCGACAACGCTCCAGAGCTGGCCCTCGAGGTTGAGTACCAGGCCGTTCTTCAGGTCGTTCGTGGATGCCACGGGGTCGTACTCTCCTGTAATCGCACGGATCGCCTACACGACGACGAGCTGTTTGGTCGTCAACGTGAGAAGTTCGGGATCGCCGTCCCGCACGACGAGCGTGTCCTCGATGCGGACGCCACCCCTGCCGGACAGGTACACGCCCGGTTCCACCGTGACGGCCATGCCGGCGGAAAGTGTACCTTCACCGGTCTTGGCCAGGGACGGTGCCTCGTGGATCTCGAGGCCGACGCCGTGGCCGAGACCGTGGAGGAACTCCTCGCCGCGCCCCGCGTCCTCGACCACCGAGCGGGCGGCGGCGTCCACGGCGGACACCTCCGTGCCGATCCGCAGCGCCGCCCGGCCGGCCGCCTGCGAGGCCGCCACCAGGTCGTACAGCTCACGCTGCCAGTCGGCCGGCTTGCCGATCACGAACGTGCGGGTCATGTCCGAGTGGTAGCCGTCGACCAACGCGCCGAAGTCGAGTTTCACCAGGTCACCGGTGTGCAGCTCGGCGTCGGTCGGGCGGTGGTGCGGCACGGCGGAGTTGGCGCCCGTGGCGACGATCGAGTCGAACGACGGGCCGTCGGCGCCGTGATCGAGCATGCGGTCAGCCAGCTCGCGGGCCACCTGGCGCTCGGTGCGACCCGGCCGCAGACCACCGTGCTCGAGCAGGTCGGCGAGCGCCCGGTCGGCCGCCGCGCATGCCATCCGCAGCGCCTCGATCTCCGCGTCGTCCTTGACGATCCGCAGCCGCTCGACCAGCCCGGGCGCGCGGGTCAGCTCGACCTTGCCGGTCGCCGCACTGATCATGTCCAGCTCGTCGACCGTGATCCGGTGGCTCTCGAAACCGACGCGGCCGAACTTCGCCGCGCGGGTGCCGATCAGCTCCGACAGGTCGTGCAGGGTCGGCCGGGAGATCAGGTGCTCGAGGTCGGGCACCTGGCGCGCCGACTGGGTCAGGTAGCGGCCGTCCGTGCCGAACACGGAGGTGGCGTCATCCTCGGCGTGGACCACGAGGACGGCGTTCGAGCCGGTGAACCCGGTCAGGTAGCGGACGTTGCGCAGGTCGGCCACCAGCAGGGCGTCCAGGTCGCGCTCGCGCAGGTGGGCGCGCAGCGCCTCGCGGCGGCGTACGTGGGTCTCGGGCATGGCCAGAGCTTAGGCTGTGCCAATGGCTTCTCCGAGTTCCTGGCTGCTGCGCGGAGCGGTGCTGGCCGTGGTGCACGCCGCGGCCGAGACGGTGCGGGCCGACTTCGGGGTGCACCATCCGACGTCCCGGACGGTGTTCGAGGCGATCATGCTGGGCGTCCTGGTGGCGGTGGCCGCGTGCTGGGCCGCCGTGGACACGTGGCAGAACCTCGACCAGCGTGGCCGGGTGTGGCTGATCAGCTCCCTGATCGCCGGCTGGGGCGCGGCCGTGCTGGGCGTGATCGGCAAGTCGATCTTCGTGGACCAGACCGGGGTGAGCGAACTCGGCACGGCGCTGACCGGCGGCGCGGCGTTCACCGCGCTACTGGTGCTGGTACCGGCGGGAATCGGCATGCTGGCCGGCAGGTGGATCCGCAAACCGGGCCGCCATGCGACCACTCCCGAGGACGCCGACGCCGACGAGGACGAGCCTCAGCGCGGTGGGCCGAAGAGGTCGACGCCGCGTTCGTAGTCGTCCCACTCGGCGACCGTCATCGGGCGGGGGTCCGACGAGTTGAGCGACGCCACTTCCGCCGAGCCGACCGGCCACAGGCGGTCGTCCACCACGAACGCCACGCCGCGGCCCGGTGCTTCCCTTGCCTGCACGCGTGGGCCGATGTGGGCCGCCACCTCCAGTTGGTCCAGCACCGGGAGCCGTTCGTCGAGGATGCGCAGCGCCAGGCGTTCGGCCACCGAGCGGCGCTCGATCCGCACCACCTGACCACCGACCACCAGGTCGATCGTGCGTTGCGGGGACGGCATGGCGAACCCGTTGAGCGCCATCACCGCGCGGCCCGGGTCGGCACACGCGTCGAAGCCACCCACGTCCAGCCCGAAGTGCATGAGGTTCGACGGCCCGGCCGGGGCCTCCCAGGTGGCGCGCACCAGGTCGATGGGCACCTTGCCGCACGGGTTGTCCACCGCGGGCGGCGCGTGCCCGTCGGCGCGGCGCACCAGACCGGGGCCCTCGCGCCACGGGCCGGGCACGAGCAGCGGCTGGTACGGGGTCGAGCGGAAGTCCCAGTCCCAGAAGGTGATGGTGGTGCCGTCGCGGGTTTCGTGGGCGATGGCGAACGCGGCGAGCGCGTCCACCCACATCCAGTCGGCGCTGAAGGCGTCCACCACCGACCGCTCGCGGGAGCTGGTGTCGTCCACCGCCTCGAAGCCGTTCTCCGTGAGTGCCTCGACGTCGCGGCCGAACGCCGGGTCGGGTGAGCGGAGCACGAACTGGCCGGCGCCGTTGTGGCCGGAGGCCTGGCCGGTGGTGTCGGTGAACATCAGGTAGAAGCGGCCGGCCACGTGCAGCGCGGCCGGCTGGCCGGCGCCGTAGGTGTTGGCACGCGAGACGTTCCGCGACGCGGTGACCAGCGGGTTGCCGCCGTTGGCGCGGGTCCACACGCGACCGTCGGGGCTGGTGGCGAGTCCGATGCCGTTGCCGTGGGCGTGATCGCCGGCCGCGCCCGTGTAGTACAGGTAGTAGGTCCCGCCGACCTTGATCACCGACGGGTCGCAGGTGTGCATCGCGTCGAACTTGCCGCCGCTGCCGGAGAACACGGGTGTCGCGGCGCTGCCGTCCGGGCCGGTGAACGGGCCGTGGATCGACTTCGACTCGCTCAGCAGGATGTCGTCGCCCGGCGGGTTCGCGATGCCCAACTGGCTGCACCACCACATGCGGTAGCGGCCGCCGTCGAGCAGCAGGGTGGGCGCGTAGTTGTACGGGGCGTCGCGCTTGCCGGCGGCGATCACGCCGGGACTCTGGCGGGGGGCGCTCGGGTGGAGGGCGACCGGTTCGGGTGCCGGCTGTGCGGCGGGGGCCGGTGTGGTGGTGGTGACGATCGTGGGGAGTTCTTTGGCGGGGGCGGCCTGGCTGGCCGTGCATCCGGCCGTCAGAGCCACTGCCGCGAACACGACGGGGAGGCGTCTTCGACGGTGCGTGACGCGCATCGTGGAAGCGACCTCCATCAGTTGCCCCGGACTGACCCCCGATCAGTGTAGAGATCACGGAGTGCGTTCGGGGCAACCCGATCAGGAAGTGGCCAACCAGCGCAGCGCGAGGACGTAGCCCTGGACACCCAGCCCCACGATGACGCCCGTCGCCACGGCCGAGAGGTAGCTGTGGTGGCGGAACTCCTCGCGCTTGTGGACGTTGGAGATGTGCACCTCGAGGAGCGGCGCGGTCAGCTGGGCGCAGGCGTCGCGCACGGCGATCGAGTAGTGGGTCCAGGCGCCGGCGTTGAGCACCACGGCGTGGCCGTGTTCGGCGGCCTCGTGGAGCCAGCCGAGCATCTCGCCCTCGTGGTCGGTCTGACGCACCTCGACGTCCAGGCCCAGCTCGTCGCCGGCCTTCTCGCAGAGTTCGACCAGGTCGGCGTAGGTGGTGGCGCCGTAGATGTCGGGCTCGCGAGTGCCCAGCCTGCCGAGGTTGGGGCCGTTGAGCACCAACACGTTCATGACTGTCCCTTCTGGCCGGTGATCGACTGGATCAGCGTAGTCAGCCCGGCTTTCGCCCTCTCGGCGCCGACCTCGTCGCGCAGGGCCAGGCGCTGGTCGGCGGCGAGCGGGGCCAGCAGCGCGTGGGCGAGGAAGTCGGCGTCGTCGACCTGGGCCTCTCGCAGGAGAACCGCGACGTGCCGGTGCCAGAGCCGGTACGCGCCGATCTCGTAGCGGGCGCCGGGCCGCGCGGTCTCGGACATGTGGACGAGGTCGAGGTTCTCGTCGAGGAAGTCGAGGTAGGCGTGAAGGAAGGCTTGCAGTCGCTCTCCTGGCTCGGCGCCGGGCCCCAGCGGCGGCGGCCCGGTGAGGATGCCGGCCTGGAGTTCGCGCTCCCGTTCGTCGAGCAGCGCGACCGCGAGCCCGGCCTTGTCGCCGAAGCGGCGGAAGAGCGTGCCCTTGCCGACCTTCGCCTCGGCGGCGACCTGGTCCATGGACACGGCGCCGACGCCGTGCTCCCGAAAGAGCCGCTCGGCGGCCTCGAGCACGCGAGCGCGGTTGCGCGCGGCGTCGGCCCGCTCCTTGCGCTCCGGCGCCCCGATGGAATAAACGGACTGCGGTCCGCTGTTGTCGCTCATGTCCATACGGACTCTAGTCCATTTAAGGAGTGGTCATGACCGAGTTGATCGACCGAGCGGCCCTGCGAACCGCCATCGAGGCAGGCACCGTCACCGTGGTGGACGCCCTGGGCGAGCACTACTGGGCGAAGCAACACCTGCCGGGTGCGGTCCCCCTGGTGGCCGACGACGTGCCCACTTTGGCGGCGACCGTCCTGCCGGACAAAGCGGCGGCGATCGTGACGTACTGCTCGAACCCGGCGTGCGGCAACAGCCAGGCGGTGGCGTCGAAACTGGAGGCCCTCGGCTACTCGAACGTACGCAAGTACCGCGAGGGCATCGAGGACTGGACGAACGCGGGCCTGCCCACCGAGTCGGCGTAGGCCGGAGATCACGAGTTGCTGGCCGCGACCGCCGCGTAGGCCGTGGCCAGCAGCTCGGGGTCCGGGTTCTCCAGGCGGCCGGGGGTGGCCAGAGCGTCCAGGACCACGAAGCGCAGGCGGCCGGCGCGGGACTTCTTGTCGCCGGCCATGGTGGCGGTCAGGTCGGACAGGGCGTCCGGGTCGTAGGTGGTCGGTAGGCCGATCGACTCCAGGATGGTGCGGTGGCGGGCCACCGTGGCGTCGTCCAGACGGCCGGCCGCGCGGGCGAGTTCGGCCGCGAACACCAGGCCCACGCTCACCGCGGCGCCGTGGCGCCACGTGTAGTTCTCGCGGCGTTCGATGGCGTGGGCGAGGGTGTGGCCGTAGTTGAGGATCTCGCGGAGGCTGGACTCGCGGAGGTCGGCGGCCACCACGTCGGCCTTCACCTGGATCTTGCGTTGGACCAGCTCCGGGAGGACGTCGCCGTCCGGGTCCAGTGCGGCCTTCGGGTCGGCCTCCACCAGGTCCAGGATCTTCGGGTCGGCGATGAAGCCACCCTTGACCACCTCGGCCATGCCGGCGGCCACGTCGTCGGCCGGGAGCGTGCGCAGGGTCGTCAGGTCGGCGATGACCGCGGCCGGCTCGTGGAAGGCGCCCACCAGGTTCTTGCCCGCGTCGATGTTGATGCCGGTCTTGCCGCCCACGGCCGCGTCCACCATGCCCAGCAACGTGGTGGGGACGTTGATCAGGCGGACCCCGCGCAGCCACGTCGCCGCCACGAAGCCACCCAGGTCGGTGACCGCGCCGCCGCCCACCGCGACCACGGTGCCCGTGCGGTCCAGCCCCATGGTGGCCAGCTCGTCCCAGCAGTCGCCCGCCACGGTCAGGGTTTTGCCGGCTTCGGCGTCGGGGATGGCGATCAGGTGTGCGTCCACGCCCGCGGTCCGGAGTCGCTGACGGTGTGCCTCCGCGGTGGCGACCAGCGTCGGCGGGTGGACGATCGCGACCTTCGGCGTGTCCCCCACGGCCGCCACCAGCTCGTCGGCCAGGTCCCGCCCGATCACCACGTCGTACGGCCGGCTCGTCGCCACCCGAATGCGTTCCACCACCGCGCACTCCTCCTGCCTCGGTCTGTCTCGGTCTGCCTCGCCAACGGGGGTGAGCATGGCAGGACTCAGCCGCGGATGCCGAGGCGGGCGAGCCAGGAGAACGTCGCCCGGTAGAAGGTTCCCGCGTGGGTGCCCGTGTTGAGTGAGTGCCCGGCGCCCTCGATGATCCGGTCGGTCGTGGACGCGGCCGGGTCGGTGCGGCAGTCCCCCGTGTCGCCGCACGCGATGAGGTCGTAGCGGCCGAGCACGTACAACGTGGGCACCGTGGTGGCGCCCCGCCGCGCCGGAGGTCCTTGCACGGCACGGAGTTCGGCCATCGCGACCGTGTCCTTCAGCTTCTCCTCGTGGGGGACGACCGCCGGGTCGTAGTCGCCGCCGTCGAGGAACATGCCGGCCCGCGTGCCCGGGATCGACGTGAGGTAGCCGGGTGGGAGGCCGACGTCGGCGAACTTGGGGTCCTGCTCCGCCGGGTGGAACGTGGGCTCCGGCCGCTTCGTCTCGGACCGGTCGGCTCCCCGGTCGGCCGCCAGGCCGCTGATGATCACGGCGTCGACCCCGCCGCGGGCGGCCGCGTGTTCGGCCGTGATCCCACCCATGGAGTGTCCGTTGAGGACGATCGTGCGGAATCTGGTGTCCATGAGCCGCACGATCTGGTGGGTGACGTACCCGTGGACGGCGAAGTCGAGCCGGTTCGGGTCGGGGTGGTCGCTGCGCCCGTAGCCGAGCCGGTCGAGGTTGAGGGTGGCGAACCCCTGGCGGGTGGCCTGCTCGACGTAGGAATAGCGGCGGGGCTGGAAGGGCCAGTCCCAGTAGGCGTGGTCGTAGGTGCCGCCGTGGAGGAGGATCTGCAGCGGCGTACGGGACGTGACGCGGCCGCGTGCGCACAACTCGCCGTAGACCTGATGCTCCGCCGGACTGCCCTCGGTCATGGCGACCGTGAACTCGTAGCTACGGCACGGCGTGCCGCCCGCCGCCCGCGACGGGCCGAGGTCCGCCACCCGGCCCCCGGCGCCGGGCGAATCCGTCGCGCCCGCATCCGCCGCGCCCGCTCCGGTGTTAGCCCCGCCGGCGAGCGCGGGAGCCGCGGCGGTGACGGCCGCGCCGATCACCGCCATCGCTGCCAGCGCCGTTCGCCAGCGGCGGGGTCGCCGCGGTGTCCGGCTTTCCGTGCCTGTGGCTGTGCCTGTGTCGTTCATCGTGACCTCCTTGATCGTTGGGGGTCACGGTCTCGCGACGGGCGGGTTCGACACATCCGCGCGCAGCGGACACCGAGGCGTACTGCTCCGGGAGACAGCGGAAGTGGTTCAGTCCTCCCAGATCACCTCCGTCAGGCCGGTGTGCCCTCGCGACAGAGCCACGAGTTCGGCCTGGTCCTCGGTCGCCTTGCGTTGTCTGGCCGTGAGCTTGCGGTGTGCGGTGAGGGTGAGCCGCAGGGTGCGGCCGGCCTGGCGGGCGCGCCAGGTGCCCGCGATGTCGGCGTCGACGACCACCGTGCCGGGGCTGCCCAGCGCGCGCCACACGTCCTTCGCCAGGTCTCGGTCCGGGGCGAGGAACGGGCGGCTGCCCAGGCCCAGCGCGTCGCGCGGTGGGAGTAACAGCGCGGGTGGCGGATCGGGTGGGTTGCGCATCGCCGCCACCGCCTCCGCGTGCACGGTCCGCGGAGTGCCGTCCACCCGGACCTCCGTGAGTTCGTCCTCCAGGTCCTGCCAGGCCGGGCGGAGCCAGGCGGGCGGCGCG
>Ga0272482_10000725_pt1 | contig 10102 bp, 6 predicted proteins | sample RVTome_8_FD_192427 | JGI IMG/M metagenome (GOLD analysis project Ga0272482, IMG submission 192427) | Soil microbial communities from uranium-contaminated site in the Upper Colorado River Basin, Wyoming, United States - RVT160D0 (version 2) ...
GTTCGCCCTCCACACCGACGGGATCGCCGCTCGCCTCACCGTCCCCGACCCACCTCACGGCCTGGGACTCAACGGTGCCTACCTGGGCCCGGCCGACCTCACGGACCTCAACGTCGGAACCGTCCTCCTGGTCGCCATCGACGCGGCCGGCAGCCTCCTGACCGACACGAGGTTCAACCGGACCATCCTCACCGGCGCCGACCTCTCCGGTGCCGACCTGACCGGCGTCGTCGCCCACGACGTCGAGCTGGTCGAGGCCAACCTCCGATCGGCCCGGCTCGCGCGGACTCGGTTCAGGCTCGGGCGGTTCGACCGGAGCGACCTGACCGATGCCGACCTCAGCTCCTCCAGTTTCGAGGGCACCAGCTTCAGGTACGCCCGGATGGCGAAGGCCAACCTCGCCGGCGTCCATCTCCGCGATGTTCTCCTGGCACCGGCCCTCCTTACCGACACCGACCTGACCGGTGCTCTCATCGAGACCACGAACCTCGTGGATGCCGACCTTCAGGGGGCCGAGCTCACCGGTGCTCGTCTGTGGGCCACCGACCTCACCCTTGCTGATCTGCGGGGCGCAAACCTCACCGATGCCCAGCTCGGCGAGTGCATATTGAGCCAGACCTCGTTCGGGGACAACGACGTGACCGGGGCAACGGTTGGTGGGGAGGACATGGCGGCTGTTCTGGGACGGGCGGCGGGGGGATAGACGAACCTGCCCCCGAAAGAGGCTGCAGCCCGATCCTCTGTCGGGGGCAGCTTCGGGGTGGGGCCGGGTACGTGACGGAGCGGTAACTTTCTGTGGTGCCGGACGTGACGGTGGGGTCGTTCAACCTGCACATGGGGCGGGGGGCCTTGGGGCATGGCGACGACTTCTACGACGTTGTGGCGGCGGCCAAGGAAGTCGACACCGACCTGCTCGTGCTGCAGGAGGGGTGGGTGCCGGATGGGGAGACCGGGGATGTTCGGCACATCGCCGGGGCTCTCGGGTATGAGGTTGCGGCGCAGTTCACGGTGGCACGGGCGACGTGTCATGACCAGGTGCGACTGGCGGGGCGGGACGGGGATGGGGGCGATGGGGACTGGGTGATCGCCGTGTTGTCGCGGTTGCCGGTCGTCACCACCGAGGTGGTGCCGCTGGTGCCGCAGCTGCCTCGGGATCCGGCGCGGCGGGCGGTGTTGCGGGTGACCGTCGATGTCGGGGGGTCCGACTTCACGGTGGTGGGGACCCACCTGCCGTTGTTGAAGGATCCGGTGTGGCGGCTGCGGCGGTCGCTGCGCGATGCGCTGCCGCCGATCGACCGGCCCGGGGTGTTCGCCGGGGACATGAACATGTGGGGCTGGTGCGTCGATCGGATGGTGCCCCGGGGCTGGCGGCGGGCGGTCCGGGGTCGGACGTACCCGTCGCCCCGGCCCCACAGCCAGACCGACCACATCCTCGTGACACCGATCGTCGAGGTCGCGGAGGCGGAGGTGGTGGACCAGGTGATGTCCGACCACCGGCCGGTCCGGGCCCGTCTCCGCTTCCCCTGACCGCAACCCCGACGCTGTCGCCGGCACGGAGCCCGTCGCCGACGCTGCCGCGGCCGCAGGTCCCAACCCCAGTGCTGACGCCGGTGGGCGATACGTCATCGCCGGCACCCCCGGAAAGGGCACGCCCCGTGCCCGGAGAGTTCCGATCAGTAAGGCGGCAGCAGCTTGGGGAACATCGGGAACCGCTTCAGGTTGCGGGTCCAGAGCTCGCCGCCGGTGACCGTGGCGGTGGCGGCGATCACGCAGTCGACGGCGCCGATGCCGTGGTGCGACGACCGGTAGCGTCGGCCGAGCGTGCCGGCGACCTCGGCGATCGTGTCATCGACATCGATCCAGCGGAACGAGGCGATCAGATCTCGCGTGACCCGCTTCTCGGTGGCGCGCATGCCGGTGAGCAGCTCGACCTTGGACATCACCGAGGCGGCCAGCCGGTCGCCCCGGTCGAGGGCCTGGACGACGGCGTCGCGCGCCTCGACCACCCGGCGCAGGTTGTCGACCAGCACCACGGTGTCGACGACGATCAGTCCCACCCGAGGTCCCGCCGGCGCTCGCTGAACGGTTGCCGGATGCTCTCGACCCAGGCGGCGCCGTCGCCGACGTCGTCGCGGTCGGCCCAGGCCCCGTGGCTCTCCACGATCGCCCGGCGCAGCCGGTCCTGCGAGGTGTCGTACACGCTGTCGACGGCCGATCGCATGAGGTCGGACATCGAGCGGCCCGACAGGCCGGACTCCCGCTTCAGCCGGTGGTACTGGGCGTCGGTCAACAGGACCGAGATGCGGTGCACGGCGTAAAGCTACGCCGTGCACCGCACCGAGCGGTCGCGATTGCCGGTTGAGTGACGGCGATCGCCAGGGAACCCGGCCCGGCTAGCCGAGGTCGGGCGACGGGTAGTCGAACACGGCCTCGGGAGGCAGGTCCTCGGCGATCGTCAGCGAGTTGGCCTCGTCGAACAGGCCGGCGTCCTCGGCCGTGTCGGGGAAGTTGCCGATCGTGTAGCGCTCGCCCCCGTTGGCGTACCGGTACAGGCCCCGACCCTGCTGGCCGGTCTCGTCGGTGCCTTCGGCGTCGGGGTCCCACCAGACCACGGCAGCGTCCTCGGATCCGCCGTAGTCGACCACGTCGTCGCCCCACACGCCCTGGCTGCCGTAGGACAGCTGCGCCCGGGTCGGGTACCCGCCGCTGACCGGGGCGCGGAACATGCCGTCCCGGAAGCTCTCGGGCGTCAGCTCGGCGCCGGCCAGGTGGATGCCGGTGAAGATGGAGCGTACGCCCGGGAGGATGGCGGAGTAGGCGTTGTTGGGCGGCTCCTGGCCGTAGGCCCAGTCGTGGAGGATCCAGGCGTCGGCGACCTCGTCCTCGCCCCGCAGCGGCGTGAGGCCGATGCCGAACCCGTTGCCCCACTGGGTCTGGTCGAACGACCGGCCGAACACGGCGGTGTCGGCCAGCAGGCTGGGGCCGAGGATCCACTCGGGCCGGTAGTCCTGGATGGTGGCCTCGTCGGTGAGCGCCTTGGGCATCAACGGGTCGCCGTAGAAGACGACCGTGGTGATCTCCTCGCTCTCCAACCGGGCGATCAGCGTGCGGGCGTCCTCCTGGATGGCGGCGGGGTCGAGGATGTACTCGATGTCGGCGCTGAGCTCGATCCCGTTGTCGGCCAGCGAGTCGCCGAGCGCCTCGGCCACGGCGGTGTGGGTGCCGGCCTCGGTGTTGTAGTGGACCAGGGCGTAGCGCCGGTCGGCCTCCTGCAGGGCGGGGTCGCCGGCCAGCTCGGCGGGACCGGGGCCGGCCATCTTGGAGATGAGCTCGCCGGCCATCGCCGCCGCCTGGTTGGGCGTGGGGCCCGTCTGGAACAGGAGGCCCTGGTAGGGCTCCGTGACCTCATCGGGCAGCGACTGGGCGCACGTGGCGACGCACACCACGCCGGCCTTGGCCAGCTCCGACGCGAACACCGACGACGACTGGAGCGGCCCGCCGATCACGGCGAAGGGCTTCTTGTCGGCGATCTTGATGGCGTCGCTGCGGGCCGCCTCCTCGTCGTCGGACGGTCCCGACCCCAGGAACTCCTCGAACCGGACCGTGCGGCCGTAGGTCTCGTAGTACTCACCGAAGATGGCAGCGAAGTTCTCGGCCGTGTCGAAGGCCGTGGCGGGGTTGGTCTCCACCCCCGTGGCCCGGACCAGCGAGGCGCCGATCGGGTCGACGGCCGGGTCGGTCTCGTACCGGACGACCAGGATCTCGTCCTCGGTCACGCCGGTGGCGGTGGCCCCGCCGTTGTCGCCCTCGAAGGGCTCGACGCAGGGCGCGGCGTAGATGGTGGGGATGGCGACCAGGCCGCGGTCCGTGTCGCAGTTGGGCCCGAAGTCGACGTCGACGCCCTCGGCCTCGGCCTTCGCCGGGGTCATGGGACCGCTGGTGACCAGCTCGTCCTCGTCGACGGCACCCGACGCCTCGGTGTCGGGGTCGTCGCCGCCGTCGTCACCGCCGCTGAAGATGGCGATGGCGCCGACCAGGATCACTGCGACGGCCACGAACGGGCCGTACCGCTTGGCCGAGCGGGCGAGGCCGCCGGAGCCGTTGCGGGTCGACCGCTCGGCCGAGCGGGCCGCCCGCTGGTCGGCCAGCCGCGACCGGGAGGCGGTCGACGTCGAGGCCGCTGGGGTGGCCTCGACCTCGGCGACCTCGTCGTCGGCCTCGGGCTCTTCGGCGACCTCGTCGGTCGGGGCCGCAGCCGCAGCCCCGGCCTCGGGTTCGGTCCCCGGCTCGCCGTCGGTCGCGGGCTCGTCGGCCGGGGCCGGGGCCGGGGCCGCGGCCTCGGACCCCTCGGCCGCGTCGGTGGACGCCTCGGTGGCCGAGGCTTCGGTCGTGGACTCGTCGGCCGGCACGGTGCCGTTCCCACCGTCTTCGTCCGACTTGCCGGTGGTCCCCGGCTCGTCGTCTGTCGTGGACATCTGTCGCTCCTTCTCTTCGACCTCGTGCCTTTCGTCCTGGACCGGCGACCCGCCCGGAGAGGCCGGCACGTCGGCCCCTCCGCTCGCTCGGTCCAGTTTCCAGTCCCGGGTCCTCTCCGGGATCAATCCAGCTCGGGTGAGGGGTAGTCGGGTGGGACGTCCTCCGCCGGAAGCTCCTCGTACAGCGTTACCGAGCTCTCGACGTCGAACAGACCGGCCTCCTCCAGGGAGGTGGGCAGGTCGCCCAGCTTGTAGCGCTCGCCGCCGTTGGCGTAGCGGTACATGCCCGGGCCCTGGTTGTCGATCTCGTCGGGCCCCTCGACGTCGGGGTCCCACCAGATGAGGGTCATGTCGTCGATGCCGCCCAGGTCGGTGTCGGGCCAGAAGCCGTGGTCACCCCGGGAGACCTGCGGGTTGGTGGGCGTGCCGCCCGACGGCAGGTACCGGTAGAGCCCGTCACGGAACGTCTCGGGCGTCAGCTCGGGACCGGCCAGGTGGATGCCGGTGAAGAGCGTGCGCAGCGGCGGCTCGCTCACCGTCACGGTGTTGGCCGGCGGCTCCTCGCCGAACGCCCACTCGTAGATGTGGACCGACTCGTTGGTGTCGGGCGTGCCCCGGCCGGCGATCAGCGACATGCCGAACCCGTTCTGCCACTGCTCGCCGTCCATCATCCGGGCGAAGAACGTGGAGTCGCCCAGCACCGTGGGGCCCATGATCCACTCGGGGTGGTAGTCCTGCTCGGTGGCTTCCTTGGTCAGGGGGCCGGGGGTGAAGGGGTCGCCGTAGTAGAGCACCGTGGTCACGCCGGCCTCCTCTAGGCGGGCGACCATGGTGCGGGCGTCCTCCTGGGCGGTGGCCAGGTCGAGCTCGAAGCGGATGTCGGTGGCCAGCTCGACGCCGTTGTCGGCCAGGTCGTCACGCAGGGCCTCGAAGATCTCCTGGTGGTCGCCGCCCGGCGTGTCGTAGTGGAGCAGGGCGTACACCCGGTCCTGGGCCCGGGTCTCCTCGTCGCCGGCCAGCTCGGCCTTCCCCGGGGCGACCAGCTTGCCGACCATCTCGGCGGCCAGCGAGGCGGCCTGGTCGGGGGTGGGGCCGGGCGCCCACATGTAGGGCAGGTTGTCCTCGAGGATGCTCTCGGGCTCCGACAGCGTGCAGTTGGGGCCGCACACGATGCCCTCCTTGGCCAGCTCGGCGGCGAAGGGCCCGGTGGCCTGGCCCGGGCCGCCGATCACGGCGAAGGGCTCCATGTCGGCGATCTCGATGGCGTCGGCCTTGGCCGTCTCGACGTTGTCGGAGGCCCCGGTGCCGATGAACCGCTCCACCCGGACGGTGCGCCCGTAGGTCTCGTAGACCTCGTTGTAGAGGCGGGCGTAGTTGTCCAGCGCCTCCTCGGTGAGGGCGGGGTCGGTGTCGGCGCCGCCCCCCGAGGCGATCGACGAGGCCAGCGGGTCGACCTCGGGGTCGGTCTGGTAGCTGACGATCAGGATCTCGTCCTCGGCCACGCCCTTCGACGTGGCGCCGCCGTTGTCGCCCTCGAAGGCCTCGACGCACTGGGCGGCCAGCGTGGTCGGCAGCTCGATGCGCCCGGTCTCGGGGTCGCAGTGGTCGCCGAAGTCGATGTCGTCGAGGCCCTCCTCCTCGGCGCGCTGGAACGTGATCGGGCCGCTGTCGGCCAGCTCGTCGCCGTCGACGTCCAGGGCGGCCTCGTCGCCGTCGTCGCCGTCGTCGTCGCCCCGGCCGAAGATCGCCACGGCGGCGACCACCACCACGGCCGCGGCCACGATCGGCCCGTAGCGGCGCAGGGCCCGGGCCCCGCCGCCACCCGCGCCGGTCCCCCGTGACGTCGACCGGGAGGCCAGCCGGTTCCGGCCGGCCCCTCCGGTCGATCCGGTCCCCCCGGACCTGTCGACTGCTGAAGTTCTGCCGGTTTCCTCGGGCTCTTCGGCCCGATCGGTGTCATTCGGTTCGGACATGGACGCTCCCCCTCGCGACCTCGTACGCGACCGGGCGGACGCTCAGGACACCCCCGAGCGGGCGATGGCGGCGGGATCGGTACCCAGGTACGACTCCACCACGGTCGGATGGTTGATGACCTCCCGGGGGTCTCCGTCGACGACCACCCGGCCCAGGTCGAGGGCGATCATGCGATCGGCGATCGACAGGAGCAGCGGCAGGTCGTGCTCGATGACCAGGAGGCTGGCTCCCAGCTCCTCCCGCACCCGGCGCAGCACCGGGGCGAGAGCCTCCGCCTCACGCTGGGCGATGCCGCTCGACGGCTCGTCGAGCAGCACCACCTTCGGGCCCTGGGCCAGCACGCACGCCAGGTCGACGATGCGCCGCGTGCCGGTCGACAGCTCCCGCACGAACTTCTCGCGGTAGCTGCCCAGGCCCAACAGGTCGATCAGGTCGACGACGGCCAGGTCGACCAGCGCCTCGGAGTCGCCGACGGCCGGCAGGTGGAGGCTGGCGGCGATCGGGTCGCGCACCTCCACGTGCTGCTCCAGCGCCACCGCGATCGTGTCGGCCACGGTCAGGCCGGGGAACAGGCGCCCGTCCTGGAACGACCGGCCCAGCCCCCGCCACGCCCGCACGTGGGTGGGCGTGCCGTGGAGCTCGTGGATCACGTCGCCGTCGCGCAGGTAGATCGTGCCGCTCTGGTCCACGGTGTCGAACCCGGAGATGACGTCGAACAGCGTGGTCTTGCCGGCGCCGTTGGGGCCGATGAACCCGAGGATCTCGTCCGGGGCGACGTCGAACGACACGCCGTCCAGGGCCCGCACGCCGCCGAAGCGCTTGACGACGTCGCGCACCTCCAGCACCGGCAGCTCGTCGTCGTGGCCGTTGGTCGTGACCTCGGCCTTCACGGCGACCGCGGGGACCGGCACCGGCGCCGCGGCCGGGGCCCCGCTCAGCGACTCGTCGTCGCCGTTGGCCGAGGCGAAGAACACCGACCGCAGCAGGTCGGGCCGCTCCAGCAGCTCGCTGGTCGGGCCCTCGAACCGGATCTCGCCCTTCTCCATGAAGTAGGCGCGGTCGGCCACGGTCAGCGCCACGTTCACCGACTGCTCCACCAGGATGATCGTCGTGCCCTGCTGCTTGAGCAGCCGCACCATCTCCAGCAGCTGGGCCACCACGGCGGGCGACAGGCCCAGCGACAGCTCGTCGATCATGAGCAGCCGGGGCTTGCCGATGAACGCCATGCCCAGCGTCAGCATCTGCTGCTGGCCGCCCGACAGGTTGCCGGCCTCCACCTTCCAGCGCTGCAGCAGGATCGGGAACGTGTCGAGCACCCGCTCGGTGGCGATCTTCGCCTCCTCGGGCGAGGCGTTCACCTGCCACGCGGCCAGCCGCAGGTTGTCGGCCACCGTGAGCTGGGTGAACACGCCCTGGCCGCCCGGCACCTGGGATACGCCCCGCTTGGCCACCTCGTCGGGCGGCGTGTGGGTCATGTCGCGGCCGTCGAAGATGATCGCCCCGTCGCTTGCCTGCATCTGCCCGGAGATGGCCTTCAACAGGGTCGACTTCCCGGCGCCGTTGGTGCCGAGCAGCGCCACCACCTCGCCCTCGTCGACCTCCAGGTTCACCCCGAACAGCACCTGCACGCTGCCGTAGTGGACGCTCACGTCGCGGGCCAGCAACAGCTTCACCTTGCCCTGCAACCGCAGGTGGGCCACTTCCGACAGCGTCGCCGCCGTGCGCCACACCCGGGCGATGTCGTCGGCCACGAAGTCGCCGCCCGACGCCACGATCAGGCCGCCGATCAGGAACACCGGCGCCGCCACCAGCAGGCCGGTGCGCAGGCCGTGGGCGTCGCCGATGGCACCGATCATCGGCAGCATCAGGAACCCGGGGAGGATCCACAGCAGGCCGACGGCGTAGCCGAACGACCGCACCTTGGCCGGCACCGCCAGCGACATCACGGCGAAGATGCCGGGGATCAGCAGGAACAGCCCGCAGGAGATCGCCGAGTTGGCGACCACCGCCACCGGCAGGGTGGGGGCCAGGGCGAACACCACCCACGCCACCGACACCGCGGCGGCCACCCGCGCCAGGAACTTGAGCACGTGGCCCGGCCCCTTCATCATCAGCCGGGTGGCCAGCGGGATGCCCACCAGCAGGCCCACCAGCTGGGCCGGGCCCTCGATGATGGCCGACAGGAAGCCGCGCTCACGCTCGTCGAGGCCGAAGATCTCCTCGTAGTAGAGGCCGCTGAACACGACCAGGCCGATGATGCCGATGGCCACGAACGGCAGGGCCATGAAGATGCGGCGCTGGCTGCGGACCTGCCACAGGATCCGCCACGACTCGGCCCACGACGGCGCCACCTCCTCGGTGGCCGCCACCTCGTCGGACACGCCCACGGCCTTGCGCTCGAAGCGGCCGCGGATGGGGTCCCGCAGGCGCAGCGCCAGGATCACGAACACCGCGGTGGCCACCGAGAAGACGAAGAACGGCACCCGCCAGTCGGTGTAGTAGGCGATCAGGCCGCCCAGCAGCGGGCCCAGGAACTGGCCCAGGGCGTTGGCGTAGCGGTGGATCGAGTAGACCCGCGTCCGCACCGGGATGTCGTAGTAGTCGGCCAGCAGCGAGTTGTGGACCGGGTCGTTCACCGCCCGGCCCAGGCCGGCGCCGGCTCTCGACACCCCCAGCATCCAGATGGTGGCGGCCATGCCGGTGGTGATCGAGAACAGGCCCCACATCGTGGCGCCCACCACCATGATCGGGACCCGGGGCAGCCGGTCGGCGTAGAAGCCGATCGGCACCGCCAGCAGGAACGCCGCCAGGTACGACAGCGAGATCACCGTCAGGATGCCGGCGAGGTCGAGGTCGAAGTGGTCGCGGATGTTGGGGGTGAGCACCCCGAACGCGGCCCGGTCCAGCTCGTCGACCACGTTGAGGCCGAACAGCACGCCCAGCGGGAACAGCGGGGCGCCGCCGGTGGTGCGGGCCTTCCACGCCTCCCACCGGCCCTGGGGCGGGACGGCCGGGGCGGTCACCTGGGTGGCCGCCGTGACGGTGGCGTTCTCCCGGCTCTCGTCGACGTCGCTCATGCCTTGACCGCCTCGGTGCCGGTGGCGTCGGTGCCGGTGGGTGGCCCGGGGTCGGCCGGGTCAGCGTCGGCCGGGTCGCCGACGGCACCCGGGCCGGCGGCGTCGGTGCCGGTCACCGGGCCGTCGGCGGTCCCGGCGTCGTCCTCGACGGCCTCGGCCGCCTCGACGACCGCGGCGTCGCTCTGGTCCACCCGCTCCCCCATCAGGCTGGGCACCAGGATCCCCCGCCGGCGGGCCACGGTCCGGAACCAGTGGTCGCGGCCCAGCGCCAGGAGGCCGCCGAAGCCGCTGGGGAACACCATGAGGATGCCCAGCAGGCCGACCCCGCTGGCCAGGTACTTCCACTCAGCGGGCAGGAAGAACTCGGCGCCCTGCACGTAGGTGGCGCCCAGCACCGCCCCCGGCAGCGACCCGAGCCCGCCGATCACCACCATGGCGAACAGCTGGAGGCTGCGCTCCGGGGAGTACGGGTTGGGCGACAGGCCCGTCTGCTGGTGGACGTAGAGCGACCCGGCCACCGCGGCCAGGAAGCCCGAGAAGGCGAAGGCCGCCAGCTGGGTGCGGATCACGTTGATG
>Ga0272482_10000726_pt1 | contig 10097 bp, 6 predicted proteins | sample RVTome_8_FD_192427 | JGI IMG/M metagenome (GOLD analysis project Ga0272482, IMG submission 192427) | Soil microbial communities from uranium-contaminated site in the Upper Colorado River Basin, Wyoming, United States - RVT160D0 (version 2) ...
AGGAGACAGTCGTGCTCGAGCAGGACTTCAAGCAGGCGTTGCGGGACACCATGGCGACCGTCACGACGCCGACGATGAGCGAAACCGCGTTGCTGGACGCCGCCAGGCGCGCGGACCGGCGCAGGCGGGCGGGGTTGGCGATCGCGGCCAGCGGCGTCGCGGTCGTGGCGCTCGCGACCGGAGTGGCGCTCGCCCTCCCTGGCGAGGACCGGTCGGGATCGGATGGCGGGTCGGACGTCGGGGTGGAGGTCACCTCGACGAACCCCGGCGGGCGGACCGCGTACTCCGGACCGCACTTCGAGCAGGGCGTCGACCTGCTCAACAAGCTGCTCGAGGTGGCGCCGCCCGGGTACTACGTGCCAGACGACCTCGAGAGCACGCTCGAGCCGGCCGTTCCGCCGCGTTTTCACGATGCGGTGGGGAGTGATGACGGCTCGTGGACCTATGCCGCCGGGATCCCGCTGGTGAAGGCGGGCAGGTACGGTTCGCTGCTCATTTCCCTGTTCGCCGACCCGGACGCCGCCAGCAGGGACGAGACGCCATGCGAGTTCTCGACCGGGTCACTGGGCCCGACGATCCTGGTCCCGTCGACCACGGATCCGAACCCGAGCGCGTCGTGCACGGAGGTCACGGTGGCCGGTCAGCAGGTCGGCGTGGCCACCAAACCCGGCGCGATGCTGGTCTCGTACCGGCACCCGGACGGCACGCGGGTCGTCCTCTCGCAGGACGTGCGGACCACGGATTTCGGCTACCCCGCGCTGGCCGAGCTGCCCTTCACCGGCGAACAGCTCGCCGAACTGGCCGCCGACCCCCGGTTCCTCCCCGACTGAGCGGCGGGGCGAGTGCACCGTGCGGGGCCAACAGGACGGCCTGCGAGCCCCGCACGGTGACACGTGCGATCAAGCGGCGTAGAGGCCGTTGGCTTTGATCTCGGTCCTGAAGTTCAGCTTGAATCTCGTGCCGTTCGCCACGTTCGTCGCGATGACTGTCCACCACGAACCGACGTGGGTGTAGTCGGTCTGGCAGTAGGGCGGCCCCGACGTCGGATCGAAACACACGCGAATGAGCCTGGGGACGTTCGTGGTGACGTTGATGTCAGCGCAGTTCGCCGTCGTGGTGAGCCACGCGCCGTCTGGGTACCCCCTTGGGTAGTGCCTGTGGCCGATCACGGTGGCATAGGGCTGCGCGTTGTCGTAGCAGCCCTGGACGGTGCGGGTGTCCGCGGTGGCCACACCGCCGCCGCTGGTCAGGCCGGCGATCGAGACGACAGCGGCCAGCAGCACAAGAATCCTGCGCACATTCGCTCCTTCAAGGTGCGTGAACCGTACGTGTCAAGCCCTTGATGTTTAGCGAGGATTGTTTGTGCACGGTCGGTCGCCGGACACTGCACAACAGACCGTGCACAAACCGAGGTGCGTTCGGACTCGCCGTTTCAGTCTATCTCCGAGCTCTGTCGGAGGCCGACATTCTCCCAGGGTGATTTTGTTCCGGTCCGACAACGGTCGACGGTCGATCGCGCTCCATCCTCGACATGAGGAAGTACGGATGTGGAGGTGCGGCATGGTCGGCGAGCCACGGTCAGCGATCGTCGTGGGTGCCGGGATCGTCGGGTTGTCGACGGCGTGGTTCCTGCAGGAGCGCGGCGTCTCGGTGACGGTGGTCGACCGCACCGGGGTGGCCGCCGGCGCGTCCTGGGGCAACGCGGGCTGGATCTCACCGGGGCTCGCGATCCCGCTCAACGAACCCACCGTCCTGCGCTACGGGCTGCGGTCACTGCTCAACCCCACCGCGCCGCTGCACGTCCCCGCGTCCGTCGCCCCCCGCCTGTGGTCGTTCCTCGCCCGGTTCGCCGCCAACTGCCGGTGGTCCAGCTGGACCCGCGCGGTGCACGCGAACCTGCCGCTCAACGACGAGTGCCTCGACGCGTTCGACGTCCTCTCCAGGAACGGGGTGACGCCGCCAACGGTCGACGCCCCCGTCACCGCGGTCTTCGAGAACCCTCGACAGGCGCGGAACCTGCTCCGCGAGCTGCGCAGGCTCGCCGCCGCCGGACAGGTCGTCGAGCACACCGAACTGACCGGCGACGAACTCCGTGAGCTGGTCCCACTGGCTTCCCCGGCCCTGACCACCGGCGTGCGGATCGACGGGCAACGCCACGTCGACCCCGGCGGCTTCGTCCGAGCGCTCGGCCGCGCGGTCGTCGCCAGGGGCGGCACCATCCAGACACTCGACGTCGTCGACGTCCACAGCGACACCACCGGCGTGACCGTGCGCCGCGCCACCGGCAAGGCACTCCGCGCCGACGTCGCCGTCCTGGCCACCGGCGCGTGGCTGCCCGACCTCGCCAGGAAGTGGGGCGCCCGCGTGCCGGTGGTCGCCGGCCGCGGCTACTCGTTCAGCGTGCCCGTCGACCGGCCGGTGCCCGGCCCGATCTACCTGCCGGACATCCGCGTGGCGTGCACCCCCTACCGGGACGGGCTACGCGTCGCGGGCACCATGGAGTTCCGCGCCCCCGACGCCCCCGCCGTCCCGGCCAGACTCGCCGCCATCGTCGCCGCCGCCCGCCCCTTCCTCGACGGTGTGCGATGGGACGAACGCCGGGACGTCTGGGTCGGCCCCCGCCCGGTCACCCCCGACGGCCGTCCCCTCGTCGGCGCCCTGCGGGCACCCAACATCTACGTCGCGGGCGGCCACGGCATGTGGGGCCTCGCCCACGGCCCGGTCACCGGCCGGCTGCTCGCCGACCAGGTCGTCACCGGCAAACAGCCGGCCGCCCTCCGCGCGCTCGATCCCCTCCGGTGAACGGTGCACACACCCGGTCCGCGTCCTGACCGCCTTCGGCCGGGTGATCGAAACGCTTTCCCCCTGTCCGTGCGAGCCGGCGTCCACCAGAACCCGGCCGCACGGACCCCACGCCGTCAGGGCGGCCCGGATCCCCGCCGCCCTGACGGCATCCCATGAGGACGGTGAACACGAGTCATGACCAACACACCCGGCATCTGGCTGACCCCGGAAGCACACGACCGGCTCCGAGCCGAACTGACCTCGCTGCTCGCACCCCGCACCAGCACCGACTCCGCCGACCCCGTCGACGACGCACGCAGGCGAGCCGCCCGCGTCCGCGAGCTCAGGGAACTGCTCGCCAGGGCCGTCGTCGGTGAGGACCCACCCAACGACGGTGTCGCCGAACCCGGCATGGTCCTCACCGTCCGCTACGACGACACGGCTGACGAGGAGACGTTCCTGCTCGGCCTGCGCGACGCAGAACACGCCGACCTCGAGGTCTACTCCCCCACCTCACCCCTCGGCATGGCCGTGACCGGGGCACGGCCAGGCGACCAGCGCTCCTACCAGGTCCCCGCCGGCACCACGGTGCACGTCACCCTCCTCGCCGCGGTCCCCTACGGCCAGCACCGCCACGTCGAGTGCGGTGCGGCCAGCGGCTGACCTGACGGCTGCCGCGGTGTCAGGGGGTGCGGAAGGTGAACTCGCCGGCCGGTAGGTGGAAGACGCCCGGTGCGGTGGGCACGGCCTCCGGCGGGTAGGTGACCGGGCCCGGGTTCGGCCAGCGGACCGTCGCCGAGGTGCCGGCTGGCACGGTTACCCGCAGGGTCAGTTTGCCGGCCGTGACGGACCAGTCGCTGGTCGCGGCGCCGTACGGGGTGTCGTAGGTCGCCTTGGCCGACGTCAGACCACCGCCGGGTTTCGGTGCTATCAGCAGGGATTCGTAGCCGGGTTCGGCCGGCCCGAGGCCGCCGACCTGGCGGTACAGGAAGTCGCCGACCGAGCCCATGCCGTAGTGGTTGAACGAGTTCATGCCGGGGTCGTTGAACGAGCCGTCCGGCCGGATGCCGTCCCAGCGCTCCCAGATGGTGGTCGCGCCTCGGCTGCTCATGTAGCCCCAGCCTGGGAAGTCCGGCTGCAGCAGGATCCGGTACGCGGTGTCGACGTGGCCGTGGTCGGCCAGCACCGGCAACAGGTTCTCCACGCCGAGGAAGCCGACGGACAGGTGCCCGTTCGTGGCGGCGACCTTCGCGGCGAGGCGGTCCGCCACGGCCTGCCGGCGGTCGGCGGGGACCAGGCCGAACGCCAGCGCCAGCACGTAGCCGGTCTGGGTGTTCGCGCCGACCGTGCCGTTCGCCGCGACGAACCGGTTCGTGAACGCCGTGCCGATCTGGTCGGCGAGCCTGCCGTACGTCGTCGCCGCCTCGGTCCTTCCGGTCGCCGCCGCCATCCGGGACACGAGCCGGGCGGAGTGGCCGAAGAACGCGGTGGAGATCAGGTCCTGCGCGGTGTTGTCGTTGACGTTGAGCCAGTCCCCGTAGGTCCACTGGTCCCGGATCAGGTCCGCGCCCGAGGTGGCACGCAGGTAGTCCACCCACCGCGCCATGGCCGCGAAGTGCTCGTCGATCACGTCGGTGTCGCCGTACCGCTGCCAGATCGTGTACGGCACGATGACGCCGGCGTCGCCCCAGCCCGCCCGGCCCGCGCCGTCGATCACCGCTGGCACGACGTCGGTGTAGGCGCCGTCGGACCGCTGCGCGTCGACGAGGTCGTCGGCGAACTTGTCGAGGAAGTTGTGCGCGCCGAGGTTGAACGTCGACGTCGCCGCGAAGATCCCGATGTCCCCGGTCCAGCCGAGCCGCTCGTCGCGTTGCGGGCAGTCGGTAGGGATCGACAGCATGTTGGACCGGGTGCCCCAGAGGATGTTGTGCTGCAACTGGTTGACGAGCCCGTTCGACGTGGTGAGCGTTCCCGGCAGCCCACCGGCCGCCCATGCGGCCCGGCCGGTGACCATGCCTGCGGTGGGGGTCGTGCCGGCCGGCAGCCCGGTCACCTCGACGTACCGGTAGCCGTGCACCGTGAACCGCGGTTCGTAGGTCTCGACACCGCCGGTGCCGGCGAGGGTGAACCGGTCGGTGGCCTGCGCGGCGCGGAGGTTCGTCGTGTAGAGCGTGCCGTCCGGGTTCAGGACCTCCGCGTGGCGCATGGTGATCGTCGTGCCGGCCGGGCCACGGACGGCGAGCCGGTTCCACCCGGTGAAGTTCTGGCCGAGGTCGAACACCCACACGCCCGGCCGGGGCTGGGTGATCGCCACCGGCGTGAACTCCTGCTGCACGGTCACCCCGTTGTCCACCTGGGACACCAGCGCCGGCGCGGGATCGGTGCGAACGACCGCGGCCGACCACGTGCTGTCGTTGTACGTGGGACCGTCCCACCCGGACTTCTCGGCCCGCGCGTCGTAGGTCTCGCCGTGGTAGAGGTCGTCCGCGCGGATCGGGCTGGTCGCGGTGCGCCACGAGCCGTCGGTCCGCACGACCGACGAGGTGCCGTCGGTGTAGGTGAGCCACAGCTGCGCCGAGTACCACGGCCTGCTGCCGTAGTACTGGTTGCCGGCGAAGCCGAGACTGCCGGAGTACCACCCGTTGCCGAGCAAGGCGCCGAGTGCGTTGGCGCCTTGGGACACCATGCCGGTGACGTCGTACACCTTGTACTGCAACCGTTTGCGGTAGTCGGTCCAGCCCGGCTGGAGCACGTCGGCGCCGACACGCCGACCGTTGAGCCGGGTCTCGTGCAGTCCGAGTGCCGTGGTGGCGAGCCGGGCGCTCGCGACAGGCTTGTCGACCGTGAAACCCTTGCGCAGCAACGGCGCCGGCTGGGTGATCCGGACGTTCGCGCCCCACGGACCGGTGCCGTAGGCGGTGAGTGACCGGGCCGCCTGCCACGCGCCGTCGTCGAACCCGACCTGTTCCCACCCGGTCGGGCCGCTCTGGCTCGTCCGCCACCCGGCGTCGGTGACGACCGTGGGGCCGCCCTGGACCAGGAGCTTGCCGACCAGGCCTGCGGGTGACTGGGTGGTGTTCTCCGCGCGGACCGCGATCGTGTTGCGACCGGCGGTGAGCAGGCCGGTCACGTCGAGGACCGCCGCGGTCTTCCAGGAGTCGACCACTCGTGGCGAGGTGCTCACCGGAGTGCCGTTGACCCAGATGTCGGCGGTGTCGTCGCCCGTGAGCACCAGGGTGGCGCCGGCCGGCTTGGCCGGGAGGTCGACGGTGCGCCGGAAGTAGCGGGTCGCTGGTGGCACGCCGGCCGCCGGATCACCCTCGGGGTACCAGATCCAGCTCGTGCCGGTGAGGTCCGGCGCTGCCGCGCCGCCGCCGATGAACCCGGCGGTCCACGCGGCCGGCGCGGTCTCGAACGAGTAGGTGGGGCTCCAGTCGCCCGCCCGGCCCTGGGTGTCCCAGACGCGGGCGCGCCAGGTGTAGCGGGTGAGGGGCGCCAGCGCGGGCCCGCCGTAGGGGACGTCGACCTGGTCGGCGGAGGCCGTCCGCCCGCTGTCCCACACCGTGTTCGCGCCGGTCGCCACCGTGATCTGGTAGGCGCCCTGCCGTTGACCGGCGGCGGCCGAGGTGAGCCGCCAGCCGAACCGAGGCGCTGGCGCGTCGACGCCGAGCGGGTCGGTCCGGTGCTCGGTGGTGCCGGCAGTGACCCGCAACGGGGAGGCGGCGGCGAGGTCCGGCGCCGCGACGTCGCTCCCCCACGGCGCGATGCCGTAGGCGCCGAGGTCCGCCGCGGCCGGCCAGCTGCTGGTGTCCTGCTGCTCCCAGCCTTCCGGCACGGTCCGGCTGGCCTTCCACCCGGCGTCGGTGACCAGGTCGGTGGTGCCGCCCGAGGTGACGACCCGCAGCCGCCCGATGACCCCGGCCGGCCCGGTGGCCGTGTTGCGTGCGGCGACCGCGACCGTGTTGCGCCCCGGGACGACCGCTGACCGCAGGTCCACCGCGATCGACTGGCGCCACTGGTGCTCACGCCGGGGCGACGCGGCGAGCGGGGTCCCGTTGACCCACACGTCGACGGTGTCGTCGCCGGTCACGACGAGCTGCGCGTCGCTGACCGCACCCGCCGGCACGGTGAAGTCGGTCCGGAAGAAGCGGTGCTCGGCAGGCACGCTGACCCGGGGGTCACCCTCCGGGAACCAGATCCAGTGCGCGCCGGCCAGCCCGACCGGCTGGGCGGCGGCGGGCACCGGCACGAGCACGGCGAGCACCAGCGCCGCGACGAGGGCATGCCAAATACAACGGCTGGTACGAGACATGGCAGGGCTCCCAACCGAGCGGGACCGGTCAGCAGGGGGGTTTAAACGTTTCATAACCGGTCGAGATCAGGGTAACCGCACGGTCACGCACAGGCAATGAAAGTCCTGTAACGCGAGCTGCCAGAATTCCGAAAACGGCTCTGACGTAGGTTCGCACCATGGGGGAAGCATTGACCGACGGGACCGGCGCTGACCAGCGCACGCACAGCGCACCGGCGCTCGCGACCGCCCCGCCGCGCGCCGAGGAGAGACCGCCGCCACCGCAGGGCAGCCAGTTCCGCACCGACATCCAGGCGTTGCGGGCCATCGCGGTGCTCGCGGTCGTGGTCAACCACCTGTGGCCGGACCAGCTCACCGGCGGTTATGTCGGCGTCGACGTCTTCTTCGTCATCTCCGGCTTCCTGATCACCGGGCACCTCAGCCGCGAGCTGGTCGACACCGGACGGGTGCGGTTGGGCCGGTTCTACGCCCGTCGCATCCGGCGGCTGCTGCCCGCGGCATTCCTGGTGCTGGGGTTCTGCATCGTCGCTGCCTACTTCCTCCTCCCCTACCCGCAGTGGGCGGAGACCGCGCAGCACGCCATCGCCAGCGCGCTGTACGGCGAGAACTGGTTGCTGGCCGCGGAGTCGGTCGACTACTCCGCCCTGGACACGGCGGCGAGCCTCACCCAGCACTACTGGTCACTGTCCGTCGAGGAGCAGTTCTACCTCGTGTGGCCGGTCCTTCTGTTGCTGTGCTTCAAGTTCCGCCGCTCGGCGGTCGCGACCGTGGTGGGCGCCTCGCTCGTCTACTGCGTGTACGTGACCATGACGTCGCCGAGTCCCGCGTACTTCGTCACGCCGGCCAGGATGTGGGAGTTCGGGATCGGCGCGTTGATCGCGCTCACGGCCGTGCGGTTGCCGGCACGCGCCGCGTTCGTCGGTCTCGCACTGATCGTCGGCTCGGCGTTCTTCTACGACCACGGGACCCCGTTCCCCGGCTACTTCGCGTTGATCCCGACGGTGGGCACCGCGCTCGTCATCATGGCGGGCTGGCGCACGACCTTCCGGCCGGTGCAGTGGCTCGGCGACGTCAGCTACTCGCTGTACCTGTGGCACTGGCCGCTGATCCTGCTCGCGCCGTTCGCGTTGGGCAACACGTTGACCTGGCAGGACAAGCTGGGTGTGCTGGCCGTGGCGCTCGTCCTGTCCGCGCTCACCAAGAAGTTCGTCGAGGACCCCGGCCGGTCGCTGACCCGCCGCACCGGGCTGACGTTCGCCGCGATGGCGGCCGGGCTGGTGGCGCTCGCGGTCGCGGCCGGCACGTTGGTCTGGACCTACGACCGGCACGTCGAGCAGGCGAAGCGGGAGACGCCACCACCCGTGGCCGCCTGCCACGGCGCCGCCGCGATGGAACCGGGGTGCCCGGACCCGTTCGGGCCTGCGCCGGTCACGACGATGGGCCCGGCCAACCTGTACTACCAGCTGCCGCCGGAGTGCCGCGAGCTCGACGAGCACATGGTCAACGACGACAAGACGGTCCGCGTGTGCGACTTCAGCGGCGGTGCGAAGAACCCCGAGATCGTGTGGGTCATCGGCGACTCGCACGCCGCGCAGTGGCACGGCCCGCTGGTCGACCTGGCACGCGAGCACAAGTGGGTGTTCAAGTCGGCCATCCTGGGTGGCTGCCCGATCACGAACGCCAACGTCGTCGGCTACCGCGGCCCGGCATCCGACGGCGCGCGGCAGGTCTGCATGAACTGGAACCGCGAGGTGGTGCCCGACATCGCGGCGGACAACCCGGCGCGGGTCTTCGTGGCGTTCTTCTCGCGGCGGGAGTTCATCGACGACGGCACCGGTCGGCCCCCTGCCGACCAGTACCGCGACGGGCTCGCGCCGTTCGTGCGCACCTGGACCGACGCAGGCGCCAAGGTGACGGTCCTTGCCGACCCGCCGCTCGGCGAGGTCCGGCCCCCCGACTGCATGGCACTCCACCCGGACGAGCCACTGAAGTGCGCGATGGACCGTTCCGTGGCCCAGCCCCCGGACCCGCTGGTGGAAGGCGCCCGCGAGATCCCGGACGCCCAGGTGATCGACCTGACGAAGTACTTCTGCGACGAGCGCCTCTGCTACTCCGTCGTGGGGAAGGTGACCGTCTACTACGACGCGAACCACATGAACCGGGACTACGCGCGCACCCTGACACCGATGCTGGCGGCCGAGCTGGGCTACCGCTGACCCGCGCGGGTCACGGGAGTGGCCTGCCGAAACTCGGGTGTGGTGGCCATGGCGAGGACGGCGACCGGCGTGGTGCGGTGATCGTCATGACCGCAACGAACCCCGCGCCGGTGACGCTGTCCGGGACGCACGTCCGGCTGGAGCCGCTGGAGCGGCGGCACCTGCCGGACCTCTTCGCCGCCGGCGGTGGGGACGAGGAGCTGTGGCGGTGGCAGGGTGGCCCCGCCCCGCATACCGAGGAGGAGCTCGGCGTCAAGCTCGACGCCGTACTCGCCGGGCCGTACGTCGCCTTCGCCGTGGTCCGCGCGGAGTCCGCGGTTGGCTGGACCACCTACATGGACATCGAGGTCCAGCACGAGCGGCTCGAGATCGGGTGGACGTGGTACGGGCGGGCCCACTGGCGCAGCCCGGTGAACACCGAGACCAAGGTCCTCCTGCTGACGCACGCCTTCGAGGACCTCGGGATGGGCCGGGTCCAGCTCAAGACCGACCAGATGAACCTGCGCTCCCAGGCCGCGATCGCCCGTCTCGGCGCCACCCGCGAGGGGGTGCTGCGCCGCCACATGCGCCGCCACGACGGGACCTGGCGGGACACCGTCTACTTCTCGATCCTCGCCGACGAGTGGGCCGCCATCAAGCTCCGTCTCAGCCAGCGCCTCGCCCTGCACGCCTGACCCGGCACCTCGACTCGCGGCTCCACTGTGGACTCAGTGGTCTCCCGCGGCCAGACCACTGCGACTGACAGGATGGGATCATGTCGCAACGCGAGGAGATGGTGGCCTTCT
>Ga0272482_10000727_pt1 | contig 10096 bp, 9 predicted proteins | sample RVTome_8_FD_192427 | JGI IMG/M metagenome (GOLD analysis project Ga0272482, IMG submission 192427) | Soil microbial communities from uranium-contaminated site in the Upper Colorado River Basin, Wyoming, United States - RVT160D0 (version 2) ...
CGGCGCCCGCGTCGACGCCGAGCCGGACGCCGCGACCGGCCTCGTCGAGCGGTGCGTGCGCCTCCCGCTGACACTGCGCCTCGCCGCCGAGCTGGCCGTCTCCCGGCCCAGCACCCCGCTCGCGCGGCTCGTCGACGAGCTGCGTGCCGACCAGCGCACCCTCGACCTGCTGAGCGGCGGCGACGACCAGCGGGCCGCCGTGCGCGCGGTGTTCTCCTGGTCGCTGCGCCAGCTGAGCGACGAGGCCACCAGCGCCTTCGTCGCGCTCGGCCGCCACCCCGCGCCGACGTTCGACGCGTACGTCCTCGCCGCGCTCGCCGACGGCTCGCTCGACCGCGCGCGCACCGTACTCGACATCCTCGTCCGCGCCCACCTCGTCCAGTTGGCGGGCGCGGACCGGTACGGGATGCACGACCTGCTCAAGGCGTACGCCGCCGAGACCGGCGACGGCGAGGACGCCGCCATGGACCGGGTGTACGGGTACTACCTCGCGACCGCGGCGATGGCCATGGACCGGCTCTACCCGGCCGAGTCGCAGCGGCGGCCGGCGGTCGCTGCGTCGCGGAGCCCGGTGCCCGACCTCCGCGACGCCGAGTCCGCCCGCGAGTGGCTCGCCGCCGAGCTGTCCACTCTGGAGTCACTGGCCGCGCACGCCGGCCCGGAACACGCCATCACCCTGTCGGCGCTGCTGTTCCGGCACCTCGACGGCCATCCGGACACGCTCGCGCTCGCGATCCACGGCCACGCACGGGACGGAGCGCGTGCCATCGGTGACGTCGCCGCGGAGGCGAACGCACTGACCGCGTTGGGCGGTGTGCACATGTCAGCGGGCCGACCGGCCGAGGCGATGGCCGACATGTGGGCAGCGCTCGCCCTGTTCACCGAGGTCGGGAACGAGGTGGGGCAGGCGAGGGTGCTGTGCAACGTCGGCATGATCGAGGAACGCTCCGGCCGGTACACCGCGGCCGTCGACCACTACCGAGGTTCACTGCTGCGGTACCGCGAGAGCGACGACACGACCGGGCCCGCGCACGTGCTGACCCGGCTCGGCACGGTCGAGGCGCGGCTCGGCAGGATCACGGCTGGACAGGACCACCTGCGGGCGGCGCTGGCGCTGCACCGCGCGGCCGGGAACCGGTTCGGTGAGGCGTGGGTGAAGCTGGGGCTCGGCGAGATCGCGGCGGCGGCCGGGGAGACCGACGAGGCGCTGGCACTGCACACCGCGGCCGCCGACCTGTTCCGGCTGTTCGGACACGTCGACAGCGAGGCGTGGGCGGTCGACGGGCTCGGCAGGACCGAGACGCTGCGCGGCCGTCCGTTCGCCGCCGCCGCGCACCACTCGCAGGCACTGGAGGTGTTTCGCCGCACCGGCGACCGCGACGGCGAGGCGTGGGCACTCAACGGACTCGGCGAGGCGTGCCACGCGGGCGGGAGCGTGGCGGCGGCCGCCATGAACCACACCGAGGCACTGGTGGTGGCCACCAGGACGAGCGCGCACGAGCAGGTGGCCCGGGCCCACCAGGGGCTCGCGCTGGCGACGGCGGACGCCGACGAGGCCCGCCGGCACCACGACCTGGCCGCCGCCGTCTTCGCCGACCTCGGCCTGCCTGCCGCCCGCGCGGAGCCGGCGCGCCACCGCGAGTGACGCGCCGGTCCTCGGCTACACCACCACCCCGACGTCCTGGATGAACCCGGTGCAGACCGTCAGGTTGTACAGGACGATCAGCACCTCGAAGTTGGCGATGACCCGTCCGGCGCCGGTGACGACGTCGCGCTTCCCGTCGAACCGCGAACTGATCATGAACCCGTTGTCAAGGAAGAACGAGACCTGCGTCGGGTTCGCGGTCGCGTTGGCGTACACGACCCGCGCCGTCCGGTCCGCGACCACCCCGAGGGTGGACTCGAACCCGTACTCGATCCGCGCACCGCCACCCCCGGTGGGGATGACCTCCACGTAGATCAGCCCGCAGTCCCCCCGCCCGACGATGTCGGTCTGCGCGCCGGACTCCTTGACGTACATGGGGACCTTGACGGTGACGGACTCGCCGACGGCCACCGGCTCCTTCTCCGGCGCGGCCACCGCCGTGCCCGCGCCGGCCATCGCGACCAACGCGAGCACGAGCGGTACCAGCAGGACCCGCGTCCAGCCAGGTCTCGCTCGCCGTTCGGTTCTCTTCATAGCTGCTCCTCGTTCCGAGCTACTCGACGCGGGGAGCATCGCCGCCGGCGGTACCCGGGAACGTTGTGGAGTTGTTGCGGCGCAGTCCGGTCAGGCCAGTGCGCCCCTGAGGTAGGCGTCCCGGAGGCGTTGGCGTTGGCGTTTGCCGCTCGTGGTGCGTGGAATGCCGCCGCGGGGGAGGAAACGCACGTCGGCGAGGGACAGACCGAAGACCTGGCGGACCTTCGTCGCGACGTCGGTGTAGATCTGGTCCCGGTCGGCGGGCTTGGCGCGGGTTTCCAGCACCGCGACGATCTGCTCGGTCGTGGTGGTGTCGGTGTGGTACGAGAAGACGGCGCTGGCGCCGACCAACGGGTGTTCCTCCACGACCGTCTCGATGTCGTACGGGGGCAGGTTGCGGCCGCGGACGATCAGCATCTCCTTGGTGCGGCCGACGATGTGCACCGCGCCGGCCAGCCGCAGGCCGAGGTCGCCCGTCTCGTGCCAGCCGCCGGGTGGGGCGGCCAGGTCGCCGTCGGCGGTCAGGTAGCCCGCCATCACCGAGCTGCCCCGGACACCGATCGCACCCACCTCGCCATCGGCCGCTTCCGTGCCGTCGGCTCTGGTGACCCGCAACGTCAGGCCCTGCACCGGGTTGCCACAGCCGACGATCCGGCGGGCCGGGGCCCCAGGCGAAGCCGGTTGTGCCAGCTGTTGCGCGTCCAGGGTCGCGCGGTCCACGTCGTGCCAGCGGACGCGGCCGAACGACGTGTCCGTGGCGCCGTGGTCGTGCGCGGACAGGGTGGTGGCCAGCACCGTCTCGGCCATGCCGTAACACGGCACGATCGCGGTGTCGGCGAGCCCGTGGTCGGTGAACGTGTCCCGGAATTGTCGCAGGATCGCCACTTCGATGGGTTCCGCGCCGACATATGCCTGCCGCAGCGATGACAGGTCGAGCTGGGCGCCGCCCTTGGCGCGGAACCGGTCGGCGGCCGCGCGGAACGCGAACGGCGGCGCCGCGGTGATCGCCGCCCCGCGGTCGGAGATGTGCCGCAGCCACGACACCGGATCACGCACGAACCCGACCGGCTGCATGAGGTCCAGCCCGACCCCGGTGCTGAGACCGAGCAACACGAGCACGAGCCCCATGTCGTGGTAGAGCGGCAGCCAGCTCGACATGCGGTCCCGGTGCGCGGTGAGACCGGTCGCCACCCGCAGCGCGCCGACGTTCGCGGCCACGTTGGCGTGCGTGAGAACGGCCGCCTTCGGCGCGGACGTCGACCCGGACGTCAGCTGGATGTGGTGTACGTCCTCGGGTTCCGGGATGGGCAGCGCGCGCCACGGCGTGCGGCCGTGCCTGGCGAGCTCGTCGACCGTGAGCAGGGGAGTGCCGGCTGGCACGGCGACCGCGAGGTCCGGGTCGCTGATCACCACGACCGACGGGCGCACCGCGGTGATCGCCGCGTGCAGGTGCCACACCCCGGACGAGGTCGGGTCGTTCGGCCTTGGCGGCGCCGCGACCGTGCACGGCACGAACCCGCCGAGCAGGCAGCCGAGCAGCACGGTCAGGTACTCCGGCCCGGTCGGCGCGACCAGCAGCACCCGGTCCTGCCGCTGGAGTCCGTAGTGGACGAACCCGGCCGTCGCGCACCGCGCCTGGTCCATCAGCTCGATGCCGGACAGCTCCCTGGTTAGCCCGCTGGAGTCGAAGAACCCGATCGGGATGTGGTCCGCGACCACCCGGTAGTCGACCGTGTCGCGCGCGCCCACGGGGTCAGCCCTGCTGGCGTGCGGCCTTGGCGGCCGCCTTCGCGCGGACGAAGTCGACGACCTCGCCGACGGTGGTGAACTTGTACGCCTGCGCCTCCGGGATGTACACGCGGAACGTGTCCTCGACCTTCGTCATGATCTCCATCAGCGCCATCGAGTCGATGGGCAGGCTGAGCAGCGGGGTGCCGTTGTGCACGGCCTGCAGGTCGATCCTGTTCAGGTCGGCGTCATCGAGCACGCCGGCGATCGCGTCCCGTAGTCCACTGAGGACCAGCTCGGGTTCCGGCACGGTGCCGGCCTGTTCGGTCATGGTGTGTTTCCCCTATCTGGTCAGGACTCGCGGGGGTCGAGGCCGAGCGCGGCCTTCCCGATCATGTCGCGCAGCGCGCCGAGGTTGGCACCCATGACCGCGCCTGCCCTGGCGTCGCGGTAGTGCCGTTCCAGCGCGTTGCTGCGCAGGTAGCCGTGGCCGCCGGTCACCTGCATCGCCGTGTCGGCGACGTCGATCGCGGCCGTGTTGCACACGTACTTGGCCATGTTCATGGCCGGCAGCGCCTCCATCGGGTCGGACTCCGCGGTCGCGGCGCCGTGCAGGAGGGTGAGGTACGCGGTGTGCAGCCGGGTGGCCATCTCCGCGACGTCGAACCGGACACCCTGGTACGCGGCCAGGTTCGCGCCGGTGTTGGCGTGCACCCGCTTCGTCACGTGCGCGGTGGCGAACGCGTTCGCGGCCCGTGCCACGCCGAGCGAGGCGGCGGCCAGCCCGAGGACCAGCGCCGGCAGCGAGTGCGCGAGCAACGGCATGCCGCCGCCCGCACCGCCGACACACGCGCTCTTGTCCACTGTGGAGTCGAGCTGGACGGTGTTGGCGCAGTTGGCCCGCATCCCCAACGCGTCCCAGGTCTCCTTGACCGTCAGGCCGACGGTGTCGGCCGGCAGCAGGAACATCGACTGGCTGCGGCGGAACTCCGTCTCACCGGACGCGGTGTTGATCAGGTAGTGGTCCACGTGCCCCGAACCGGTGCAGAACGCCTTCGTTCCGACGAGCGTGTAGCCGTCGGCGGTCGCGGTCGCCCGCAGCTGCGGCTTGAGCACGTTGCCGCCGGTGCCCGGCTCCGAGAAGCCCCACGCGATCAGCTCTCCCTTGTCCACCACGGCCTGCAACACATCGCGGGCGGCCTGGTCGTGGCTCGCGGACAGCAGCCGGGTGGCGCCGCAGTGCATCGCGAAGATCAACGCGGTGGAACCGCAGGCCTCTGCCAGCTCCGCGACGGCGAGTCCGTAGCTCACGAGGTCCGCGCCGAGGCCGCCGCGCTCGGCCGGGACGAGCAGGCCGAGCAGCCCGGTCTCGGCGAGGTCGGCGAAGTTGTCCGCCGGGAACTCACCTGCCCGGTCGTACTGCTCCGCTCGGGGTGCGAGGCAGCGGCGGGCCACCGCCCGTGCCTGGTCCACGATGTCCTGTTGCGATGAGGTCAGAGAGAGATCGACCACCGAGACTCCTAGTGTCCGATGAGGATGGTGTTGCGGTGCGCGTCGACCGCGGCGGCGAGGCTTTCCCCGGCGTGCCACCGCGCGTCGAGGATCCGGTAGTCGCAGGTGGACTCGGCGGTGGCGGTCCGGTAGACGGCGTTGCCCCACACGGTCAGCGTCGGCGCGGTGACGGTGGCCGGCAGCGGTTCGCGGTGGCCGTGGTTGAGCTGCCAGCGGCTGTTCGTGGTGAGGTGGAACGGGGTGTCGCACAGCGCCCGGCAGTCGGGCGGGCCGGTCCGGTGCTGGCGCGCGGTGGGGCAGGAGCGGCCGTACCCGACGGGCACGGCGTCGACGAGCTGGCGCACCGCGTGGTCGCCGGTGATCTCCGTGTCGGTGTCGATCTCGACGGCCGTGACGCCATGGTCGGCGAGCACCGCGAGCAGCGCGGTGTCGACGCCTGCCTTCGGTGGCGTGCCGTTCTTCTGGTCGGCGCTGTGCGGGCGGGACCTGGTGAGCCCGAGCCCGGCGACGAGCGTGCAGTCCTCGGCGCCCGCCATGGTCAACGCCGTGCCGAGGTCGTTGACGGTCACGGTCGTCGGGCCGTCGGCGGCGACCGCCAGCAGCCTGCGGTGCAGCTCACCGGCCGTGCGTGGCCACGCGATCGGTGCCACGACGACGACCGTGCGGCCGGCGGCCCGGATCTCCTCGGCCGCCGCCCGCAGCTCGTCGGTGGACGGCAGCTTGGTGAGGCAGCCCTCCTGCCCGAGACCGATCGCGTCGGCGCCGGTGTCGAGTGCCTCGGCCAGCCGGTCCGGCGTGGTCAGTCGAACCTCGATGGTCACGGAAACTCCCTAGACGTAGGCCCGCAGCTGTGGCGTGTCGCGGAAACGGCAGCGCTGCTGGTCGCACAGCCGGGGCAGCCAGCCCATCTGCCACATCAGCTCGACCCTGTCGATCTCCTTGATCACCTCGGTGATCGGCGTGCCGGCCGCGTGGCCACGCAGTGCCCGCCGGTACATCTGGGTGATCTTGGCGTTCTGCCGCAGGTTCGGGCTCTCCCGGCCGGCGACCTGCAACGTGGTGACGCCGAGCGCGATGAGGCTAGGCACGTCACACAGTGCGCAGTCGGCCGCGCCGTCGAGGAACCCGCCGAGGTCGCCGGTCGGGTCGTCGGCGCGCCGGTATCCCGCGCGGCAGCCCAGCCCGACGCCCGGCGTGTCCTGCAGCCGGCAGCGGGTGCAGTCCAGGCCGGCGCCGGTCTGGACCGGGGTCTCGATCTCCAGGCCGGGCAGCCCGCAGAACAGGGCGATCTCGTCGAGAGCCAGGGTGTGCGGCACGACGACCCGCCGCACGCCGTACTTCTCGTGCAGGTGCGCCGCGAGGTCCGGAGTGGACACACCGAGCGCACCACCCGCCACGACGGGCAGCTCACCGCCCGCCAGCCAGGAACACGCAGGCAGTGACCCGACGACCAGCGTGTCCACGCCGGCCGCGACACCCCGCTCGACGTGCCGCCGGAACGCGGCCTCGTCGGCGGCACGCACGACCGGGGTGTCCGCGCAGAAGTGCACGATCAGCCCGGCCGCGTGCGCCGCGGTGACGATCTCGCCGAGCAGGGCCGGGCTCGACACGTGCGTCTGCTCGCCGTCCCGGTTCGCCGGCAGCGAGTCGAAGCTGACCGGCCCGTCCTCGGGCCGCAGCCCCAGGTACACCTCGGTGGCGCCACCCGCGATCTGCAGCTCCAGCATCTTCAGCGACCGCACCGGCGCGTTCAGGCCGACGACGTGGTCCGCCGACGGCTCGACGACCGGCCGGTCGGCACACGGCTGGCCGGCCGGCACCGGTTCAGTTGCCACCGGAGGCCGCCATGAACGGGCGGACGTCCCGCAACTGCTCGACCGCGGCCACCGTCGCCTCGACCGCGAGGTCGACGTGGTCGGCGGTCGTGCCGTGACCGAACGAGAACCGGACCGTCGCCTTCGCCTGCTCCAGCGAGATGCCCATCGCGGTGAGCACGTGCGACGGCGAGTCCTGCCCGGCGTGACACGCCGAGCCGGTCGACACGCAGATGCCCCGCATGTCGAGCACGTCGGCCAGCGTGTCGGCGCGGACACCGCCGAACGACACGCTGACCGTCTCGGGCATCACCGGGTCGGTCGTGGTGAGCAGGATGTCGTCGAGCACGCCCAACCCGTCGATCAGCCGCTTGCGCAGCCGCCGCCGCGCCGCGCGGGCCAGGTCGTTGCGCAGCGCGTCGACCGCCACCGCCGCCGCGCCCGCCATGCCCAGCACGCCGGGCAGGTTCTCGGTGCCGGCGCGCCGGCCCGACTCCTGGCCACCGCCGTGGATCAGCGACTCGATGACGAGCCCGTCGGCGACCCGCAACGCGCCGACGCCCTTCGGCCCGCCGAACTTGTGCGCCGACACCGACAGCAGGTCGGCCGCCAGCTCGTCGACCGGCAACTTGCCCGCCGTCTGCACGGCGTCGACGTGCACCAGCGCGCCAGCCGCGTGTGCCAGATCGGTGATCTCGGCGACCGGCTGGATCGCGCCGGTCTCGTTGTTGGCGTGCATCACCGACACCAGGACGGTGTCCGGCCGCAGCGCCGCGGCGACCCGCGCCGGGTCGACGTGCCCGGACGGCTCCGGCGCCAGGACGGTCACCGCGACACCCCGGCGGTTCAACGCGGCCGCGCACTCCAGCACCGCGGAGTGCTCGATCGCCGTGGTGACGAGATGCCCCCGCCAGCCGCGTTCGGCGAAGGTGCCCTGCAGCGCGAGGTTGATCGCCTCCGACCCGCCGCCGGTGAATACGACCTCCGCCGGCGTGCCGCCGAGCAGCACGGCCACCTGCTCACGTGCCTCGGCGAGCGCGTCGTGCGCGGCGAGGCCAGCGCCGTGCCGGCTCGACGGGTTGCCGTACAGCCCCAACCCGCGCTGGATCGCGGCCTCGGCGGGCCCACACAGCGGGGTCGTCGCCGCGTGGTCGAGGTACACGAGAGCCGCGCCTGGGTCCTCAGGCGGCACAGGTGGTCGCGTCGTCATCGTTCACCCCCTGGCGGAAGTTCTCCGCGAGCCTGCGCGCCACGGCCGACCCCAGCGCCGCGACGTGCCGCTGGTCCGGCGCGAGACCGCCGGCCAGCTCCTCGACCTCGGCGGGCTCGAGGCTCGCCGCCCGGTCGATCGGCGCGCCGTGCAGGACGGTCGTGAGCAGGCTCGCCACCGCGAGGGAGGCCGAGCAGCCGAACGCCTGGAACCTGATGTCGGCCACCGTGTCGTCGACGACCGAGGCGGTCAGCAGGATCTGGTCGCCGCACACCGGGTTGCCGACGAACGCACGCACGTCGGCGTCGTCGAGCCTGCCGCTGTTGCGCGGGTTGGTGAAGTGGTCGACGATCGTCGGGCTGAAGCGTGGCATCGTCGTCTCACCCCTCGTCGTCGGCGCCCGGCACCGCGCACTCGGCGACGATCTCGCCGCCCTCGATGAACTTCTCGATGCTCACCGCGCAGCAGCCAAGCTCGGCGCCCTGTCGGCGCCTGCGGAAGGTCACGGTCTGGCCGTTGCGCCCGCACGGGCAGCCGGACTCGTCGACCTCTCCGACGTCGTCGGAGAGCAGGAAGCCGGGGTAGGACTCGTTGGTGGCGTCCAGGATCGCGATACCGCCGGTCTGTCCGACGGGCAGCTCCACCAGCGGGTCGGTGACGTCCCGGATGGACACGTAGCACCACGGCGGCACGTGCTTGCGGTGGTGCTCGCACTCGACCGCGAGCATGTTGGACTCGATCATCCCGTACATGTCCCGGATCCGGTCCTGCGCGACGCCGAGGTAGGTGCCGATCTTGCCGTCGAACTCCTGGCGGCTGATCGACTCACCGGTGTAGCGCTTCCAGCCGCCGAGCGTGATCACCATCGAGTCCGGGTCGAGCTTGAGTGCGCGGTCCTCCAGCTCGAGGAACCGGAGCAGCCGGTTGACCAGGAACGGCGGGCCGACCACATGCCTGGTCATCTCGCCGTCCCAGCGGTTCAGGTACTCGACCGCCTCCTCTGGGTCGAAGGCGTAGTCCCGCACCACGTACACGTGGTCGTCGAAGAGTCCGTTGAGGATGTTGAAGACCTTGACCATGCCCATCTCGGGCACCTCGGCCGTCGAAGGGCACAGGAAGAGCCCGGCGCCCTTGGAGAGCGCGAAGAAGTCGCGGTAGGAGCCGAAGATGGCGGTGACCGCCTGCGTGACGGTCCTGGTGTCGCGCCGTGCGACGCTTGGCACGCCACCGGTGCCGGTCGAGCGGATCTCCAGCTCGATGTCGGTCAGCGGCGCGGTGAGCAGCACGTGCGCGTCGGGGCGCTTGAACATGCCGACCGACAGCAGCGGGATCCGGTACAGGTCCTCGCGGCTCGTGACGTCGGCCGGGGTGAGGCCGATCGCGTCGCACTGCGCGCGGAAGAAGCTGTTCCGGTCGTAGTGGAATGTGAAAGCATTCCGAAGCACGGCCGTCAGGCCGGACTCCCATTCCGCGGGCGGCAGCCGTAACGCGGTACCCGGGGCCCCCAGCATCGTCTCCAAGCGCACGATTGAACTCCTCCGATATTTGCCGAATCGCTGACCACGTAATTGGTGATAGCATGGTGGTCAATAGGTCGACCGGGGGTTTCAGTGTCGGAACGGCAACGTTTTCGCGTCGAACGCGGGGAAATTA
>Ga0272482_10000728_pt1 | contig 10091 bp, 12 predicted proteins | sample RVTome_8_FD_192427 | JGI IMG/M metagenome (GOLD analysis project Ga0272482, IMG submission 192427) | Soil microbial communities from uranium-contaminated site in the Upper Colorado River Basin, Wyoming, United States - RVT160D0 (version 2) ...
CCCTCCACGGCACGAGGCTCGACGAAGGCGTGCTCCGGCGGTCGATCGGCGCGGTGAGCGCCTATGTCCCCCAGGGCAACACCTTGGACGCGGCGGCGTTCGGCCAGCGCCACCGTCTGCTGTGCTGGATCCTCGGCCTCCACATCCCGGCGCTGTTCGGCTACGGCGTCGCGCAGGGCTTCGGCATCAGCCACTCGGCGTACGAGACCGTCGTGCCGACCGTCGCGCTGCTGTTCGCCCAGATCGCCCGGAACCGGCGGTTGGCGGCGTTCTTCGTGACCGCAGGCCTGGTGTTCTGCTCGTCGGCGCTGGTCCATCTGTCGGGCGGCACCATCGAGGCCCACTTCCACTTCTTCGTGCTGATCGGCCTGATCGCCTTATACCAGGACTGGGTGCCGTTCCTCTGGAACGTGGTGTTCACGGTGTTCTCGCACGGCCTCGGTAGCGCCGTGGCCGCCGACCTCATGTACAACCACCCCGCAGGGCAGAACCGGCCATGGACGTGGGCGTTCATCCACGGTGTAGCCGTGCTGGCAGCCTGTGTCGGCGTCATCATCTTCTGGAAGAACACCGAGTTGGAGCAGGTGCGCAGCACGAGGCTGGCGGCCCAGCTGGTGTCGGCGCAGGCCGAGGCGGCGCAACGCCAGACGGTGTCCGGCCTCTTCGTCAACCTGGCGCGCCGCAACCAGTCGCTGCTCGACCGGCAGCTCGAGCTGATCACCGAGCTCGAACAGAAGGAGCGGGGACCTGACGCCCTGTCGGAGCTGTTCCAGCTCGACCACCTGGCGACGCGCATCCGCCGCAACGCCGAGTCGCTGCTGGTGCTCTCAGGCGAGGGTCTGACGCGGCGTTGGGGCAAGCCGGTGCCGCTGGGAGAGGTGGTCAGGGCCGCGGCCGCCGAGGTCGAGGATTACCGGCGCGTCGACATCCTGGTCAACGAGCACCTCGAGGTTGCCGGGCGGGCGGTTGCCGAGCTCTCCCACCTGCTGGCCGAGCTGATCGAGAACGCCACGACGTTCTCCACCAGCACCAGCGAGGTGCGGGTGCGCAGCTACCTGGTCCCCGGCGACCGGCGCTCGGTGCTCCTCAGCATCGAGGACACCGGCATCGGCATGATCGAGCGTGACCGCCAGGCGGCGAACGCGCTGCTGGCCGACCCTCCGGAGGTCGACCTCCTGGGACGGACGATGGGCTTCCACGTCGTGGGGCGCCTGGCCCGGCGCAACGACCTCCAGGTGAGCCTGGCGCACACCCCGGGAGGTGGGACCACGGCCCTGGTGGCGCTGCCCACCGACCTCGTCACCGATCGCCAGGTCGAGCTGCCGACCCCGGCGATTCCGGCGATTCCGGCGATACCGGCGATGCCCACGCCCGCCATGCCGCCGGCGCCGGCGCCGGCGCCGGCGATGGCGGCCATGCCGGCGATGTCGCCCGCGCCGGACGGGCCCCATGTCCGCCTGGTCCCGGCCTCCCCCACCGGCGGCGGCCGTGGGGCCGGGGCTGCCCCCGTCGAACCGGTCGACGCCCGGCCGGTGGACGACCGAGCCGCCCTCACCGCGGAAGGCCTGGTGCGTCGGATCCCGGGCGCCGGGCTGTCGCCGTCGCTCCGGCGACGACCCGCCGTGGCCGACGCCGGGCGAGGAGCCCACGACGGGCGAGGAGCCCACGATGGGCGAGGAGCCCACGATGGGCGAGGAGCCCACGATGGGCGAGGAGCCCACGACGGGCCACCGCTGTGCTCGGCGCCAAACGATCGCGAGCTCATGCGCTCGATGTTGTCCCGATTCCAGGCCAGCCAGCGAGCCGGTCGCGCCGTGGCCGACGCGCCCGCCGGCTCGCTCGCCCCTGCCGGCACGCACGCAGCGAACGCCCGGAGCGTTTCCCAGGAGAAGCCATGATCAACGACGTCCGCAACGGCGAGGGCGGCCACGACCTCGACCTGCTGATCACCAACTTCGTCGACCGCATCCCGGGGGCGACCAGCGCGGTGGTCGTCACGTCCGACGGGCTGGTGCTGGCCATGTCCGAGCAGATCGTCCGCGACTCCGCCGACCAGCTCGCCGCAGTGGCCTCCGGGCTCGCCAGCCTGACGGCCGGGGCGGCCACCTGCTTTGGCGCCGGAAACGTGCGCCAGGTCATCATCGAGATGGACGGCGGCTACCTCTTCATGACCACCGTCAGCGACGGATCGGCCCTGGCCGTCATGAGCGATCCGGTATGCGACATCGGCCTGATCGGCTACGAGATGAGCCTGCTCGTGGTGCGCCTGGGCCAGGCGATCACGCCCGCGCTGATCGCCGAGCGGCACCGGAACCACCGTCACGCGCTGGAGTCGATGGGGACATGAACGGCACCGGCCGGGACCCGCGCGTCGTGCCGGTCTACGCGCTCACGCGGGGCCGTACCCGCTCGACCGGCCGCGACCTGCCCTGGGAGACGCTGGTCACCACCACGACCTCCGGGGCCGCCTCGCTCCCGAAGCTCCAGTTCGAGCACGCCCACATCGTCAACCTCTGCCGCCACCCCGTGTCGGTCGCCGAGGTCGCCGCCGAGCTCGGCGTGCCGTTGGGCGTAGCGCGAGTGCTCGTGTCCGACCTGTACTCCGACGGGCACCTGGTCGTCCACCTTCCCTCCTTCGGCCAGAACGGCCGGCCCGACCGGGACACGCTCGAACGCCTCCTGACCGGCCTGAAGGCCTGGGCATGAGCACCCGGGCCGACGGACCGGTACCCGTCAAGGTCGTCGTGGCCGGCGGCTTCGGCGTGGGCAAGACGACGTTCGTGGGCGCCGTGTCGGAGATCCAGCCACTCGTCACCGAGGCCGCCATGACCGACGTCTCCGACGGCATCGACGACCTCTCCGCGACGCCCGAGAAGACCACGACCACCGTCGCCATGGACTTCGGCCGCCGCACCGTCGACGACACCATGATCCTGTACATGTTCGGGACACCCGGCCAGGACCGGTTCTGGTTCATGTGGGACGACCTCTCCCGGGGCGCAGTCGGCGCCGTCGTGCTGGTCGACACCCGCCGGCTGGCCGACGGTTTCGGCCCGATCGACTTCTTCGAGGACCGCCGGCTGCCGTTCCTCGTCGTGGTCAACCAGTTCGACGGCGCTCCCCGCCACCCCGAACCCGCCCTCCGTGAAGCCTTGGCCCTGCCGCCGCGAGTGCCCCTGCTCACCTGCGACGCGCGTGACGGCAGGTCGGTGGTCAAGGTGCTGGTCATCCTGGTCGAGCATGCCCTCGCCCGCATGCTCACCGATGCGTGAGGCGGCGACGATGGCGGCTCCCAGGATGCGGGGACGCCCACTGCTGCGGCTCCAGCTCCGCATCGGGGTGGCCTCGGTCCTATCGGCTGGCGAGCAGTCGAGGCTTGTCGAGGTCGTTGTTGTCGATTACCAGGTCGGCTCGGCCCGCCGGCTTCACGGCCTCGGTACAGGTGGCCCAGCCCTGGCGGTGCCGGGGCCAGCGGGCCCGACGGAGACGGGCGTCGAGCTCGGCGGCCCGTGGCTCGACGTCGGCCGGCAGGTCTCCCAGCAAGTAATCGAGCCATGCCTGGTCGCAGCGCCGGTCGGCCTCCAGGAAGACCGTCATGGTCAGGCGATGGATAGGCGTCGGGGTAGGCGTCGGGGTTCGAGCTCCATGCGATCTTCGCGCCGGGTGATCGACTGGTCGCTCGAGGCCCGGACGCTGGCGACGACCTGGGGCGTACGCGCCCCGACGTAGGCGCGGCCGTCCGAAGCCGCTTCCTGGGCGATGACGCGGCGCCGGGCCTCCCGCACGCTGGGCCCATGACCCCTCCTGGCACCGACACCACGGCCATGTCACACCTCTGGCCGATGTTCCTCGACCAGCAAGCCGACGAGACGACGTCGGTCCACATGGTCGCCGCCGGTGTCAGCGACATGACCGCCGGGCGGCTCGGAGCCATCGTCGCGGCCGCGCTGGCCGTGATCGGCATCTTCCTCGCCGGGCGGGCATTCGCCCGCCCAGCAGGTGGCGCCGGCTCTGCCCCTCGTACCAGCATGAGCCTGGGCGTGGCCGCCATCGTTCTCGGCGGGCTGGTGGCCGTCACGTCCGACGGCAGCGTTGGGACCGGCAACGGGCTGGGCGGAGCCATCGTGGCGATCGTGACCGGGCTGATCGCCTTGGTCCTCGGCGGACTGGCCCGAGCCCGCTCCCGTCGGGAGGCGACAGCCGACCCGGCCCGATAGTACCGGTCCGGTGCCTGTTCGTCGTCGCTGACCTCGGTGATCTGCACATCGGCGTGAGGCAGTGTCACGGCTTCGTGTCGCGCCGGGCGCGGCTGCACGGCAGTGCGGGCGTGGAGGAGTGCGCCTGGGTCCGGTGTCCGGGCTCCTACGGCCACCACCACCGGGTGAGGCGGTCGGTGTAGTCGGCCTGCCAGTCGGCGACGGACGCCTCGATGGCGGGTGGTCCGGCGTCGAGGAGGGCGGCGACGGTCTCGGGGTCGAGGCCCTCGGTGGTCCATGGCAGCAGGAAGGCGAGGGGGTTGTCGTCGGGCTGTTGCTGGCCTTCGTGCGTCTCCTCCTGTTCGCTGCGGTCACCGTGGTCGGGCTCGAACCCGGTCGCCCGGAGGACCGGCACGAGGTGCTCCTCTTCCAGGTCGAGGTGGGCTCCGAGGGCTGCTGCGAGGTCTTCGCAGGCGAGGGCGGCCGGGCCGGCTGCCTCGGTGGAGGGCAGCAGGCTGAGCAGCTCTTCGACCTCGGCGATCGTGCTGTCGAGGTCGTGGTGCTGGGCGAGCAGGGTGTCGATCATCGGGGCGAGGGCGCCGTCGAGGTGGCGGAGGGCGGGGAAGAGCTGCTCGTCTTCCATGTGGTGGTGGTAGGCGAGGGCGGCGTTGTAGTCGGCCCAGTGCCGGCGTAGGGCGTCGGTGGCCGGTGCCCGGTCGGTGCCGATGCGACGCAGGGCGATCGGGAAGCGGGCGGCGTCGCGTCGGAAGGCTCGGTGGGAGGCGAGGAAGTGGCTGAGGAACGTGGCTCGGCCGTCGCGGTCGAGGAGCTGGTGGTCGGGTTGGTGGGTGGTGGGCATGGTGGTTCCTGTCAACGTTTGCGGGTGAAGCGGGCGGTGGCGATGGCGGAGAAGGCGACGAGGAGCCCGGCGCACCACATGAGGCTGAGCGCGACCCAGTAGGTGGTGCTGTGGTCGATGCCGCCGGCGTCGGTGTCACCGAGCAGGAGGCTGCGGACGGCGTTGACGACGGCGGTGACGGGCTGGTTCGAGGCCACGGCCTGCAGCCAGCCGGGCATGGAGTCGATGGGCACGTACGCGCTCGACATGAACGTGAGGGGCACCACGACCAGGCTCGCCATGCCCTGTGCCGCCTGGGCGTTGCCGGCCACCAGCCCGAGGGCGATGAACACCCAGCTGAACGTGTGCGTGGCGGCGACCAGCACGGCTCCGGCGAGCAGGGCGCGGCCGGCGCCGCCCTGGGGTCGGAAGCCGACGGCGACGCCGAGCGCGGTGGTCGTGGACAACGTCCAGCAGCCCAGCGCAGTGTCGGCGAGCGACCGCCCGGCCATCGCCGCGCTGCGCGGGATCGGCAGCGAGCGGAGCCGGTCGTGCACCCCGGACGCGGCGTCCTGGGCGACGCCGGCCGGGGCGTTCATGCCCGTCCACAGGACCGTCGTGACGACGAAGCCGGGGACGAGGAACTGGACGTAGTCCACCGAGCTGCCGGTGGCGATCGCTCCGCCGAGGACGTAGCGGTAGATGAACAGGAACAGCGTCACCATGACGGTCGGCAGGACGAGCATCTGCGGGGTGCGCAGGTACTGCAGGGCGGTGCGGCGGGCGGTCTCCCGTGAGGCCACCCAGAGCGTGGCGCCCCCGGTGCGGGTGACGTGGCGGCTGCCGTCGGCGGCGGCCGTCGGTGCGTGGTCGGTCATCCGGGGCTCCCGACGGTGGGCGGAGGTCCGGTCAGGGTGAGGAAGACCTCGTCGAGGGTGGGGCGGCGCAGCTCGATGTCGTCGATCGGGATGGCCCGGTCGTCGAGCAGGCGGAGCAGGTGCGCCATCCGGTCGGTCCCGTTGTCGACCGCGGCGGAGGCCCGTCCGGTGTCGAGGTCGGTCCGGGGTGGATCGGCGGCGATCGCGGCGAGGACTGCCTCGACCGCGGGCAGGTCGCCGGCGGTGCGGGGGCGGACCTCGATCACGTCGCGGCCGGCCAGGCCCTTGAGATCGTCGGGGGTGCCGGAGGCGATGACGTGGCCGTGGTCGACGATCACGACGTGGCGGGCAAGCTGGTCGGCCTCCTCGAGGTACTGGGTGGTCAGCAGCACGTCGGTACCGTCGGCGACCAGGTCGCGGATGGCGTCCCACAGCTCGGCGCGGCTGCGGGGGTCGAGGCCGGCGGTGGGCTCGTCGAGCAGCAGCAGCTGCGGGCGGCCGACGAGGCTGGCGCCGAGGTCGAGGCGCCGGCGCATGCCGCCTGAGTAGGTGCGAACGAGGCGGTCGGCCGTGTCGGTGAGGCCCATGCGGTCGAGCACCTCGCCGGCGGCGACCCCCGCGGCCCGCCTGGAGAGCCCGAAGAGGCGGGCGACCCACTCGAGGTTCTCGCGCCCGGTCATGGCCGGCTCGACCGATGCCGCCTGACCGGCCAGCCCGATGACCTGGCGGGCCCGCCGCGGTTCGGCCAGGACGTCGATGCCGCCGACGCGTAGCTCGCCCTCGTCGGGCTCGACCAGCGTCGCCAGCGCGCTCACGAACGTCGTCTTGCCGGCACCGTTGGGCCCGAGCAGCGCGGTGACCCCTCCCGATTCGGCCACCAGGTCGAGGCCGTCGAGGGCCTGCACGTCACCGAAGGCCTTGCGGACGCCCTGGGCCTCGATGATCGGCGCCGTCATGGGTTCCCCGGCGGGTTGGCGGCGGGCTGGAACAGCTCGACGACGTTGCCGGAGGGGTCCTGGATGAGGACCTGGGAGCCGCCCGGACCGGTCACGACGTCGTTGCGGAAGGGCACGCCCTCACCGCGGAGGCGGTCGACTTCGGCGGCGAGGTCGTCGACGATCAGGTGGATGCGGTTCCAGCCCCCGGGGCCGGGCGTGGCGCAGTCGGGCATGGAGCGCCCAGCCGAGCTCTTCGGGCCGCTGAGCAGCAGCCGAAGGGTGCCCCGGACGACGTCGGCGAACGCGGGGCCGGCGTTCAGCCGGACCTCGAAGCCGAGGTGTTCGGTGTAGAAGTCGATGGCGGCGTTCACGTCGTGGACCATGTAGCGGACGCTCACCAGCTCGGTCGGCTCGGTCATGTCTCCTCCTGTGTCGTCGTGGCGATGGCCGTCGCCGGGTCGGCGAGAGCGGTCGGGGCGACGAGGGCGGCGAGCAGAAACCCGACGCGGGCCTCCAGCTCCGTGGCCGTGTCCTGGAAGGCGGGGTAGGTCGCCGCGTCGTCGTCGCCGTCGGGGTTGGGGATGCTCCAGTGGGTCGTCTCCGGGCCACCGGGGAACGGGGGGCAGACCTCGCGCACCCGGTCGCAGAGGCTGACCACCCGGTCGAAGGACTGTTCGGCGAACACGCTCAGGTGCTTCGGGCTGTGGCCGGACAGGTCGATGCCGTGTTCGTCGCGCATCACCCGCACCGCGTTGGGGTGCAGCGCCTTGGGGTGGCTGCCGGCGCTGTACGCCTCGACCAGGCCCCCGGACCGGGCACGGATCAGGGCCTCGGCCATCTGCGAACGGGCGCTGTTGCCCGTGCAGAGGAACAGCACCCGGGCGCCCACCGCCCCGGGGCCGGCGGCGGGCATGACGAGACGAAGCCCGGGGTGCAGCGCCGCACCGGCGGCCGACAGCATCTCGCCGAGCCGGGTCAGGTCCGCCGTGTAGTAGGCGTCGCGGCGATCGGCCGAGCTGCGCCGAGCCGAGACCAGGCCGGCATCACGCAGCTTGCCCAGGTGGTACGAGACGAGGTTGTGCGGCTGGCCCACCAGATCGGCGAGCTCACCCACCATCCGGTCGCTGCGGGCCAGCTCACCCAGCAGCCGCCACCGCAACGGATGCCCCGCCAGCTGCAGGAACCCCGGCGGCGACAGACCTCGACCTACCCGAAGATCGCTCACGCGGGCTTTTTACATCAAACTCGGTTGATGCATCAACCCCAATTGATGCACCTGTACCGTGGTTCTACGATGCGGACGTGACCACGTGGCGCCACGGTCCAGGCATCGTCTCCTTTCCCGACGGCCGCACCATTCGCGGCCGCGGCCTTCGCCGACCGCTGCCGGACGGCCCGCTGCCCCAGTTCGGGGTGTACCTGCTCTCCCGAGATCCCGGACCGTTCGACTGGGAGCACCGCTGGGTCCGCTGGCCCGACCTCCGCCGCCCCACCTCGACCGACGACGCCATCACCGCCCTCCGCGCCGCCTACGAACGCGCCGCGACCGAACGCGTCGAGATCGCCTGCGGCGGCGGCGTCGGCCGCACCGGCACCGCGCTCGCCGCCATCGCCACCCTCGCCGGGATCCCCCACGACCAAGCTGTCACATGGATCCGCAACAACTACCAACGACGCGCCGTCGAGACACCCTGGCAACGACGATGGATCCTCCACCTCGACGAGACCTCTGTTCCGACCCGCGACTGACAGCCGCGCCATTCGCCCGCTGAAGGGCGGACACCCGGGACTCGACCCCGACTCCAGGCACAACGAGCCCACGCCGAGTTCGGCGTCCGAGGCACCCGGCGCCGGCTCGGGTGTGGCCGGCCGGCCCGGTGACCGCCGGCAGGTCGGGTGCAGCTCCCTAGCAACCACCCGACCTGCCGGCGAGCGGCGGGTCCGCCGACCCTGGCCGGGTTGGACGCCGCCTTCGGGCTGCGGACCGGCGCGGGGCCTACCGGGCCCGACCGATGGGCGGTCGCCCGTCGGACGACGTGCGACCGACGCCCGAGCCGGCCGTCAGCCGGTGAAGGGCGGGCGGGCCACGACGGGGACCGCCGGGGCGGGAACGCCTGGCTGTCCCGGTGTCGTGGTGGGCGTCGTGGTGGACGAGGTCGTCGTCGTGGCCGGCGGTTGCCCACAGCTCTCCACCCAGAAGACCTTGCTCTTGGTGTCGTTGCCGATCGAGCCGGGGGCGTTGACGGTCAGCTTCACGTGGTGGCCCTGCACCGGGTGGGGCGGGATGCCGGCCAGTGCGGCGCTCAGGTCCATGGTCTTGCTGGCGTCGAGGTCGTTGCCGCCGCCAGCCGGGTCGGCGCCGATGAACACCTGGTCGGTGAGCAGCTGGCCGCCGCCGGTGGGGGGCTGGCCCTCGAAGGTCAGCGTGGCGGTGAAGTCACCCTGGTCGAAGTTGTAGAAGTCGATCTGGAAGATGCAGCCCACATGGGGCTCGTTGTCGGGATGGCTGTCGAAGTCGAGCCCGTCGACCTTGATGGTGCCGTTGTCGCCCGGCGGGTCGGGCGGGACCTGACCGGCGCCGGTCCCCGCCAGAGCGGCGACGAGCGCGCAGCCTCCGACGACGACACCGGCCGAGCCCACGAGGATCTTTCGCATCGCATTCTCTTCCCCGCCCGCCGAGTTGGAAGATGTCGTCACGACACCTTTCGCCCGTTCTGGCGGCATGCTACGCATCCGGCCGCACCCGAAGGGGGACCTTCGTGCAAGTTCGTGCCAGCCGGAGTTGGAAGCCCGAAAGCCCGCACTCGGCCAGCGTCGTTGTCGACGAAGGCTCGACAACGGGCGCTGCGAGGCGCAGGCTGGACGGGGGGAATGACGTGAGGAGACTCCCGATGACTGGCCTGGAGCACCAGAACTTCAGCAGCCCCGACGAGACACGGACCTTCGACAACGGCCGGCTGGAGGTCATCACCCTCGGCACGGCGACCGTGGGCCGGGCGACGTTCGAGCCGGGCTGGAGGTGGTCGGAGTGCGTCAAGCCCCTCGTGGGCACGGACTCGTGCCAGGCCGCCCACCTTGGCTACGTCGTGTCGGGCCGGATGCACGTGGAGATGGACGACGGCAGCACCGCCGATGCCGGTCCCGGAGACCTGTTCAACATCGCTCCCGGCCACGATGCCTGGGTCGTCGGTGACGAGCCCTGGGTCGCCATCGACTTCGAAGGCGCCTCGAACTACGCCAA
>Ga0272482_10000729_pt1 | contig 10082 bp, 7 predicted proteins | sample RVTome_8_FD_192427 | JGI IMG/M metagenome (GOLD analysis project Ga0272482, IMG submission 192427) | Soil microbial communities from uranium-contaminated site in the Upper Colorado River Basin, Wyoming, United States - RVT160D0 (version 2) ...
CACGGACAGCGGCCGCACCCGGGGCACGTTCAAGGAGACGTGGCGGCTGCAGTGGCACCCCGAGCTGGCGCTGCGGCTGATCGACGCCTCGGGCCGGGGCACCACCATCGCCGAGGCCGCGGCGGCCACCGTGACGGAGCAGGTCGCCGACGCCGACATCGCCACCCTCACCGAGCTGATCGAGACCGCCCTGCTGGCCGACCTCCCGGCCGCGCTGGCCACGGCGATGGACGCCCTCGCCGCCCGGGCCGCCCGCCAGCACGACACCCAGCGCCTGATGGCCGCGGTCGAGCCCCTGGCCCGCATCACCCGCTACGGCAACGTCCGGCAGGTCGACACGGAGCTGGTGGCGTCGGTGCTCGACGGCATCGCCACCCGGGTCGCCATCGGGCTGGGCGCGGCGTGCCACGGCCTCGACGACGACGCGGCCAAGGCCATGGGCCGCCTCGTCGACGGCGTCCACCGGGGCCTGGCCCTGGTCGACGCTTCTCCCGGCGCCGGCGCGCCGCAGGCCGTCGATCCCGACCAGCGGACGCGCTGGTACTCGGCGCTCACCGGGGTGGCCGACCAGGGTGGCGTCCACGGCACCGTCGGCGGCCGGGCCACCCGCCTGCTGCTGGACGGCGGCCGCATCACCCCTGCCGACGCCAACCGGCGGCTGTCCCTGCACCTCTCCACCGGCGCCGACGCCCTCGACAGCGCGTCGTGGCTGGACAGCTTCCTGGCCGGCGACGCCACCCTGCTGCTCCACGACGACGAGCTGCTGGCCGTGGTCGACGACTGGCTGTCGGAGGTGCCCGGCCCGCTGTTCGAGGCCCTCCTCCCGCTGGTGCGGCGCACGTTCTCGGCCTTCAGCGCCCCGGAGCGCCAGCTGATCGGCGGGAAGGCGAGCCGCCTCGACGCCGTCGCCGCCGCGCCTGGCGGCGGGTCGGCGGGGCGTGACGACCCCGGCGTCGACGACGAGCGGGCCCGCCGGGCGCTGCCCGTGCTGCGCCTGATCCTCGGTCCGGGAGCCCGCCCGTGAGCGACGACGCCCCGACCGAGGAGCGGCTCCGGCGCTGGCGGCTCGTCCTCGGCGGCGAGGACGCCGACGGCACCGGCCACCAGCTCCACGGCGAGGACCTCCGCCGCGACGAGGCCCTGGCCCAGCTGTACGACGCCGACCCCGGCGCCGACCGCCGGGGCGGCCTCAGCGCCAGCTCGCCCCGGGTCGCCCGCTGGCTGGGCGACATCCGCACCTACTTCCCCTCCAGCGTGGTGCAGGTGCTCCAGCACGACGCCATGGACCGCCTGGGGCTGCGCCAGCTGCTGCTCGAACCCGAGATGCTGGCCACCGTCCAGCCCGACGTGGCGCTGGTCGGCACCCTCATGGGCCTGGGCCGGGCCATTCCCGAGCACTCCCGCGAGACGGCCCGGGGCGTGGTGCGCCAGGTGGTGCGCGACCTGGAGCTGCGCCTGGCCGGCGCCACCCGCCAGGCCGTCACCGGCGCCCTCGACCGGGCCAACCGCACCCGCCGGCCCCGCCCCGCCGACATCGACTGGCACCGCACCATCGCCGCCAACCTGGTCCGCTACCAGCCCGAGCACCGCACGATCATCCCCGAACGGCTGGTCGGGCGGGGGCGCCGGTCCCAGCAGATCCAGCGCGAGGTGGTGCTGTGCGTCGACCAGAGCGGGTCGATGGCCAGCTCGGTGGTCTACGCCAGCGTGTTCGCCGCGGTGCTGGCGTCGCTGCGGGCCATCCGCACCCGCATCGTCGTGTTCGACACCTCGGTGGTCGACCTCACCGACCAGGTCGACGACCCCGTCGACGTCCTGTTCGGCGTGCAGCTGGGCGGCGGCACCGACATCGCCGGCGCCCTCGCCTACTGCGAGAGCCGGATCACCCGGCCCAGCGACACGATCCTGGTGCTGATCAGCGACCTGTTCGAGGGCCGCTCCTCGTCGGACCTGCTGCGGCGCACCTCGGCGCTGGTCGACTCGGGCGTGCACATGGTGGCCCTGCTGGCCCTCAGCGACCAGGGCGCCCCCGTGTACGACCACGACGTCGCCGGCGCCCTCCACGGGCTCGGCGTGCCCGCCTTCGCCTGCACGCCCGACCTCTTCCCCGACCTCATGGCCGCCGCCATCCAGCGCCGCGACCTCGCCGCCTGGGCCCACACCCACGACCTCGCCACCCCCTGAGCGCCACGGTCAGCGCAGCTCGGGGAGGTACTCGATCCGCACGCGGGCCGACTCGCGCAGGATGAACATCCCGGACCGGGGCGACCGGTCGGCCGGCCACAGCAGGAGCCGCTGGCCGTGGTGCAGGAACAGGCGCAGGTCGTCGTACCGGTAGCGGTGCGCTCCCTGCTCGCCCGGCAGCACGGCCTCCTCGACGTCGAGCTGGTCGTCCAGGCCCAGGTCGACGTCGCTGTACACCCGCACCAGCGGGAAGAGCCACGGCTGGGCCTCGTTCTGCATCGCCTGGTCGATGGCCAGGTCGCGGGCGTAGGCGCGGGCCAGGTCGAAGGCGCCGTGGGCCACGAGGACCACCGCCATCGCCAGCACGACCGACCCCACCACCCGGCGTTCGGTGGGGCCGAGCGCCCCGGCCAGCAGCGGTTGGTCCCGGCGCACCGCCGACCCGGGGCGGCCCCACCCCAGGTAGAGCCCGTACATGACGGCCAGCAGGCTCACCAGCCACCCGCCGGTGCTCGTGACCGGGTCAACGCCCAACCGGCTGGGCGACCAGAAGACCACGGCGCCGACGAGGCCGGCGGCGACGAGGGCGACGCCGATCGCCCGGGCCACGCGCCGGCCCGACCCCGGCCGGGCCCGGTCGATCCGGCGCAGGGCGACCGCCAGAGCGACGTGGGCCGCCAGCGCGGCGACGACGAACGTGGCCACCGCCCGGGCCGGTGCGACCGTGACGTTGAGGCTGCGGACCGCGTAGTCGGTGGTGGAGAAGCCGAAGGCGGCGTCGTCGACGCCGTACTGGAGGAAGTGGTCCTCCGTGTAGCGCAGGCCGAAGTAGTACAGCAGTGCGGCGACCAGGGTGCCCGGCACCAGTACCCGGGCGGCCGCGACGACCGTGGACAACGCCTGCGACATGTCCGTCGCCGCATCGCGGCCGGCTTCCTCGGTCATCCGGACGTCGTGGTCTCGGTCTGGGTCTCCGGTTCCGGTTCCGGCTCGGGTTCCGGCTCGGTCGTCCCCGGGTCCGGTTCGGTCGTCTCCGGGTAGGTCGTCTCCGGCTCCGGGCCGGTCGGGTCGGTCGGGCCGTCGCGGGCCTCGATCCCGTCCCGGGCCAGCTCGGCCGCCCGCTCCGCCTCGGCGACCGCGCCTTCGGGCATCTCGTCGGCGTTGTCGAAGATGCACTGGAGCTCGGCGAGCAGCTCCTCGTACTCCTCGTGCTCGAGGCGGCTGTCGGCGTCGATGTCGCCACACCCCGGGATCAGGAACTCTTCCGGATCGGCGCTCGGTCCACCCGACGGTCCCGCGAACACCCCCTGCTCGCCGGGGCCCGCGGTCGGCGGGCTGCCGCCGTCGCCACCACGGAGATCGGCGGCGACGCCGTCACCGGAGCCGTCGTCCTCGTCGCCCCCGCCGCAGCCGCCGAGGAGCAGGAAGACCGTCGCGATGGCCGCCGCGCCCTGACGCCATGTCGTCGGTCGCATGGGCACTCTCCACCTTCCGGTGCCCGCCTGCTGGTCGTTCACGCACTACCCGGTTTTCCCTACCAACTGCGCCGGCGGCGTGACCCCGTGGGGCTCGTGGCTGACCTGCGAGGAGACCGTCGAGGTGCTGGACCAGCCCCACGGCTACGTGTTCGACGTGCCGGTCTCGTCGGAGGGCTTCCGCCGGGCCGTGCCGCTGACGAGCATGGGGCGCGTGGGACGAGTTCGCCGGCGCCACCTTCACGGGCGAGTGGCTCTTCGTGAACATCCAGACCCCCGGCGTCACCCCCGCCATCACCGGCTCCTGGCACAAGGGCCCCCTCGGCCAGCTGTCTCTCAGCGCCCACCGCCGCCACCCGGCCGGACCCGGTCTCTGGGAGACTGGGCCGGCAGGGGGTGGTTGGTGTGGCGACGTCCGACGGGCAGCTGAGCGAGGCGATCGGCGACGCAGGAGCCGGCCGGGGCGCCTCGGCCCTGGTGGCCGCCGAGGCGGGGGTGCGGGGTCACCTCGACCGGTTCGTGGGCGACCAGCCCTTCGACGCCCCGATGGCGGCGGCGCTGTCGCAGCACGCGTCGGTGCTGCACCGCTTCGGTGACCCCGACCTGGCCGTCGCCGCCGCCGACCTGGCCGTCCGCACCTACCTCCACCACCAGTCCGACCTGGTCGGCGGGCACGTGATCGCCTTCCGGCGGGCCGCGGCGGTCGCCGTCGACGTCCACCGGGCCTTCGGGCGCGGCGAGATCGCCCGGAGCGCCGCGGGCCTGGCCGAGCGGCTGAGCCCGGGGGTGATGTCGCCGCCCGACGTCGCCGAGCCCGAGCCGCTCCTGGCCCGCACCACGCTGGCCCAGGCCCTCGACCGGATGCCGGAGCCGTCCGCGGGCGGCCGGGCGAGCCTGAAGGCGGCGCTCACCGCGCCGGCCACCGACTGCACGCTGATCACCACCACCCAGCGGTGCGTGCCCGACGACGTCCCGGTCGTGGCCGGGCTCCTGGCTGCCATGGCCGGCGCCGCCCTCGACCGCGAGCCCGGCGTCGGACTGCGCCTGGGGCTGGAGGCCCACGTACTGTACGCCCACGGGTCGGCGGCCCAGCTGCCGGCGATGCGCTACGACCTGGGGACCCACGGCCCGGCCTGGGCGCGGATGCTGCTGGCCTGCTCCCGCACCTGCGAGGCCCACGGGCGCCGCGAGCTGGCGCTCGACCTGGCGGCGTGGCTGGGCGGCGTGGCCCAGCAGCTGGTGCCGTTCGCCGTCCTCGACGAGGGCACCCGCGCCCTGGCCCGCGAGGCCGTGGCCTGGCACGCCGAGCTCCTCGAGCGGGCCGGCGACGCCGACGGGGCCACCCAGGCCCGCGCCTTCGCCACCACCTTCGACGCCTTCGGCTGACCGGCTGCGACGCCGTCGGCTGACCGGCCGCTACGGATTGCTAAGGAATAGCTACCCGGCGTCGTCCAGGATGGGCGCCGCAGGGCCGAAGACCTGAGGCGGTAGTCCCTCCCAGGGGTCGAGGCGTTTCTACGGCGGAGGAAACACGAGGAATGACGGCGGAACTGGAGATCCATGCCGGCGGCGCGACCGTCGACATGGTCGAAGCGGTGTGGACGGAGGTCCTGGGGGAGCTGATCACCCCCGGAGCCCCGGTCCACGACGAGTGCGAGACCCGGGAGCTGGACCCGGCCCTGACCGGGGCCGGGCCCGTCGAGGTGGTGGTCGAGGCGCGCCACCACAGCACGGGCACGGCGATCCTCGTGTCGCTGGCGACCAACATCGCCTGGTGGGAGCTGGAGGGCCTGTGGCACGACGTGGTCCGCCCCCGCCTCCGGCGCCGGTTCCGGGTCGAGCCCGGAGAGGTGCTCGGATCCCGGGGCCCGGTGCCGGCCACTGCGGCCTGGCCGAGCCCCGACGACCCCAGGGAGGTCGCCCTGGCAGCCCGCATCGCGCTGCTGTCGGCCAGCGGCCTCCACCCCGACGACAAGCCGACGCCCGAGCAGGACCAGCTGGCGAGCTTCATCATGTGGGCCACCGACGTCGAGCTCGTGGACGGCCGCGGCTTCGGCGAGTTCCTGGAGGCCGCCCAGCGCCGGGTGGCGGACGACGTCCGCCGGCGCACGAACGTGCGGACGGCCCTCCGGGACGCCGCCGCGGCGCTGCAGGACGCCCGCCCGATCGACGTCGTCGCGGAGATCTACGGGAAGCTGGCCCAGTTCGCGGCGGCCGAGTACGCCCGGCCCGAGCTGGCCCGGCTGCCGCTGGAGCGGTTCGTGGTCGATCCCGGCACGCGCCCCGAGCGGGTGAGCGCGGCCGTCCCGGCCTCCCGGTCGAGGGTGATGCTGACGCTGGACACCGGGTTCGACCTCGTCGCGCTGGCGCTCCTGCCCCGGGTGCTGGCCCACGAGCTGGTCTGCCACGCCGGCGCCGGCCACCCGACCGCCGGCCCCCACTCGACGACCCAGCTGTTCGAGGAGGGGTTCATGGACGTCACGAGCGAGGTGCTGCTGCTGCGGTGGCTGGAGGACACCGGCCTGCACGAGCTCGCCCCGGCCGGACACGTCTCGGCCGGCCTCGTGCACCGCTACCACACCCGCCCGTACGCCCTCCGGGCGGGGCGGGAGGCGTGGACGGCGTGCCGGATCGCGGTCGGGCGCGACATCGGGCGCCGGCCGGGCGGGCCCCGGACCGCCGAGACGGCGACCGTCCAGGGGACCCTGCAGCTCAACGCGACCGGCGACGACATCCGCGACAAGGACGAGGTCGTCGACCGGGTGCGCCGTGGGCGCTCGCGCCAGGTGGAGCGGTTCGTGCGCCTGACGCGCGACGAGATCGACGCCGGGGACGTGATCGCCGACGAGGACGGGATCGACGACGAGGACGTGATCGCGTGATCGCGACCATCGATCCCGTGACAGGAACCACGTTTAACGGTACGATGGTACCGAAATCGGCGGAGGTGAGGTCCATGGCGGCGAGTGCGACGCTCAAGGTCCTGCGCGCGGCGGTCCGGCTCGGGGAGTTCACGCAACCCGAGCTCGCGGCGGTCAGCGGGACGAGCTACGAGACGGTCAAGAAGGTCCTGCGGGCGGAGCGGGACGACCGAACGGTCGAGCAGCTCGACCGGACCATCGGCGGGGCGAGGGGCCGACCGCGCGTCGTGTGGCGGGTGGTCGACCGTGCCGCGATCGAGGCGCGGCTCGACGCCAGCCGTCGCGAGGCCGAGGACATCGCCGAAACCTTGAGCACGCCCGGGGAGGTCCCACTCATGTATTCGCCGCTCGATGCCGCGCTGTCGGCAGCCGAGGATCGATTGGTCTACGCCCTGATGGCCGGGGATCGGAGGGACGCCGCGGGGTTCGCCCGCGACGCCCTCGCCGAGATCGAACCGTTCGGCGACGACCTGAAGGCCGACGACGGCGGGCGGTCGGGCCGCCGGAAGCGCAACGTCCGCATCCCGGTCGGGCGGGCCGAGGTGATCCGGGCGCTGGCCGCCTGCCTGGCGGGTGCCGAGGCCCGCGAGGGGCAGGGCCCGAGCTGGTGGGAGGCCTACGACGCCATCCACGCCTTCGACCACGCACCCCAGGCCGCGCTCCACAAGGTGTTCCTCACGGGTCTCGTCGACCTCGTCGACCAGCGGACGCACTAGACGACCACCGCGGTCAGGGCGGGCGCCCGGTCGGTCACCGGAAGGTGGGTCGGCCGGGCGCTTTCGCGCGTCCCTGCGGGTGGCTGAACGCAGGCTTGACACTGAGTGTGGCGGGGGTCATAGTGAATCTCTAATCATAGTTAGCCTGAATCTGCTCCCTGGCGGGGTGGGCCCTCAGGGGTCCGGGGCGGCGCGGACGAGGGGTCCGACAGCGAAAAGGGGAAACCGTGAAGCGAGGCAAGTGGCTCTCCTTGGCCGTGGTAGCCGGCCTGGTCTTGAGCCTCGTCAGTTGTGGCACCGAGGCCGACGACGAGTCGTCCGGCAGCGGTGGTGGCAGCGACAGCGGATCGGAGGGGGGCGGTGCGGGCGACAGCACCGGTGTGACCGAGGACGAGATCCTCTTCGGTATGGCGACCCCTCTCAGTGGCAACGCATCGTCGTTGGGGATCGACGGCCAGAAGGGTGCCGAGGTCTTCATCAAGTGGATCAACGACCAGGGTGGGACCAACGGCCGCGAGTGGCGCCTGACCACCCAGGACGACGGCTTCGACCCCCAGAAGAAGATCACCGCGGTGCGGTACCTCATCGAGGAGGAGGAGGTCTTCGGGATCTGGGGCGACGTGGGCTCCAACGCCGTGGCGGCGCTGCCCGAGTTCGAGGAGACCGGCGTCCCGTACCTGTTCCCCTACGCCCTGGCCCCCGACATGTACGAGCCGGTGAAGCCCAGCGTGTTCACCGTCGTGCCGTCGTCGGGCATCCAGGAGCAGGCCAACGGCGACTGGATCTTCGAGAACTACCCCGGCGACGCCGGTGACGACCCCAAGTTCGGCCTGCTGGCGCTCAACAGCCCCGATGGCCAGGACGCCATCGACGGCTTCAAGGAGTCGAAGGCCGGCGAATGGGTGGTCGCCGAGCAGATGTTCGAGCGCACCACCACGTCGTGGAAGCCGCAGCTGGAGGCCCTCAAGGCCGAGGGCGTGACCGACGTGGTCCTCCACGCCTCCGATGCGTGGACCGCCAAGATGCTGAGCGAAGCCCAGGAGATCGGCTTCGACGCCAACTTCTACGCCTCCACCGGCGCCGTGACCCTGCTCATCTACGAGCTGGCCGGAGCCGACACGGTCGAGGGCACCCACGCCGTGTCGATCCTCGCCGCCCCCGACGACACCGAGGTCCCGGGCGTGCAGGAGTTCCTCGACGCCTTCGAGAAGTACGAGCCGGGCTACGAGCCGGGCACGTTCGCCCTGCACAGCTGGGTCGGCGGCCTGGCCATCGCCGAGGCGCTCAACAGCATCGACGGCGACCCCACCCGTGAGGCCCTCATCGAGGCGCTGCAGGGCATCGAGGACTTCGACACCGGTGGCATCACCGGCAACCTCACCTTCAGCGAGGACAACCACCTCGGCACCGACGAGGTCGTGATCGTCGAGGCCCAGGACGGTCACTGGAAGCCGGTCAGCGACTGGATCGCCCCCGCCGGCGACTGACCGCCACCACCGCCAACAGGGGGACGCGCTCGGAGGGCGGGCGCGTCCCCCACGTCCACGCAGCAGGCAGCAGGCAGCAGGCAGCAGGCAGCAGGAGGAGGGACCCATGACCGACACCGTCGGGAGCCACGCACCTTTCGCCATCGACGAGAACGAGCGGGCGGTCTTCCACGGCCTCCTGCCCGACCCCGAGCCCCGCCCGGTCCGCTACACGGTCATCTCGGTCGACGACCACCTGGTCGAGCCGCCCGACATGTTCGAGGGCCGGCTCCCGGCCAGGTTCCAGGACCGGGCGCCCAGGGTCATCGAGCTCGACAACGGCAACGAGGCCTGGGAGTACGACGGCCAGCGCTACCTCCAGATCGGGCTGAACGCGGTGGCCGGCCGGCCCCGCGAGGACTGGAACATGTCGCCCACCCGGTTCGACGAGATCCGCCGGGGCTGCTGGGACATCCACGAGCGGGTCCGCGACATGGACATCAACGGCGTGTGGGCGTCGGTGAACTTCCCGTCGCAGATCGCCGGGTTCTGTGGGTCGGTGTTCGCCCGCACGGGCGACCCCGAGCTGGGCCTGGCGGTGCTGAAGGCCTGGAACGACTGGCTGTTCGAGGAGTGGTACAGCCCGTACCCCGAGCGGATCGTGCCGATGGCGATCACCTGGATCGCCGACCCCGAGCTGGGCGCGGCGGAGATCCGGCGCAACGCCAAGCGGGGCTTCGTGGCGGTCACCCTGCCCGAGCAGCCCCAGCGCCTGGGCCTCCCGTCGCTGTTCGACGGGTACTGGGAGCCGATCATCGCCGCCTGCGCCGAGACCGACACGGTCATCAACCTGCACGTGGGGTCCTCGGGCCTGTTCGCGTCGCCCGCCGACGGGCCGGCCCTGGAGCTGGCGGCCACCATGTTCCCCCTGCACTCGGCGCAGACCGCGGCCGAGTGGGTGTGGTCCGGGGTGCCCGTGCGCCATCCCGACATCAAGATCGCCCTGTCGGAGGGCGGCATCGGCTGGGTGCCGATGATGCTCGACCGCCTCGACTACATGTTCCAGCAGTCGGGCTACGACCGGACCGTCTGGAGCGAGCCCGACCTGCTCCCCAGCGACGTGCTGCGGCGCAACTTCTGGTTCTGCACCATCGACGACCCGTCGACCCTGCCGCTGCGGGACCGGATCGGCGTCGACCACATCATGGTCGAGTCCGACTACCCGCACGCCGACTCGTCGTGGCCCGACACCCAGGACTACCTGCACCGGCGGTTCAAGGACCTGCCCGTGGAAGACGTGCGGAAGATGACCCACGAGAA
>Ga0272482_10000730_pt1 | contig 10080 bp, 12 predicted proteins | sample RVTome_8_FD_192427 | JGI IMG/M metagenome (GOLD analysis project Ga0272482, IMG submission 192427) | Soil microbial communities from uranium-contaminated site in the Upper Colorado River Basin, Wyoming, United States - RVT160D0 (version 2) ...
ACCGGTGGTCCGCGGCGCGCTGCTCACCGACCTCGCCGCGACGCTGTTCGCCATGCCGATCAGTTTGTTCCCGCTGGTCAACGCGGAGAAGTTCGACAACGACCCGCGCACCCTCGGGCTCTTCCTGTCCGCCATCGCGGTCGGCGGGGTGGCCGCGTCGGTGCTGTCCGGCACGTTCACCCGCCGGGGCCGGCCGGGGGTGGTCATGCTCGTCGGCGCGTTCGGCTGGGGGATCGCGCTCACCGCGTTCGGCGCCATGACGAACCCCTGGCTCGGTCTCGCCTGCCTCGTGGTGGCCGGCGCGGCCGACACCGTCACCGTGGTGTCCCGCAGCACGGTGATCCAGCTGCACACCCCGAACGCGCTGCTCGGCCGGGTCGCGGCCGCCGAGCAGATCGTCGGTCAGGGCGGGCCCGAGATCGGCAACCTGCGTGGTGGCCTGGTGGCCGGTGCGACCTCCGGGACCGTCGCGCTGGTGAGTGGTGGCCTCGCGTGTGTGCTGGTCGTCACGCTGGTGACCGCGATCACGCCGGGCCTGCGCCGGTTCCGAGTATGAGCGAGGCGGGACCCGACACTCGGGTCCCGCCTCACTGGTCGCTGTTCGGTTGTGGGTTGCTGCCCGTCAGGCCTGTGGCTGCCCTTGCTGCAGGTCTGCTTCCAGCTCGCGCAGGCGCTCCTGGTGCTTGCGGGCGTGGTGCCCGCAGAAGAGGAGCTCGCCCCCGGAGGGAAGGATGGCGCGTACCTGTGCTGCGGCCCCGCAGCGGTCGCAGCGGTCAGCGGCGGTCAGGTCGGGGCGGGTGAGCGTGGTGTTCATGGCGATTCTCCCTCCGTCCCGGCATCCGGTTGGCCCGGTGCCGTATGCGGCTGCGATCACTGCTGGCGCGGTGTTCGCTGCCTCTACTCTTCCAGACGTTTTGATCCCCGTCAGTGTTCCCGCGCCCAATGAGAGATCGCTCAACGGACGATCTCACCCGGATGCCGTAATGGTCGTCCCGCGATGCAGGATTCTGTAGGGCGCCCGGCCACGCCTGTGCTACTGATGCGCCGTGTGCCCGGATGGTCACGTTTCGTGTGCGGCCGCACCTCGGCGACGGGACGGCCGGGGTGCCGGTCGACGTGCCGGACGGCGGCCAAAAAAGGGGTGTGGCGTGGGAAAGCCTGCTGAGGGCTGCCTCGGCAGGCTAGCCAGGACGGTCCCTGGGGCCGTGACGGACTCACGCACCGTGTGTGACACCCCGGTGTCACGCCTCGTTGTCCCTGGTGTCGTGTTGATCTTCGAGGTGGCCGGGGAAGGTCGCACGCTCGAAGTCGTGTTCGCTCTCAGCGCAGCGGTGAGGTGGACCGCGCGCATAGTCATCGGCGAGTGAGATTCGAGCGTCCGTCTAGGAGCCCGCCGGTTCGCGGGCCGAGTCGTACGTCGTCCTGGCCGACTCGACCTCCTCGATGTGTGCCTCGGCCCACACCTTGATCTCCCGCATGACGGGCAGCAGGGTCGCCCCGAGCGGTGTCAGCGCGTAGTCGACGCGGACCGGGACCGACGGCGTGACCGTGCGCGAGACCAGCCCGTCGCGCTCCAGCGAGCGCAGCGTCTGCGTGAGCATCTTCTGGCTGATCGACGCCACGGTCCTGGCGACCTCGTTGTACCGCCGAGGCCCGTCGGCCAGCGCGACCAGCACCAGGCTGACCCACTTGTCGCTGATCCGCGCGAGCAGCCGGTGGGTCGGGCAGGCGGCGACGAACGCGTCGTAGGCGGCGCGGGCCTCCTCGCGCTGCTCGGCCGCGGTCTTGGTCGGCACGGCACACCTCCAGGGTGGTAACACACTTCCAGGTGCCTACTTACGAATGGAGAGTACCGCTCCTATGGTCGGTGGCATGCGAGCAGTGATCATCAGGTCCTTCGGTGGACCGGAAGTGTTGGAAGTGGCGGACGTGCCGGTGCCCTCGGTCGGGCAGGGCCAGGTGCGGATCAGGGTCGCGGCGGCCGGGGTGAACCCGGTGGACGTCGGGACCAGGATGGGCGCGCTGAAGGAGGGTGGGCTCATGACCGGTGCCGCGCCGGTCGGCCTCGGCTGGGACGTGGCCGGTGTCGTCGACGAGACCCGCGCCGCCGGGTTCGCCGTGGGGGATCGGGTCGTCGGGCTGTCCGACCGGCTGGACGTGCCGGTCGGCACGCAGTCCGAGTTCGTGGTGCTGGACGCGGCGGCGGTCGCGCACACGGACCTGGACCCGATCGCGGCGGCGACACTGCCGCTCAACGTGACGACCGCGGCGCAGGCACTCGACCTGCTCGACCTCGCCGCGGGGCAGACCGTGCTCGTCACCGGCGCCGCGGGTGCGGTCGGCGGGTTCGCGGTGGAACTGGCGGCCGCGCGTGGACTGCGGGTGGTCGCCGTCGCGGGCGCCGGCGACGAGGAGCTGGTGCGGGGGTTCGGCGCCGAGGTGTTCGTGCCGAGGGACGCGCCGCTGGCCGACTCGGTCCGGGCCGCCGTCCTCGGCGGGGTGGACGGCGCGCTGGACGCCGCGGTGCTCGGAATGCCGGCACTGGACGCGGTCCGCGGCGGCGGTGTGTTCGTGTCGGTGATCGCGGGCCTCGCGCCGCCGCCGGTGCGCGGCATCCGGGTGGCGAACGTCTTCGTGCGTGCCGACGGCGCCCTGCTGGCCGGTCTGCTGTCCAGGGTGACGCCGAGGGTGGCGGAGACGTTGCCGCTCACGGAGGTGGCGCAGGCACACGAGCGGCTGGCGAAGGGCGGCCTGCGCGGCAGGCTGGTGCTGGTGCCGTGAGGTCACCGGTCCGGGTGGGACAGTCCCACCCGGACCGGCCGGCTCACACGATTTCCTTGAGGCGCCACGGCTTCAGCCACGGCGACTCCGGCCAGCCCTCGGCGGCGGCGAGCAGCTCGTAACCGGTGGCGCCGTCGATCGACTCCCGGATGACGTCCGCGTGCCCGGCGTGGCGTGCCTGCTCCTCGATGAGGTGCAGCAGCACCCACCGCACCGACCACGCCGTCAGGTCCTTCGGGAACCACGGCTGGTCCTTGGGCACCGGCACGGCCCGGCCGAGGTCCTCGACGGCGGCGATGGTCGCCTCGGTCTCGGCGGCCGCCGCGTCGATGTCGGCGATCAGGCTCTCCAGGGTGTCCTCGGGACCCAGCTGGAACTGGCTGGTGTAGTCCTCCTGGGTCGTCAGGTCCGGCCTGCCGGCCACCCGGTTCATCCAGCCGCGCTCGGTGAACGCGACGTGTTTGAGCAGCCCGCCGATCGTCAGCGCGCTCGCGCTCGGCGCGGCACGCAGCTGGTCCGGCGTCAGCCCGAACGCGGCGTGCTTGAGCACTCTGCGTTGCTGCGCGAGGAACCCGAGCAGCCCGGTGCGCTCGTCGGGCACCGGGGGAACGTTGGCGTCCACGCGAAAACCTCCCAGAACGAAGACATCCCCACTGTCCACACGGACAGCGGGGATGCATTCAAGCACGTCAGCGGCGCCGACTCACTCCAGGTAGTCGCGAAGGACCTGCGAGCGCGACGGGTGGCGCAGCTTCGACATGGTCTTCGACTCGATCTGGCGGATGCGCTCCCGCGTCACGCCGTAGACCTGGCCGATCTCGTCGAGGGTGCGTGGCTGGCCGTCGGTGAGGCCGAACCGCAGCCGCACCACGCCCGCCTCGCGCTCGGACAGCGTCGCCAGCACCGACTGCAGCTGGTCCTGCAGCAGCGTGAACGACACCGCGTCGACCGCGACGACCGCCTCGGAGTCCTCGATGAAGTCACCGAGCTGGCTGTCGCCCTCGTCGCCGATGGTCTGGTCGAGCGAGATGGGCTCCCGGGCGTACTGCTGGATCTCCAGCACCTTCTCCGGGGTGATGTCCATTTCCTTGGCAAGCTCTTCCGGCGTTGGCTCGCGACCCAGGTCCTGGAGGAGCTCACGCTGTATACGACCGAGCTTGTTGATGACCTCGACCATGTGCACCGGGATGCGGATGGTGCGGGCCTGGTCGGCCATCGCGCGGGTGATCGCCTGCCGGATCCACCAGGTGGCGTACGTGGAGAACTTGTAGCCCTTGGTGTAGTCGAACTTCTCGACCGCGCGGATCAGACCGAGGTTGCCCTCCTGGATCAGGTCCAGGAACGCCATGCCGCGCCCGGTGTAGCGCTTCGCGAGCGATACCACCAGTCGCAGGTTGGCCTCGAGCAGGTGGTTCTTGGCGCGCTCGCCGTCACGCACGATCCAGCGCAGGTCGCGCCGCATCTGCGGGACCAGCTTCTCCGAGGACTCCTCCTCGGCCTTGCGCACCCGCTCCGCCGCGTAGAGGCCGGCTTCGATCCGCTTGGCGAGCTCGACCTCCTCCTCGGCGTTGAGCAGTGCGACCTTGCCGATCTGCTTCAGGTACGCGCGGACCGAGTCGGCCGAGGCGGTGAGCTCGGCGTCCTTGCGGGCCTGCCGCAGCGCCTCCGACTCCTCCTCGTCCCAGACGAAGTCCCCGTCCTTGGTCTCCTTGGGGTCCTTCTCCTCGACGTCGTCCGCTACGGCCGCCTCGACGACGTCCGTCTCGATCTCGACGTCCTCGAGGTCCTCCAGGTCCGGGGACTCCAGGTCGGGCTCATCGCCGTCGCCAGGCTCGCCACCGGCCGGGTCGCCGGCCTTCTTGGTGGCGTCGGCCTTGGTCTTCTTGGGGCCGGCGGCTGCGGTCTTGGTCGCGGTCTTGCGGGGCGCACGCGGCTTGGCGGCGGCGCCTGCCGTCTTCTTGGTCGCGGTCTTCAAGCTCGGCTTCTCGGTAGATTCGTCGGTGTCCGGCTGGGCGGCAGACTTGGCCGCGCCCGCCGAGGCGGTGGAGCGTCCGGTTGCGGTTCGTGCGGCTGCCACGTACGCCCTTTCGCTGCTCATCACTGGCGACGCCAGACATACGGGATGCCTGACCTGCCGGAGTTCGGGGAAAGCCCGGCGACCTCGCCGCGGGCACTGTTCCATTGTAACGACGTTCACGGCGTGGTGGGCGACGACCCGCGCTCGGACCGCGGTCCAAAGGTGGGTCAGGGATGCCTGCGAGCCTCGTTCGCCGGCCGGGTTAAGGCCGCGAACCGCCGAGCGGAGCGAGGCCATGACACCGCTCTCACCCGTCATGGCCCACTTTCGCGGCCCTGGCGGCGCCCACGATGCCCGCGTCGTTGCGCAGCTCGGCTGCCACGACCTTGGTCCGCACGTCCAGCAGCGGCAACCACTTGTCGGCCTTCTTGCTGACCCCGCCGCCCGCGATGATCAGGTCCGGCCAGATCAGGTCCTCGAGGCTGCGGATGTACCTGGCCACCCTGGTCGCCCAGTCCGCCCACGACAGGTCGTTCTCCTCCTTCACGGAGGCGGCCGCGCGGGTCTCGGCGTCGTGGCCGTCGACCTCGAGGTGGCCGAACTCGGTGTTGGGGATGAGCTTGCCGTCGCGGAACAGCGCGCTGCCGATGCCGGTGCCGAAGGTGAGCAGGACGACTACGCCCTTCTGGTCGTCCGGCCAGCCGTAGGAGATCTCGGCGATGCCGGCGGCGTCGGCGTCGTTCAGCACCACCACGTCCTGAGGCTGGCGCCCCAGCCGTTCGGCGAACAACGTGGCCGCGTCGGTGCCGAGCCAGGTCTTGTCGATGTTGGCCGCGGTGTGCGCGACACCGTGCTTGATGACCGCCGGCAGCGTCACCCCGAGCGGGCCGGTCCACTCGAACTCGTCGACGATCTGCCGGACGACGTCGGCGACGGCGTCGGGCTTGGACGGGTCCGGGGTCGGAATCCGCACCCGCTCCCCGACGAGCTTGCCAGCGTCCAGGTCGACCACGCCTCCCTTGATGCCCGATCCACCGATGTCCACGCCGAAGCCGAGGGTTGCACCCATCCCCGCGGATCCCTTCGTACTCGATTCAGTGACGCTTTCCCCGGAGGTTAGCCGGATGTGGTCGGATAGGTCTCGTGGGTGCCGAGGATGAACTGCTCGCCGTTGCCGTATCGGTAGCGGAGGAGGCCGCGGAGCTGGCGCAACGCTCCCGTCCGGCCGCTGTGCGTGACGTCTCGACCAAATCGAGTCCCACCGACGTGGTGACCGCGGCCGACCTCGCGGTCGAGGAGCTCGTGCGTGCCCGGCTCGCGGCGCGGCGCCCTGGCGAACCGGTGTTCGGCGAGGAGGCCGGCGGGTCGGCCGCCGCGCCGGGGCAGGTGACCTGGGTCGTCGACCCGATCGACGGCACGGTCAACTACCTGTACGGCTTTCCCTGGTACGCGGTGTCACTGGCGGCGCAGGTCGACGGGGTCTCGGTCGTCGCGGCGGTGGTCGAGCCGGCCAGCGGGCGGTGCTGGACCGCGGTCCGAGGTGGCGGCGCCTGGCTGGACGGCGCCCCGTTGCGGGTGTCCGACGCCACCAGCCTCGACGTGTCGCTGGTCGCGACCGGGTTCGGGTACAAGGCCGAACGCCGGGAGCGGCAGGCGGCCGGCGTGGCCGAGCTGCTGCCTCGGGTGCGGGACATTCGCCGGGCCGGCGCGGCGTCGCTGGACCTGTGTGCGGTGGCGGCCGGGTGGGTCGACGGGTACTTCGAGCACGGGCTCTCGCGGTGGGACTGGGCTGGTGGGGCGCTGGTGGCCGCGGAGGCGGGCGCGGTCGTGCACCTGCCGGACACCGAGCCGTCGCTGGGGCCGGACCTCACGTTCGCCGCCGCACCCGGCATCGCGGCCGAGCTCCACGCCGCGGTGATCGACGTGGGCCTGACCCGGATCTAGCAGCTGACGTTGCGGGCGGCCTTCAGCAGGCCCGAGTCCAGCGTCGGCTGTGGTGCGTCCGCCTGTAGGCCGCCCTGAGCCGGCGGGTTCTGCTTGGCGAAGTCGTTGAGCTGTTCCATCAGCGTGCGGGCGGCGCGGTTCGGGTCGAGGTCGTCGAACTTCTCACCGACCGCGAGGTCGACCGTGGCGTCCTGGCGCTCGTCGCGGATCAGTTCCGCGCACGGCTCGACCAGGGACAGTGCCCTGGCAGCCGCGGTGCCCTGTGCGCCGAAGCGGATCTGGGCTCGGCAGGTCATCTTCTCGCCGTACACCGCGTCGTTCGCCGGGTCGGCGATCTGGGTGAAGCCCAGCGCGCGGAGACTCTCGGTGACCATCCTGGCCTCGCCGCGCTGACTGCTCGCGTTCACGACCCGCACGAGCGCCGCCGCGGGCGCCGCGGGCGCGGTGCGGTCCAGCGCCGTCGGCTCCAGCGGCTTGCCGAGGGTCGGCGCGGGCTGGCCGGACACGGCCGACTTCGTGGGTGGCGGGTCGCAGTGCTGCGCCGCCGTGACCTCGCTGTCCTCGCTCATCACGTTCAACCAGACGATCGTCGCCGCGACGCCCAGTGTCAGGATCAGCAGGAACGCGGGCAGCGGCCTGCGCTTCCGGTAGCGCTGACCGCCCCGCATGACGTTCCCGCCCGCCACTGTCCCGCCCTCCTCGACCAGAAGACCCGAAGATCCGAAGCCGAACTAGCTTGTGGTCCCCACCCCGTAGTTCGCTGCTGATCAGCCTAGGCGTTTCAGCTCCGTTCGGCGGCTTCGGACCGGCACTGTAGACGTATCGTGTCGCGATCGAGCCCAAGCCGGATCACGATCGCCTACGCGTTCGTTCAGACGCGCACGGTGATCTGGGGTTGCTCGCATCCCATCATCGTCACCCGATCGTGGGCAACAGTGGATCTAGATATTCACCAGACACACCCGAACGGGTGACCTGCTGGAAAGGTCTCCGGCCATGGGCTACCCTCTGCCCGCTCCAGTCGTCTAACACCACTTGCGAATCGATTCCGATGGGCTTACGCGTGGGTCCTGAACCGCGACGCGACGTGCGAGACCTCCGTCACAAAAACTGACGGGCACAAACTGGGGCGCCTGAACGTTGACCAGCGCGCGAACACATCCTGAAGTGGGGGTGCACGAAGATGGCCACCGATTACGATGCGCCACGACGTAGCGAGGCCGACGATCTCGCGGAGGACTCGCTCGAAGAGCTCAAGGCACGTCGAAACGAGAACCAGTCCGGAGTCGTCGATGTGGACGAGTCGGAGACCGCCGAGAGCTTCGAGCTCCCGGGGGCCGACCTGTCCGGTCTCTCCGGAGAGGACCTGACCGTACGCGTCGTGCCGAAACAGGCCGACGAGTTCACCTGCTCCAAGTGCTTCCTGGTGCATCACCGCAGCAGGCTCGCCGAGGAGATGAACGGTCAGCCGATCTGCCGCGACTGCGCCTGACCGGCACAGCGCGGAAAGAACTGAACACGGGCATGAGCCTGTCACCGACCGGTGACAGGCTCTTAGCCGCGCGGTAGATCAGCGCAGTAGATCAGCCACCTTCTCCGGGTGGCGGGTCGAGAACACCCAGTAGGGCGTCGGGTCCTGCGGGTCGGTCAGCCGTACCCGCACGACCGGACCCACCCAGCCGCGGTGCAGCACGTGTGCGGTCGGGTCGAGGCGTGGCCCGAGGACCTTGCGCTTCTCCTTGGCGCCGAACACCTCGACCTCGCCGAGGTGCTCCAGCGGCACGTGCGCGGCGCCGACGTGCAGCTCGCCGTCGGAGATCCGGACCGGCATCCGCCCGGCCCGCCAGATCAGCACGGCGGTCACCGGCAACAGCACCACGTAGGGCAACCAGGCGCGCACACCCGGGTACCCGAGGTGGACCTCGGCCGCCAGCAGACCGGCGGCGAGCAACGGCAGCAGCCACCAGTACCAGGTGACGTAGAGCCGCTCGGCGTGAGTGGTGGCCGTGGCCGCTTTCTCGGGCGCACCGCGTGGTGTGTCGGTCACGGGACCAGGGTAGTCTCGCCGCTCGTGCCCAGCGTGGAGGTCCTGCTCACCCGTACTGACAAGGGTGTGCCCGTGCCGTCGTACGCGACGCAGGGCGACGCCGGCGCCGACCTGGTGACCACCACCGACGTGGTGATCCCGCCGGGGGAGCGCACGATCGTCGGAACCGGGGTGGCCATCGCGCTGCCCGACGGCTACGCCGCGTTCGTGCATCCCCGGTCCGGCCTCGCCGCCCGCGTCGGGCTGAGCGTGGTGAACACGCCGGGCACGATCGACTCCGGCTATCGGGGGGAGATCAGGATCTGCCTGATCAACCACGACCTGCGGGAGCCGATCGAGCTGCGTCGAGGCGACCGGATCGCCCAACTGGTGGTACAGCGCGTCGAGCACGCGGTGTTCCGTGAGGTGGCCGAGCTGGACGCGACGCGACGTGGCGCCGGTGGCTACGGGTCGACCGGCGGACATGCGGTGTTGACCCCGGTGGAGGGCTGAGAAGCAGTGGGACTGTTCGGACGGCGCAAGCGCGCCGAGCCTGAGGACGAGTACTACGACGACGACCCCGAGTACGACGACCAGGACGATGACGACGACCTGGCCGCCGAGTTCGAGGGTGACCTCTTCGAGTACGCGGGCCCGCACGACGACTCGGAAGCCCCTGACGACGGACTGAACCGGCTCGACCTCGGGTCGGTGCGGCTGCCGGTGCCCGACGGCGCCCAGCTGCAGGTGGAGATGGACCCGAACGGCGCGGTCCGCGCCGTCCACGTGGTGACCCCGGTCGGGCAGCTCACGGTCAACGCGTACGCGGCGCCCAAGTCCGGTGGCCTGTGGCGCGAGGTGTGCGGCGAGCTGGCGCAGCAGCTGCGCGGCGACGGCGCGACCGTCCGCAGCGCGAAGGGCGAGTGGGGCCAGGAGCTGCACGCCGCGCTCGGCGAGGTGGCGCTGCGGTTCGTCGGCGTCGACGGGCCGCGCTGGATGCTGCGTGGCGTGGTCGCCGGCCCGCCGGAGGTGGCCGAGCAGAGCTCCCACGCGCTGTACGACCTGGTGCGTGGCACGGTCGTGGTGCGCGGCACGCAGCCGATGCCGGTGCGGACGCCGCTGCCGGTCGAGCTGCCGCCCGCGATCGCCGAGCACATCCAGGCACAGCAGGGTTAGTGGCCGCCGCCCGCCTGCAGCCAGGCGAGCACGGCCGCTCTGCCGAGCGCCTCCGGATCCACTCCGACGATGTCCAACCTCGTGGTGCACAGCGCGGCGTTCCGCGCCGCGGTCACCCAGTCCCGTGCGACGGCGG
>Ga0272482_10000731_pt1 | contig 10080 bp, 13 predicted proteins | sample RVTome_8_FD_192427 | JGI IMG/M metagenome (GOLD analysis project Ga0272482, IMG submission 192427) | Soil microbial communities from uranium-contaminated site in the Upper Colorado River Basin, Wyoming, United States - RVT160D0 (version 2) ...
CAACAACTCCAGCAGGAACGTCTCGTCACTCATTCTAACCTCCAACCGATGCTTGACAGGTTACAGGACGCCATGCTCCACTGTCTAACCAATAAAGCCAATCAAAGGAGTTAGACGTGACGAACCACCGCTACGCAACCATCGACGGCCGCACCTTGTTCTACCGCGAGGCAGGCCCAGCCGACGCACCCGTCTTCCTGCTGCTGCACGGCTTCCCGACCAGCTCGTTCATGTTCCGCGACCTGATCCCACTGCTGGCCGACCACTACCACGTGATCGCCCCGGACCACCTCGGCTTCGGCCTGTCCGACGCCCCCGGCGCCGACGAGTTCGACTACTCGTTCGACGCCCTGACTGACCTGACCGAGGGGCTCCTCACCCACCTGGGCGTCACCCACTACGCGATGTACGTGCAGGACTACGGCGCCCCCGTCGGCTGGCGGCTCGCCCTGCGCAACCCCGACGCCGTGACCGCGATCGTCACCCAGAACGGCAACGGCTACGACGACGGCTTCATCGAGGAGTTCTGGCGCGGGGTGTGGGCGTTTCACGAGAAGGAGACGCCGGAGACCGAGGCGGGCGTGCGTGGGGCGCTGACCCTCGACGCGATTCGCTGGCAGTACCTGACCGGCGTACCGGACGAGTCGCTGGTCAGCCCGGACACGTGGCACCACGACCACGCGCTGGTGTCCCGCCCCGGCAACGACGAGGTCCAGCTGGCGCTGTTCCGCGACTACGCCACCAACCCCCCGCTGTACCCGAGGCTGCACGAGTACCTGCGCGAGAGCGGTGTCCCGGTGCTCGCGGTGTGGGGCCGCGGCGACGAGATCTTCGCCCCCGCCGGCGCCGAAGCCTTCGCGAAGGACGCGCACGACGCCGAGATCCACCTGCTCGACGGCGGCCACTTCCTGCTAGAAACCGCAGCGGCCGAGGTGGCGTCCCTCATCCGCGACTTCTTCACCCGCCGTCTGGCGGTGGCGGCATGATGCTCGAGGTCGTGCCACTGGCGGTCACCGACGTGGACCGATCACTGGCTTTCTACCGCGACCAGGTCGGCTTCACCCTGGACGTCGACTACCAGCCGACGCCGGCGTTCCGGGTGGTGCAGCTGACCCCGCCAGGCTCGGCGTGCTCGGTGCAGCTGGTCACCGGGGACACCCGGATCCGCGGCCTGTACCTGGTGACGGACGACCTGGCAGCAACCCACGCCGCACTGAGGACCCGCGGGGTGGCGGTGGGCCCGATCCGCCACAAGACCCCCGTCGACGCCTGGTCAGGCGACTACGCACCCGGCATGGACGGCACCCGCCGCGACTACGCGAGCTTCGCCGACTTCACCGACCCCGACGGCAACATGTGGACACTGCAGGAACGAGGAGCGCGGTCATGATCACCCCGACTGTCGGTCCGGTCCCGCCGATCTGCGTGACGTGCGAACCGTTCTACGCGACGCTGCTGAGGAAGCTGAGGCTCCGCTGGAGCAGGAGGGCAGCGGCCTCCGCGTCGTACGAGGGCAGGGTCGCGTCCGCGAAGTAGTGCTGGTCCCCGGAGTAGAGGAAAAGCTCCCCCTGCGCGGCCTCCGCGACAAGGGCCTTGGCGGCATCGAGATCCTCCCCGACGAACAACGGGTCGGCATCCATCCCGTGCACCTGGACGGGCACCCCGTCCGGCCAGGCGGCGCCGAACTCGGCGACGGGAACGCAGGAGTAGTAGAGCAGGGCGCCGAGAGCCCCTGCCTTGGTCTGGGCCAACATCTGCGCAGGCAGCACACCCAGCGAGAACCCGGCGTAGACGACGTTGTCCGGCAGTTCCTGAGCGGCGGTCACCCCACGCCCGATGATCTCCCCGAACCCGATCCCCCGGACGTACCCCAACCCCTCGTCGATAGACCCGAAGGTGTTGCCTTCGAAGAGGTCAGGCGTGTGCACCGTGTGCCCCGCCCCCCGCAACTCATCCGCGAACCCCGTCACACCAGACGTAAGTCCCAATGCGTGATGAAACAGAACAACCTCACCCACGACACCCTCCAAACCCCGATGATCGAGGAAGTATGGTCCAGCAGCGCCATCGTGCCAACCTCGCGGCCCGCGACAGGGCGCCGCCACCATTCCCCCGGGTTAACATCGACGAATGACGACCGTCCCGCACGGCGGGTCTCTGGTAGGCCTCGATCATTCTGGCGTACGAATCCGAAAGGCACGTCTGGATGATTTGTCTCGGGTACAGACGCTGGACGCCGAAGTGTTCAAAGATCTCGCGTACCAGCCGTTCATACTCCGCCAGCTGTTCGACCTGCACGCACCGGGCTGGGTCGTCGCCGAAGATAGCCGTGACCTCGTGGGCTACTCATTGATCGCACCCGATTTCGACCGGGACACGGCGTGGCTGCTGGCACTGGGCGTCCGGACCGACTGTCGAGGGCAACGCATCGGCAAACGCCTGCTACTGGAGTCGCTGGAAAGCCTGAAGCGCGTCGACGTCAAACGCGTCGCGCTGACCGTCGCACCCGACAACGAGCCAGCGATCAAGCTCTACGAGAACACCGGTTTCTTCGTGAAGGAGCGCCAGTCGGACTACCTCGGCCCAGGCGAGGACCGACTGTTGATGGAACTGCACCTCGCCACCTGATCCGGGGCGCCTTCCTCACGGGGCGATCCGGCCGCACACCACGAGCATTCCGGTGTATCCCTCACGCAGGGGTTGGTCGCCGTAGCCGACGCGTTCGCAGGCCAGTCCGACCGTGCGCCGGGACAGGTATTCGGTGACGTCCCGCATGCCGATGTCCGTGGCTGGGAAATCGCTGCCGCCTACGGTGAATCCTCGTGAATGTTCCATCAGCCCGATGGCGAACGGCGCGTTCGGCCGCAGTACGTGGAGGAAGTGGTCGATCGCCGAGTGGAACTCCGACTCCCGGGACGTGAGGGACTCCGGCCCGAAGAACATCGTGCCGACGTCGTAGTCGACGTCGATGTCCTGCCCCAGCTGGAAGATGCTGCCCCACACGATGTTGACGCGGCCCGCCAGCTCGCGCCCCATGTCCGGGCGATCCACCCGCGCGTACACCGGTTGTTCGCAGAGGGCTCGCCAGAAGTCGGCCCACACCGGCTGCCAGGACGGCCAACCGTCGACCTGCTGGCTGGTCAACCAGTCGACGTTCGACCTGGAGTAGTCGAAAAGGGTCAGCTCGTGGCAGAACGGGAGCATCGTCAGCGCGGGATACAGGTTGGGACCCGTGCAGGCATCAATGCCACGAAGTCCGGCCTGGTCAACCGAGTCGGACAGTGTCCGCACGAAGAAATCTCGGACGAACTCCAGGATCTGCCGATCGTCGTCGCGCATGGTCGCGTAGTTCTTGTCGAGATAGTCGACCGGGTCGAACTTGTCCCAGGGATAATCGTCGTTGCCCGGTCGGACGGATTCCCCTGTTACCACGCGCAGCACCCGCTTCGTGTTTGTGCGACCATTGGCAGCAGCTCAGCTTGACAGGCCGTGACCACGGTCGACAAGCGCCCATCGGCATGACGAAAGCCGGCACCGGAATTCGATCAGTCCGAGTCAACTCGTACCCATAGTGCACGACCCGTCACGGACGGTGAGCGCAAGATGGGAGACGAGGGCGGGAATGCTCGGCCGGGTTGGGGCGTTGATCGTGGGAAGACGTGCTCGTGATGGCTTGGGAGGCTTGCGGTGGCGCTGGACCCGGAGGAGTTGTTCGAGGTCGACTCCGATGTTCCGGACCTCGGCGGAGCGGTGCTGTTGCACCACTTCGACGGGTTCATGGACGCCGGCTCTGCGGGGGCGGCTGTGGTGGAGCATCTGCTGGACACCCATGAGCACCGGATCGTGGCTCGGTTCGACGTCGACGACCTGATCGACTACCGGGCTCGGCGGCCGATGATGACCTACGCGACCGACAGGTGGGAGGACTACGACGCCCCTGAGCTGGTCGTTCGCCTGCTGCACGACGCTGTCGGGACGCCGTTCCTCCTGATGACCGGGCCGGAGCCGGACCGGCGGTGGGAGGCCGTCATCACCGCGATCACGGCGCTGATCGAGCGGTGGGGGGTGCGTCTCGCGGTCAGTTTCCACGGGATCCCGATGGGGGTCCCCCACACGCGTGAGCTGTCCGTCATCTCGCACGCGACGCGGCCCGACCTGGTGCGGGGCAAGTCGCCGTTCAACCGGGTTCAGGTGCCCGGCAATCTGTCGTCACTGCTGGAGCTGCGGCTCGGCCAGAGCCGGCACGACGCGATGGGCCTCGCCGCCTACGTGCCGCACTACCTCGCCCAGGGGACCTACCCCGGCGCCGCGCTCGGGCTGCTCGATGAGCTGATGACCTCGACCGGCCTGGTGATCAAGACCGACGCACTCCGTGAGGCCACCAAGCGCACCGACGCCGAGATCGCCCGGCAGGTCGCCGAGTCACCCGACGTCGCGCAGATGGTCGAGGCGCTCGAGCAGCAGTACGACTCGTTCACCAGCGCCTCGGACAACCTGCTGATCTCCGATGGCGAACCGGTGCCGAGCGCCGAGGAGCTGGGCGCCGAGCTGGAACGCTTCCTGGCCGAGCAGCAGCGGGACCACTGAAGCAAGACGATTCCGGCGCGCGGCAGGCGCTTGATCAGCCACAGCCGCGGGTAGTTCAGGTCCGCCGGTGCTGGCGTGAATTCGGTGGTACGGCGGGCGACGGACGTGGCATCGTCGGGCTCATGTCTGTGGAACTGATCCGCGCCAGCCGCCTGACCGATGCTGTTCCGTATGCCTACGCCTCGGTAGTCCCCGCCGGTGCCCGGCTCGTGCACACCGCCGGCGCGTGTCCGATCGACGAGCACGACGAGGTGGTAGCGCTCGGTGACGTCGCCGGGCAGGCCCGGCAGGTCATGGACAATCTCGAGGTGGCGCTGCAGGCGGCAGGGGCCGCGCTGACAGACGTCGTGCGGACGACCGTCTACGTCGCCAGCACCGACCAGGCGGACCTCGTCACAGCCTGGAACGTGGTGCGCGCCCGGTTCGGCGACCACGACGCACCGAGTACCTTGCTCGGCGTCACGGTGCTCGGCTACCGGGGCCAGCTCGTCGAGGTCGACGCCGTTGCCGTAACGACATGATCCTACCGAGGTAGGCTTTCCACCACCGTCCGATGTGGACGATCCATCGGGTCGCTCAAGACGACCGTCAAGGCTTGGTGAAATCACCTCACCGTCCCGCCGACTCGTGGCACCATCAAGGGAGTGGTCGGCCATGGGGGGACGTCATGAGTGGTGAAATCACGGCACTGCACGGGTTCGTGCGGCTCGCACGCCTGAAGTTCCTGCTGTACAACGTGCTCCCGGTCGGCCTCGGCGCCGCCGTCGCCGTGCACGTGGGCCACGACCTGCACCTCGGCTGGTACGTCCTCGCGCAGGTCTTCGCCTGGGTCGTGCACGTCATGACCCACTACTGCAACGAGTACTTCGACCTCGAGGCCGACCGTGCGAACGTCTACCACACGCCGTGGACCGGCGGGAGCCGCGCGCTCGTCGACGGCCTCGTCCAACCGATCACCTCACTCGGCACGGCATTCGTGCTGTGGTCGGGCGGAGTCGTGCTGCTCGCCGCCATGCCGACCTGGGAGGCACGGCTGCTCGGCGCGGCAACCCTCGCGCTGGCGTGGTTCTACACCGCTCCCCCGCTACGCCTGAACTACCGGGGACTCGGCGAGATCACCGTCGCACTGATCCTCAACGGGCTCTGGCCCGCGGTCGCGGTGGTGCTGCAGACCGGCACGGTGCCGTGGCTCCTGCTCGCGATCCTCGCGCCAACCGCGATCCTGCAGACGGTCCGCATGATGGTGATGAACCTCGGCGACCGGCTGTCCGACGCCGAGGTCGGCAAACGCACCATCCCCGTCATGATCGGGCACGACCGCGCCGTCATGGTGATCGTCGCGGGGCAGGTCGTGGCCTACGGGCTGCTCACCACGTTCGCGGTGCTCGGCTGGCTGCCGTGGCTGGTGTGGCTGTTCATGACGGCCACCGTCCCGCTGTCGGTGCGGCTCGCCGTGCGGCTGCGCGCCGGCGACATGCGCGACGCCGACCCCGACCGGATGACACCCGTGGTTTTCCTTGCCTCCAACCACGTCTCGCTCATCGTGGGCGCCGCGCTGGCCGGCATGCTCACCGACATCCTCGTCACCGACGGGCCGACCAGTGGTGTCCTGATGCTCACCGCCGTGCTCGGCGCGTACGCGATCCTGTTCGGCCACCGCCTGTGGCGGGCGAGCACGCGTTAGCCATCGCCGAGTCCGAGGCGGCACTGCCCGGCGCGGCAGTCGTCGAGGATCGCCACGGTGCCCCGGCGCGCCCGGCGCAGCTCGGCGATCTTCGCGTCGATGCGATCGACCACGGCTTCGAGCCGCCACCGCTCGCTGTCGCAGGTGGCGTCGCCAGTGTCGTGCGCGTGCAGTGCGTCGATGACCTCGTCGAGGGTCAAGCCCATGTCCTGCAGCGCCTTGGCGGTCCTGATCCGCTCCACTGTGGACTCGGTGAACTCCCGGTACCCGGACGGCCTGCGCTGCGCGGTGGGGAGCACGCCGCGCCGCTCGTAGAACCGGACCGTGTCGACGCTGACGCCGGCCTGTCTCGCTACCTGCCCGATCTTCATCGCGAACACCTCTTGACTCTGGACCCAGGTCCAGACTCTAGGGTCGGGTGGAGACCACGGCAAGGGAGCGAACATGGCTGAACAGCCGGCAATCGTGTGTGACATGAGCACCGCGCGGGACACCGAGGAGGAGCGGCTCGCCGAGTACCGGCGGCTGTTCGACGAGGCACTCACCGGCCGGGAGCGGGTCGGGGCCGGGATCAGGTTCCGGTTCCGCGCCGCGCCGGGGGTCGAGGCGTGGGTGCGGGACCTGGCGGCGCGCGAGAAGGCGTGCTGCGCGTTCTTCGACTTCACGGTGACCGCCGAGAACGACGAGGTGTGGTGGGACTGCACCGTCCCCGACGACGACCTGGCCCGCGCGATCCTCGACGAGTTCCACGCGCTGCCCGACACGTTCGCCGAGCACCCCGACCTGACCCCGGACGCCATCATGACGCGTGTCACCCGTGTCTGACGTTCCCCGCTGCTAGCGTCGAGATCATGGCGATCCTCGGCCGCACCGGCCTCGACGTGTACCCCGTCTGCCTCGGCGGCAACGTGTTCGGCTGGACCGCGGACGAGGAGCAGTCCCGCGCGGTTCTCGACGCGTACACCGAGGCGGGTGGGAACTTCGTCGACACGGCCAACTCCTACCTGATCGAGCACGGGCGGTCCGAGACGATCATCGGGCGGTGGCTGGCGGACCGGGGCAACCGGGACGACGTGGTCATCGCGACCAAGGTGGGTGGCGGCAAGGGCCCGGTGCACAACCTGCGCGCCGAGACGATCGAGACCGAGGCGCACGCGTCACTGGAGCGCCTCGGGACCGACCGCATCGACCTCTACTACGCGCACTTCGACGACGAGGACACGCCCATGGAGGAGTCGCTGCGGGCGCTCGACACGCTGGTCCGTGACGGCGCCGTGCGGCACCTCGGCGCGTCGAACTACACGCCGGAGCGACTCACCGCCGCACTGAAGATCCAGCGCGACCAGGGACTCGCCGAGTTCACGGTGTTGCAGCCGCTCTACAACCTCGTCGAGCGGGACTTCGAACGCGCGCTGCTGCCCGTCGTCGATGCGTGGGACCTCGCCGTCCTGCCCTACTACGCGCTGGCAAAGGGTTTCCTCACCGGCAAGTACCGGCCAGGCGGCGACGCCGTCGAGTCCCAGCGCGCCACGGGCGCGGCCGCCTACCTCGACCAGCACGCGCCCCTGCTCACCGCCCTCGACGACATCGCGGCGGCGCATGACACGACGGTCGCCGCCGTCGCGGTCGCCTGGCTGCTCGGGCACCCCAGGGTCATCGCGCCGATCGCCAGCGCCCGCACCACCGAACAACTGGCGCAGCTCCTGCCGGCGGCCACGCTGACGCTCACCTCCGACGAGATGGACCGGCTCTCAACGCTCTGACAAGCGCGCAACCTCGATACCGATCCGGCCACCGATCCGCAGCGACACGGTCCGGGTCGGCTCGACGGTGAAGCCGGCGTCGGCGATGCGGCGGGACACGGCGTCGCCGGTGTTGTCGCGGAGCTGCTCACGCATCCGTCCGTGCCCCCGGTGCTCGCCGACCACGGCGTCTGCCAGCACCAGCATGCCGTCGGGACGCAGGACCCGGCGCACCTCGGCGAGCAGGGCGTCCTTCGCGGCGCTGTCCAGGTGGTGCAGCATCAGGCTGGAGAAGACGCGGTCTAGCGAGGCGTCCGGATGCGGCAGGTCCTGGGCGAAGCCGCGGTCCAGGCGCACGGTGAGGCCGGCGCGCCGGGCCTTGCGGCCGGCGCGGGCCAGCGCCGCCGGGTCGGGGTCGAGGCCGGCGAGCTCGACCGACGGGTGCCGGCGACCGGCCGTGCGCAGCAGGTTTCCGGTGGCGCAGCCGACGTCCAGCACCCGGTGCCCGGCGCGGAGCCCGGCCAGCGTGATCATCTCCTCGTGGATCGACTGGATGCCGAACACGCGGTGGACGACGTCGTACAGGGGCGTCAGGAAGTTCTTGCCCAGGCCGGGGATGTACTCGCGCTGAGACGTTCTTTCGGTCATGCTGCCATTCTGACCGCGCCTGGAGCTGGGGAACTGTGCCGATCCGTCGCTTGACTGGGATGATCTGACGGTGCGGACCGTACGAACGGCGCCGAGCGGCGGCCGGCCGGCGACCTACTCGATGCTGCCGTCGCCCGGCGAGCTGCCGATGGCGGTGTGGCGGCTGGACCACGACGTCCGGCGCTACGCCACCTTCGAGGAGCACGCCCACGACTTCCCCGGCATCGCGTACTTCGAGACCACCGGCGGCGTGCTGCGCACCGGCCGGCAGGAGTGGTCGGTGCGGGAGGGCGACCTGTTCGTGATCGCGCCCGGCGACGTCATGGGCCACACCAGGCCCGCCGACCTCGCCGGCAGCACGGCGTGGGGCGTGTTCTTCACCCCGGAGGTGCTCGGTCCCGAGGTGCCTGGCGCGTACCTGGCGTGGCGCACCCACCCGCTGCTGTTCCCCTTCGTCCGCGGCGGCGCGTTCGGGGCGCTGCGCCTGCGGGTGCCGGCGCCGGACCGTCCGGAGTGGACTCACCGGATCCAGGCGCTGTACACCGAACTGACCGACCGCCGCGACGGCTACCGCGAGGCGGCGCTCGCCCATCTCACGCTGCTGCTCGTCGGCGTCTCCCGTCTGGCCGTCGACGTGGTCGGCGACCTGCGGGAGAACCACGAACCGCTACTGGCCGGGGTGTTCGAGGTGATCGAACGGCGCTACCCCGAGCCGCTGTCCCTGCGTGACGTCGCGGCCGAGGTGAGCATCTCCCCCGGCCACCTCACGTCGACGGTCCGCCGCCAGACCGGCCGCACGGTGCAGCAGTGGATCACCGAACGCCGCATGATCGAGGCCAGGCGTCTTCTCACCGCGACCAGCCTCCCGGTCGGCGAGGTGGGCCGCCGGGTGGGCTTCCCCGACGCCGGCTACTTCGCCCGCACGTTCGGCAAGCACCACGGCACGAGCCCCGCCCGCTGGCGTGCGGGTGGGGGTCAACGCTCAGCCGATGACACCAACGACAGCAGGTAGCGATGTCCCGGCTTGCCGGACAGGAGGACCTCCTCGCCGGTCGGGACGAAGCCGACGCGGGCGAGCACCGTCCGGGAGCCCGCGTTGTCGGCCGCCGCGGCGGCCAACAGGTTCCGCAGCCCGTAGTCCCGTGCCGCCGTCGTGCACACCTGACGCACGGCGGCGGTGGCCAACCCCTGGCCCGCGGCATGCTCCGCGACCCGGAATCCCAGCTCGGCGGCACCATCGGCGACATCGACCAGGTTCACCCGGCCCAGCACCTCGCCCTCGTCTCCGACGATCACGTGGAAGTGGCACACGCCGGCGTCCTGCTCGGCGAGCAGGCCGCTGAGCCGCTGCTGGAACTCCGCGAAGTAGTCATCGCCCCGGTCGGGTATCGACGCCGCGAAGTAGGCCCGGTTCTCCCG
>Ga0272482_10000732_pt1 | contig 10069 bp, 9 predicted proteins | sample RVTome_8_FD_192427 | JGI IMG/M metagenome (GOLD analysis project Ga0272482, IMG submission 192427) | Soil microbial communities from uranium-contaminated site in the Upper Colorado River Basin, Wyoming, United States - RVT160D0 (version 2) ...
GTGTCGACGGTCAGTCCGCCGCGTGCCCAGTCGGTTACGGTGAGCCTGCCGATGAGCAGTCGCGGCCAGGCCGCCCGCACGGCGTCCACAACGGACAGGGGGAACACCAGCGGGTCGGCGAACTCGTCGGTCCTGCGGTTGGTCAACGGCGACAGGAAGCTCGCGAGCAGGTACCCGTCCGCGAGGTCCAGCTCCAGCGCGTCGAAGCCGGCGTCGGCTGCGCGGGCAGCCGCGGCGGCGAAGTCCTCGCGCACCCGCGCCATGTCGTCGCCGGTCATCTCGGCGGGCACCGCGCTGAACGGCGTGTACCGCAGGGGAGACGCGGACAGCAACGACCACCCGTCCTTCAGCGGCACGTCGACACCACCGGTCGCCCGCGTGGCCCCCCGCCGCCCCGCGTGCCCGAGCCGGACCGCGGCGAGCGCACCCGTGTCGTGGACCTCCTTGACGACCGGCGCCCACGAGTCGTCCAGCACCGGGCACGCCGGCGTCGTCCGCCCGTCCGCGCTGACCGCGACGAACTCGGTCAACACCAGTCCGGCGCCGGCCCGAGCGGCGTCGGGGAGTCCACTCGCGACAGCTGTGCGCACCACCCGGTTCCGCACCGTCACCCCGCCGACGGCGAGTGGGGCGAACATCGGCGGCGGCGCGACCGCGCCGGGCACCAGCGCGGCGCCGGTCGCGTCGGCGGTGACCCACGCGTCGAGCACCCGCACGAACCGGGGGTCGCGCTGGGTCAGGTTGGCGTGGCTGATCCGGCCGCTGCGGGTCAACAGGTTCGCGGCGAACTGGATCGGCGCCAGCCCGAGGTAGCTGCCGACCCGCCCGAAGTACGCCGCGCTGTCGCCCGCCGCCTGCTGGAACCGCTCGACCACCGGCTGGCGCTCCAGCTCGTAGTCGACCAGTGCGTGCTCCACATCGGACGGATGGCGCACGAACGCGTTGGCGAGTGCGATCGCGTCCTCCATCGCGAGCTTCGTGCCGGAGCCGATGGAGAAGTGCGCGGTGTGCGCGGCGTCGCCGATCAGCACGAGGTTGCCGTGGTGCCAGTGTTCGTTGCGCACCAGCGGGAAGTCCAGCCAGACCGACCGGTTCGACATGAGCCGGTGCTCGCCGAGTTCGTCGGCGAACAGCGACTGGCAGAACGCCATGCTGTCCTCTTCGGACATCGTGTCGAGCCCGGCGCGCCGCCACGTCGGTTCGGTGGTCTCCACGATCCACGTGCTGGTGTGCTCGTCGAACGGGTACGCGTGCACCTGGAACAGCCCGTGCTCGGTGTCCTTGAAGACGAACGTGAACGCGTCGAGCACGAGGTCGGTGCCGAACCACACGTACTTGCAGCCCTGCGGGGTCGACGAGCTGCCGAACTCGGCCGCGTGCTGGCGCCGCAGCATGCTGTTCGCGCCGTCGGCCGCCACCACGAGGTCAGCGTCCGGGGTGAACTCGGTGACCTCGTGGCGGAAGTCCAGTGACACCCCCAGCTCGCGGGCCCGCCGCTGCAGGATGTCGAGCAGGTGCGTGCGTTTGATCGCCGAGAACGTGTGCCCGCCGGACCGCAGCGGCGCACCCCGGTACCGGATGTCGATCGAGGTCCACCGCGCGAACGAGTCGGTGATCTCCAGGTAGGTCTGGTAGTCCGCGTCCCGCAGCGCGCCGAGCGTCTCCTCGGAGAACACCACGCCCCAGCCGAACGTGGCGTCCGGCGCGTTGCGCTCGACCACCGACACCTCGTGCCCCGCCTTGCGGAGGAGCACCGCGAGGTAGAGGCCGGACGGACCGGCGCCGAGCACCGAGACGCGCATCAGGACAGCACCTCGGCGAGGGTGTCCAGATCGGACAGTGAGGCGACGGTCGGGAAGAGGATCAGCTCGTCGCAGCCCTCCGCCTCGTAGCCGCGGACGAAGTCGCGCACCGCCCGCGCCGAGGTCAGGTTGCCGGCGGCGATCTTCTCGGCGAACGGGCCGGTGAACGCGTAGTAGTCACGCAGGTAGGCCGAGCCGTGCTCCGGCTCGCCGAACGCGAAATAGCCCTGCCCCCACAGCTTCGGCTCACCCGGCCGGTCGAGGTCACGCCACGCGGCACGCGCCCTGGTCGCTGCCGAGCCGAACGCGCGGGGCGGACCGCCGCCGTGCGCGTACCCGTCCGCGTAGCGGGCCATCCGCGCGAACGCGGCGCCGCTGCCACCGCCGACCAGCAGGTCGATGCCCTTGCCGACCGGGCCGACACCCGACTCGTCGAGCTGACCACGCAGATAGGCGAGCTGTTCGGACAGTTTCGCGCCGCGGGTGCGGTGCTCGACGCCCGCCGCCTGGTAGTCGTCGCGGCGGGCGCCGACCGCCAGACCGAGCGTGAGCCGCCCGGCCGAGAGCATGTCGACGGAGAGAGCCTGTTTGGCGAGCATCGCGGGGGAGCGCAGCGGCCCGATCGCGATCATGGTCGCGAGCCGGGCGCGGGTGGTGACCGCGGCCGCGGCGGACAGCGCGGCGAACGGGTCGATGCTGTCGTAGACGAGCCGGTCGAGCACGCCGATCGTGCTGAACGGCCCGGCGTCCGCTCGGCGCGCCCACTCGACGAGCACCTCGCCGGAGGTGCCGGGAACGGTGTTCGGAAGCCCGATGCCGACCTTCACCCACGACACATTACGGTTGACCCCGCTGAGGCGTCAACTATGCTCGCCACCATGACGGACCTGCTGCGCGGCTTCGAGCCTGCCCCGCAGGACCTGGTGCTCACGCTGCTCGGCGCCCACCACGTCCCGCGTGAGCACGGCGCCGTCTGGTCCGGCGGGCTCGTGCGGCTGCTCGGCGAGTTCGGCTTCACCGAGGGCGCCGCCAGGGTCGCGCTCAACCGGCTCGTCGGCAGGGAGCTGCTGACCCGCACCAGGGACGGCCGGCATGTCCACTATGTACTCACGCCGCGCTCGGTCGCCGTGCTCGCCGAGGGCGACCGGCGGATCTTCACGCTCGGCGAGCGGCCACGCAGCGAGACCACCTGGACCGTCCTGTGGCACTCGATCCCCGACGACCGCAGGCTCGCCCGCACCCGGCTGGTCAGCAGGCTGCGGTTCCTCGGCTTCGGCTCGGTGCAGGACGGCACCTGGCTCGCGCCGCACGACCACGAACACGAGCTGGCCGCGTTGCTCGGCGAGCTGGACATCGCGGCACACGCTGGCGTGCTGCTCGGCAGGCCCGCCACCGCCGTCGACTTCGGCTCGTTCGTGGCCAGAGTGTGGGACCTCGCCGACCTCGCCGAGCGGTACCGTGAGTTCGTCGACCAGTTCAGCGGCCTCGAGGTCAGCGACGACCGGGCCGCGCTGCTCCTGCGCACCCGCCTGGTGCACACGTTCCGCGAGTTCCCGTTCCTCGATCCCGAGCTGCCGGAGGACCTGGTGCCCGCGCCGAAACACCGCGCAGAAGCACTGCGCCTGTTCCACTACCTCTACCCGGCGCTGGCCCCGGCGGCCCAGCGCCACTTCGACAAGGTGACCGCGCCATGACAGAGCCGACCGCACAGCCGACCGACCCACTGGCCGACACGCAGACGGCCGCGTTGACCTACACCTCCTACCTGGCGCTCGACGAGGTGCTCGCCGCGCAGCGGCCACGGTCCGACGAGCACGACGAGATGCTGTTCATCGTCATCCACCAGGTGTACGAGCTGTGGTTCAAGCAGTTGCTGCACGAACTCGCCCACCTGCAACAGAAGTTGGAGAAGGTCGACACCCCGCACGCGGTGCGCACGCTGCGCAGGGCGCTCACCATCCTCAAGGTTGTCGTCGCCCAGATCGACGTGCTGGAGACGATGACCCCGTTGCAGTTCACGAGCTTCCGGACCCGGCTCGACGAGTCGAGCGGCTTCCAGTCCGGGCAGTTCCGCGAGCTGGAGGCGGTGCTCGGCAGGCGCGACAACCGCATGCTCAAGCCGTACCCGAAGGACAGCGTCGCCTACGAGCGGGTCACGGCCGCGATGACGCGGCGGTCGTTGTTCGACTCGTTCCTGCACTACCTGGCTGGCAGCGGCTACGACATCCCGGCCGAGCACCTGAACCGGGACGTCCGGACACAGTGGACGGAGTCGGAGCGGGTGCAGGAGGTGCTCGTGCGGGTGTACGGCGACGACTCCGGTCCGTCCACGGTGGCTGACCTGCTCGTCGATCTCGACGAGGGCATGCAGGAGTGGCGGTACCGGCACGTGAAGATGGTCGAGCGCACGATCGGCGGCAAGGCCGGCACCGGCGGGTCGGCCGGCGCGGCCTACCTCCGGTCGACGCTGTTCAACGCCGTGTTCCCGGACCTGTGGGCCGTGCGGAGCCAGCTGTGACCACACTGGACTCGCTGCGGAGCGAACCGAACGCGCTGTCGGTCCACTACGGCCGGTTCGGGGTCGCCAATCGTCTGCTGCTCACCGGACATTCACACCAGGCATGGCCGGACGTCGCGCTGCACGGTCAGATCGAGGCGTTCACCGACGCGGCCGCCGCCGTCGACGCCAAGTGGGAACCGGCGTTCGCGAAGGCGGAACGGCTGCGGCAGGCCTACCGCGACCTGCTCGCCGATCCTGGTGGCGACATCGCGTTGGGCGCCAACACCCACGAGCTGGTCGTCCGCTTCCTGTCCAGTGTGGACCTCCGGGCCAGGCCCCGGCTCGTCACGACCGACGGGGAGTTCCACACGCTGCGCCGCCAGCTCGCCAGGCTCGGCGAGGAGGGCATCGAGGTGGTGCGGGTGGCGGCCGCGCCGGTCGACACCCTCGCCGAGCGGGTCGCGGCGGCCGTCGACGACCGGACCGCCGCGGTGCTGGTGTCCTCGGTGCTGTTCGAGTCCGCCCGCATCGTGCCGAACCTCGGCGTGGTCGCGGGTGTGTGTCAGCGACGCGGGGTGGAGCTGCTCGTCGACGCCTATCACGCGCTCGGCGTCGTGCCGTTCTCGTTGGCGGAGCAGGGGTTGACCGACGCCTGGGTGACCGGCGGCGGCTACAAGTACCTCCAACTGGGTGAGGGCAACTGTTTCCTGCGGCTGCCAGCGCACGCGGCGCGACTGCGACCGGTCATCACCGGTTGGTTCGCGGAGTTCGAGGACCTCGCGTCGAAGGCGTCCGGGCTGGTCGGCTACGCGTCCGGCGGTGAGCGGTTCGCCGGCTCCACCTACGACCCGACGAGCCACTACCGGGCGAGCGCGGTGCTCGACTTCTTCGCCGAGCACGAGCTGACCCCGGCGTTCCTGCGCACGGTCTCCCTGCACCAGAACGGGTTGCTGGCCGACCGCTTCGACGCGCTCGACGTGGCCGACGAGGTCGTCACCAGGGACCGGACGGCGGACAGGGCGGCGTTCGGCGGGTTCCTCGCGCTGACCTCACCGAAGGCGGGGGAGCTGCAGAAGATGCTCGCCGAGCGTGGCGTGCTGACCGACAGCAGGGGCGACAGGCTCCGGTTCGGCCCGGCGCCCTACCTGTCGGACTCGCAGCTGGAAGCCGCGATCGCCACACTCGGCGAGATCCTGCGCGCTTAGCCGACGACGACCTTGCCCGTAGCGGCCGCCGCCGCCCGGCCGCCCGCGTAGATGTTCTGCACGCGGTTGCGTTCACTGATGTTCGGGTTCGGGTTCGCGCAGGACACGCCCGCGGAGCTACCCGACATCAGGCTCGTGCACGGGCCGGGCTTGACGTCCGGCAGCCCGAGGATGTGGCCGAACTCGTGCGACGCGATGCGGACCACGTTGTAGCCCTGGGTGACGGCCTGCCGGCCGAACCACACGGTGCCCCGGCCGCCGGGACGGACCGGGCCGAGGGTGGCGCGTGGCCAGCCGTTGTCGGCGATGACCTGCACGTCGGCGCGCTGGCCCGACGCGGCCTTGCGGATCTGGACGTTGGTGACGCTCGCGTTCCAGATCGCGACGCCCTGGGCGACGGCGTTCTTGAACTCGCCGGCCTGTGCGTCGCTGTAGGTGATGGTGACGGCCGCGACGCCGATGTCGCCGGTGGTGCTCGTCGCCGCCGCCTGCGGGGCGGTGGCGACGAGCGTCGCGGTCATAGCGGTGGTGGCAAGCAACCCGATGAACGTTCTTCTGAACACGGTTACCTCCAGTTATTGCAGGGTAACCGAATGTTAGGGCGGCTCACGGGTGCCGGGATCCGCTGTTAGGCGTCACCAGTTACCTGTTGGGTGTCACCAGTTACCGGTCTACGACAACGGTTCCCTTGCGCTGCGCCGGCACGAACCCGCCCGCGTAGTTCGCCTCCACCTCGGCGATCTCCGCCGCGTTCGGCTGCACGTTCTGGCAGTCGACGCCGCCGGTGCTGCCGGACATCAGGCTCTCGCACGGACCCGGTTTCCGGTCGGGCAGCCCCAGGATGTGTCCGAACTCATGCGACGCGATCCTGACCTGGTTGTAGCCATCGGTCACGGCCTGCCTTCCGTACCACACAGTGCCGTGCTCACCAGGGAAGAAGGGGCCGAGCGTTGCCTGCGGCCAGCCGTCGTTGGCGATCACCGTGATGTCGGCGGTCGCGCCGGGCGCCACCTTCTGGATCTCGACGTTCTCGAGGGCGTCGTTCCACACCTGCACACCCTGCGCGACGACGTCCACGAACTCCGCCGCCTGGCTGTCGTCGTAGGTGATGACCACCGCGGCCGTGCTGACCTGCGCCGATGCCTGTGGCGCCGCCACCCCGACCAGTCCGAGCAGTGCCACCGTCACCCCGAGGACGGTTCGCCGGAACATAACTACCTCCTTCAGTAGACGTCTCGGACGCTATGTGCGCTGGTCGGGCCTGTGGACCGGCTGATGGTCGTGAACAGTTGCCACCTGGCAGAATGGGTGGGTAGTCCGGACTGAGGAGGGCAACCGCGGTGCAACTGGGCGAGCTGCGTGGCGTGATCGCGCTGGACGGCCCGTCGGGGACCGGTAAGTCAACGGTGGCCCGCCGTCTCGCTGACAGGTTGGGGGCCGGGTATCTCGACACCGGCGCGATGTACCGGGCGGTGACCCTCGCCGTGCTGCGGTCCGGGGTGCCGACCGACGACGAGGCCGCGGTGTTCAGCGTCGCCGAGCACGTCGACCTCCGGGTCAGCACCGACCCGAACGCACAGCAGATCCTGCTTGGCGGGGAGAACGTGGGCACCGAGATCCGCGGCCAGGCCGTGACGCTGGCGGTGTCGGCGGTGTCCGCCGTCGCCGCGGTGCGGGCGCAGCTGGTGGCGATGCAGATGCGGATCATCGACGAGGTGTGCGAGGAGCGTGGCGGCATCGTCGTCGAGGGCCGGGACATCGGCACCGTCGTCGCGCCGGACGCCGCGCTGAAGGTGTACCTGACCGCGTCCGCCGACGCCCGTGCGCTGCGCAGGGTCAAGCAGGACAGTGCCGCGGGGCGCGTCGCCTCCCTCGACGAGACCAAACAGGACGTCGACCGGCGGGACCGGCTGGACTCCGGGCGGGCGGCGTCGCCGCTGCAGCCTGCTGACGACGCGGTGTGGCTCGACTCGACGCACCTCGACCTGCAGGGCGTGCTCGACGAGATCATGGCGCTGGTGGACGAGCGGGACCTGCGTGGGGTGGCTGCCGGCCCCGGTCGGTGGTGAGCTCGCTCCCACCCGGTGGCGTGCCGTGGGTGCACGACGTCGGCAGGTGGATCGGGCGGTGGCTGCACCGACCGGCCTACCGCATCCGGATCCGGCACGCGTCGCGCATTCCCGCCACCGGCCCGGTGGTCATGGTGGCCAACCACAGCTCGTTCATCGAGCCGCAGGTCCTCTTCGGCCTGCCGCGCCGGCAGACCGTCTTCCTGATCAAGGCCGAGCTGTCCTCCGGTGTGGTCGGCCGGGCGTTCCGTGCGCTCGGCCAGATCATGGTGCGCAGGGGCGCCGCCGACCGCGAACCGCTGATGGCGGCCGTCGCGGTGCTGCGCGCCGGTGGCCTGATCGGTATTTTCCCTGAGGGCACAAGGGGTTCCGGCGAGGTCGCCCGCGCGGAGCAGGGCGCGGCCTGGCTGGTCAGGATGACCGACGCGGTCGTCCTGCCGGTCGCGACGCGGGGTACCTACCGGCCGCCCGGCGCCCGCAGGCGGTTCCGGCCTAAGCTGGACGTCCTGGTCGGAGAGCCGTTCCGGCTGACCGTCCAACGTGGACGCACGGGCCTCGCCGCCGCGACCGAGGATATTCGTAAGCACCTGGCCGACCTGGTGCGTGAACTGGATGAGCTACGCGATGACTGAGCTGGATGGCACCTGGGCCGAGGAGTCCGACTGGACCACCGTCGACGAGGAGTTCGGCCACCCCGACGACGGGGGTGGTGAGCCCCCACAGCCGGTGTTGGCTGTCGTCGGCAGGCCCAACGTTGGCAAGTCGACCCTGGTGAACCGCATCCTGGGCCGCCGCGAGGCGGTCGTACAGGACAAACCAGGCGTGACAAGGGACCGCGTGGCGTACGACGCCCTGTGGAACGGCCGCCGCTTCACTGTTGTGGACACCGGCGGCTGGGACCCGAAAGCGGATGGCCTCCAAGCCTCGGTGACCGCCCAGGCGGAACTGGCGATGCGCACAGCGGACGCGGTACTGCTGGTCGTGGACGCGTCCGTCGGCGCCACCACCACGGACGAGGCCGCGGCCAGGGTCCTACGCCGCTCGGACAAGCCGGTGCTGCTGGCAGCCAACAAGGTCGACGACGATCGCCTACTGGCCGACACGGCGTCCCTGTGGTCCCTGGGACTCGGCGAGCCGTTCCCGGTGAGCGCGCTGCACGGCCGCAACTCCGGCGACCTGCTGGACGCGGTGCTCCATGCCCTCCCCGCCACTCCGAAAGAGTCGTTCGGCGCCGCACGCGGCCCACGCAGGGTTGCCCTGGTAGGCAAGCCGAACGTGGGCAAGTCGAGCCTCCTGAACCGCCTCGTCGGCGAAGAACGAGCGGTAGTAGACGCGGTAGCAGGCACGACGGTGGACCCGGTCGACTCCCTGGTGGACCTCGATGGCGAGATCTGGCAGTTCGTCGACACCGCTGGCCTGCGCAAACGGGTTAAGACCGCCAGCGGCATGGAGTACTACGCGTCGCTCCGCACCCGAGCCGCGATCGAGGCCGCCGAGGTGGCGATCGTCCTGCTGGACGCGTCCGAGCCCATCTCCGAACAGGACCTACGGGTACTGACGATGGTGGTGGACGCCGGCCGAGCCTGTGTGCTGGCCTTCAACAAGTGGGACCTCGTCGATGAGGACCGCCGCCACCAGCTGGAACGCGAGCTCGACCGAGGCCTCGTCCGCCTACCGTGGGCCGAGAAGATCAACGTCTCGGCGCTCACCGGCCGCTCGGTCCGCAAACTGGCCCCGGCCCTGCGTACCGCACTGAAGTCCTGGGACCAGCGCGTGTCGACCGGTCAACTGAACTCCTGGCTGACCGACCTCATCGCCGCCACCCCGCCTCCCGTACGCAGCGGCAAGCAGCCGAAGGTCCTGTTCGCCACACAGGCCCAGACCCGGCCGCCCACCCTTGTTCTGTTCACTACCGGCTTCCTGGAGGCGGGCTACCGCAGGTTCATCGAACGCCGCTTCCGCGAGGAGTTCGGGTTCACCGGCACACCCATCCGCCTGTCGGTCCGCGTGCGGGAGAAGCGCCCCCGTAAGAAGTGATCGGTGGCCTACGGTAGGCTGACACCGCACCTCCTCGACGAGGAGTTGTGGCCGGGCTGTGGCGCAGTTTGGTAGCGCACTTGACTGGGGGTCAAGGGGTCGCAGGTTCAAATCCTGTCAGCCCGACGGTCGTGAAGGGTCCGCTGGTTCTGGATGAAAGTCCAGGTCAGCGGGCCTTTTTGCTGTCCGGGGGTCGATCTTGCTGGACTGTCCACAGTGGTCTAAATGAAGATCGACAAGGGGTAGAAGGAGAAAATAAGGAGACGATCATGGTCAGGCTTTGACCGATGACCATGTGGGGTCGCCTTGCAGGCTCTCCTCCGTCATCCGTGCCTAACGGGCGTCATCCGCCGGTCGACCGTTGTCGGGCGGGGTTCGGTTGGCGTCGGTTGGTGGTGGTTGCGCACCGCTGGCTGCGGCGTGGGCGGGCTGACGCCCGGTGTGGCCGTCTGGGGT
>Ga0272482_10000733_pt1 | contig 10068 bp, 8 predicted proteins | sample RVTome_8_FD_192427 | JGI IMG/M metagenome (GOLD analysis project Ga0272482, IMG submission 192427) | Soil microbial communities from uranium-contaminated site in the Upper Colorado River Basin, Wyoming, United States - RVT160D0 (version 2) ...
CGAGATGCACGGGCACACCTTCTTCTACAGCGGTTACGAGCCCGCGGAGACGCTCCGCCTGCTCGCGGCCGAAGGATTCGAGGTCGAACTGTGCGAGGTGGACGACCCCTCCTCGCACGGCCACATTGCCGTCCTCGCCAGAAAAGAATTAAGAATTAAGTATTAAGAATTAAAACATTCGTATTGACAGTCGAACTTGGCGGGGGCGTGCGCCCGGACTCTATGGGCCTTCAATCCGCGAAGGTTCGTCTCATAAGGTTCAACCCACCGCGCCGCCTCCCCATTCTTAATTCTTAATTCTTAATTCTTATATTGATTCCTCCCCGCGCAGGAGGTACTCACGGGGGTCGAGGGCGGCGACGCGGCGGCGGAAGCGCCAGGTGAAGTCGGGCCAGAGCGTGGAGTTGCGCCCCGTGCGGTCGAGATACCAGCTCCCGCAGCCGCCCGCCGTCCACACCGTCCCCTCCATCCTTTTCTCCACCTCCGCCACGAACGCCGCCTGCGCCTCCGGGCGCGGCTCCAACACCGTCGCCCCGTGCCGGCGCATGTGCCCGAGGGCGTTCAGCAGGTGTTCGATCTGCGCCTCGATCATGTAGATGACCGAGGTGTGGCCGAGCCCGGTGTTGGGGCCCATCAGGATGAAGAGGTTGGGGAAGCCGGCGACCGTCGTCCCGAGGTGTGCCCGCGGGCTCCCCGCCCAGGTCTCGGAGAGCGGGCGGCCGTGGCGCCCGCGGACGTGTCTGGCGAGCGGCGGGTCTGTCACCTGGAAGCCCGTGCCGAAGATGATGGCGTCGACCGGGCGCTCGACGCCGTCGCCGCCGACGACGGAGTGTGCGCGCACCTCGGCGACGCCCGCCGTCACCAGCTCGACGTTCGGGCGGGTGAGCGCCGGCAGGTAGTCGTTCGAGACGAGGATGCGCTTGCAGCCGATCCGGTAGCGGGGCGTGAGCTTCGCGCGCAGCTCCGCGTCGGGCACGGAGCGCGCGAGGTGTCTGAGCGCGATGCGCTCGACGTACTTCGCCAGACGGAGGTGGCGGAACCCGAAGACGAACAGCTCGCGCAGCGCGTAGGTGCCGGCGCGGACGGCGCGCTGCGCGACGGGGAAGCGGCGGTAGGTGCGCCGCTTGCGCCCCGACAGCTCGCGCTCGCGGCGCGGCATGATCCACGGCGGCGTGCGCTGGAAGATGTGGAGCTTCGCCATGCGGGGCTGTATCTCGGGGACGAACTGGATGGCCGAGGCTCCCGTCCCGATGACGGCCACGCGGCGGCCCGTGAGGTCGTAGTCGTGCTCCCAGCGCGCCGAGTGGAACGACTTGCCCTCGAAGGCTTCGAGGCCGGGGAGCTGCGGCAGCGACGGCTCGCTGAACGCGCCCGCGGCCAGCACGAGCACGGAGGCCGTGAAGCGTCCCCGCGAGGTCTCAATCCGCCAGCGCTCGGCGGCCTCGTCCCAGGCCGCCGAGCGCACCTCGTGGCGGAAGCGGACGTGAGGCAGCAGGCCGAAGTCCGCGGCGCAGCGTTTGAGGTAGGCCCAGATTTCGGGCTGCGGCGAGTAGCTGCGCGTCCAGTCGGGGTTCGGGGCGAAGGAGAACGAGTAGAGGTGCGACTGCACGTCGCAGGCGCAGCCGGGGTAGCTGTTGTCGCGCCACGTCCCGCCGACATCCCCGGCCCGCTCGAAGATGACGAAATCTTCGACGCCCTGCCGCTTGAGCCGGATGGCCGTGCCGAGGCCGCCGAAGCCGCTGCCGATAATCGCGATGCGCGTCTCGACGGTGTCACTCTCAGGCGTCAACCCTCTCTCCTCTCGCCGCGCCGGTTTCGTGCCGGCAACTGTAGCAGAGGCCGGCGGCGCGCAGGAAGAAGGGCGCGGGGCGGCGCCGCCTCCGACGCGCGTGCGCGAGTGTCCGCCGGGGCTACTAGAAAGATGCCTGCCGACGTGCCACAATGTCCGCCCGCGGCGGATACATTCGTAGGTCTTAAAATTCATGCGGAGGCTTCGCATCGTGAGACGTGTGCTCAACTTCATCTTCCTGTCCTCGGTCTTCTTCCTCCTCGCGGGCAGGCTGCCGGCGCAGTCGTTGTACGAACTGCCCGAAGGGGTGGAGACGCGGTGGGCGAGCCCGGAGAACCCTTCGGCCGGGCGCGGCGCGGGCGGCCGCGCCAACGGCGGGCGCAAGGGCGCGCCGACCATCGCCATCAAGGCGGGCGAGAGCGCCGTGCTCGCCGAGGCGCAGGGCGCGCCGGGCACGGTGCGGCGCCTGTGGATGACGATCCCCGACCGCGGCCCCCGCATGCTGCGCGGCCTGCGCCTCGACATGTACTGGGACGGCGCGGCGCGGCCCGCCGTGAGCGCGCCGCTCGGCGACTTCTTCGGCGTCGGGCTCGGCCGCATGGCCCGCTTCGAGTCGGCGCTCTTCTCGAACCCCGAAGGCCGCAGCTTCAACTGCGTCGTCCCGATGCCGTTCCGCAAGGGGATGCGGATCGTGATGACGAACGAGAGCGGCGTCGACCTGCCCGAACTCTTCTACGACATCAACTACACGCTCGGCGACCGGCACCCGCCGAACATGCTCTACTTCCACGCGCACTTCCGGCGCGAGAACCCGACGCGGCTCCGGCAGGATTACGAGATCCTGCCGACGGTCGAGGGGCGCGGGCGCTACCTGGGGACGAACGTCGGCGTCATCACCGACCGCGGCACTTACTCGCACACGTGGTGGGGCGAGGGCGAGATTAAGATTTACCTCGACGGCGACCGCGAACTGCCGACGCTCGTCGGCACGGGGACGGAGGACTACGTCGGGACGGCGTGGGGGCAGGGCGAGTACGCGAACCTCTACCAGGGCTCGCCCGTCGCCGACGAGCGCGTGGGCCAGTGGTCGTTCTACCGCTACCACGTCCCCGACCCCGTCTACTTCCGCCGCGACGTGCGCGTCACGATGCAGCAGATCGGCTACCTCGCCGACCACAGCCGCGGCACGCTCGTCCGCGAGGGCCGCCGGCTCTACCGCACCGCCCCCGACGTGTCCGAGATGGACATCACCAAGGACGGGCGTTTCGAGCGGACGGACGACTGGTCGAGCGTCGCCTACTTCTACCTCGAACGGCCCGAGAACAACCTGCCCCCGCTGGCGCCCGCCGCGCAGCGACTCGCGGGTTTAAACTGACCACAGAGGCACAGTGAATAAATTTTCGATTTTGGATTTGCGATTTGCGATTTAGTTATCAGTTGTCAGTCATCAGTTGTCAGTTTTTTGTCTGTAAGTGATGACTGATGATTGATGACTATCAATCGCAAATCAAAAATCCAAAATCGAAAATTTTCTACCGGAGGAGCGCCGTGTCTGAGCTGCGCTGGAATCCTTTGCTCGGCGAGTGGGTGGCGACGGCCACGCACCGGCAGGCGCGCACCTTCCTGCCGCCCGCCGACTTCTGCCCGCTCTGCCCGACGAAGCCGGGCGGCTTCCCGACCGAGATTCCCGAAGAGACTTATGACATCGTCGTCTTCGAGAACCGCTTCCCGAGTCTGAAGCCCGACCCGCCGGAGCCGGCCGTCGAAGCCACGGAACTCTACTCCGTCAGGCCGGGGCGGGGCATCTGCGAGGTCATCGTCTACACGCCGCACCACTCCTCGACCCTCGCCGACGAGCCCGTCGAGCAGGTCTATAAACTTGTCCAAGTCTGGACGGATCGCTTCCGCGAGTTGGGCGCGCTCGACTTCGTGCGCTACGTCTTCGCCTTCGAGAACAAGGGCGAGGCCATCGGGGTCACGCTCCACCACCCGCACGGGCAAATCTACGCCTACCCGTTCGTGCCGCCGCGCGTCGAGCGCGAACTGGAACAGTCGCGCGCGCACCACGCGGAGACGGGGCGCTGCCTGCTCTGCGACATCGTCGCCGGGGAGCGGCGCGACGGCCGGCGCGTCGTCGCCGAGAACGACTCGTTCGTCGCCTACGTCCCGTTCTTCGCGCGCTACCCTTACGAGGTGCACGTCGCCTCGCGCCGCCACCTACAGGCGCTCACCGACCTGGACGCGGGCGAGCAGCGCGACCTCGCCGGGCTGCTCAAGTCGGTGTTGGTCGCCTACGACAAGCTCTTCGACCTCTCGTTCCCCTACATGATGGTCTTGCACCAGCGGCCGACCGACGGCGGCGACTACGGCTACTACCACTTCCACGTCGAGTTCTACCCGCCGCTCAGGACGGCGACCAAGCTGAAGTATCTGGCCGGCAGCGAGTCCGGCGCGGGCATGTTCATCAACGACACGCTGGCCGAGGAGAAGGCCGCGGAGTTGCGCGCGCTCGTCCGGCCGGCGGTCTGGGGAGAGCAGGGTTAATCGAGCGAGACGCCCCGTGCGCTATCACCGACTGACAATCGCTCTAACGGTGCGCGTCCGTCGTCGGGCGTGGGCGTCGTTCGTCTTCGCGCTCGTCGTCATGCTCGCGCCGCCGGCCGGGGCGCGTCAGGCGACTTACACGAACCCGGTCATCGCGGGCGACTTCCCCGACCCGACCGTGATCCGCGTCGGCGAGGACTACTGGGCGGCGACGACTTCGGGGACGTGGGCGCCGCACTTCCCCGTCCTGCACTCGCGCGACCTCGTCAACTGGCGCGTCGCCGGTTACGTCTTCCGCGCGCCGCCCCGCTGGGTGAAGTCGGACTTCTGGGCGCCGGAACTCGTCCACGACCGCGGGCGCTTCCTTGTCTACTACACGGCGCGGCGCGACGAGGGGCCGCGACAGCCGGGGACGCTCTGCGTCGCCGTCGCCACCGCCCCGCAGCCCGCGGGGCCGTACACCGACCACGGCCCGCTCGTCTGCGAAATCCGCGAGCTGAAGAACGTCGGCTCGATTGACGCCTTCTTCGTCCGCGACGAGCGGGGCTCGCCCCATCTCGTCTGGAAGGCCGACGGCAACGACGCCGAGCCCGACCAGCCGACCTCGATCTTCGCGCAGCGCCTCGATGAAAGCGGCACGAAGCTGCTCGGCCGCCGCCGGGAAATCTTACGCAACACCGCGACGTGGGAGCGCCACGTCGCCGAGGGCTCCTACATCCTGCGGCGCGGGGAGTGGTTCTATCACTTCTATTCGGGCAACGCCTGTTGCGGCCGCGGGTGCGCCTACGCGCTGGGCGTCGCGCGCGCGCGCCGGCTCCTCGGCCCGTGGGAGAAGCACCCGCGGAACCCGATCCTCGACGCCAACGAAGACTGGCGGTGCCCCGGCCACGGCAGCCTCGTGACGACGCCCGACGGCCGCGACTTCCTGCTCTACCACTCTTACCGCCGGCGGCGCGACACCTTCAACGTCGGGCGCGAGGCCCTGCTCGACGAGGTGAAGTGGGGGGCGGACGGCTGGCCCGTCGTCAACGCGGGGCGCGGGCCTTCGAGCGTCGCGCCGTCGCCGCTGGGCGTGGCCGAACGCGAAGACGAGGCGGAAGTCTTCGACAACTTCGACGGGCCGGAGTTGAGTCTGCCGTGGCAGTGGCCGATGTTCGTCCGTCAGACGGCGCGCTTCGAGCGGGAGGGCGGCGGCCTCCTCGTGCTCACGCCCGTCTCGAACCCGAAGCGCGACGCGGTGGCCGGCGCGGTGCTGGCGCGCCCGACGGTCTCGGGCAGCTACACGGCCGAGGCGCGCGTGGACGCGCGGGGCATGCCGGCGCGGGCGGGCGCCGGACTCGCGGCCTACAGTTGGCGCGACGCGGCGGTCGGCGTCACATACGGCGGCGGCAAGGTCACGGCCTGGCGCAGGGAAGGGGACGCGCACCGGACGGTGGCGACGGCCGACGCGCCGGGCACGCCGTCGGTCTTCCTCCGCCTGACGGCCGAGGGCGGCGAGACTTACCGCTTCGCCTTCAGCGGCGACGGGCGCGCGTGGGTGGAGTTGGGCGGGGCGGTCGACGGCAAACACGTCGAGGGCGCGCGCCTCGCGCTCACGGCCGGCGGCGGCCCGGCCCGCTTCGACTGGGTGAGAATCAAGAGCAAGTAGACAGTAGACAGTAGACAGTGCTCCGCGCTGAAGGCGCTGACGCCGGCACGCTGACGTTTCGATAAAGGATGTCTTTCTACTGTCTACTGTCTACTTCCTCGAAAGGATGCGACGAGGGCGTGAAAGCCTTTCGCGCTCGTCGCGGGTTGACGCGTTGAGAAAAGTAAGCTACCTCGGGCTGCCGAATTGTCTGCGGCTGTCGAACGGGACGGTCGAGGTCGTCGTCACGACGGATGTCGGGCCGCGCGTCGTCCGCTACGGCTTCGTCGGCTCCGAGAACGTGCTCGGCGAGTGCCCCGAGGCGTCGGTGCGGACGGAGTGGGGCGAGTGGAAGCCGTGGGGCGGCCACCGCCTGTGGACGGCGCCGGAGGCTTCGCCGCGCAGCTACGCGCCCGACAACGAAGCGGTCGCGGCCGAGGCCGAAAGCGAGCGCGGCGTGCGACTGACGCCGCCCGTCGAACGCCGGGCCGGGGTGCAGAAGGAGTTGACCGTCACGCTCGACCCGTCGGGCGGCGGCGTGACGCTCCTCCACCGCGTCACGAACCGCGGCGCGTGGCGCATCGAGGCGGCCGCGTGGGCGCTCACGATCATGCGCGGCGGCGGCGAGGCCGTCATCCCGCAGGAGCCTTACGGCCCGCACCCGCAGAGCCTCCTGCCGTCGCGCCCGCTCGTGCTCTGGCCCTACACGGACATGAGCGACTCGCGGCTGCGCTTCGGCCCGAAGCTCGTCCGCGTGAGGTCGGACGCCTCGGCGCCGGAGCCGCAGAAACTCGGAGTCCTGAACAAGCAGGGGTGGGCGGCCTACGTCCTCGGCGAGACGCTCTTCGTCAAGCGCTTCGGCTACGAGGAGGGGGCGCGCTACCCCGACTACGGCTGCAACAACGAGGTCTTCACCGCCGGCTCGTTCATGGAGGTCGAGTCGCTGTCGGGGCTCAGGGAGTTGGAGCCCGGCGAGGCGGTCGAGCACGTCGAGCGCTGGTCGCTCGTCGGCGGCTTCGCGGCGGGCGACGCCGAGGACGACCTGGACGCGGCCGTCCGCGCCCGCCTGGGGCCGGACGGGGGCGCGCCGGGCTCCCTCACTTAATCTATTGTATGCGTTGCGGGGCGGGCGTATACTTGGCCCCTCCGGAAGAGCAACACAGCAGGAGGTCAGCCATGAGGAGCAGTCAAACGCCTTCGGTCAACGCGTTCGCTTGCCGCCTGGCGGCTCTGGTTTTTTCGTTAGCTTCCCTGGCGGGCGCGGCCGCGGCGCAGGGGCCGCAGCCACGCGACGCGCGGCCGAGCATCACCGACCCGAAGTCGGCGGCCCGCGACCGGCAGGGGCGCGAGGCCGCGCTGCGCAACTCCATCCTTGTCTCCCGCCGGGAGACGGATCAGCGCTTCGCCAAGGCGGCCGCAGAGCAGGTCGGTCAGGACTTCAAGCGCATCCAAATCCTGCGCAACAACATCGCGCGCCACCTACTCTCCGGCCGCCCGCTCGACTTCAAGTTCATCGCCGGCGAGACGCGCGAGGTCAACAAGCGCGCCGGCCGCCTGAGAGAGCACCTGCTGCCTCAGGCCCCGGAGGGTGCGGACGAGAAGCAGAAGAGTTCGCCCGCGTTCGCCCGCGAGCAGTTGGAGGGCGCGCTCGTCACGCTGTGCCTGCGCATCGACAGCTTCACCGAGAACCCCGTGTTCAAAAATCTCGACGTCGTCGATGTCGGGCAGTCGGCGAAGGCCCGCGGCGACCTCCTGACCATCATTCAACTCAGCGACAGGATCAAGGAAGGTGCCGAGCGGATGAATAAAATCTCCAAACGATGACGCGGCCCCGCTCCGGGAGCGCGGCGTCGGCCGCGGCGCGCTCCCCCCGGACGACCGCCCGCTTCACACGCCTGAAGGAAAGGGCCGGCCTTCTAAACCGTACCGCCCGTCAGACCCTCGCCGCCCTGACAGACCCCTCTTCGGCCTGCTCGAACGCCGGTTAGCTCTGCCGACCTTGCCCCCTGGAGCCGAGACTGTGCGACGCATCGATCTGAAGAGAGCCAACGTTGCGCGCCCGAACACGGTTCGCGACATCAACCGGCAAATCGTCCTCAACCTGATACGCGAAAAGGAGCCGATCTCGCGGGGCGTCATCGCCCAGGAGACGGAGCTGCACCGCGCGACCATCTCCACCATCCTCGAAGAGCTGACGGTCGACGGCCTCATCGAGGAGGTCGGGGCGGGCGAGTCGACGGGCGGGCGCCCGCCGATTCTGCTGCGGCTGCGCGCGGGCGGCCCCGTGGCCGTCGGCGTCGACATGGGCACGGCCCGGACGGTGGTCGCCACCGGCGACCTGGCGGGGCGCGTGCTCAAGCAGGAGGAGTTCGCCACCGACCCGGACGCCGAGGAGACGCTGCGGCGCGTGGCCGCCTCCGTCCTCCGGCTCGTCGGCAAGCACAAGCGGAGCATTGAGGGCGTCGGCGTGAGCCTGCCCGGGCTCGTCGACCACGAGGCGGGCAGCGCGCTCTTCATCCCCCACTTCAAGTGGCGCGACTGGCCGGTCGCGCGCGAGATCGAGGCGGCCACGGGGCTCTCCGTCGCGGTCGACAACGACGCCAACGCCGTCGCGCTCGCCGAGCTGTGGTTCGGGCGGCCGGAGGTGCAGGGCGTGCGCGACTTCGTGATGGTGCTCGTCGCCGAGGGCATCGGCACCGGAATAGTCTTCGACGGGCAGGTCTACCGCGGCGAGGGCGGGAGCGCGGGCGAGTTCGGCCACACGACCATCGGGGCGGGCGCGCCCGTCGCCTGCGCCGCGGGGAGCCGCGGGTGCTGGGAGGCTTTCGCCTCCGAGCGCGCCGCCCTCGCCCGCTACCAGAAGCTCGCGCGCGGCGAGTCCGGCCAGGTCGACTTCGTGCAACTCGTCGAGCGCTCGCTACGCGGCGAGCCGGCGGCCGTGAACGCGCTCACCGAGACGGCCCACTACCTCGGCGTCGGCATCTCGAACCTGATCGGCGGGATGAGCCCGGAGGCCATCATCATCGGCGGGCCCATCGTGCGCGCGTGGCCGCTCATCGTCCGCGAGATCAGTAAAGTCGTCGGAGAGAACTCCTGCCTGATTCAGCCCTCCGTGCGCATCATCGCCTCGACGCTCGGCGCACAGCCGAAGCTGATGGGCGCGCTCAGCCTCGTCCTCGCCAGCAAGTTCGCCGTCGTCCACGCCATGTGAATGCGTCGCCTCCGGCGCGCGAAATTTATCGCCCGCGGGAGCGCGCCGGAGTTAAGCCCGCGGCGGAGTCAAACGCGCACTCGCGAGCCCCCGCGGGCTCCGCCAAATGTCCTCGCAGAGAGTTGTCCGAACGCGCCCGCCGACCCCCGCTTAGTTCGGCGAACCAACAAACTTGGCGGAAAAAATTGATTGACAAGCATCTGGGTTAGTGCTACATCCTTTTGTCGCAGCTTGTGACAAAAGCCAGGGTGTTCGCCAGTCTCATTAAATATCTTCAGACGGTAGTCTTTTCAAATTAAGTGTCCGGGCGGTGCCGCGGGAACCTCTCTCAGAGGGTGACGCGGCGACTCGCTTCCGCCCATGCCTCGCGTACGACTTCGAGGGGGCTGCGGCGGCAGACCCCTGCGGTATAAGTCCCGCACACGGCCGCGGGAGATTCCGAGGCGATTCAGCTTCCCGAACATATTCAGCCGGGGCGTAGGGTCAGGCGACAGGTGCGGCGCTCCCGGCAGCGCTTCTGAAACCAATCCGGTGGGGGCGAAAAGTAAGGAGATGCGGCGATGATGAAAAAGGTCGGACTCCGCGCGATGCTCTTTCTGCTGTGCACGGGCCTGTTCGTCGGAGTACACGCCCAGACGAGTACCGTCGGCAGCATCAGCGGCACGCTGCGCGACCCGCAGGGGGCCGCGGTGCCTGACGTCGAGGTGGTCGTCACCCAGCAGGGGACGGGGCAGTCGCGCACGGTCAGAACCGACGGCGACGGCTTCTTCAACGCCGCGAGTCTGCCCGTGGGGCGTTACGACTTGACGGCGTCGCCGCAGGGGTTCAAAAGGCTCGTCGCCCCCGACCTCGACGTGAACGTGAGCGCGAGGGTCGTCTTAGACCTCACGCTCGAAG
>Ga0272482_10000734_pt1 | contig 10067 bp, 5 predicted proteins | sample RVTome_8_FD_192427 | JGI IMG/M metagenome (GOLD analysis project Ga0272482, IMG submission 192427) | Soil microbial communities from uranium-contaminated site in the Upper Colorado River Basin, Wyoming, United States - RVT160D0 (version 2) ...
GCTGGCCGGGGTGCCGCTCATCGCGGCCGACGCCGACGGCTGGCACGTGCCCCACGGCCTCTGGCGCTCCGCGCCGGGCATCGCCCTCGAGCCCGACGACCGGACCGAGGTCCGTTGCCGGGCGGTGCGCGACCTCACCGGCCGGGGGCTGATCGACCAGGCCTACGACCTGGTGGTCGAGTCCGAGCTGTGGGACGAGGCCCCCGCCGTGCTGCGGGCCGCCGCCCTGGAGAGCGAGCGCCTCAACCCGCGGCAACTGGCCCGCTGCCTGGCCGCCAGCCCGGCATCGGTGCGCGACTCCCCGCCGGGCCAGCTCGCCCAGTCGCTGCGGCTGGCCTTCACGCGGCCGGGGGCGGCCATCGAGCCCCTCCAGGGGGCCGCGGCGTGCTGCCGCGCCTCGGGCGACGTCGAGGGCGAGCTGACCGCCCTGGCCCAGCTGGGCCGGCTGGCGTGGGGTCGCCAGGATCGGGCGTCGATCGGCGGCGAGGTGGCGGTGCGCATCGCCGAGATCGAGGCCACCGGCAACCCCACCGCGAAGGGCCTGGCCGCGTTCATCCGGGCCCTGGCCGCCGACCTGGCCGGCGAGGACGACCGGGTCATCGCCGAGCTCGACAGCATCGACCGCGGCGTCCTCGACCCCGTGTGGGACTCGATGGCCACCTGGCTCCACGGCGGCGTGCTGCTCGACCAGGGCCACGCCGCGGCCACGTTGGAGATGCTCGACACCACCGCCCACACCGGCGACCCGGCGGTCGTGTCCATCCTCGAGGGCCTGCGGATCCGCAGCCTGTGGGCGCTGGGGCGCCTGGAGGAGGCGCACGACCGCATGCCCGACGCGCTCCTCGCCCTGCGGGCCGCCGGCATCGCCGCGCTCCACGCCCAGGGGCTGGTCAACGCGGCGATCGCCCACGCGCATGTGGGCAACGTCACCGACGCCCGGCTGTGCCTCCACGAGGCGGCGGCCGCCGCGACCGAGCCCATCGGCGCCCCCACCGCCCGCACCGCCATCGCCGAGACGGCGGTCCTGCTGGCCGGGGGCGACGTCGACGGTGCCGCCGAGCTGCTGGGCCGCACCTACGACGACCAGGGCGGCTGGGAGCACCACCCCGACCGGCGCACCTGGCGCCACATGCTGGCGCTCAGCTACGTGCTGGTGCCCCAGAGCCGCCCGTCGTGGGACGCCGCCCCGCTGCTGGGCCACATGGCCGTGGCCCGCGAGCTGGCCGCCGCCGTGGTCGCCGCCCGCGCCGGGCGCAACACCGAGCGCCTGTGGCGCCTGGAGCTGGGCGACCTGTCCCAGGTCCGCGCGGCCCTCCACTACCGCCTGGCCGCCGACCTGGCCGTCGGCCTGCACAGCATCGGCCGCTCCGAGGGCGCGGTCCTGCTCGAGTCGCTGGGCCCTCGGAGCCGGGCCATGCTCCAGGAGGTGGCGGCGGCCAAGGACCGGGCGGGGAAGCAGGCCCGGGCCCTGCTGGCCGCCGTGCCCGCCCCGCCGCCGATGGCCAGCCGCCTCGAGGTGATGGGCCCGCTGCAGCTGTGGCGCTCCGGGCGCGCTCCCGGCGAGCGCCACGAGGTGCTGGAGCCCGACCTGCGCCGGCCCAAGGTCCGGTCGCTGATCGGGTTCCTCGTCACCCACCGGCGCACCCATCGCTCGGCCATCGGCGCCGCGCTGTGGCCCGACCTCGATGACAAGGCCATCGCCAACAACCTGGGCGTCACCCTCAGCTACCTCCTCCACGCCCTGGAGCCGTGGCGCACGGCGGGCGAGGCCCCCTACCTGGTACGCCTGGACGGGCCCGCCGTCGAGCTGGTCCCCGGCCAGCACCTGGTGCTCGACGTCGACGAGTTCGACCGCCACCTGGCCCGCGCCGAGCAGGCCGAGGCCGAGGGCACCCCGTCCCTCGCCCTCGACCACCACCTCGCCGCCGCCGAGCTCTACCGGGGCGACCTGCTGGGCGACGTGCCCGACGCCGACTGGATCGACCTCGACCGCACCCGTTACCGCTCCCGGTTCGTCGCCACCGCCATCCGCGCCGCCCAGCTCCTCGTCGGCCGGGGCGACCACGAGGAGGCCGAGGCCCTCGCCCAGCGGGCCATCACCGGCGACCCCTGGAGCGAGGAGGCCTACGGTGTCCTCGCCACCGCCGCGCTCGACCGCGGCGACCGCACCGCCGCCCGCGACGCCCTCACCCGGTGCCTGGGCGCGCTGGCCGACCTCGGCGCGGAGCCCGCCGATCCCACCCGCCACCTCGCCCGCCGCTGCGGGCTCACCATCGCCTCGGGCTCACCCACCCCCGTGCACTGACGGGTCGCCACCCGTTGATCCGTCCCGGATCAGGGACGGAGCGTGCCGTTCCTCGTGGGCCTGCTTAGTCTCGTGAAGATGCTGACCATCGACCAGCATCCCCTGGACGACCACGAGCTGGCCGAGGTCGACGCCTTCTGGCGGGCGGCGAACTACCTGGCGGTCGGGCAGATCTACCTGCTCGACAACCCGCTGCTGCGCGAACCGCTGCACGCCGAGCACGTCAAGCCCCGCCTGCTGGGCCACTGGGGCACCGCCCCCGGGCTCAGCCTGCTCTACGGGCACCTGACCCGGGCCCGCAACGGGCTCGACCGCGACCTGCTGTTCGTGACCGGGCCCGGCCACGGGGCGCCCGGCGTGGTGGCCTGCACCTGGCTGGAGGGGACCTACAGCCGGGTCTACCCGGCGGTCGGCCAGGACGAGCAGGGCATGGGCCGCCTGTTCCGCCAGTTCTCGTTCCCCGGCGGCATCCCCAGCCACGTGGCCGCCGAGACGCCGGGGTCGATCCACGAGGGCGGCGAGCTGGGCTACTCGCTGTCCCACGCCTTTGGCGCCGCCTTCGACAACCCCGACCTGGTGGTGGCGGCGGTGATCGGCGACGGCGAGTCGGAGACCGGGCCGCTGGCCACGTCGTGGCACTCCAACATGTTCCTCGACCCGGTGGGTGACGGCGCGGTGCTGCCGATCCTCCACCTCAACGGCTACAAGATCGCCAACCCGACGATCCCGGCCCGCATCGGCGACGAGCAGCTCGACCACCTGCTCCGGGGCTACGGCTACACGCCCTACCTGGTGTCGGGCGACGACCCCGCGCTGGTCCACCAGCAGCTGGCCGCCACCGTCGAGCACGTCCTGGCCGAGATCACCTCGATCCAGGACGAGGCCCGCTCGGGTGGGGCTCGCCCCCGTCCCGCCTGGCCGATGATCGTGCTGCGGACCCCCAAGGGGTGGACCGGGCCGGTCGAGCTGGACGGGCAGGCGGTCGAGAACACCTGGCGGGCCCACCAGGTGCCGCTGACCAAGCCTCGCACCGACGACGCGCAGCTGGCGATGCTCGACCAGTGGCTGCGGTCGTACCGGCCCGACGAGCTGTTCGACGACGCCGGCCGCCCCCGCGAGCAGGTCACCGCCCTGCTCCCCGCCCCCGAGCAGCGGATGGCGGCGTCGCCCCACGCCAACGGCGGCGAGCTGCTCCGCCCCCTCGAGCTGCCCGACCCGGCGGCGTTCGCGGTGAAGGTCGACGCCCCCGGCGGCCCCGGCACCACCGCCGAGGCCACCCGCGTGCTGGGCCAGTACCTGACCGAGGTGTTCCGCCTCAACCAGCCGTTCCGCAACTTCCGGCTGGTCGGCCCGGACGAGACCGCGTCCAACCGGCTCGACGCCGTCTACGAGGTGACCGGCAAGGCGTGGGAGGGCGAGGTCCTGCCGGTCGACCAGCACCTGGTCCGGGGCGGCCGGGTGATGGAGATGCTGTCCGAGCACACCTGCCAGGGCTGGCTGGAGGGCTACCTGCTCACCGGCCGCCACGGCCTGTTCTCGTGCTACGAGGCGTTCGTCCACCTCGTCGACTCGATGTTCAACCAGCACGCCAAGTGGCTCAAGGTCAGCCGCGAGCTGCCGTGGCGGCGGCCCATCGCGTCGCTCAACTACCTGCTCACCAGCCACGTGTGGCGCCAGGACCACAACGGCTTCTCCCACCAGGACCCCGGCTTCATCGACCACGTGGTGAACAAGAAGGCCGACGTGATCCGGGTGTACCTGCCGCCCGACGCCAACACGCTGGTGTCGATCGTCGACCACTGCCTCAAGTCACGCAACTACGTGAACGTGATCGTGGCCGGGAAGCAGCCGGCGCCCACCTGGCTGGGCTGGGAGGAGGCCGACGCCCACTGCGCCCGCGGCGTCGGCGTGTGGGACTGGGCGTCGAACGACGCCGGCGATCCCGACGTCGTGCTGGCCTGCGCCGGCGACGTCCCGACGCTGGAGACGCTGGCCGCCGTCGACCTGCTGGCCCGGCACCTGCCGTCGGTGCGGGTGCGGGTGGTCAACGTGGTCGACCTCATGCGGCTCCAGCCGCCGGCCGAGCACCCCCACGGCCTGCCCGACCCCGAGTTCGACGCCCTGTTCACCACCGACCGGCCGGTCGTCTTCGCCTACCACGGCTACCCGTCGCTGATCCACCGGCTCACCTACAAGCGCACGAACCACTCGGGCTTCCACGTGCGGGGCTACCAGGAGGAGGGCACCACCACCACGCCCTTCGACATGGCGGTCCGCAACGACATCGACCGCTACCACCTGGTGATGGACGTGATCGACCGGGTGCCGGGGCTGGGCGGTCGGGCCGTGGGCGTACGCCAGCAGATGGTGGACCTGCGCCACGCCCAACGGCGCTACGCCTACACCAACGGCGAGGACCCGCCCGAGATCCGCGACTGGACCTGGCCGGGTAGGCCCACCAGCCCGGGCTGATGCGCCTCCTCGTCGTCAACGCCGGTTCGTCCAGCCTGAAGCTGCAGGTGCTGGGGCCCGACGACACGGTGGTCGACGAGGTCCACGTCGAGGGCTGGGACGGCGAGGGCACCGGGCCGCTCCGCGACCTGGCGGCCGAGGCGGGGGCCGGGGCCGTCGACGCCGTCGGGCACCGGGTGGTCCACGGCGGCCGCGACCTGGTGGCGGCCCGCCGGGTGGACGACGGGGTGGTCGAACAGATCGCCGCCCTGACCCCGCTGGCGCCGCTCCACCAGGAGCGCTCGCTGGCCGGCATCCGGGCCGCCCGGGCGGCGCTGCCCGACGTGCCCCACGTGGCCTGCTTCGACACCGCCTACCACGCCTCGCTGCCCGAGGCGGCCGCCACCTACGCCCTGCCGGCGGTGTGGCGGCTGCGCTGGCCGGTCCGGCGCTACGGCTTCCACGGCCTGTCCCACGCCTACGCCGCCCGCCGGGCCACCGCGATGGTGCCCGGCGCCGAGCGGATCGTGACCTGCCACCTGGGGGCGGGGGCGTCGCTGTGCGCGTCGCTGGCGGGCCGGTCGGTCGACACCACCATGGGGTTCACGCCGCTGGAGGGCCTGGTGATGGCCACCCGGTCGGGCACCGTCGACCCCGGGCTGGTGCTGTGGCTGGTCACCGACGCGGGCCTGACACCCGAGGCCGTGCGCGACGGGCTGGAGCACCACAGCGGGCTGCTGGGCCTGTCGGGCACCGCCGACATGCGCGACGTCGTGGCCGAGAAGGGCCTGGGCTTCGACGTCTACGTCCACTCGGTGGCCCGCCACGCCGCGGGGATGGTGGCGGCCCTCGGCGGCCTCGACGCCCTGGTCTTCACCGGCGGCGTCGGCGAGAACGCCCCCGCCGTCCGGGCCGCCGTGGCCGACCGCCTGGCCTTCCTGGGCGCCACCGTCGACCCCGAGGTCAATGACACCGCCACCCCCGACGCCCTGGTCAGCCCGCCCGACAACCCCGTCGCGGTGCTGGCACTGACCGCCCGCGAAGACCTGGAGATCGCCCGCCAACTCCGCGACCTCCTCGCCTGACCACCTCGTCAGAGGGCTCGGCGCACGACCTCGAGGACGAAGTCGGCGGCACGGCTGGCGGGGTCGGGGAGGGCGTCACCCGGCGGCTCGTCCCGCCAGTAGGCCAGGCCTTCCTGCACGATCGGGTGCCACTTGGGGTCGTAGGCGGCGAGCGCCCACTCCCCCGCCGCCTCCTTGCTGATCACCTCGCCGGTGAGGATCGTGTGGTGCAGGCGGGGTGCGCCCAGGACGCCCCACGCCGTCCACCAGCGGCCCGGCCGCCGCGGGAACCCGCCGGGGAAGGCGGAGCGCTGCCGCAGGCCCTCGGCCCAGGACCGCCAGTAGCGGTCGAGGTTGGCCCGGTTCCAGTCGGCCAGGACACCGGGTTCGGGGTCGAGGCCCAGGGTGGCGGGGTCGGGACCCCGGAGCGGCAGGCCCCGGGTGGCGAAGGTGTGCCACACCACCGGGTTGACGTCGAACGCCTTCCCCACCGAGAACTCGACCCCGGTGTGCGACGCCACCGGCACGATCCCGGTGACCGGCCGGGTCAGGTCGTCGGCGGCCACGAACGAGCCGTTGGGCGTGCCCGGGAACGTCCACCGCCGGCGGGCGACTGCCCGGGCGCCGGCGACGCTGCCCGACGCCACGTGGGCCAGCCGCAGGCGCCGCAGCTCCCGGCCGTCGAGGCGGCGGTCGAGGACGGCCACGAAGTCGACGTCGCTGCGGCCGTCCCGGTAGGCGCCCAGCGCCGTCGAGCCGACCACGTAGAGGCCCGCCACCCGGCCGGGCAGCAGGCGGTCGAGCCGCCGGAGGTGGCCGCCGGCGATCCGCTCGACCTCGGCTGGCAGCTCGGCGGTCACGAGGCGTGGGCGGCGAAGAAGTCGGTGAGCAGGGTGGTGAAGGTGTCGGGCTGGTCGAGGTTGCTGAGGTGGCCGGCGTCGTCGAGGACCTCCAGCCGGGCGCCGGCGATGCCGTCGCGCAGCGGCGGCGCCATCAGGTCGACCGGGACGAGGCCATCCTCCCGACCCCAGATCAGCAGCGTCGGCGCGGTGATCTCGCCCAGGCGGGCGGTGACGTCGTGGTCGGCCACCGCCAACGCCGCTCGGCACCACAGCTCGGGGTCAGTGCCCTCGGTCTCCCGCTGGTTGTCGCGGACGACGGCGGTCAGCTCCTTCAGCGCGTGCTGGCTCCAGGCCGGCGAGAACTCGGGCACGACGCCCCGGGAGTCCGGGTGCCCGTCGTCGCGGACACCGCGGGCGTAGTCGCGGAACCCGTCGGCGACGACCGCCGGGAACGCCGCCACCGTGTCGCACAGGACCAGCGTGCGCACCAGGTCGGGCGCGGCCAGGGCCACGTGCTGGGCGATCATCCCGCCCATCGACAGGCCCACCACGTGGGCCTGCTCCACGCCGAGCGCCCGGCACACGCCCAGCACATCGGCCGCGAACAGCTCGATGCTCAACGCCCCCGAGGTCGCCTCGGAGCGCCCGTGCCCCCGGTGCTCGACCACCACGCACCGGTACCGGTCGTGCAGGACGTCGAGCTGTGGCGCCCAGTCACGCCAGCACCCACCCAGCCCGTGCAGGAACACCACGACGTCGCCGTCGAGCGGCCCCTCGTCCAGGACGTTGAGGCGGACCCCACCGATGTCATGCCGCATGCCGGAGGTTCTAGCCCCTCGTTGCTGGACCGTCCGGCCGTCAGACCGTCAGCTCGGACTTGGTGCGGCCCTTGCTGGCCCAGTAGCCGTCGGTGCGGCCCAGGCGGAACTGCTCGGGCTTCTCGGCGTCGGTCAGCACCTCGGTCTCCAGCCACAGGCGCTTCAGGTGGCGGACCTTCCCGGCGGCGCGGTCGTCGCGGTAGGCGTCGCGGGCGTGGAGCACGTGGTAGTTGTTCACGAACTGCATGTCGCCCGGCTCCAGCTGCATCGACAGGCGGTAGGCGGGATCGGCGCACATGGCGTCGAGGCGGTCCATCGCCTCGTGCTGCTGCTCCGTCGGCCGGGGGGCGTCGGCGTGGCGCCGGGACGAGGCGATGTAGGGCCGGATGTAGCGCACGAACAGCCGGTCGCCGAGGCGGGAGAACGCCGGCATCAGGTACCAGCTCCGGGCGCCCGGGGCCTGCTCGCCCCGCAGGTCGTAGGGCAGCGGCTCGTACAGCGCGGCGGCCAGTTCAGGGCCGTCGGCCACCAGGTCGTTGTGGATGGTGACGGCGTTGGCCACCAGGCTGGCGCCGCCCGAGGCCCCGGCGTCGAGGCAGAACAGGCCCACCAGGTCGGACCCGTCGGAGTGGAACGGGAAGGCGATGCCGCCGATCTCGTTGCCCCGCGACGTGGGGTCGGCGGCGTCCTTGCCCTGGTCGGTCACGTCGCCGAGCAGGTGGCCCTTGGCGTTCTGGGGCCAGGGGCGGCCCAGGTGCTGGCCGATGCCCCAGTAGATCGCCGACGCCCGGGCCTTGCCGTACCGCTCGACGGGGACACCGCGGATCAGCACGACGCCGCGGCCGTCGATCAGCTCGCGGGCCAGTCGCGCCAGCTCGGAGCCCAGGGTGGGCAGCGGGAACCGCTCGCGGGTGATGTCGAGCACGTCGCCGGTGTCGCTGATGGCGGCTTCGGCGTGGTGCAGGGCAGCGTCGAGCTCGGCCCGGTGGTCGTCGGTCAGCTCGTAGACGTAGTCGTCGCCGAGGTCCGGCGCCCGCCAGGCGCAGCGCTCCTCCAGCGGTGTGAGCTCGGGGGTGGTGCTCATCGGGGACCTCCCTGGGGTGCGTCCTGGGGGCCGCGCACGAGGCGGCCCGGCAGCGGGCCGGTGGCTTCGCCGTTCTCGTAGGTGACCTGGCCGGCGGCGATCGTGGCCACGTAACCGTTGGCCGACTGGACCAGGCGGCGACCGCCGGCGGGCAGGTCGTGGCGCATCTCGGGCCGGCGGGCCTGCAGGCGGTCGAAGTCGATCAGGTTCACGTCGGCCCGGTAGCCGGGGGCGAGGACGCCCCGGTCGAGCAGGCCGACCGTGCGGGCCGTGTCCTGCGTGTGCTGGCGCACCAGGTAGGGCAGGTCGAGGCGCTGGCGGGCCCGGTCGCGGCCCCAGTAGGCCAGCAGCGTGGTGGGGAAGCTGGCGTCGCAGATGGTGCCCACGTGGGCGCCGCCGTCACCCAGCCCCGGGACCGTGTGGGGGTGGGCCAGCATCTCGCCCACGGCGTCGAGGTTGCCGTCGGTCCAGTTGAGCAGCGGCAGGTACAGGAACGCCCGGCCCTCGTCCTCGAGCAGCAGGTCGTAGGCGAGCTCGAGCGGGTCCTTTCCTACCTGCGCGGCCCGGGCGGCCAGGCTGGAGGTCGGGTCGGGCTCGTAGTCGGGCGGGTCGCCAAGGGCGAAGATCCGCTCGAACGCCCCGATCAGGAAGCCGCCGATCTTCCCCTTCGCCGCGGCCCGGTCCTGGGCCTCGCGGGCCTCGGCGAGGACCCGCTCGCGGAACGCCGGGTCGCGCAGCGTCGCCACCCGCTCGGCCAGGGGCCGGTCGGCGATCTCCCGGTACACCCGGTTGGTGAGCAGCGGGTGGAGCGTGCACTGGAGGCCCAGCAGCAGGCCCACCGCCCGGGGCGCCACCTGGGCGGTCATCGGGACGCCGGCGGCGTTGGCCTCGGCCAGCAGCTCCAGCTGGCGGCGCCACGAGTCGCCGATGGCCTGGACCAGCGAGAACGACAGCGGCCGGCCCGACACCTCGGCCATGCGCCGGAAGATGGCGAACTCGGCGTCGGTGTCCATGAAGTCGGACACCACCTGGAGCACGCCCCGCCCGGTCGCCCCGATCGCCTCGGCGATGCCCACCAGCTCGTCGGCCTCGGCCGTGAGCGTGGGAGTGAAGTCGCCCCGGCTGGTGCGGTGGTTGAGCGTGCGGCTGGTGGTGAAGCCCAGCGCCCCGGCCTCGATGGCCTCGGCGGCGATGGCGGCCATGCGGGCGATGTCGTCGGGCGTGGCTGCCTCGCGGGCGGCGCCCCGCTCCCCCATCACGTGCAGGCGCAGGGCGCCATGGGGCAGCTGGACGGCCACGTCGATGTCGAAGGGGCGGCCGTCGAGGGCGTCCATGAACTCGGGGAACGACTGCCAGTCCCACGTGAGGCCCTCGTCGAGGACGGCACCGGGGATGTCCTCGACGCCCTCCATCAGCTCGATGAGCTTGCCGTGGTCCTGCGGGTGGACGGGGGCGAACCCGACGCCGCAGTTGCCGGCCACCACCGTGGTGACGCCGTGCCAC
>Ga0272482_10000735_pt1 | contig 10049 bp, 7 predicted proteins | sample RVTome_8_FD_192427 | JGI IMG/M metagenome (GOLD analysis project Ga0272482, IMG submission 192427) | Soil microbial communities from uranium-contaminated site in the Upper Colorado River Basin, Wyoming, United States - RVT160D0 (version 2) ...
GCCTCCCGGTGCCGTCGCCGTTGGCGTCTTCCACGGCGGCGTTGCGGTCGATCAGCTCCACGTCGAGGCAGAGCGATTGAAGCTCGCGCACGAGGACGTTGAACGACTCGGGGACGCCGGGGTTGAAGTCGGCCTCGCCCTTGACGATGGCCTCGTAAATCTTCGAGCGGCCGGCCACGTCGTCGGACTTCGCGGTGAGCAGCTCCTGTAGGATGTGCGCCGCGCCGTAGGCTTCCAACGCCCAGACCTCCATCTCGCCGAAGCGCTGGCCGCCGAACTGCGCCTTGCCGCCCAAAGGCTGCTGCGTGATGAGCGAGTACGGCCCGATGGAGCGCGCGTGGATTTTGTCGTCCACGAGGTGCGAGAGCTTGAGCATGTAGATGTAGCCGATAGTCACCTTCTGCTCGAACGGCTCGCCGTTGAGGCCGTCGTAGAGCACGGTCTTGCCGGTGTCGTTGACGATCTCGGGGAGGCCCTGCTCGCGCAGGCTTCTGCTCGCCTGGCGAATCTTCTCCTTGATCTCGGGCTCGGTCGCGCCGTCGAAGACGGGCGTGGCGAAGTGCATCCCCAAGACGCGCGCCGCCCACCCCAGGTGCGTCTCCAGAATCTGCCCGACGTTCATGCGCGAGGGCACGCCGAGCGGGTTGAGCACGATGTCGACGGGCGTGCCGTCGGGCAGGTACGGCATGTCCTCCTCGGGGAGGATGCGCGCGATGACGCCCTTGTTGCCGTGGCGGCCCGCCATCTTGTCGCCGACCGACAGCTTGCGCTTCATCGCGATGAAGACCTTGACCATCTTGATGACGCCGGGGCTCAGCTCGTCGCCCTGCCGCAGCTTGGCGATCTTCTCCTCGTAGATGTCGGTGAGGATGCGAATCTGGCGCTCGGTGCGGTCTTCGAAGTCCTTGACCTCGGCGTTGATGTCGGCGCCGCGCGCGCCGGCCACCTGCGCCTTGCGCAGGTGCTTGGGCTCGATGCCGGCGAGGGTCTCGCGCGTGATGGTCTCGCCCTTCGGGACGCGCACCTCGCGCTCGACGAGGAGGTCGGCCCCGAGCTTGCGCCCCTCGAACAGCTCGTAGATGCGCGCGTCGCGCTGCTCGCGCAGGATGCGCATCTCGTCTTCGAGGTCGCGCCGGAGGCGGTTCTCCTCGTCCATCTCGATGGAGAGCGAGCGCTGGTCGCGCTCCTGCCCCTTGCGCGTGAAGACCTGCACGTCGACGACCGTGCCGTCTATCCCAGGCGGGCAGACGAGCGAAGCGTCCTTCACGTCGCCGGCCTTCTCGCCGAAGATGGCGCGGAGCAGCTTCTCCTCGGCCGTCAGTTGCGTCTCGCCCTTCGGCGTGACCTTGCCGACGAGGATCGAGCCCGGCTTGACCTGCGCGCCGATGCGGATGATGCCCGACTCGTCGAGGTCGCGCAGCATGTTCTCGCCGACGTTCGGGATGTCGCGCGTGATCTCTTCGGGGCCGAGCTTGGTGTCGCGGGCCTCGATCTCCAACTCCTCGATGTGGATCGACGTGTAGTAGTCGTCCTTGACGAGGCGCTCGGAGACGAGGATCGCGTCCTCGAAGTTGTAGCCGCGCCACGGCATGAAGGCGACGAGGACGTTGCGCCCGAGGGCCAGTTCGCCGCGGTCGGTGCACGGGCCGTCGGCGATGACCTGACCTTTGACGATGCGCTCGCCGATCTGGACGATGGGCCGCTGGTTGATGCAGGTGTTCTGGTTCGAGCGGCGGAACTTCGTCAGCGTGTAGATGTCGGCCGTCACCTCGCGCGAGATGGTGCCGTCCACGTTGTGGTCGGCGCGGACGATGATGCGCTCCGAGTCGACGTAATCGACGACGCCGTCGCGGCGCGCGGCCACGACCGCGCCCGAGTCGCGCGCCGTCACCTGCTCCATGCCCGTCCCGATGTAGGGCGACTCGGCGCGCAGCAGCGGCACCGACTGGCGCTGCATGTTCGAGCCCATCAGCGCGCGGTTCGCGTCGTCGTTCTCCAGGAACGGGATGAGCGAGGCCGCGACCGAGACGAGCTGCTTCGGGCTCACGTCGACGTACTCGATGTCTTCGCGCAGCGAGGTCATGAACTCGCCGGCCTTGCGCGAGGCGTTGCGCTCGTTGACGATGTTGCCTTCCTCGTCGAGCTCGATGTTGGCCTGCCCGATGACGTGCTTGTCCTCGATCCAGGCCGTCAGGTAGAACGGGTAGGGCTCGTAGTCGGCCTTGCGGCCGTCGGCCCCGACCTTCCGGTTGGCCTTCAGGACCTCGTCCTCGGAGACGTGGGCGCCCGGCTTGAGCTTGGTGTCGCCGCCGTTGATGATGCGCACGAACTCGATGACGCGGCCGTTCTCGACCTTCCGGTAGGGCGACTCGATGAAGCCGAACTCGTTGATCCGCGCGAAGCACGAGAGCGACGAGATGAGGCCGATGTTCGGCCCCTCCGGCGTCTCGATGGGGCAGATGCGGCCGTAGTGCGTCGGGTGCACGTCGCGCACCTCGAAGCCGGCGCGCTCGCGGGAGAGCCCGCCCGGCCCGAGGGCCGAGAGGCGGCGCTTGTGCGTGATCTCCGAGAGCGGGTTGGTCTGATCCATGAACTGCGAGAGCTGACTCGACCCGAAGAACTCGCGCACCGCGGCCGTCACGGGCTTGGCGTTGATGAGGTCGCGCGGCATCGTCGTCTGCATCTCCTGCTGGATCGACATCTTCTCCTTGATGGCGCGCTCCATGCGGACGAGGCCGATGCGGAACTGGTTCTCAAGGAGTTCGCCGACGGCGCGCACGCGCCGGTTGCCGAGGTGGTCGATGTCGTCGGCCAGGTACTCGGCCGGGTTGCGCCGCATCTTCAGCAGGTACGAGATGACCTGCACGAAGTCCTGCGAGGAGAGCAACGGGTCGTCGATGCGGTCGCGCTCGGGCCGCCCCATCTTGATGTTGAACTTCAGGCGGCCGACGCGCGAGAGGTCGAACTTGCGCTCGTCGAAGAACATGCCCTCGAAGAGGCGGTAGGCGGTCTGGACGGTCGGCGGGTCGCCGGGGCGCATCTTGCGGTAGATTTCCAAAAGCGCGTCGACCGGCTTCGTAATCACGTCCTTCTTCAGGGTCAGCGCGAGCACGTTGCCGAGGTCGTCGCGCTCGGGGAAGAAGACGGTGAACTCGGCGACGCCGGACTCCATGACCTCCTGGAGCTTGGCCGGCGTGATCTCGTTGTTGGCCTCGACGACGACCTCGCCCGTCTCGGTGTTGACCACGTCGGCGAGGGCGTAGGCGCCGTCGAACTGCTGCGAGTCGACTTCGATCTCGGCGACGTGCGCGCGGCGGATGTCCTTGAGCGCCGACTGCGTAATCTTCTTGCCGGCCTTGAGCAGCGGCTCGCTCGACCCGCGCGCCTTGATGTCGTGCTCGGTCTTCATGCCGGCCAGGTTGGTCGGCCCCTCCTCGCGGACGCGGACGAAGAGGCGGCCGTCCTGCACCCTCACCTCGTCGGCGATGTAGAAGGCGCGCAGGATGTCCTCGTCGGCGAACGAGGAGTTCTTGACGGCGTCTTCGAGCTGCGAGTCGGAGGCGAAGCCCTTCGGGTTGAACTGCGGGTTGAGCCAGATGCCGAGCGCGCGCAGGAAGATCGAGGCGAGGAACTTGCGCTTGCGGTCGATGCGGACGTAGAGCAGGTTCTTCTGGTCGTACTCGAACTCGACCCACGAGCCGCGGTACGGGATGACCTTCGCCAGGAAGACCGGGGACTTCTCGAAGAAGACGCCGGGCGAGCGGTGGAGCTGCGAGACGATGACGCGCTCCGTGCCGTTGATGATGAAGGTGCCGTTGTCGGTCATCAGCGGGATCTCCCCGAAGAAGACCTCCTCCTCCTTGATGTCGCGGATCGACTTCGTCTCCGTCTCCGGGTCTTTGTCGAAGACCGTGAGGCGGATCTTGACCTTGAGCGGCACGCTGTAGGTCATGCCGCGCTCCTGGCACTCCTGCTGGTCGTGCTTGTGCTTGAGGCCGACGGGCTCGCCGCAGTTGTCGCAGAGCGTCGGCCGGACGGCGTTAAACGTGCCGCAGTTGTGGCAGAGCGTCTCGCCGGGCACGAGCGGGTCGACCTTGACGAGCGCGCCGCACTCCTTACAGTTGGCCCTCAGGTAGCGCAGACCTTCCAGGCGGCCGCACTTGCACTGCCAGTTGCCGATGTGGAACTCGACGAAGTCGAGCTCGGCCGTCTGCCGGAAGTCGGAGATGGGGAAGACCGAGCGGAAGACCGCCTGGAGGCCCGTCGCCTCGCGCTCCTCCGGGAGCAAGTCCATCTGGAGGAAGCGGTTGTAGGAGTCGCGCTGAATCTCGATGAGGTTCGGGATGCGCGCCGAGGTCTTGATCTTCGAGAAGTCGTGGCGCGCGGGCGGCTGGCTCGTGCGGCGGCCCGAGCCGACCGCGCCCTGCTGGAGCGGGTTGGCGAACGGGTTGGCATCAACGGGATTGGCAGACATCAGGAATTCCTTTTTAGAATTTGCGATTTTTGATTTTTGATTTTTGATTTAGCTGGCCCCTCCGGCTTGCCGGCCGCCCGTGAGGGCGCGGCCCGAGGCCCGCGGCTGAATCAAAAATCGCCAATCAAAAATCAAAAATAATTTTAGAGACGCCAAAGCGCGGCCAGAGCGCACGGGTCTCTGACCGCTTCTCCTGAACCGAGCGAAAGCGGTTGACGCTATTCAAACTAATTGGGAGTAACGACTGTGCCCCACTACTCCCCTACATTAGACGCCCCGCGGCGGCGATGTCAAGGTGGGTGCCGGGTTTCAGGTGTCAGGTGCCGGCTAAACCGAAAAACCAGCACCTAACACCCGGCGCCCAAAACCCACTACTTCACTTCGACGGTCGCACCGACGTCGGCCAGCTTGGCCCGGATGGCCTCGGCCTCGTCCTTCGAGACGCCCTCTTTGACGGCCTTCGGGGCGCTCTCGACGAGGTCTTTGGCCTCCTTGAGGCCGAGCGCGGTGATCTCGCGGACGACCTTGATGACGTTGATCTTGTTGCCGCCGGCGGCCTGCAAGACCACGTCGAACTCGGTCTTCTCCTCGGCCGCCGGGGCCGCGTCGGCCACCACGCCGCCCGCCGGGGCCGCCACGGCCGCCGCCGCCGCCGAGACGCCGAAGGTCTCCTCCAACTCCTTGACGAGCTGCGAGGCTTCCAGGAGCGTCATGTTCTTCAAAAACTCAATCACATCTTCGCGTGTAGCTGCCATGATAACTTTCTATCCTCCTCAAAGGGTTTCTCTGGTTGTGAAAAAGCCGTCAGCGGTCAGCTTCCAGCTATCAGCTTGTTCAGAGTCCTCCAAGCCGACGGCCGCGTGTGCCGACTGCCGAGCGCTCTTTTAGTTCGCGAGCCGAGAGAACCCACGGGACGCATCCGCAGCCCGTTGCATCGCGGGCTCCGCAAGCGTCCGAGCCAGAGGTGCGACCTGACAATCGCCCAGCCCGTTTTCCGCGTCCGACCCAGCCTGTTGCGGATTCGGATTGCGGGCTGCGGATTTAAAAGCAGGTGGTTCTTTAAATCCGCAGTCCGCAGTCCGCGATCAAAAATCGTCAGGCGGCTTCTTCGCCGCCGCCCTTCTGCTCGCCGATCTGCTTGATGACGATGGCGAGGTTGCGCGGCACGGCCGAGATGACCGTGACGATGCGCTGCGCCTGCGCGTTGATGAGGAACAGGACTTTCGAGATCAGCTCCTCCTTCGACGGCAGCGTGGCGATGGCCTCCACGTCGCGCAGGGCGATGACCCGCCCCTCGACGACGCCCGCCTTGAACGTGAACACCTCCGGGTTGTCCTTGGCGAACTTCGTGATGGCCTTCGACAACTGGACGGGGTCGCCCCCGGCGAGCGCGAGCGCGGTAACGCCCTTGAAGTGCTCGGCGGCCGCCTCGAAGGGCGTGCCGGCGGCGGCCCTGCGCGCGATGGTGTTCTTGACGACCGCGTACTGCGCGCCCGCCTCGCGCAGTTGGCGGCGCAACTCCTGATCCTTCGCCACCGTCAGGTTCTTGAACCCGACGAGCATCCCGGCCGAAGCCTGCTGGAACTGCTCGGCGAGGGCTTCGAGGTCTCTCTGCTTCTGCTCTCTGGTCTTCATGACGTTCTCCCCTGCCCTCCCCTTATCTCGCGTAGGCCGTCTCGTCGAGCAGCACGCCCGGCCCCATCGTCGGGGCGAGGTTCACCTTCTTGACGTACTTGCCCTTGGCGGTCGAGGGCTTGGCCCTGACGACCGCGTCGATGAGCGTCTGCGCGTTCTCGCGGAGGCTGTCGGGCTCGAACGAGACCTTGCCGATGCCGACGTGGATGACGCCCGTCTTGTCGACGCGGTACTCGACCTTGCCGGCCTTCGTCTCGCGCACGGCCGTCGCCACGTCGGGCGTCACCGTCCCCGTCTTCGGGTTCGGCATCAGCCCGCGCGGGCCGAGGATTTTGCCGAGCTGTCCGACGAAGCGCATCATGTCGGGCGTGGCGACGACGGCGTCGAAATCCAGCCAGCCGCCCTTGATGCGGTCGACCATGTCCTCGCCGCCGACGAAGTCCGCGCCGGCCTCCTCGGCCTCGCGCACCTTGTCGCCCTGCGTGATGACGAGCACGCGCTTCGACCGGCCGATGCCGTGCGGCAGGACGACCGTCCCGCGCACGAGTTGGTCGGCCTTGCGCGGGTCGACGCCGAGCCACATCGTCAACTCAACTGTCTCGTCGAATTTGCGGGCCGCGGTGGCGGAAACCTCTTTGACTTTCGCCAGGCCCTCTTCGAGGGTGTACTTCCGGCCCGGCTCGATCTTCTCCAGAGCCGCGCGGTACTTCTTCCCGTGCTTTGGCATTCCCTACCTCCGAGGTGCAAGCGAGGGGTGAAGCCCTCTCCCTCTGAAAGGGTGCCGGGTGTCGGGTGTCAGGTTTCGGATAAAAACAAATCCAGCACCCGGCACCTGGCACCCGGAACCTATTCGATTGTCAGCCCCATGTTGCGCGCCGTGCCCTCGATGGTCTTGATGGCCGATTCGAGGCTCGACGTGTTGAGGTCGGGCATCTTCTGCCGGGCGATCTCCTCGATCTTGTCGCGCGAGATGGTGCCGACCTTCTCGCGGTTGGGCTTGCCCGAGCCCTTAGGGACGCCGGCGGCCTTCTTCAGGAGGTCGGCCGCGGGCGGCGTCTTCGTCTCGAAGGTGAAGGAGCGGTCGGCGAAGACGGTGATGACGACCGGAATCTTCAAATCCGGGTCCATCTGCGCCGTCTTGGCGTTGAACGCCTTGCAGAACTCCATGATGTTGACGCCGTGCTGGCCGAGCGCCGGGCCGATGGGCGGGGCCGGGTTGGCCTTCCCCGCCGGCACCTGCAACTTGATGTAGCCTGTGATCTTCTTTGCCATTTTCTTAAAACCCGTGAATCGTCAATCGTGAATCGTGAGAACAGGTTTTATCCATTCACGATTGACGATTTACGCTTTTTATTCGTCTTCGGTAAACGTCACCTTCTCCACGTCGAGGAAGTTCAGCTCGACGGGCGTCGAGCGCCCGAAGATGGTGACGACCACCTTGAGCGTAGACTTGTCGGCGTTGACCTCCTCGACCTTGCCCGTGAACGAGGCGAACGGCCCCGACTTGATGCGCACGGTCTCGCCGGACTGGTAGGTGAACTTCGGCTTCGGCTTCTCGGCCGCCTCCGTCACGTTGTGGACGATCTGGTTCACCTCGTCGGGCGTCAGGGGCGTCGGGGTCTGCCCGCCGACGAAGCCTGTCACCTTCGGCGTCGACTTGATGAGGTGGAACACGTCGTCGGGGATGTGCCCGCGGTCGTCGCACTCGATCTGCACCAGCACGTAGCCGGGGTAGAACATGCGCGTCGACTCGACGCGCTTGTTGCCGCGCATCTCGACGACCGTCTCGGTCGGGACGAGCACCTCCGTGATCTCGTTCTGGAGGTCGGTGTCGCGGATGCGCGCCTTCAGGCTGTCGCGCACCTTCTTCTCGTGCCCCGAATAGGTGTGAAGGATGTACCACTGCTGCATGATCGGAAAACTTCCTTACCCCCCGACGAGCCCCTGGAGCCGCTCGATCAGGAACGCGAAGGTTCTGTCCACGGCCCAGAGGTAAGCGGCGAAGAAGATGACGGCGATGACGGTGATGACCGTCGTGTTCCTGACCTGGAGGGCGGTCGGCCACGAGACGCGCGACAACTCGGCGCGCACGTCGTGCACGAACTTGCCGGCGCGCGCGAAGAAGCCGTCCTGCTCGCGGTCGGGCAGGCCGCGCTCGCGCCGCGCCGGGCGCCCCTCCGGGCCTTCCCCGTAGCGCGCCATGCGCGGGGCCGCGCCGCCCGGCGTCGTCGTCGCCGCCGCGCCGCCGTGCCCGGTGTTGGCCCCCGGCTCGTCTTCACCGTTGGCAGTCATCCGTTCGTCCTCTCTCTTCGACACCCGACTTCTTCCTTCGACCAGAATCCAACAGGGGTAACAGGATTCGAACCCGTACTTTCGGTTTTGGAGACCGACGTGCTAACCGTTGACACTATACCCCTTCGGGTAACGACGAGCGCGGGACGACGAACGCGGGACTGCACGCAGTTCGCCGCCCCGCGTCCGTCTTTCACTTCGTCTCTTTGTGCCCGGTGTGACGGCGGCAGCGGCGGCAGAACTTCCTGAACTCCAGGCGCTCCGTTGTCGTCTTCTTGTTCTTCGTCGTCACGTAGTTGCGGCTCTTGCACTCGGTGCACTGCAACGTAATGTTATCGCGTGGCATGACTCACCTAAAATTTTCTCGATTTTTGATTTTAGATTTTTGATTGGCGATTGAAAGAGCGCGCTCAGGCTCGCCTTAAATCGCCAATCTAAAATCTGAAACCGCTCGTCCCTCTTACTCGACGATGTCGGAGATGGTGCCGGCCCCGACCGTGCGGCCCCCCTCCCGGATGGCGAACCGCAACCCCTTCTCCATCGCTATCGGCGTGATCAGCTCCACCTCCATCGCCACGTTGTCGCCCGGCATCACCATCTCGACGCCCTCCGGCAGGTGCGCCACGCCCGTCACGTCCGTCGTCCGGAAGTAGAACTGCGGCCTGTAGCCCGTGAAGAACGGCGTGTGCCGCCCCCCCTCCTCCTTCGTCAGCACGTACGCCTCGGCCCGGAACTTCGTGTGCGGCGTGATGCTCCCCGGCTTGGCGATGACCTGCCCCCGCTCGATGTCGCGCCGCTCCACGCCCCGCAGCAGAAGCCCCACGTTGTCGCCCGCCACCCCCGAGTCCAAGAGCTTCTTGAACATCTCGACGCCCGTCACCACCGTGGTGCGCGTCGGCCGGATGCCGATGACCTCGACCGCCTCGTTGATCTTCACCACCCCGCGCTCGATCCGCCCCGTGGCGACCGTCCCCCGCCCCTGGATCGTGAAGATGTCCTCGACCGGCATCAGGAACGGCTTCTCGATGTCCCGGGCCGGCGTCGGGATGTAGGAGTCCACGGCCGCCATCAACTCGTCGACGGTCTTCTCCCACCGCTCCTCGCCGTTGAGCGCGCCCAGAGCCGACCCCCGCACCACGGGGATGTCGTCGCCCGGGAACTCGTAGGCCGAGAGCAGTTCGCGCACCTCCAGCTCGACGAGGTCTAAGAGTTCCTCGTCGTCGACCGCGTCGACCTTGTTCATGAAGACCACCATCGCCGGCACCCCCACCTGGCGGGCCAGCAGGATGTGCTCACGGGTCTGCGGCATCGGCCCGTCGGTGGCCGCCACGACGAGGATCGCCCCGTCCATCTGGGCCGCCCCCGTGATCATGTTCTTGACGTAGTCGGCGTGGCCCGGGCAGTCGACGTGCGCGTAGTGGCGGTTCGGCGTCTCGTACTCGACGTGGGCCGTGGCGATGGTGATGCCTCTGGCGCGCTCCTCCGGGGCGTTGTCGATGGAGTCGAAGGCCCGGAACTGGATGCGCGGGTTGTGCTTCGCCAGGACCTTCGTGATGGCCGCCGTCAGCGTCGTCTTCCCGTGGTCGACGTGCCCGATGGTCCCGATGTTGACGTGCGGCTTCGACCGGTCAAATTTTTCCTTCGCCAT
>Ga0272482_10000736_pt1 | contig 10048 bp, 10 predicted proteins | sample RVTome_8_FD_192427 | JGI IMG/M metagenome (GOLD analysis project Ga0272482, IMG submission 192427) | Soil microbial communities from uranium-contaminated site in the Upper Colorado River Basin, Wyoming, United States - RVT160D0 (version 2) ...
GGACGGGTTCGCGAGCGGGTTCCGCGCCACCATGCCGCTCGCCGACATGCCCAGGTACCTCACCTACCTGGCCACGCGGCTGGCAACGGCCGGCGTCGAGATCGAACCAAGGGTCATCACCTCACTCGAGGAAGCCGCGCACGCGGCTCCGCTGATCGTCAACTGCACCGGGCTGGGCGCCCACGAACTCGGCGACCCCGATGTCCACCCCGTCTTCGGGCAGCACGTCCTGCTCGCCAACCCCGGCCTCGACGAGCTCTTCATGGAACTCGCCATGGCCGACGAATGGACCAGCTACTGCCCCCACCCCGATCGCGTCGTGTGCGGTGGCATCACGATCGCCAACCGGTGGGACCGCGCCCCGGATCCGGACATCACCGATCGCATCCTCGCCCGCGTCCGGGCGGTCGAACCTCGGCTTCGCGACGCCGAGGTGCTGGACGTGATCACCGGGCTGCGGCCGGCCCGCGCGGCGGTGCGGGTCGAGACCGAACAGCTCGGAAAAGCCTGGTGTGTCCACAACTACGGGCACGGCGGCAACGGCGTCAGCCTGTCGTGGGGCTGCGCGCGTGAGGTGGTGGCGCTAGCCGTCCAGCTGGGCGGCCAACCTGCGGGGCGCCTGTAATCGATACGCGTCGGTGAGCAGTTCGCGTACCTCTGCCCAGTCGACCCGGCCGACGTCGAGCCGAACCGCGGCCCAGCCCCGCGATCCGAGGTACGCCGGCACGTAGAACCGCGTCGGATCCGAGCGCACCAACGCGTCCTGCTCCCCGGCGGCGGCCTTGAACGCCACACCGACGACACCGTCGCCGTGGTGGTCGTCGAGGAAGTAGCCGAACGTCTTCTTGCGCACGGCAAGCGTCAGGTGCTGGTCGCCGGTGCAGGTCGCCTCCGGCAACCCGGCGACGATCTCGGCGACCCGTTCGCGGAGCTGGGTCGTGGACATGGGAAAAACGGTAGCGCGGACCACCGACAATTTTGGGTGTGGAACACATACTCCCAGGTGGGAACGTTGCGGAGGGCGTCGTGCGGGTCGGGGACACGGTGCGTAAACCGGTCACGCCGGCGACCCCGGCGGTCGAGGCGCTCCTCGCGCACCTCGACGGCTTCCCGGGCGCGCCCCGCCACCTCGGCCGCGACGAACAGGGCCGCCAGGTCCTCGAGTTCATCACCGGCAGCACCGACGACATCCCTGCCACCATCGCCGAGCTGCACCGTGTCGGACGCCTGATCCGCGACCTGCACGACGCCGTCGCCGACTTCACCTCGCCGCCGGACGCACGCTGGGACGTCGTGATCCCGCCGGACCGCGAGGACCTCGTCTGCCACCACGACCTCGCGCCGTGGAACCTGGTCCGTGCTGACGACCGCTGGGTCTTCATCGACTGGGACGGCGCGGGCCCCGGCTCTCGCCTGTGGGACCTCGGCTACGCGGCACACGGGTTCGTGCCGCTGCACCACGGCGGCGACCCCGACACCGACGCCCGCCGGCTGCGTGCACTCGCCGACGGCTACGGCCTCGACGATGATCAACGCGCTGACCTGCCAGAACGCATCGCGGCGCACACGCGCGGCATGTACGACCTCCTCCGTACCGCCACCGACGAGCCGTGGACCCGCCTGTACGCGGAGGGCCACGGCGATCACTGGGGCCCAGCCGCCGACTACATCGAGCGCCACCTGGACCACTGGCGGAGAACGCTTCGGCGCTGACCGAACCGTCCCAGGGCAACACTGGGATCGTGGTCCGCTCACCCCTGCTTGTCGTGATGTGCGTGCACTACTGCTGTGGGGTAGCGGTCTTGCCCTTCTCACACCCGCGGTCGTAGCGACCGCGATAGCCGCGGTGGGTCCCGGCCGTTCCGGACTCGCTGCGGGGCGTCAACAAAACCGCCCGGCAGGCCGGCGCGGTCGGATCGCGGCCTTCGGGACCATCGCGGGAACCGCGGCGCACCCCAGGATGATCGTCTCCGGAGTACACGCCGTAGGCCTGCTCGGAGCGGCATTGTTCCTGGTAGCGGCGTTGTCCACACTGTTCATACGTTCGAATTGACAGATCATCGAACGTGTGTTCGACTATCTCTCGTGCGATGGGACAGCCAACGCGTCGATCACGACGGACAGCAGACTCTGCCCGGTCTTCCCGGGCTGGTTCGCAGTGTCCGCACCCCGGAATTCGCCAACATGGTGTTCCACGAGGTGCGGGCCAAGTCCGTGCTCAACAAGGTTCCCGGGCAGTCGTCGATGCCGTTCAGCTGGACGGTCAACCCGTACCGGGGGTGCAGTCACGGCTGCCGGTACTGCCTCGCGGGCGACACGCCGATCCTGATGGCCGACGGTCGCACGAGACCGCTGTCGGAGCTGCGGGGCGGCGACCGCATCTACGGCACGGAGCGCGTCGGCAACCGTCGCCGGTACGTCACCACCCGGGTGTTGGCGCACTGGACAACGACCAAGCCCGCGTACCGCCTCACGTTGCGGGACGGCACCCAGCTCATCGCGAGCGGCGACCACCGGTTCCTCACCGACCGGGGTTGGCGGCACGTGGCGGGTGGCGCCTGCGAGGACGTGCGGCGGGTGCTCGCGCCGGGCGACCGCCTCGTCGGCACCGGCCACTTCGCGACCGCGCCCAAGGGCGGCGTGGAGTATCAGTGTGGCTACCTGGCCGGCGTCGCCGCGGGGCATGGCGACCCGGTCGACCCGCGGGTGCTCGCCAGAGCCAGGGAGTACCTGACCGGTGAGGAGTCGATCAGCCTGCCCATCGAACGTCCCGACGTGCCGAGCGAGGAGTGGCACAAGGGATACCTGGCCGGTGTGTTCGATGTGGACGGTGACTTCTCACGCGGGCGCCTGCGGGTCGGGCGCACCAGTCGCGCCGGACTGATGGCCCTTGCCGAGGCGTTACGGCGCTTTCGGTTCGAGTTCGTGCTGGAGGACAGCGGTCACCGCAGCGGTGTCTGCCGGGTGCGGCTGGCCGGTGGACTGGGGGAGCACCTCCGGTTCCTCCACAGCACCGACCCGGCCGGCACGGGCACGGACGAGCTGACCGGCAACGTGCTGCGGTCGAGCGCCGGCCTCGCGGTGGCTGTGGTCGAGCCGCTCGACCTCGATCTGCCGCTGTTCGACATCACGACCGGCACCGGCGACTTCATCGCCAACGGCGTCGTCAGCCACAACTGTTTCGCCCGCAATTCCCATACATATCTCGATCTCGACGCCGGGGAGGACTTCGACTCGCAGATCATCGTGAAGGTCAACGCCCCGGAAGTGCTGGCCACTCAGTTACGGTCGCCGCGCTGGACCCACGAGCCGGTGGCCATGGGCACGAACACCGACCCGTACCAACGCGCGGAGGGCCGCTACCAGCTGATGCCAGGCATCATCCGCGCACTGGCCGACAGCGGCACCCCGTTCAGCATCCTCACCAAAGGCACTGTGCTGTCCCGGGATCTACCGTTGCTGTCGGCGGTGAACAAGGACGTGCCGGTAGGACTGGGCGTGTCGCTGGCACTGGTAGACCGCGAGTTGCAACGGAATCTGGAGCCGGGCACCGCGAGCCCACAGGCCAGACTGGAACTGGTCCGCAAGATCGTAGAAGCCGGCTTACCGTGCGGCGTCTTCGTGGCGCCGGTCTTACCCGGCCTCACCGACTCGGTCGAGCAGTTGGACGCCCTACTGGCCGCGATCGCCGACACAGGCGCGACCGGCGTGACGGTGTTGCCCCTGCACCTGCGCAAGGGTGCGCGGGAGTGGTTCGCGGCCTGGCTGGCGAAGGAGCATGCGCGCCTGGTGCCGGAGTACCGCCGGATCTACGCGCGGGGCAGCAACGCGGACGTGCGGTACCGCCGCTGGCTGGGGGCCAGGGTAGGACCACTGTTACGCAGACACGGCCTGGGCCCAAAGGCGACCCGCACCGCCGATCAGACCGACGCGGCGGACCCGAGCTGGCCGAGTGGCAGCCTGGTTGCCGGCGCGGAAACAACCGAGCCGGTGCGACCGGAGCAGCTGGAACTGTTGCTGTGACAGAAGCGTGGGGTCGGCGCCAACCCCCCACGCCAACCGCAGCTGCTGCTCATCGACCTCGACGATGCGCACCGGGACGGTGTCACCGACACACGGCTCGGCCACCCAGGCCGAACGTGGCAGCAACGTGGCAGCAACCCGGGAATCCCTGGCCCGACTGTGACCCATGCGCCCGAACGGCAACACCGTGGTAACGGCTGCGTGAGCCGGGCATCACGGTGGTCGCAAGGAAAGCAGCCCACTGCTGCGTGGAGACGGAAGGTTGGGACATGAGTTCACCTCCTTCCACAGTTCCAAGACAACGGAACTCATCAAGGAGGTGTCACAGGCGGACCCCTGGCCAGCCGGAGGTTCACAGAGCGGCCAGGAGGCCTGTCCGGTAGCGACGCAAGGCCGACCCGGCAGTCACAGACGCGACGGCAACAGAGTTCGGCGGTCGCGTGCCTGCGTCCGAGCGGAGGCAGCGGCAGCCTGACCGACTCGGCTGACTTCTGCGGTCACCGCACTAGTCGTGCTGCGGAGCATGCAAACGAGGGTGTCGGGATGGTTGCCGTTATGAGTTCGGCCGGCGTGCGGAGCGTGCGCTCGTCGTCGGGACCGAATCTGGTCCAGCAGGACGGCCTCCGCGGCTCCGGCCCCCTCGTCCTATCTGCCGCTCTTCTGCGACAACACCGCGAACCCGTGCTGGGTGTGGACGACGTCTGGATGGGCGAGTGCCTCGCAGGCGGACACCGCGTTCATCGCCAGCGCGAGAGCGTAGTCACCGAGACCCGACCGGTCGATCGCGTAGTAGAGCCGGAGGAACGGTCGGCGGCTGTCGGCGGACCGAACACGGCGCCCGCCCAGCCGACGGAGTCGAGGTCGAGACTCGACGCGTCGTCGAACCGGCCGGTCACCCCGAGGGATTCCGCCGCCATCGTCGCCAGGCCCAGCGTGGCCGGGTCAGCGCCGAGCACCAGGCGGTGGCTGTCCAGGTTGGCCTTCACGCAGCCACGGAGATCTCCATCGAGAAGTCGACCCTGCCGAGACCGACGTTGCAGCGCCTGGCGCTCGCGGACGTTCCGTCCGGGTGGGCCAGGGCCGGCGCTGATTGCGTGTCGGTGCGCCGGCCCTGGTTCCCCCTCGGGGTGCCGGGACGCGGGTCAGGCGTCCGGCTCGTCCAGGTGTGCCGCGGTGTCTCCTGGGTGTTTTCTCCGTAGCCCAGCGTGGAGGCCGATCGCCGCCAGTGCCAGTTGGCCGGCCACGCCGACGACCGCCGCGAGCAGTGCCGTGCCGGCCGCGAAAGCCAGTGACAGCACCGACAGACGCAGTGTCGCCGGCCATGACCTGGTAACTCGCTCCACCAGGTCCAGCCACGACGCCGCCGCCCCCGCCCGGGTGTCCTCGGGGTCGTCGGCGTCGACGAAGACCACCAGAACTATCGGGGGCACCCGTTGGGATGACATATCCGGTAGTTCAGGTGGATTATTCTGCCAGGATCCATCTATACTCTTCATGGCCGAGTTGCCTCCCAAGTATTCACGGTGGTTCGGTCTCAGCGGCTCCCTGGTGCAACAGGGAGCCGCGCTTTTCACGGGGTTGCCGGCGACATGGCTTGCCGAGGCCGGAGCTGCGAACACGTCGCGCTCACATCAACAGTTTGCACAGTCCGTTTCGTGGGTGGTTGACCGGCGCGGTCTATTCGGTCAGCGGTCGTCAGATCACGTCGAGCGGTTCTGGGTGATCGGTGCGACCAAAGACTTGCCAATATTCCCGGACTATTCCTGTCGAGAGGTATGAACTATCCCGACGATGCTGGTCGGGAGGGCGTGATCTGAGGAATATTCCAGGGATTTCCACTCAGTTTGCCCGTGCAGTTGCCATGGCACCTTCGTAAGCTGCGGTAACTGCGGTGCGTAATCACTCCGTTACTTGCGCGAAGAATAATCCTCGGACACGATTATTCCGTCAGTGTTGCTCGGGGATAGCGAGTTGATCATGAATCTGGAGAGTACGGGGAAGAAGCACGCCCTCGATCAGAACTGGGTGCGATCGAGTCGGTGTGTGCCGAACAACAACTGCGTCGAGGTGCGGGTCGGCCTCGACGAGGTCGGGGTGCGGGACACGAAGAACTCCGGTGGCGCGGTGCTGAGGTTCGACCGCGACGGCTGGACGAGCTTCCTCACCACGGCCGTTCGCTGACAGCAAAATCTGTCGCCGGTGCCCGGAGTATCCGACCGACCAGGGCATCGGCGACACGTTCGGGTGGAGCAGGTATCAGGAAGTCCCCGCCAGGCACTTACTCTCAGGGGAGGGGTGAGTTCATTCGAGTGACGAGACGGGGACCACGTGGCAGACGACGCCGCCAGGCAACGCCAGGCGCTGGGCCGTGCGCTCAAGGACGCGCGCGTCGCCGCCGGCATGACCCAACAGCAGGCCGCGGCCGCCCTGGGCTGCGGGCAGCCCAAGATCGCCAAGATGGAGAACAGACTCGTCCTGGTCAACGCCCGTGACCTCAGCAAGCTCCTCGCCGTCTACGAGGTGTCCGACGACCAAGCCGAGGCCATCCAGAAGCTGGCCGAGCAGGTCACCCCCGGCACCTCCGCGAGCGCGGCGTCCAACCAGTACTACCTCCAGATGCTCGCCGTGGAGGCCGACGCCGACGAGATCCTCTCACTGCACAGCGAGGGCATACCGAGCGTCCTCCAGTCCGAGCACTACATGATCACCCAGTACGAGACCGCGCGGAACACCACCGACAAGGCCGTCCTGATCGCGAACCAGCAGGCGCGCAGAGAAATCTTCGGCGCCACCAGCAGGCTCCGCCGCTACCGCGCGATACTCGCCGAATCCGCCCTGCACCGCATGCCGGGCGGGCGCACCGCCGCCCTCGTCATCGACCAGGCCCAACATTTGCTGCAGCTCGGTGACTCGTATGACCGGCTGGAAATCCGGATCGCCACCTACGCCGCCGAGATCCCGTACTTTCCGGCAGACCTCACGGTATTGAAATTCGGCGGCCGGGCCAAGGACATGGCATACCTGGAGTCCGGTTCCGGGAGCGGGCGCAAGTTCGACGGGGTCGGCATCGTCACCGAACACGAGGATTGTTGGCACATGGTGAACGAGGCCGCGCTGTCGGTCGACGACTCGCGAAAGTTTCTCAACGACCTCGTCGCCACGGCCAGGAGCTGGTGACCTCGGCCTATAACAACTCGCACACGGCCGCCGACCCGCCGCCGGATTCTCCGATAGCATCGGAGTTCGTCCAGGGAATTCTACCGAAAGGTCGGTTCGTGCCCGAGGTGACGCCGGAGCCTGTTCCACCGGCTTGCGTGGACATCAATCGGCCGAGTGTGGCCAGGGTTTACGACTATTTCCTCGACGGGACCGCGAACTGGGCGATCGACCGGGAATTCGGGGACCGCGTGCTGGCGCGGTTTCCCCTGCTGAAGCAGATCGCCGTCGCCAACCGGCTGTTCCTCAACCGGGTCGTCCGCCACCTCACGAGAATCGGGGTGCGCCAGTTCCTCGACGTCGGGGCCGGTGTGCCGACCAGGGGCAACACCCATGAGGTCGCCGACGAGGCCGCGCAGAGCGCGGGTCGCGATCCGGACGCCCGCGTGGTCTACGTCGACAACGAACCGATCGCCGTCGCGCACGCCGAGGTCCTGCTCAACGACGTTGGCGACATGAACCGGCACGCGGTGATCCACGCCGACCTTCGTGACCCGGACGGCCTGTGGCGCCAGGCGCTCGACACCGGGGTGCTGAACCAGGACGAACCGATCGCGCTGCTGCTCATCGCCGTGCTGCACGTGCACCAACCGGGTAAGGACGGAGTCACCGACATCGGCCCCGAGTCCGTTGCCCGCCTTCGCGAACTGCTGCCGAGGGGCTCCTACCTCGCCATCTCACACATCAGCGACGAGGGCGTCCCGCTGGAGCTGGCCGACCGCCTCGTCGAGCTGAAACGCATGTACGACGCCTCGAGCAGCAGCAAGCTGATCTGGCGCACCAGAGCCGAGATCGCGGCCCTGTTCGACGGCTTCGACCTGCTGGAGCCCGGCCTGACGTGGACGCCGGAATGGCACCCGGAAGAGACCGGCCCGAGCGCGATGCCGATCGTGTTCGAGACGCCGAGTCACGCCATCATTCGGTCCGGCGTCGGCCGAAAGGGTTAGGCGCGGTCGCGCGGCCAGTCCCACCGCACGCAGAACGTGCCGGGCCCGAAGTCGAGCGCGACCGCGTGCGCCTGCCCGTTGGGCGTGACCTCGACCTTGCGGCGCGTGGTCGTCTGCTCCTCCGGATTGACCGTGTACAGCTCGCAGTACGCCGGTAACGCGTCCGGGTCGAACTGCATCTCGAGCACGAACTCACGCACCGGCGTGGTGAACCGCCGGCAGTAGCTGTCATCGCCACGCGAGAACGGCGGACCGGGGTGGTTCAGCGAGTACTCGACGATCGCCGTCTCGCCCCGCGCGAGTGCCGCGTCCAGCAGGATCTCGGCCGCGATCAGCCCGGCGCTCTCGTCGCGGACGACCCGGCCGATCTGGCACGACTGCAGCGCCACGATCTCGGGGAACGGCCTGCCGATGCGCTCGAGGTCGTAGACCATCAGCGTGCGGTCGACGCCGTCGCGTTCCGCGCGCAGCACCTGCCGCACGGCGATCCGCTTCTCGCCCCGGTCGGCGGCGACGTCCATCCGGTCGTGCTGGGACAGCTTGGTCAGCGCGGTCTCACGGGTGAAGTCGATCCGCTTGAGCAGCTTGGAGACCGGCTCGCCCTCTGGCCAGAGGTCCTCGATCGGCACCCTGGACGACTCGCGCTGCACCCTGCCACGCGGCCGCGGCGGCCCGAGCAGTGCGATGAGCGACCCCGGCGCGACGCCGAGGACGGACTCGAGGTGACCGAGCGCGGCGAGCGACTCGGCCCGCTCCGGCCTGCGCCGGCCGGACTGCCAGTAGCTCAGCGCCGTCACGCTGACCGACACGCCACGGGCGCGCAGCCGGTACTGGATCCGGTCGAGACTCAGCCCGCTGGCCTGGATCGCCGTCCGCAACGCGGTCGGGAACGCGTCAGCCGCGAGGTTGTCCACCGGATGGGGGAGCGCGCGCCGAAGCTCGCCGGTTCGGTGCAGCTCTCGAACTGGTTCGCGGGTCGCGCCGCCACCCATCGTGGTCTCCTCGCGTTCTCCCCAGCTGTCCTAACTACCACCTGGTAACCAACACCCTACGACGTCGCGGCGGGCGGTGGTAGCCATCACGTTAAATCACGCGTGACCGTGTCGGTGCGCACGGTGATCGTAGCCCGGGAAACCTGCTGGACGGAACAGGTGGCGCGTTGGCTAGCCTCTATCAGTCAAGTCATCCTCGACAGGGAAGAGCACACCGTGATCCGCACGCACGAGGCCGGGACGCTTCGCGCAGAACATGCCGGAGAGTCAGTCACGCTGAGCGGCTGGGTTGCCCGCCGGCGCGATCACGGTGGAGTGATCTTCGTCGATCTCCGCGACGCGTCCGGCGTCGCGCAGGTGGTGTTCCGCGAGGGTGAGATGGCCGAGCGCGCACACGCGCTGCGCTCCGAGTACTGCATCAAGGTCGTCGGTGAGGTCTCCCGGCGGCCCGAGGGCAACGACAACCCCGAGATCGCCACCGGCGCCGTCGAGGTGCTGGTCACCGAGCTGACGGTGCTCAGCGAGGCCGCCCCGCTGCCCTTCCAGCTCGACGAGCACCTGACGGTCGGCGAGGACGTCCGCCTCCGCCACCGCTACCTCGACCTGCGCCGCGGCGGCCCGTCGCGTGCCATGCGCATGCGCAGCGAGGCCAACCGGATCGCCCGCGAGGTGCTCCACCAGGAGAAGTTCCTCGAGGTCGAGACCCCGACGCTGACCCGCTCCACGCCGGAGGGCGCCCGCGATTTCCTGGTCCCGGCCCGCCTGCAGCCCGGCTCCTGGTACGCGCTGCCGCAGTCGCCGCAGCTGTTCAAGCAGCTGCTCATGGTCGGCGGTCTCGAGCGGTACTACCAGCTCGCCCGCTGCTACCGC
>Ga0272482_10000737_pt1 | contig 10034 bp, 8 predicted proteins | sample RVTome_8_FD_192427 | JGI IMG/M metagenome (GOLD analysis project Ga0272482, IMG submission 192427) | Soil microbial communities from uranium-contaminated site in the Upper Colorado River Basin, Wyoming, United States - RVT160D0 (version 2) ...
CCCAGCACCCGCTGCGCCAGCGCCGCGACCTCGGCCTCGCGCTCCGCAACGAGTTCGCCATCAACGCGCGCATCCACCCGCTCGCCGCCCTCTGGGCGGGTGCTGCATTCGAGGGCGCTGTCGCGCAGGTGCGGCGCCATCAAGCGGCCTGCCGCGCTTTGATCGACTGCCTGAACGCCGCCCCTTTTACCGAGCCGATAGACTTCGCGGCGCGCGGCATCGAGCCCTCCTTCTTTCGCCTCACGGCGGCCTGGAAGAAGCGCGCACAGCCGGGACGACTGCTGGCGCGATTGTGCCGGGTCGCGCCCTCGCTCAGGATAGAGCCGCCGCCCGTCGAGTTGCTATACCGGCAGCCTGCCTTCCTTGCACAGTTTGGCGGCTTAGTCGCCCGCGCGCCGGAGTGCCCTGTCGCCGAAGACCAAATGCTGAGGCGATTTGCTTTGGTGAGTTAAGTCAGCGCGTCTCCAGACGGTGCCCGGACGCATCAACTTTTTCCACACCGTTTGCAAGACGTTGCTTTAACCGTCAGTGAGATCGGATGTTAAATGACGCTGTACGCTGGATGCACATTTCCCTTTAGGCAATTTCATTAGGGGCTAGAGTCGCTAAAGCGGATATTTTCTCAGTAACTGAAGCAACTCAGCATACAAGTTAGAGTGGCGCATGTTGAAGCGCCACTCACATTCTTTCAAGTGCAAGTAGAACGTCTGCGGCGCGATCCCATGGAACTTCTGCAAGCGATGCTTGGCGAAGCTCCAGAAGCTCTCGATCCCGTTGATGTGGTGCGTGCCACGGGCGAACTCGTTCTTCCCATGATGGACTCTGTAATGCTTCGCGTAGCCGACATCGACCAAGCCGTCGTAGCCGCGCCACCCGTCCGAGTGGATGACTGTCTCGGGGGCAATGCGACCGCGAATAATGGCCTGCAAAGTGGCCTTCGAGCAGTCCGGCACGATCTCCGTATAGACTTTGCCGCTCCGCTTCAACAGCCCGAAGACGGGTGTCTTACCCGAAGCGCCACGACCGCGCTTGCCTCGGACACGGCGCGCGCCGAAGTAGCATTCGTCAACTTCGACCTCGCCGGAGAATGGCGAGACTCGTTCGCACTCTTCGGCGATGAAGGCGGTTGAGGCCGAGAACAAAGAGTTGGAGGGCGTGTTGCCCCGCAACTACCAGAAGTGACCCCGTGCGTCAAATTCTTGATGCCGGAAATCTTCAGTAGTAGGATGAACGTCCGTCTATAAATAGAGGGTCGAGGAGGTGTGATGCGGACGACGGTCGCGGTCGGTGGCTTCTCGTCGGAGGTGGGCAAGACCACGTTGCTGTGCGAGTTCCTGCGCGCCTTCCCCGGGTGGGAGGCCATCAAGATGACGCGCGGGCACTACCGCTCGTGCGGCAAGGACCCGCACGCGTGCTGCGTCAGCCACCTGTTGAGCGACGAGCCCGTGATACGTTCGGGGCGCGCGCAGACCTACGCCCCCGGCAAGGACACGGGGCGCTACTGGGAGGCGGGGGCGTCGAACGTCCACTGGGTGATCGTCACCGACGGCCAGGTCGAGCAGGGCATCCGGCTGGCGCTCGAACGCGTCGAGGCCCCCGGAGTCTTGATTGAGGGCAACAGCTTTCTGGACGTCGTGGACGTGGACTTCGCCGTCATGGTCGCGCGCGCCTCCGGGGGGAAGATCAAGGCGTCGGCCCGGCGCGCGCTGCGGAAGAGTTCCGCGCTGTACCTGTTCGACGGCGGCGACGGCGCGACGACGGAGCCGGGAAGCTCCGGGTCGTGGCGCGAAGAACCTTTTTACCGCGACCTCGTCGGCGGGCTGCCCGTCTACACCGGCGCGACACTCCCCGAACTGATTGTCAGCCTGAAGTCGCTCCACTCGACGCTCGGCCGCGCCGTCGCGCCCGACTCGCCGGCCACCCCCTGACTCCCGATGACGAGAGAATCGTGGGACACGCGTATCCGGAGGGCCGAGCAGCTCGCCGCGCGGAGCGAGGCGGCGGGAGAGTTGCTGACGTTCTACGCGGAGCTGCTGCGCGCCCAGCAGGCGGTCTACGATGACCTGTGCAGCCGCAAAGAGTGGCTGCCCTCGGGCGTCCTTGAGGAAGACCTGGCCGTGGCCCGCGCGGCGTTGCCCGGACTGCTGCACGCGGTGAAGGCGCACGGGCCCCCGGCGCTGGCCGAGGAAGCGCAGGAACTCCTGCGCGCCGGCGAGGGGGAACTCGACGGGGTGTTGCTCGAACAGTGGCGCGCGCCTTCCGACGTGCAGTTTTTTGCGAAAGCCTTCTTACAGCCGTACGCGCGCTGGCTCGCGGAATCGGGCGCACGGCCGGTCGACAGGAGCCTACAGGGAGGGGAGAACCGCTGCCCTTTCTGCGCGGGCAAGCCGCAGGTCAGTTTCCTCCAGACCGTTGACGCGGGCGCGGAAGGCGGGGGGCGGGGGCTGGTCTGCTCGGCGTGTCTCACCGCCTGGCCTTTCCGTCGCGTCGTGTGCGCCGGCTGCGGGGAGGAGCGCCCGGCGAAGCTCGGATATTTTCAATCGCCCGAATACGACCACGTCAGGATCGAGGCGTGCGACACCTGCCGGCAGTACATCAAGGGGGTTGACCTGACGCGGCTCGGCCTGGCCGTCCCCGTCGTGGACGAGGTCGCGGCGGCGGCGCTGGACTTGTGGGCGCGCGAGCACGGCTACACGAAGGTCGAACTCAACCTCGTGGGACTGTGACGGCGCGCGCCGGGAACGTGCCGGAAGAAGTCGGGCGGAAACGCCTGCAAGGAGACGAACCATGAAGCAATGAATCGCTGCCCTGCCGGGAGCGCAAGTTTTGCGACCCGCGAACGCCATCCGCTGAGCACGCCACTTCGTCCCTCCTCTTTCTCGGGGCGGCTGGCGCGCCCCGGGAGCCCAAAAATCAGATCGGCCGCCGGCCCTGACTCGCGCGCCCTTGGCCGCGCGCGGCGGGGCTTCGCGCCGGTCTCTGTGAAGGAAAGAAGAGGAGGCGAGATGCCGAGAGCTACTTCGTTAATTTCCGGCCCGGCCGGCGGTCTGCTGCTGGCGCTGGCGCTGGTCTTCGCCGCGACGCCGCGCGAGGCGGCCGCCCGCGCCCCGCGGGAGCGCCGCTTCGAGTTTGAATACAGGGCGACGGTCAAGGACATCCCGGCGGGGGCGAAGGCGGTCGATGTCTGGCTCCCCGTGCCGCACGACGACCCCTTTCAGAAGATCACGGAACTGCGGGTCGAGTCGCCCTACCCGTACCGGATTCGCACCGCCCGGCACGGCAACAGAGTCCTCCACCTGAGCTTGAAAAACCCGCCGCAGACGAGCTTCACCGTCACGATGAAGTTCAAGGCCGTGCGCCTCGAACACGTGCAGGAACGGCTGCAACAGGCCGGGCACCGCGGCCGCGGCGGAAAGCCCGACGCGGAGGCGTCGCGCTGGCTCGGGCCTGACCGGCTGGTGCCGCTCGACGAACAGATCAGGCGTTGGGCGAAGGAGGTGGTGGACGCCGCCGGCGCCAGCTCAGACCTGGAGAAGGCGCGGGCCATCTACAACCACGTCGTCGCCACCGTCAAGTACGACAAGACGGGCAAGGGCTGGGGGCGCGGCGACATCTACTACGCGTGCGACGCGCGGCGCGGCAACTGCACCGACTTCCACGCCATCTTCATCGGCTACGCCCGCGCGGTCGGCATCCCGGCCCGCTTCTCCATCGGCTTCCCGCTGCCGGCCGACCGTGGCGCGGGCGAGGTCGCCGGCTACCACTGCTGGGCCGAGTTCTACGCGCAAGGCGTCGGCTGGGTGCCGGTCGACGCCTCGGAGGCGGCCAAAGACCCTGCGCGGCGCGAGTACTTCTTCGGCGCGCACGACGAGAACCGCGTCGAGTTCACGCGCGGGCGCGACCTCGCCCTCAAGCCCCGGCAGCGGGGCGAGCCGCTCAACTACTTCATCTACCCTTACGCCGAGGTCGACGGCAAAGCGCACGCGGGCGTCGAGAAGAGTTTCGCCTACCGCGACCTGACGGCGACGCCCGCGGCGGCCGGCGACCACGGGCAGCGCTAGGGGCCGGGCGGGGCGAGCCCCGCCGTACGCGCGGGCGCGGGAGGGCGCGGCGAGACGCCGGCTCGGCCCGCGCCCGCATTCAAACAATTGACTTTTGTAGTTACAGGGCATAACCTTGCGTCACACACCCGATAGTTCGTAACGGCCAGCAACCTTCGACCGGAGATGAGATAGTGGGCCTCGTCGCACCACTAAAACACATTCTCCCGACGGGTCACGGGGACGACGACGAAGCCAGCCCCGACTCGCCACTGCACATCTGTCCGCAGCCTTCCGGCCCCCGCCCCCACCAGCCGCCCAACCCACTTCGCCCACGTCCCTACCTGAGGAGGTTTCCGTCATGAATGTCTCAAGGAGAACATTCATCAAGGCGACGCTGACCGGGGGGTCGGCCGTCTCGGCCTTCGGCTTCAACCTCGCGCCGGTTCACGCGCAGACGCAGGGGCTCAAGATCGCGCGCACGAGCGAGACGCGCTCGATCTGCCCCTACTGCTCCGTGAGTTGCGGCGTCATCATCCACACGCTCGGCGACAAGTCGAAGAACGCCACCGCGCAGGTCGTGCACGTCGAGGGCGACCCCGACCACCCGATCAACCGCGGCACGCTCTGCCCGAAGGGCGCCTCGCTCGAACAGGACATCCTCAACGAGCGGCGCCTGACGAAGCCGCAGGTGCGCCGCCCCGGCTCCGACCACTGGGAGGACATCTCCTGGGAGCAGGCGCTCGACGAGATCGCGCGCAAGGTGAAGGCCACGCGCGACGCCACCTTCGTCGAGCGGGATCAGGCGGGGCTGACGGTCAACCGCTGCGAGGGCATCGGCTGGACGGGCGGCTGCACGGACACCAACGAACTCAACTTCCTGGCGGTCAAGGCCATGCGCAGCCTGGGGGTCTGCTACTTCGAGACGCAGGCCCGTGTTTGACACGGCCCCACGGTCTCAAGTTTGGGACCCACATTCGGGCGCGGCGCGATGACCAACGGGTGGATCGACATCAAGAACACCGACATGATGTTGATCATGGGCGGCAACCCTGCCGAGAACCACCCGTGCGGCTTCAAGTGGGCCATCGAAGCCAAGACGAAGCGCAACGCGAAGATGCTCGTCGTCGACCCGCGGTTCACGCGCACGGCGGCGACCGCCGACATGTTCCTACAGATCCGCGCCGGCGCCGACATCGCCTTCCTCGGCGGCCTGATCAACTACGCGATCCAGAACAACCGCATCGCCAAAGACTACCTCGTCAACTACACCAACGCGGCCTTCATCGTCAAAGAAGACTTCAAGCTGCCCGAAGACGGCCTCTTCTCCGGCTTCGACGCCGCCGGCGCGACCTACGACAAGGCGACCTGGAACTACGATGCGGGCGGCAACGTCGGCCCGCGGGCCGAGGGCGCGGGCGGCGCACCGGGCGGCGCGGACTCTCCGGCGGGCAGTCGTTCGTCCGCCAACACCGAACAGGAGCAGCAGCGGCAGGGCACGGAGCCGGCGCGGAGTTTCGAGCAGAAGTCGCCGCCGGTGGCCTCGCGGCCCTCGACGCCCCCCGAGACGGGGCAGTCGGCCGCCGGGGGCGTGATGAGCAGCCAGACGGGCGGCGGGCACCAGGCCGCGGGCGGCGTCGGCGCGGCGGCGCAAGGGGGGCCGAAGCCTCCGCCGAGCCTGCCGCCGAACGTCGCCTACGACCTCTCGCTCCAGCACGAGCGCTGCGTCTTCCAACTCTTCAAGAAGCAGTACTCGCGCTACACGCCGGAGATGGTCGAGCGCATCACGGGCATCAAGAAGGAGTCCTTCCTCAAGGCCGCCGACTTCTTCACCTCCGTCCGGAAGGACGGCGACACGAAGAAGGTGGCGACGATCATCTACGCGGTCGGGTGGACGCAGCACACCTTCGGGACGCAGATGATCCGCACGGGGGCGATCCTGCAACTGCTCTTGGGCAACATCGGGCGCGCCGGCGGCGGCATGAACGCCCTGCGCGGCCACGCCAACATTCAGGGCGCGACCGACATGGGCGGCGTCTTCGACATCTTCCCCGGCTACCTCAAAATCCCGGCGCCGACCGACACCGACCTCGCCACCTTCAACAAGCGGACGACGCCGCAGTCCTCGAAGCCGGACGCGTGGGACTCGTTCAACTACTGGTCGAACACGCCGAAGTTCATGGCCTCGTTCCTCAAGTCGATGTACGGCGATTCGGCGAAGAAGGAGAACGACTTCAACTACCACTACCTGCCGAAGATCGACCGGAAGTACTCGTGGACGGAGCTGTTCGACTACATGTACCAGGGGCAGGTCAAGGGCCTCTTCGCCTTCGGCATGAACGCCGTCGCCATCGGCCCCAACTCCAAGAAGAACATCGAGGCGCTGAAGAAGGCCGACTGGCTCGTGGTGTGCGAACTCTTCCCCGACGAGACGAGCGACTTCTGGCAGGCGCCCGGCACGACGAAGGAGGAGATGGCGAAGATTCCGACGACCGTCTACCGCCTGCCCGGCGCCGGCTTCGCCGAGAAGGACGGGACGTTCGTCAACTCGGCGCGCTGGCTCCAGTGGAAGCACGTGGCCGTCGCGCCGCCCGGTCAGGCCAAAGTGGATCAGGAGATTCTCGCCCGCATCTTCCTGAAGGTGCGCGAACTCTACCAGAAGGAGGGCGGCAAATTCCCCGACCCCGTTCTGAACCTCTCCTGGACTTACACGACGCCGCAGAACCCTTCACTGGCCGAGGTGGCGAAGGAGATCAACGGGCGCGCGCTCGCCGACCTGACGGACGAGAATCAGCCCGGCGTGAGCGTCAAGGCCGGGCAACAACTGCCGGGCTTCGCGTGGCTCCGCGACGACGGCACGACCGCTTGCGGCAACTGGCTCTACTGCGGCTCGTGGACGGAGGCGGGGCCGCTGATGCAGCGGCGCGGCACCGAAGACCCTTCGGGCCTCGGCATCTTCCCGAACTGGGCGTGGTCGTGGCCCGCCAACCGCCGCGTCATGTACAACCGCGCGTCGTGCGACCCGTCGGGCCAGCCGTGGGACGCGGAGCGCCGGCAGGTCTGGTGGAGCGAGGCGCAGGGGCGCTGGGTCGGCAACGACGTGCCCGACTTCAAGGCCGACTCCAACCCGGCCGACCACATGGGGCCGTTCATCATGAACCCGGAGGGCGTGGGCCGTCTCTTCGCGCCGCTCGCCGCCTTCGCCGACGGGCCTTTCCCGGAGCACTACGAGCCGATGGAGAGTCCGATTGCGAACCCTCTGCACCCGGCCCAGTCGAACAACCCGGTGGCGAAGAAGTACAGCTCGGACCTCGACAAGTTCGGGACGCCGGAGCAGGGCTTCAACGTCGTCTGCACCACCTACCGCCTGACCGAGCACTTCCACTACTGGACGAAACACAACCCGATGAACGTCCAGCTCGTGCCCGAGCCGTTCGTCGAACTCTCCGAGGAGCACGCCGCCGAGCTGGGCGTCGCGGGCGGCGACAAGGTGAGGGTCTCGACCGCGCGCGGCTTCCCGTACGTGGCGAAGGCGATGGTCACGCGGCGCATCAAGCCGATGCTCATCGACGGCAAGAAGACGCACCAGATCGGCATCCCCATCCACTGGGGCTACCGCGGCATCGCCGAGGACGCGGGGAAGACCTCGCTCGCCCCGGTCAACATGCTGGCGCCGAACGCCATCGACCCGAACGCCTACACGCCGGAGTACAAGGGCTTCCTCGTGAAGGTCGAGAAGGCTTAAGGAGGTGGGACGAGTATGAGCGAGCCAAGAATGTTTCAGATTCAGGAAATCTCGGCCCACCCCGGCCCCGTCCCGGGGCGCGGCACGCAGCGCGCCGTGCAGGTCGCCAAGTACATCGACGTGACGACCTGCATCGGCTGCAAGGCGTGCGAGGTGGCCTGCGTCGAGTGGAACGACCACCCGTTCCGCGAGACGACCTTCGACAACACCTACCAGACGATGGCCTCGACCGAGTGGAACTACTGGAACCTCATCAAGTTCTCCGAGCAGGAGCGCGACGGCAACCTGATGTGGCTGATGCGCAAGGATCAGTGCATGCACTGCGAGGACCCGGGCTGCCTGCGGGCGTGCCCGGCCGACGGCGCCATCGTCAAGTACGAGAACGGCATCGTCGATTTCCAGCAGGAGCACTGCATCGGCTGCGGCTACTGCATCTCGGGCTGCCCTTTCGACATCCCGAAGTTCAAGCAGGAGACGAAGAAGGTCTACAAGTGCACGCTCTGCTCCGACCGCGTCGGGCAGGGGCTCGAACCCGCCTGCATCAAGGCGTGCCCGACCGGGTGCCTGCACTTCGGCACGAAGGACGACATGGTCGCGCTCGCCCAGACGCGCAGCCGGCAACTGCGCGAGGAGTCGGGCTTCGCCAACGCCGGCGTCTACGACCCGCAGTCCATCGGCGGCACGCACGTCATCTACGTCCTGCACGACGCCGCGCGGCCCGAACTCTACGGCCTGCCCGCCAACCCGACGATCCCGCCGAGTTACACCGTCTGGAAGTGGCTGGCGAAGCCCGCCGGCCTGTTGATGGCGATGCTGGGCATCGTCGCCGTCTTCTTCCACCGCGTCACGGTCGGGCCGAAGCTGCCGCAGCCCGAAACCGAGCCGCCCGCCGAGCCGCAGCCCGACACCGTCGAGGCGGCGCGAAAGGAGAAGCCATGAGCACCTCTGTCGAGCGCTTCGACGAGCGCGCGCGGCGCGGGGCCGACCGCGTCGGGCAGACGGTCGTCCGCCGGGGCGAGCTGCTGCGCCACCCCGTCTACACGCGCGTGCTGCACTGGCTCGTCGCCATCACCTTCATCCTCTCGCTGCTCACCGGCTTCGCCATCTACTCGCCGTGGCTCTACCCCTGGCTCACGCCGCTCTTCGGCGGCGGGCCGATGACGCGCTTCCTCCACCCGTGGTTCGGCGTCTTCTTCGATGTCTTCTTCCTCTTCCAGTTCTTCAACTGGTTCGTGCCGATGTCGTGGACGAAGACGGACAGCCGGTTCGTCCGCCACGTCGGGGAGTACGCGACGAACAAGGAGAAGCTCGAACCGGAGGACACAGGCTTCTTTAACGGCGGGCAGAAACTCTACTTCTGGGCCATCGCCGCGAGCGCCCTGCTCTTTCTCGTCACGGGGCTCTTCCTGTGGTTCGACCACGTCGTCCCGCGCTGGCTCGTCGCCCTCAGCTACGTCGTCCACGACATCGCGGCGCTGGTCATGCTCGCCGGGTTCGTCGTCCACCTCTACGAGGGCACGGCGGCCCAGCCCGGCACGTTCCGCTCGATGACCAGCGGCACGGTGACGCGCGCGTGGGCGTGGACGCACCACCCGGCGTGGTACAGGGACGTGACGGGGCGCGACCCGCGCGCCGACTACGAGTCTGCGCTCCGCCGCCGGGACGAGCGCGCGCGGGCCGTCGAAGCCTGGGAGCGCGAGCAGGACGCGCGCGAGCGCGGCCTCGACACGGGGCCGGGGGGGCCGCCGCCGCCCGAGTGAGACGTGTCTGAACCGAGCAGGGGCGGGTTAGCCTTGACGCCACCTCTCGCCTACGCCCGACCGGCCGGACATCGCAGCCGCAAAGTTGAACCATGCAAACGCTCGACGAGTTGTTGGAGGAGTGCGGACGCCTGCACGGCCACATGTGCGCCGGGCAGTTGCTCGGCGCGCGGATGGCCGTGCTCGGCTGCCGCTCCGTGGGCGTCGACGACCCGCGGGGCGCGGATCGGAAAAAGCTGATCGTGTGGGTGGAGATCGACCGCTGCATGGCCGACGCCGTGGGCGCGGTGACGGGCGCGCGGCTCGGCAAGCGGAGCTTGAAATACCTCGACTACGGCAAAGTGGCGGCGACGTTCCTCAACACGGAGACCGGGAGCGCCGTCCGCGTCGTCGCCCTCGAAGAGTCGCGGCAGTTGGCCGACGCGCGCCACCCCGAAATCGAGAGCAAGAAGGAGCGGCAGTTTCGCACCTACCGCGAAGCGGCGGACG
>Ga0272482_10000738_pt1 | contig 10029 bp, 9 predicted proteins | sample RVTome_8_FD_192427 | JGI IMG/M metagenome (GOLD analysis project Ga0272482, IMG submission 192427) | Soil microbial communities from uranium-contaminated site in the Upper Colorado River Basin, Wyoming, United States - RVT160D0 (version 2) ...
CGCGCTGCGCCAACTGTCCAAACTGGACGACGGCACCTGGGAGACCATGCTGATGTCCGCGGACATCTTCCTCACCTGGGACTGCGAGGTCGCGACCGGCACGAGGACCCAGCTGCTGGAGAAGCTCGACCTGTTCGGCATCCGCGCCGCGGTCGACGCGCTGCGCCGCGACCCCGAGATGACCGCGGGCGCGCTGCGGCGGGTCCTGCTCAACGCCTCCGGGCTCTCCGGCGTGCGCGGCAAGCTCGACGCCGTGTTCCGCGCCCGCGCCGACGGCATCAAGGCGGCCGCCGCGCTCGCCTCGGTCACCGCGCTCGCACATGCGTCCGGCGATCCCGGTGAGCGGCAACGGGTCCACGACGCGATCGAGGTGCTGCTCGCCAAGCCGGAGGCGCACCAGCTGCGCCTGCTGGAGGCGCTCACGCTCGTCACCTCCGGCGCCGTCGCCATGCCGGAGGACTTGGCGGAAGAGGTGCTCAGGGTCGGCAGCAGCGCCGACATCGGCGAGCAGCTCGGCATGAAGGGCAGACCCCACAAGGAACTGTCCGCATACGCACTCGAACGAGCCGGCTGGTGGCGGTCCTTCGCCTCCTTCGGCGCCACACCCGCGCAGAGTCGCGTCGCCCACGTCGTGCACCGCGCGTATTTCCTGATCTGGCAACAGCTTCGCGAACAGGCGGGGTGAGGGACATGGCTTCCTGGTTCAAGCAGCGTCGCGACAAGGAGGAGGACGAGGCCGCAGAGGCCGACTCCACCATCGAGGTGAAGGCGCACGTGATCGCCGACGCCGTCCGCGCGGCCGAGCAACAACCGAGTGCGCGCGGCATCGCTGCCGACGGCCTGGTGACCGGCGGTGACTTCGCCGAGCAGGCCGCGGTCGACCCGCCGCCCGCCGACGTGAGCGCACTCGAGCAGGCGATGGCGGAGCGGCGGTCGCTCGTGCAGCTCTGCCTGTACGCGCTCGACCGGGCCAAGAGCGCCGGTGTCGTCGAGCGGCTGGAGGAAGGGCTCGCCGGCGTCGGCGTCGCCGCGATCCGGCCGGACGGCGCGCGGTTCGACCCGGCGTACCACGAGGCGGGCGGCACGGTCGCCACCACCGACGACCTGCTCGACGGCGTGGTCGCGGAGACCGAGGTGGTCGGCTTCAGTGACCGGGGCGAGGTCCTGCGGGTGCCGATCGTGACGGTGTACAGCAAGAGCGTGTCGTGACCGCGCCAGCGCAGCAGAAGCCGTCGCTGCCCCAGCAGGTCAAGGCGACGCGGGAGAAACTGCTCACCCTGCTGAAGGACATCAACCCCGACTCGGCGCGCTGGGTCGAGGAGATCCGCGCCAAGCGCAAGGGCCGGCCGTCGGCTGTGGTGGTCGGTGAGACCAACCGGGGCAAGAGCTCGCTCGTCAACGCGCTCATCGGCCAGTCCGGGCTGTCGCCGGTGGACGCCGACGTCGCCACCGCGACCTACCTGGTGTTCGGGCACAGCGAGAACTGGGAGGCGCGTGCCTGCTACCCGGGTCAGCTCGCGCCGGTGCCGGTCGACATCGCCGAGCTGATCAACTGGGTGTCCGCGTCGCACGACCTGCCGGGTGGCGAGCTGCCGCCGCGCTACGTCGAGGTCGACGGGCCGGTCGAGTTCCTCGAGAAGCTGACGCTCGTGGACACCCCCGGCGTCGGCGGGCTCGACTCGATGCACGGCGAGCTGGCGGCCGAGGCCGCCGCGTCGGCGACCGCGCTGCTGTTCGTCGTGGACGCGTCCGCGCCGTTCACCAAGGGGGAGCTGAACTTCCTCGCGACCGTCGGCGAGCGCGTCGAGACCGTCGTGTTCGCACTGTCCAAGGTGGACCAGTACCGCGGCTGGCGACAGGTGCTCGAGGAGGACCAGGCACTGCTCGCCGAGCACGCGCCCCGGTTCGCAGGCGCCAAGTTCCACCCGGTGTCCGCGCGGATGTACGACATGGCCAACAAGGCGCCGAACCCGGAGGCCGCCGCGATGCTGCGGGAGCGGTCCGGCGTCGAGGAGCTGCGGGCCGGGCTCTCCGGACTCCTCGACGGCCGGTCGGTGATGCTCGGCGAGGCCAACACCATGCGTGCGCTGTCCACCGCGCTGTCCGAGCTGCACGTCCGGCTCGACGCCGAGCGCCGAGCGCTGTCCACCGGCGAGGAGGAGGCCGAGAACCTGCGGGCCCGCAAGGAGGAGCTGACCACCGAGCGGCGGTCCTCCACCAGGGGCTGGCAGGTCCGGATGCGCAGCGAGATCCAGCGGACGAGGGTCGAGAACAACCACGAGGTCGCCCGCCAGATGCGCGACGTGCAGTCGTGGTTCCGGCAGGCGATCGACGCCGCCGACCGGGACAAGCTGCGTGAGCTGCCGCCGCAGGTCGACGCCGCGCTGCAGATGGTGTCCGGTCGGATCAGCATGCTGGTCTCCGGGCGGCTCAACCAGGTCACCGAGGTCGTGCTGGGTGAGCTGTTCAAGCCGGACGAGCTGGCGGTCATCCGCGCGCAGTTCGCCAGGCAGGGCGGCTCGCCGATCGTCATCCGGCCTGCGGAGAAGCGACCGCCGACGGCGGAGGACAAGCTGCTCGTCTTCATGGGCGTCACCGGCGGGTTCAGCGCTGGCAAGATGGCGTTGCTGCCACTGGCCGGCGCGGTCGCCGCGCCGATCCTGCTCGTGCCGACGATCGTGGTCGGGCTCGGCGCCGGATGGTGGCTCGCCAAGACCCGCAAGCACACCGCGGACAAGCAGCACATGAAGCAGTGGCTCACCGAGTCGATCGCAGACGCCCGCTCCACAGTGGACCAGCTGGTCGCCGAGCAGCTCATCGAGGCGGAGCAGCAGCTCGCGCTGTCGCTCGACGAGGCGCTCGGCAAGAGAATTACGGGTATCGAAGAAGAGCTGCGTGAGGTAGACAAGGCACTGCGCCTGGACACAGCGGAACGCACCAAGCGGCTGAACGTGGTCAACAAGCGTCTGGCCGACGTGACAGCCGGCCAGGAACGGGCGGAGAAGCTGCTCGCCAGCATCCGCTCGGTCCGGGACCGGGCCTGACGACTCACGAATTGTCGTGGGAACCGACCGGGCCTACCGTCAGTCATACCTGCCGTAACAACATTGAGCTTTGAACATCCCGTTGAGGGAACGAGTAAGGGGGCACACCCGTGTACGTGGACGACGACACCTCGACCGACACCGACACGACCGACACCGACACCGGTGCTCAGGACGAGTTGACCGTCGAGATCGACGGCGAGGAGTACGAGGTCGAGGAGAACGTCGACCTGACCGGTGACGGCCAGAACGACGCGGCCGTCGTGGAGACCGAGGACGGGTACCTCGCCTTCGCGGACACGGACGGTGACGGCGTCGCCGACGTCGCCGTCGAGTACGACGAGGACGGCAACCCGGTCGCGGGGGCCGAGTACGACGAGTCGACCGGTGAGTGGACCGCGGAGGACGTGGAGAACCTCCCGGCCCCGACCGACGGTGGCGCTGACGATGCCGATGGGTCCGGCACCGACACCACCGACACCACCGACTCGACCGACGCCGACGACTCGTCCTCTTCTGGCGGCGAGAGCATCACCGTCGACATGCCGGGTGAGGACGTGGACGCGGGTCCGGCCACGTACGACACCGACGGTGACGGCACCAACGACACCGTCGTGGTCACCGACGCCGACGGCACCACCTACGCGTTCACCGACTCGGACGGCGACGGCGAGGCCGACGAGGCCGTCATCATCGAGTCCGACGGCGACGTCACGGTGGCCGAGCACACCGGTGAGGACGAGTGGACCACCACCGAGGAGGGCCACATCGACTCCTCCGGCGAGTACGTCCCGGACAGCTCCGGCTCCTCGTCCTCGGTGGCCTCGGACGCCGCCTGGGCCGAGCGGTGACCTGAACCACTTCGGCACGAAACAGTCATAAGACCGATCCCGGTAGGCGTTCTGCCTGCCGGGATCGGTCTTTGTGTGGTAGACCACTCCCGCATCTGGGTGCTGAATCGATTCCAGAATCGGTCTTGTGGCAGAGCCGACACGTCAGGCCTCGTTTGTTTGCCCGCTACCTGGTTAACCTCACTACATCCCCATGCGAGGTCCCGTCCGTGCACCGGACGGGTGCTTCGCCGTTCACTCAGGACGCCGGAGTCCGCAACATCGGACAGCGGCGTCCTGAGTCATTCGGCGTTCAGTACAGGAGATGAAGCGAGATGACGGCAGTGGCAATCCCAGGTGTGGACAACGCACCGACTACGCACGGACGGCTTCTTTCCTGGGTTCGAGAGGTGGCCGAGCTGACCCAACCGGACCAGGTGGTCTGGGTGGACGGCTCGGACGAGGAGTGGACCCGGTTGACCGACGAGCTCGTCGAGACCGGCACGTTCACCCGGCTTGCCAAGAAGCCGAACTCCTTCTGGGCCGCCTCCGACCCCGACGACGTCGCCAGGGTCGAGCAGCGGACCTTCATCTGCTCGGTCGATCCGCGGGACGCCGGGCCCACCAACAACTGGATGGCGCCGGCCGAGATGAAGTCCACCATGACCGAGCTGTTCCGCGGCTCGATGCGTGGCAGGACGATGTACGTGATCCCGTTCTGCATGGGCCCGCTCACCGCGGAGAAGCCGATGCTGGGCGTCGAGATCACCGACTCGGCCTACGTCGTGGTCTCCATGAAGATCATGACTCGCATGGGGACGAAGGCACTGGAGCAGTTCACCGCGCCCGACGGCACCGAGCGCGACTTCGTGCCGGCGCTGCACTCGGTCGGCGCGCCGCTCGCGGACGGTGAGAAGGACGCCGCCTGGCCGTGCAACGAGACCAAGTACATCTCCCACTTCCCGGAGACGCGGGAGATCTGGAGCTACGGCTCGGGCTACGGCGGCAACGCGCTGCTCGGCAAGAAGTGCTACTCGCTGCGGATCGCCTCGGTGCAGGGTCGCGACGAGGGCTGGCTCGCCGAGCACATGCTGATCCTCAAGCTGATCTCGCCGGAGAACAAGGTCTACTACGTGGCGGCCGCGTTCCCGAGCGCGTGCGGCAAGACGAACCTCGCGATGCTCGAGCCGACCATCCCGGGCTGGAAGGTCGAGACGCTCGGCGACGACATCGCCTGGATGCGCTTCGGCGACGACGGGCGGCTGTACGCGGTGAACCCGGAGGCCGGCTTCTTCGGCGTCGCGCCGGGCACCGACTACCACACGAACCCGAACGCGATGCGCACGATCGAGAAGGGCAACTCGATCTTCACGAACGTCGCGCTGACCGACGACGGCGACATCTGGTGGGAGGGCATGGGCGACAAGCCCAGCCACCTGACCTCGTGGAAGAAGGAGGACTGGACGCCGGACTCCGACGAGCCGTCGGCGCACCCGAACTCGCGGTACTGCACGCCGATGGCGCAGTGCCCGATCCTCGCGCCGGAGTGGGACGACCCGCAGGGCGTGCCGATCTCCGCGATCTTCTTCGGCGGCCGCCGCGCCGACACGATCCCGCTGGTCGCCGAGTCGCGTGACTGGCAGCACGGCACCTTCATGGGCGCCACGCTGTCGTCGGAGACCACGGCTGCCGCGAAGGGCAAGGTCGGCGTGGTCCGCCGCGACCCGATGGCGATGCTGCCGTTCATCGGCTACCACGCGGGTGACTACTTCCAGCACTGGATCGACACCGGCAAGCGTGCGGACGCCGACAAGCTGCCCAAGATCTTCTACGTGAACTGGTTCCGCCGGGACGAGGACAAGAAGTTCCTGTGGCCGGGCTTCGGCGAGAACTCGCGGGTCCTGAAGTGGGCCATCGAGCGGCTCGAGGGCACCGCCGCCGCGGTCGAGACGCCGATCGGGTACGTGCCGACGGCCGACGACCTCGACCTGTCCGGTCTCGACGAGGACAAGGAACGCATCGAGGCGGCGCTGAAGTTCGACGCCGAGGAGTGGCGCGCGGAGATCCCGCTGATCGAGGAATGGTTCGAGAAGATCGGCGAGAAGCTCCCGACACTGCTGCGTGCCGAGCTGGACGCACTGAGGACCCGCCTGTCCTGACCTGATTTCGAGAATGGGGACCACCCGATCGGGTGGTCCCCATTTGTTTTCTGCAAGTTGCATCACGGGCCGGAAGTGATCACGTCAACACTGCGAGTGATCCCGAGCGGTTGGAGGTCCGAGATGTCGGCGATGTGCGAGCGGTGGCTGTGGCAACACTCCGGGTACGACGGCCGGGTGCACGCGTTCGAACGGGCGGCGGGGGTGGCGAGCTTCGTCGAGGCGGCATGCAGTCACAGCGTGCCGTTCGACAAGGTCGTGCGTGGTCACGAGGGGACACGGTGCCTTGCGTGCCTCCTGATCGTGGGGGATCACCTGGCCGAGCATCACCGATTGGGTGTCGGCTTCTAGTTTGTCCACAGCCTGTGGACAAACCTGTGCACAGCCCTGTTGACCGGGTCCCGGCCTGTGACCAGCACAAGCGCCACGGACATCCACACGACAGCCGTTCGTAACCTTCGGGACACCCAGTTTGTCCACAGAAACGCGCGTTACCGGTAGTAGTCCGCCTCACCCATTGGTGCTACCGACTAGAGCAACTATGTCTAATGATCGCTCCGCAAGCTCCGCGATAGCTGCCGTTCGAGAAAACGCCGGGTGGGCGCCGAACAACGCTTTGTGAGCGCTTCCCGGTAACACTCGGCAGCCGTTTCCGGCTCATCCGCGAGCAACCACAACGCTCCGAGAGCAGCAGGCAGCAAGGGGTAGTCCCGCAAGGCGGAGTCCTCCCGCAACCGCCGAAGCTCAGCGGGATCCAGTCCGCCGGCCATGGCGACGGCGACCGCCCGGTTGAGAGCGGCAACCGGTGACGGCTTGACGGCAAGCAGCTCGTCATACAGCCCAACGACAAGATCCCAGTCGGTCTGCTCGACGACATGACACAGTGCGATGGCCGCCTCGACGTGAAACGCCGAGCGCACACCGCCCACACAGGACGAGTCGAAGACGCGCACGCCCTCGGCGATCATGTCCTGATCCCACAACGAGCGGTCCTGGTCAGCGAGGAGGAGAACGTCCCCGGCCTCGTCAACGCGAGCCCGCAACCGACTGCCATGCAACAACATCAACGCGAGAAGCGCCCGCACCCGAGGCAGGTTGGTCCTCGGGTCGGCAAGAAGCACCCGCCCCAGCCGAACAGCCTCGAGACACAGCTCCTCCCGAACGACCTGCTCCCCGTCCAGCGAGTCGTAGCCGGCGTTGAAAAGCAGGTACAGCACGGAAAGCACGGAGTCGAGCCGCCCGTCGATGTCGTCCGACCCAGGCACCTCCACGACCCGGTCGACTTCGGACCGCAACCACCGCTTGGCCCGAACCAGCCGCTGAGCAACAGTCGCCGGCCGAGTGAGAAGGGCGGTGGCGATCTCGTCAACCCCAAGTCCCCCAACAGTCTTGAGCGTCAGGGCCACCTGCGACACCACGGGTAGCTCGGGATGGCAGCACAAGAACATCAACGCCAACTCGTCGTCCCCACCAGGGATGTCGAGGACGCTCTCCTCGGCGGCAACCAGGGGCAAAGCGGCCCGAACGACACCCTCGTGCCGCACATCGGCAAGGACGTGGTTCCTGGCCACTGTGTACAACCAACCGGCGGGGTTCTCCGGCACACCAACGAACGGCCACCGCTGCAACGCCCGGAGAAGCGCCTCCTGAACGGCCTCCTCAGCAAGCTCGATGCGAGCGGGCCCCACCATCCGAACCAGGGCAGCGGTGATCCGGCCGGCACTACGCCGGAAAAGCCGCTCGACCACGACCCCGGAGTTATCCACAAGGCACCACGTTATCCACAGGAACCCCCACAAGAGAGAAAACCGTCGCCCCAAAGCTCTACGATGGACCCGGGGGAGGGCCCGCGTCCCAGGCAAAGGCGAACAGCACTCGAGAATCGCCTCGATGAACCAGTCTCGCGGTCCAGCGTTTGGCAACCAGCTCCGCCTTCAGACGGCTCGCCGGGCCGACTTGGCGACCGGCCGCTGAGCCAACCCAGCGCCAACCGGTCCACCAAAGTCCTGCCCGACGAGCCGGCACAACAGCCGAGGAGTCTCAGTCCTCGCAGCCCTGTTCGCCGATCTTCCGCACCTCGATGGTCCCGAACTCCAGATGCGGATGATCGCTGAACAGCTTGCTCGCCTCCTCCAACGACCCGGCTTCGATCGTGATGAAGCCGCCAACCACCTCCGCGCCCTCGGCATAAGGACCGTCCGTCGCGGTGAGGCCGAGGACCCGGCCCTTCCTGGACAGCCCGCCACCACCTGGCGCGGGAGTCAGCGCCGCGTTCCAGGCCAGGTACCGCTCCAACGTGTGCTGCGCCTCGGCGGGGCTGAGCTCCCGCGACGGTGCGCCCCGGAGAAATCCGACGTACTGCGTCATTTCGACCTCCTGTCATCGAGCCAACACCCCCTAGATGCGCGAGCCAACCCGGAATCGACATAACGTGGCCGGCATGGCCGAGACAATCAGCAGGTTCCCCGTCACCGAGCTCGACGATCTCCCGTCCGACCTGCGGGATCGCATTACCGCGATCGCCGATCGGTCCGGGTTCGTGCCCAACGTGTTTCTCGCGTTGGGGCATCGGCCCGCCGAGTTGCGGGCGTTTCTCGACTACCACGACGCCGTGATGGAGCGCGACGGCAGCCTCACCAAGGCCGAGCGGGAGCTGGTGGTCGTCGCCACCTCCGGGGCCAACAGCTGCACCTACTGCGTCGTCGCGCACGGGGCGATCCTGCGGATCCGGGCTCGGGACCCGCGCATCGCCGATCGGGTCGCGACGAACCCGTGGACGGTCGAGCTGGACGAGCGGCAGCGGGCGATCGTCGACCTGGCGCTCGCACTCGCCGTCGAGCCGGCGACCTTTGGTCAGACCGATCTCGAGGAAGCCAGGTTCGCCGGCCTGACCGACGACGAGATCTGGGACATCGGCGCCATCACCGCCCTGTTCGCGCTCTCCAACCGGATCGCGCACCTCACCGCACTGCGGCCGAACGACGAGTTCTACCTGATGGGCCGCCTTTCGCGGAGCGATCAGTAGTCGCGGCCGTGAGACTGAGCCGCCAGGTCTGGCCGGTCAGCTCGTGCCCGAACCGCGGGCCGGTGTCCGACTCCGCCAGCACGAACCCGGCCCGCTGGTAGATCCGGCGGGCCGGCGCGAGGATCGACACCGTCCACAGCTCCATCGTGCGGTAGCCGGCCGACTTCGCGAACCGGACGCACTCGTCGACCAGCGCACTGCCGACGCCGGCGCCGCGGGCGGTCGGCTCGACGTGCAGCAACCGCAGCTTGGCCACCTCGTCGTCGACGCGGACGCAGAAGACGGCGCCGACTCGTTCGCCGTCCAGTTCGGCGATCCACGCCCGCTCGACCTCGGGGTCGTGGTGTGCCAGGTACTCGGCGACGACCCGGGCGACCAGCGCCTCGTACGTCTCGTCGAAGCCGTGCTCCGCCGCGTACAGCGCGCCGTTCCGCTCGATCACCCAGCCGAAGTCGCCGGGCGCCGGCCTGCGCAGCGTCACCTCCGGCCTGCTGTGCGGGCGGTCCACCCGGTTGCGGATCATGTCCATCGCCTCGACGAGCCTCGTCTGCTCGTCGTCGGTGAGGTCGGTGAGCAGGTCGCGGATCTGGTCGGCCGACTTGTGGTCGAGCATGACGAACGTGTCGCGGCCGTGGTCGGTCAGCCGGATGACCTGCCGGCGCGCGTCCGACCGAGACCGGTCCCTGCGCAACAACCCGCCGTCCTCGAACCGGGCCAACAGCCTGCTCAGGTAGCCGGCGTCCAGCCCCATCGCCTGCCGGAGCGCGGACACCTCGGTCTCGTCCTGCTGACCCAGCTCGAACAAGACCCTTGCCTCAGTCAAGGAGTATGGCGTGCTCAACAGGTGCTCATCCAGCGCACCTAGGAACCGCGTGTAGCTGCGATTGAAGGCTCTTACTGCGGCGATGCGCTCAGCGAGCATGGATGACCTCGTTTCCCGTGAAACAATTCTTTGACTAGAGCAAAGAATA
>Ga0272482_10000739_pt1 | contig 10028 bp, 5 predicted proteins | sample RVTome_8_FD_192427 | JGI IMG/M metagenome (GOLD analysis project Ga0272482, IMG submission 192427) | Soil microbial communities from uranium-contaminated site in the Upper Colorado River Basin, Wyoming, United States - RVT160D0 (version 2) ...
GGATCGGCCGGGTGCGGCCCGAGCGCATCCCACTCCTCCGCCGGCATGGCGAGATCGAGTGCGGGCAGGACGACCATGCCTTCGGCCAGCCGCGCCACGGTGCCGAGCAAGGCGGCGACGGCCGGCGCCGCGGTGGTGATGCCGGCCGCGCAGACGAAGCCGGCTGGCGGCGTCTCGCGCCAGCGCCCTGCCACCGCGTTCAGCAGCCGGTTGCGGCGGTCGGCGAGGTCGATGCGGCCGAGATCGGCGAGCAATGCCGGCCAGTCGGTCAGGATCAGGGCGAGCTGGTCCAGCGACTTTTGCCAATGGAGCGAGAGCTCGGGCAATTCCTCGGCGAAATTTGCGAGGCGCCGCGGATCGACCGCCTCGATCAGCAACTGGTCCAGGGTGCGGGCAAGGTCTTCGGCCAGCCTCAGCGCCTCGGCGGCGTCCGCGCCGAGGTGGAGCTGGACGAGCCGGGCGAGCAGCATCAGCCGCCGCGCCGGTTCGATCGCCGGCGGGATCGGCGCGTCGAGCGGCTCGAACATGCCCCCGATCCGCTCCTCGAGCTCGGGATCGCCGACCGGCACCAGCCGCGGCAAAAGGAGACCGCCGCCCGACCGCCGCACGAACGCGTCCTGGATCGCCCGCGCCGCGCGATTGTTGGGGACGAGCAGGATGCCTTGCGCCAGCCCGGTCTCGCCGCCGCCGAAGCGATCGATCAGCCCGGCTGCGAGCGCGTCGGCGAAGGCACGGTGCGGCGGGATGGTGAGGACGGTGGGATTTGTCACGCTCCGCAGCGTAAGCACCAGCAATTCGTCATTCCAGCGAAAGCTGGAATCTCCTTGCCTTGAAGGAAGCGAAATCCCAGCTTTCGCTGGGATGACGGCTCGCGCTTCAGGCCTCGCCCAGGATCGCTTCCGCCTTGGGGATGCTCTCGGGACGGCCGATGTCGAACCACAGGCCCTGGTGGACGATGCCGAAGCAGCGCCCCGCCGCGATCGCCCTGTCCCAGAGCAGGTTGGTCGAAAAGGGCCCGTCCGGCAGCGCCCCCTCGAACAATCGCTTCGAGACCATCTGGATGCCGGTATAGACGAACGGCGCCATGCCATTGGCCTTGCGCCGCCGCAGCGCGCCCGCCGCGCTCATGTGGAAGTCGCCGCGGCCCTTGTGGCAATGGGCGCGGGCGAGCGGCACCAGCAGCAGCAGCGCGTCCATCCGCGCCTCGTCCCAGCCTGCCGCCAGCAGCCGCAGCGTATCGACCGGGCCATCGATCCACAGATTGTCCGAATTGGCCACCAGGAACGGATCGGCGTCGATCAGCGGCAGCGCGCGCTTCAGGCCGCCGCCGGTTTCGAGCAGCCGCTTGCGTTCGTCTGACACAACGATTTCAATGTCTTTTACACTATTCTTGAGATGCGCTTCGAGCGATCCGGCGAGATAGTGGACATTGACCACGGCAGTGGCGACGCCGGCCGAGCGGAGCCGGTCGAGCGCATGATCGATCAGCGCGCGGCCCGCCACCTCGATCAACGGCTTGGGCCGGGTCGCGGTCAACGGCCGCATCCGCTTGCCCAGTCCCGCGGCCATCAGCATTGCCGTCGCCGGAACCGCAGCTCCCGGATCGGGCCGGAGCGAGAGCGGCTTCTTGTACCGGCTCATGCCCTATCCGCCTTCGTCCAGGCCGCCGCCCTCTTCGCCGCCGGTACGTTGGCGTCGAACCAGGCCCTGACCGGCGCCAGCGCCGGATGCGCGAGGTCCCGCTCCAGCAAGCCCCACATGCGTGGCTGGAAAGGCTTGTAGTAAGGCTTGCCGTCACGCTTCCAGAGCCGGGTGAAGACACCGAGAATGCGGGTGTTGCGTTGCGCCGCCAAGGCCCAATAAGCACTTTCGAATTCAGTGCCTTGCCCGGTTCCCTTCATATAGCGATCGATCATCGCCCGTTCGATCGCCGGACTGACATCGCGGCGCGCGTCCTCGAGCACGGAAACGAGATCGTAGGCCGGATGCCCCACCACCGCGTCCTGAAAATCGAGCAGGCCGAAATGGCGGATGCCGTCGCGGCCGGAGATCAGCATGATGTTCTCGGCATGATAGTCGCGCAATACCGTGACCGGCCCCAGGCCGTCCGCCGCGACCGGCGCGAGCGACGTCCGCCAGGCGGCGTCGAACGCGTCCCTGTCCACGTCGAGGCCGAGCGTCGCGCAGTACCAGTCGGGAAAGAGCTGCACCTCCTCGAGCCATTGATCGAGCCCGTGCGGGCGCAGCCCGGGCATGGGTGGCCGCGCGTGAAGATGAACGATAAGATCGACCGCGAGCGCGTATAGCTCGGCCTCACGAGCGGGCGCCGCGTCGAGCGTTTCCCGCAGCCGCGCGTCGCCGAGATCGTCGATCAGCACCAGGCCGAGGGCGGCATCGTGGGCGCGAATCCCCGGCGCCGAGAGCCCGGCGCTGGCGAGCCAGTTCGCGACCGCGACGAAGGGGCGGGGATCCTCGTGCGGCGGCGGCGCGTCCATCAGCACTGCGGTCTCGCCGTCCGCGCGGTGGACCCGGAAATAGCGGCGGAAGCTGGCGTCGCCGGCCAGCGGCCTGATCTCGCATCCCTCCCAGCCGTGCGCGGCGAGAAACTCGGGCGCCCCGGCGGGCGGAATCATGTCGGCGGCCATCGCCCTCCCCAAGCGGGCGGCACCCTTGCTGTCAAGGCGCGCCCGCCGCCTTCCGCCGCGTCGAGATCGAGGATCAGAGTCTCGGGCCAGAGCGCGGTCAGACGCTCCGGCCATTCGATCAGCATCGCGCCCTGCGCCCGCCCCTCGTCGAGGCCGAGCTCGTCCAGCTCCCCGGCCCGCTCGATCCGGTAGAGGTCGACATGCCAGAGCGGGATGCGGATGCCGGGCGGCTCATAGACCTGGACGATCGGGAAGGTCGGGCTGGCGACGTCGCCCTCGTGCCCGAGCCCGCGCAGCACGCCCCTGGCCAGCGTGGTCTTCCCCGTCCCGAGCGCGCCGCGCAGCGCCACCGCGTCCCCGACCCGCAGCCGCGCGGCGAGCGCCCGCCCGATCTCCTCGGTCGCCCCGGCGTCCGCGAGACGGATCGGCACGGAATTATTCCGCGACCTGCGGCACCGGCCAGTCGGCGCGCTGCTCGGCCGTGCGCGGCAGGCGGATGGTGACCGTGGTCCCCTCCCCGGGCTGCGAGACCAGCTCGATGGCGCCGCCATGCGCCTCGACGAACTGCTTGGCGAGCGGCAGGCCGAGGCCGATCGCCGCCTCCTCGCCGCTGCGCGCCTCGGCGGTGCGGCTGAAGCGGTCGAACACCCGCGCCTGATCGGCCGGGGCGATGCCGCGGCCATTGTCGGAGACGATGATCCGCGCTTCGCCCCGGTCGCCCTCGGCGCGCAGCAGCACGCGGCCGTTCCTGCCTGTATAGCTGATCGCGTTCTTTACGACGTTGCCGAGGGCCTGGCCCAGCCGCCGCGGATCGCCGGTGACGATGCCGACCGATGGCTCGATCTCCCTGACGAGCCTGATCTTCGCCTTCCTGGCGAGCGCCGCCACCTTGCCGGCTTCCTCGGCGCACAAGGCGGCGAGATCGACCTCGTCCTCGGCGAGCAGCAGGCTGCCGGTATCGCTCTGGGTGAGGTCGAGCACATTGTCGATGAGCGCCCCGAGCCGGGCGACGCTTTCGAGCACCGCCGCGACATAGTCGACCGCGGTCGGCGGCAGCTCGCCGCCATAGCCCTCGGCCAGCATCTCGGCGAAGCCGGCGATCGAGGTCAGCGGCGTGCGCAGTTCGTAGCTCATGTTGGAGACGAAGGCGGTCTTCAGCCGGTCCGCCTCCTCGAGCGCGTCGGTGCGTTCCCTGAGCGCCGCCTCGACCTTCCGGCTGTCGGTGATATCGAGCATGGTGAACAAGGCGTTGCCGTCGGGCAGCGGCACCGCCGCGAATTCGAACTCGCGCTCGTCGATCAGCGACACCCGCCCCGACCTTTGCTTGCGCTCGACGGTGGCGCTGCGGACCAGTTCGCGCACCAGGCCGGCATGGCTGGCGCGCTTCAGCTTGGCGGCGAGCAGGGGCGTCAGCGTGTCGACGCGCGGGTGGGCGGCGAGCTGCTCCTCCTCGAGCCCCCACAGCTCGCGAAAGCGGGTGTTCCACAAGGTGAGCCGCCCGTCCGAGGCGAACACGCCGACCGCTTCGAACAGATTGTCGAACGTCGCGGTGCGCACCCTCAGCAAGGTGTCGCGGGCGGAGGCGAGCTGGATCTGCTCGGTCCTGTCCTCGAAGATGGTGAGCAGGCCGCCGTCGGGCAGCGGCTGGGCGACCACCCGCAGATGCTTGCCGCCCGGCAGCAGCCAGTCCTCCTCCTCCGCGGCGAGGCCGCTGGTGAACCAGCGCCGGTGCTCTTCCTTCCAGTCGGGGAAATCGCGAACCTCGGGCAGATTGCCGGCTTCGCGCATCGCGTCGATCACCCGGTCGAACTCCGGACGGTCGGCGAGGAAGTCCGCGGTCAGCGAGAACAGTCGCGCGAACGGCTGGTTGAAGAAGATCAGGCTCCGGTCGCGCCCGAACTGCGCGACCCCGGCGGAAAGCCGGTCGAGCATGTCGCGCTGGGCGCGCACGAAGCGGTTCAAATCGGCGCGAGCCTCCTCCTGCTCCTCGACGTCGATCGCATAGCCGGCGACGCCGTTCGGCCCCAGCGGCACCTCAACCACCTGCATCATCCGGCGCTCGCCCGAGACCGTCGCCGGGACCGTGCGATAGGAGGCCTGCTGCTGGTCGCGTACCGCCGCCGCCTCGCCCAGCGGGCCTTGGCCGCCGGCCTCGTCGATCAGCTCGATGCCGTGGCGGACCACCGCCGCCGCATCCTCGGCCTCGACCGCCGCGACATAGGCGCCGTTGACCATCGCCAGCCTCAAATCGGGACCGCGGTGCCACATCGGGAAGGGCGCGGCCTCGATCAGGCTCGACAAGGCGTCGAGCGCCGCCGAGCGCCGCTCGAGCCGGGCGGCAAGCGCCGCCGCCGCTTCCTCCGCCTCGGTGACGTCGACGAACCAGAGCAGCGCCGAACGCTCGGCGAAGCCGGCGGGCGCGGGGCCGCCGTCCAGGCGCAGGATCCGCGCCGATCCCGCCGTGCGGACGGTGATCGAAAAGCTTGCCCCCGCGGCGGCGTCGGCGAGCAGCCGGCCGAGCTCGGCCGCCTCGCTCGCCGGGAACGGCGCCTCTTCCCCGAACAGCCCCATCCAGCGCGGCGGAAGCTGCGCGACGCCGAGCGCGCCGGCGAGCCGGTCCGAACCTCCGATCGATCCGTCCGGCGCCACCACCAGCGGGAGAGCGGGCGCCGCGTCCAGCAAGGCAACGAGGCGGTGATGGTCGGCCAGCACCGCCTCGCCGCCGGCAATGCTGCGGCGTCCCTTCAGCGCGAACCAGAAGGCGATCGCCAGCCAGGCGCCGGCGACCAGCGCGAGCGCCGCCATGGCGATGGCCGGCAGGGCGATCACGCGCGGCCGGCCCCGGACGCCGGGGCGAGGAGTGCGCGATGGAAAGAAGGCCGCATCCGCCCTGTCTAGCTGCCGCTTGGCGCTTTCGCAAAGCCGCCGGCCGCCGCCCCCGCGGCGCCGGTCGCCAAGAAAGAAAAAGGGCGGACCCGAAGGCCCGCCCCAATTGTGCTTCGTCGAAGCGTCCTAGCGGAAGTTCACGTTCACGCCGGCGAAGAAGTAACGGCCGATCGAGTCGTACGGGTCGCCGCCCGCGGTGCCGAGCTGGCCGAGAGGCGGCGCCCGGTCGGTGAGGTTGTCGACGCCGGCGTAGAAGCTGAACTGCTCGTTCACCTCGTAGCCGATCCGGATGCCATGGTAGAGCACGTCCGGGAACCAGATGCGCGGATGGCTGTCCGCGTTGGTCGGCGGCAGGTCGGTGATCTCGTTCAGCGTACAGCCGATCGCGGTGACATAGGCGGCCGTGCAAACGCCGACGAAGGGGTTCTGCGCCTCATAGGACACGTTGATCACCTGACGGCCGATATAGCGCAGGTTGTAGGTGATATCGAGCGCGCCGAAATCGTAGTTGAGATTGAAGTTCGCTGAGAAGCTCGGATCGCCGAGCTCGGAGCGCTGGCGGTTCGGAGCCTCGGGGAAGGTCGGATCGGTGTAATTGTCGAGCGTCATCACGTAGGTGCCGATCGCCCGTGCGCTGAGCCGGTGCCCGTTGCTGAACGTCCGGCGGTAGGCCAGCTCGATGTCGATGCCCTCGGTGACCTGGCGGGCGAAGTTGACGCCGCCGGCGAGCACGGCGGGGTTGTTGAACATGCCGTGGGCCGGATCGCGGCTGACGCTGGTACAGAACGGGTTGCCGATGCCCTGCGCGCTGTCATAGCAATTGGTGATGATCGTCTGCGCCGTCAGCGTTGCGATCAGGTCCTTAACGTCGATGTGGTAATAGTCGATCGTCGCCGAGAAGCCCGGCAGGAACCGCGGCTCGATCACCGCACCGATCGTGTAGCTCTTGCCTTTCTCCTCCTCGAGCTGGGGGTTGCCGCCCTGGAGGAAGCCCGTCGAGAAGGCACGGGCGTTACAGTTGATCCACGGTCCGCCGACGAAGATCAGCGGAGCCGTCGGGCTGCCCGCGCAGGCCGCCACGAGGGCGGCATTGGCGGTCGCCGGCACGCCGTCGGCCGCGCAGTTCCCCGGCCGTTGCGGGTTGTTGCCGATGTTGATGCTGTCGCATGGGTCGGCGATGAAGGCGAAGCTCTGCGACTGCGGCGAGAACAGGTCGCCCTGCGTCGGCGCGCGCACCGAGGTCGAGTAGTTGCCGCGGAAGCGGATGTCGCGGATCGGCGCCCAGGTGCCGCCCAGATTGTAGGCGAACGTGTGGTTGGTGTTGCCGAGATTGTAGTCCGAATAGCGGGCCGCGGCCTCCAGCGTCAGCTCCTGGGCGAACGGAAGGTCGCGCAGCAGCGGGAAGCGGATTTCGCCGAACACTTCCTTGATCTCCAGCGCCGGCGGATCGAACGTCGGAATGGAGTTCAGGAAGGTCGCGCCGCTCTGGGTCAGATCGTCGAAGTCGGAGAAAGCCGTCTCACGCCGGTATTCGAGGCCCACGGCGAAGCCGATCGGGCCGCCGGGCAGCTCGAAAAGCTGCGACAGGTCGCCCGAGACGAACGCCGTCGCCTGAAACTGCCCCGCGCGCTCGCGCCGGCTAGCGGTGGTGTTGACGAAGTCCAGAGCCGCCCCGCTCGGGGCGCCGAAACCGAACATGTTGATCGGCACGCAGTCCGGCCGGTCGTTGGTCGCGTCCGCGTCGGCATTGACGCGGCAGACGATCTGGCCGGAGGCGTTGCGCACGGCATCGACCGCGAGCGAGAAGCCGTCGAGATTCCCGTCTATGTCGGCAAGCAGCAGGTTGTTGAGCGATGTCAGCCGGGTCCGCAGCCGGCCGTAATTGATCGCGACCTCATAATGCCAGTCGTCGAAGAAATCGCCTTCGATACCGGCGACGACGCGGTAGGTGTCGCGGTCATGCAGCTCGCCGCGGCCGCCGAAGTCGACGTTGAAGCGGGAAAGCCCGAAAACGCCCGACTGCATGGTGGCCAGGGCCTGGGCGGTGAGGAACGGGTTGTTGCAGCGCAGGCTGGGCACCGGAACGCCGAAGTTGGCGCCGAAGAAGTTCAGCAGCGTCCCCTGGTAGAAGCTCGGCTGGCCTTCCTGGGTCGCGTCGATGTGGACGTACTTGGCCTCGAGGAAGGGCTGGAAGCCGCGCGACACTTCGAAGCGGGCGAGGAGGTTCGCGGCATAACGCTGCAGGCCGGCGGCGAGCTGGCCGGTGTCGCGCAGCGTGGCGCCGAAGCCGTCCGGAGCGACCGCGTTGCCCGAACCGAACGGGCCGTTGTTGGACACCGGAGTGTCGATGAACAGGTTGCCATTCGGGTCGAAGCGTATCGCGCGGCCGTCGGCGAACGCGCCGATCGTGCCGCCGTTTGAAATGCCGTTGTTGCGCACGCCGCACTGGAAGGTGCGGTCGGGGATGCCGTCGCTCGCGCTGATCCCGGTCTCGCCGCCGGCCGCGCCCTGCGGCTCGGTCAGCTCGTACTGGCAGCGGCCGTCATAGGCGCCGGTCAAGCCGGGACGGTCGACGAAGTAAAGCGCCTCGGCCCTGGCATATTCCAGCGCGATCGCGATGTTGCCGCGATCCTCCGCGAAATTGCGGCCCCAGGTCAGGCCGGCATAATATGAGCCGCGGTCGCCCTCGTCGGAAATGCCCGCCTGGCCGCGGAAGCGCAGGCCGTCGAAATCGCGCCGCAGGATGAAGTTGACGACGCCGGCGACGGCGTCGGAACCGTAAATGGCCGAATTGCCGCCGGTGACGATGTCGACCCGCTCGACCAGCGTCAGCGGGATCGTGTTGACGTCGACCAGATAGTCGCCCGGCGAACCGGTGACGTGCCGACGGTTGTTGACCAGCACCAGGGTACGCGAAACGCCGAGGCCGCGAAGGTCGAGGAAGTTGAGGCCCGCGGTGCCGATAAATCGGGTCGAGTTCGACTGGCTGAACGAGGAGCGCAGCGACGGCAGGTCGTTGAGGTTGTCGCCCAGCGAGACGTCGCCGGTGTCGGTCAGCTCCTGGATGCCCACCGAGGTGATCGGAACCGTCGATTCGAGGTTGGGGCGCCGGATGCGCGTACCGGTGACGAGAATGCCGCCGCTTTCGGTGGCGGTCGTCGGCTGGCTTTCGAGGCCGACCTCGCCGCCGCGGCATGCGTCGCGCTCGGCCTGGGTGGCAAGATTGTCGCAGCGGTCGGCGGCATCGGCCGGCGGGTCCTGCGCAAAAGCGGGAGTGGCAAAGCCGGCGATGGCAAGAGCCGCGACGGAGGCGGTGCCCAGGATTCGAGCTTGGAGACGGCGCATACGGAGATTCCCCCAAAAGTGCAGGTTTTGGCTGCCGGCGACCTTATCGGCTCGGCGCCAAAAGGAAATGCCTGGAGGTCCAAAGGCCTACTAACTTACGAGAGTGTTACATTAATGCCACATTCAGGCGCCGGGCGGGCGCGGCCCGCGTTTATGCCGGGCTGCCGTCGATCGCTTCGAACATGGCGGTCACCGAGCGCCGCTCGTCGGCGCTGAGCTCGGGCCGCCACACGTCGAAGATCAGCACCACCCGATCGGCGTCGCTGTCGTTCCAGGCCTCGTGCTCGATCGTGTCGTCGAAGATCAGCAGTCTGCCCTCCTGCCACGCCCGCACCTCGTTGCCGACCCGGAAGCCGCAGCCCGGAGGCACGATCAGCGGCAGGTGGCAGATAAGGCGGGTGTTGATCATGCCGTGATGCGGCGCGATCCGCGCCCCCGGCTTCAGCAGCGAGAACAGGATCGACGGCGCCCGCGTGGTGATGTGGCAGAGCGGCGCCTGGCTCACCGCCGCGAACGTCTTCGGACAGCGCTCCACCATGCTCGCGACCGGCCCGCCATCTTCGTACAGATGCACCGTGCTCCAGTCCGGATTGCCGAGCATGCCGTGGAAGTCGTAGTTCGGCCGGTCCTTGCTGGCCTCGAGATAGGGCCGGAACAGCCCGTCCTCGGCGAGCACCGCCTCGAGCTCGGCGCGCATGTCGCCGGCGGCCGCCTCGACCGCCGCCGCCCAGGCGAAATCGGCGGGATCGTAGAACTGGATCTGCGGCAGGCCCGGGAAATAATAGGCCGTCGGCTTCTGGAAGAAAATCTCCTTCTCCCCGAACATCAGCGCCAGCGATTCCCGGAAGCGCGCGCTCTGCGGCGCGGCGCCGAGATGCGCCTCGAGCCGGGCGCGGTAGCGCGCCGCATTGTCCTGCGCGACCCGCTCGGCCCGCTCGACCTCGGCGGCGAGGTCGCCGGGCAGATTGTTGTGCTGCGCGGCGAGCTGGGTCGCCGCGGCGTAGAAGCTCGAGGCGGCGCGGTCGTCCCCGGCCGCCTGCCGGCAATCGCCCTTCATGATCAGCGCGCGCAGGTTGTTGCCGTCCTCGCCGAGGACGGCGTCCAGCGCCCGCTCCTCGGCGGTCCGGTCGCCGAGCGCGCGGCAGGAGACGG
>Ga0272482_10000740_pt1 | contig 10027 bp, 8 predicted proteins | sample RVTome_8_FD_192427 | JGI IMG/M metagenome (GOLD analysis project Ga0272482, IMG submission 192427) | Soil microbial communities from uranium-contaminated site in the Upper Colorado River Basin, Wyoming, United States - RVT160D0 (version 2) ...
ATGAGGTTCGGCCTCAGCGTCCTGGGCACCGTGGTCGCTGCCGGGGTCCTCTTCGTCATCGCCTTCGGTCTGGCGAGGTACCGCGGCGTCGGCAAGCTGGGGACCCGGGTGTTCCGGCGCCGCTACCGCGACGTGTGGGCCTTCCTGGCCTCCACGTCGACCGACTCGCTCCACGAGCTCAAGGCGACGATCGACCAGGAGCCCGACGAGGCCACCCGGCTCTGGAACGAGGTCGACCTGCGCTTCAGCCTGCACCTCGCCCGCCTGTGGGACGCCCAGCCCCCGCCCCCGTCGCGCGGCTGGCTGCCCTTCCGCTCGGCGACCGGTGACGAGCCCCCGTGGCGGGTGCGCGGCCGCTTCCGTCGCCACGAGGAGGTGCAGCGGCTCACCGCCCAGGTCGAGTCGTTCGTGTGCCGGACGATGCTGATCAGCGAGCGGACCCCGAGGCTCAACCACTTCGGGCTCCCTCGGCTCACCCTGCTGTACCGCCTCCTGTGGGCCACCCGGTCCGACGTGTACACCCACCCGACCCCGCGGTTGGTGTCCGACTTCGACGTGTGGGCCACGCTCGGCAACGCCGGCTACCCGCCCGAGTACTGGGAGACCTACCTCACCTGGGAGCGGGAGCTCCTCGACCGGGTGAAGCGCTCCCCCGAGAAGATCCGCGCCGTCTCGCTCCGCAAGCTCATCCTCGACACCGGCCTCCACCACGGCCTCACTTCCCGCCAAGCCCGCGGCGTCGTCCGCCAACTCTGGACCGACGTCCAATCCTGGCGGAAGGCGGCGGCCTAGCTCCCCGAGCGGGACTTCTCGACGAGCGAGGGCGTGGCGGTGGCGCTCAGCCGACGGCGGCGACGACCCGGGGCTCGATGTAGACGGCGAGCGTGGTGGCGAACGAGGCGGTGAGGTGGCTGGTGTCGCGGTAGACGAGGACGTTGCCGATCACCGGCGGGCACACCTCGTCGGAGCAGTAGAACGCCGTGAGGTCGACCAGCTCGGCCCGGGGCACCAGGCGGACCGCCTCGCTCTGGGCGTCGAACGCCGGCAGCGCCTCCGACCGGGGGACGGCACACGACCGGTTGGCGGTGTCGCGGTGCTCGGTCACGCAGGTCAGGTGGCCGGACGGCATCGCCGGGTTGTCGCGGATCACCACGATCGGCACGTCGGGCAGGTCGTTCCACGCCTCGACCAGGCCCCGGGTGGCGGTCTCCTCGAGGGTCTCGCCCGGCCCCGGGCGGATCGGGCTCTGCGTGGTCGAGTGGGTGACGATGAAGGCGTCGTAGTCGCCGTCGTTGGCGATGTTCGTGATCCGGTCCCGCCAGCCGCGGCAGCCGTCGTCCTGGGACTGGGAGGCCCGGCGGGGATCGGCGGTGGTGAGGTAGCAGCTGCCGGCGCCGTTCACGTCGATGCGCCAGTCGTTGCGCTCGGCGATGTGGCGGTAGACGCCGATGAGGGTGTTGTTGTGCGAGTCGCCGATCGCCAGCAGGTGGCGGCGGTAGCCGGTGCGGGGCCCGAGCGAGCAGACCTTCGGCCCGTCCGAGTCGCTGCCCCAACACTCGGCGAGGTTGGCGTCGTCCGCCTGGGCCTGGGCGGGGTCGGGGATGAGGATGCCGTCGAGGTCGGGGTTCTCGCAGGGGGCCAGGTCGGGGTCCATGGCCTGGGCGCCGAGGCAGTCGGGCATCTCGGCCAGGAGCTCCCGGGCGTCGGCGAGGCTCTGGCGGTCCCGGACCGTCTGGCTGTGCCGGGCCGTGGCCGAGGCGACCACCACGATCGCCAGGGCGGCTCCGCACCACGCCGCCACCGTCAGCGGGTGTCGCCGGCCCAGCAGCTGGGGCCGGAAGCGGATCGGGTCCTCCAGGAACGCGGTCGACAGCCAGGCCAGCAGCAGCGTCGCCGCGGCGATCGCCACCTTGTCGACCGAGCCCAGCGGCCGGTTCGTCACGTAGGGGACGAGCACGATCAGCGGCCAGTGCCACAGGTAGGCCGAGTAGGAGACCCGCCCCAGCAGGGCGACGGGGCCCAGGCCACCGAGGTTGTCGACCGACGAGCCCTGGCCCCAGCGGATCACCGCGAGGGTGCCGAGCACGGGCAGCCCGGCGGCGATGCCCGGGAAGTCGGTGCCCCCGTCGAACACCACGCAGGCCGTGGCGATGGCGGCCAGGCCCAGCCACGGCAGCACCCGGCGGGCCCTGGTGGACGAGCGATCGGCACTGCCCGCGCTGCCTACGCAGGCCAGGAGCGCTCCCAGGCCGAACTCCCAGGCGCGGGTGAGGGTGGAGAAGTAGGCCACCGTCGGCGTCGAGGCGGTGAGCCACAGCCCGTAGGCGAAGGACCCGGCGACCACCGCCACCAGCGTGGCGACGACGATTCGGCGGGGCGGCCGGCGCAACACCCGGGCCACCCCGGCGGCGGCCAGCACCAGCAGCGGCAGGGCGACGTAGAACTGCTCCTCCACCGACAGCGTCCAGAAGTGCTGGGTCGGCGACGGCGTGTTGTCCGTGGCGTGGTAGCTCACGGAGTTGTTCGCCAGCAGCCAGTTCTGCACCTGGAGCGCCGAGGCGATCACCTCGTCGAGGTACTGGCGCCACAGGTGCCGGGGCACGGCGACCACCACGGCCACGGTCACCGTGAGCAGGACCGTGGCCGACGCCGGGACCAGCCGCTTCCCCCGCCGGGCCCAGAACCGGCCCGGGCGGATGCGGCCCGTGGCGTCGAGCTCGACGAGCAGCCGGGACGTGATGAGGAACCCGCTGATGGCGAAGAAGACGTCGACGCCCACGTAGCCGCCCGTGAGCCGGTTGGGCCACAGGTGGAAGGCCAGCACCGCGGCGACGGCGATGGCGCGCAGAGCTTGGATGTCGCGGCGCAGGCCATCGCCCCGGGGCTCGGTGGCCGCGGTCTCGCTCCCCAGCGCCGCCTCCATGACGGTCACGACCGCCATCAAACCACGGGACGGCACCCCGGTGCGCTTCGCGGCAGGGGCTATCCGGGGGGCCTGAGCAGCGAGATCCGGTGCGATGGCCGATGATGACGGCGATGACGAGGCCCGTGGACGAGGCGATGGCGGGGCAGAGCTACGCGGAGCGGCTGCCGATCGGGGCGCTCCGTGACCTGGCGCGCACGGTGTGGGTCCAGCGGGTCGGCGTAGCGCCCTACCGGCAGCGCCACCTGCCGACCGGTGGCGTCGAGCTGCACTGCCCGGTCGGGTCGCTCCCCCGGCTGGTGGGCCCGCTCACCGGGCCGGTGCTCGAGACGCTGGCGCCGGGCACGACCCTCATCGGGGTCCGGTTCCGTCCCGGGGTGGCGGGTGCGGTGTTCGGGGTGCCGGCCCGCCGGCTGGTCGACCTCACACTGGGGTTGGACGAGGTGTGGGGGCCCGCCGCCGTCGGACTGGGCGCAGCGGTGGCCGCGGCCGGGACACCGGAGGCGGCGCTGCGGGTCGTGCAGGACCACCTGGTCGCCCACCGGGCCGGGACGGCGCCACCCGATCCGCTGGTGGCCGAGGCGGTGCGGCGGCTGATGCCGTGGGAGCCCGGCCCGCCGGGGCGGATCGCCGCGCTCGGCGACCGGCTCGGCACCTCGGAGAGCCAGCTGCGGCGCCGCTGCCTGGCGGCGGTGGGGATCGGGCCCAAGGCGCTGCAGCGGACCCTGCGGTTCCAGGGCTTCCTCGCCCTCGCCCAGTCGACCGGCATGCGGGCGCCGACGCCCGACGACGGCGGCCTGGCCGGGCTGGCCGCCCGGTCCGGCTTCGCCGACCACGCCCACATGAGCCGGGAGTGCGGGCGCCTGACCGGCCTGCCGCCCCGGGCGTTCCTGGGCGACGGGACGGGCGGCTGCGACTGCGGCCACGACCACTCGGCCTCCTACCTGCCCTTCCTGCGCAGCCTCCGCCTGGCCGTCCCGGCCTGAACGCCCGTTTCGTTCAAGCCCTCGCGGTGGCGGCGGGCGTAGCGTCGCCGCGATGTCGCTACCCCAGGGAGATCTGCAACTGCTCGACGGTGACGTCGCCCGGAAGCTCCTGGCGTCCACCGTGCCCGCCCGCGTGGCGTACACCGCGCCCGACGGCACGCCGCGGATCGTGCCGACCTGGTTCCAGTGGACCGGCAGCGAGCTCGCCATGCCGACGTTCATCACCGCGCCCCACGTCCAGCGCCCGCCGGGCCGCATCCGGGCGCTGCGGGCCCGGCCGGACGTCGCCATCAGCATCGACACCGAGGGCTTCCCGCCCGAGGTCCTCCTGGTCCGGGGCCGGGCCGAGATCACCGAGGTGGACGGCGTCGATCCCGACTACGCCGCCGCGGCCCGCCGCTACATCGGCGGCGACGAGGCCGAGGCGTACCTGCAGCAGATCACCGACCCGGCGACCCGGATGGCCCGCATCGCCGTCCGGCCCACCTGGGTGGGCGTGGTCGACTTCCGGACCCGCCTGCCGGGCCCGCTGGGTGGTGTACAACCGGGGGCATGACCGGGCTGCACCCCGTCGAGGAGCTCTACCAGGGCGAGGTCTTCGGCGAAGCCGTGTTCGACCGGATGCTCCGCGACCTCGACGACGACCGCCAGCGCCACGTCGTGGGCTCGCTGCTCCAGCTGGAGACCGAGACCAAGGCGCTCCTGCGCCCCGCCATGGCCGCCCGGGGCCTCCCGCTCGCCGAGGACGGCGCCCAGCGCACGGCGGGCGTGGCGACGGGGGCGTCGCTGTCGAGCCTCACCTGGCTCGCCAAGATGCAGGGCCTCCGTGACGGGATCGCCGGCCACTACCTGCCCCGCTACCAGCAGTTGGTCGCCGAGGCGGCGCCGGAGGACCGGGAGGTGACCGAGCTGATGGTGCGCCACGAGACCGCCTTGCTGGAGGTCGTCACCCGTGAGGCCGCCGGGGAGACCGAGGGGTCCCTGGCCCCGCTGGCGGACCTCCTGCGCCACCCGCTGCCCGGCTGACCAGGTTCCCGCCGGGTCACGGGCAGGACGGTTCTGCCGGGGGTGCGTCCGGGGCGGTGGTGACGGCGTAGGCGGCGGCGCAGACGGTGGCGGTGACGGTCCAGCCGGTGCCCTGCGGCACCGACTCGACCTCGGCGACGCCGTCGCCGCCCACGGTGGGCTCGTCGTCGCCGGGGACCCACAGCTGGAGCTCGGCACCGGGCGTGGCGTCCTCGGCGGCGAGCGCCAGGTCCCCGTCGGCCGTCAGCTCGGTGATCCACCCCGGGGCGAAGCGGACCGTCGGCCGGGTCAGCACCTCCCGCCACGCGGGCACCACGCCGGCGTCCTCGGCGACGCCGTCGACGCACGAGGTCACCCGGTACTGGCGGATCTCCCCGGGGGCCGCCAGACCGGCGTCGGTGATCTGGTGCGGGTCGCCGCACCCGTTGTTCCACTGCCACCAGGCGCTGCCCACCGGTACGTAGCCGAGCCGGCCGGCGGGGCCGCCGCCGTCCTCCCGGGTGGCGAACTGCCGGACCCGCTCGACGATCTCGGGCCGGTCGGCCGGGTCGTCCCACCAGCCGTACTCGCCCACCCAGATGCTGGTGCCCCAGCCCTCGGCCAGCGACAGCATCACGTCCCAGTTCTGGTCGACGGTGAGGAACTGGACGATCGAGCCGCCGTAGATGTGGGGGGCGAACACGAGACCCGAGTCGTCGGAGAAGTCGGGCGGCGGTGGGTTGCCGGCCACGCTGTGCTCGAAGTAGATCGGGCGCGGCTCGATGCCGGCGGCCTGCTCACCCCGCCGGATCGCCGCGACGGCCCGCCCGTAGTAGTCGCCGAGGGCCGGGAACTCCGACAGGATCCCGCCGACCGGGCCGTTCGCCCCCGGGCCGTGGCCCGGCTCGTTGAGCAGGTCGTAGCCGGCGATCGACGGCTCGTCGGCCAGCTCGGTGGCCAGGTGCTCCCACACGTCCACCAGGCTGGTCTGGATGCCGTCGGCGTCGCCGTAGAAGCGGTCCCAGGCCTGGAGGACCAGGTCGCTGCCGGGCTTGGCCTCGCCGTCGGCGGGGCGGCAGGAGTCGAGGTCGGGCCCGGCCTCGGGGGTGGCCCACTCGGGGGCGCCGTCCCAGCCGTTGGCGGGCTCGGTGCCCGGCGGGCAGGTGACCCCGGGCGGGGTGGCCACGAACGGCCCCCAGGCGTCCTGGTGCACGTCGATCACCGTGTAGATGCCCCGCTCGCCGGCGGCGCGCACCTGGGAGCGGACCTCGTCGACGTAGGCGTCGTCGATCTCGCCCTGGTCGGGCTCCAGGCGCGACCACGACACCAGCAGGCGGACCGCGTTGAAGCCCTCGTCCCTGATCTGGTCCCACGTCTCGTCGGTCACCGGGATGGTGGGGTCGAGGTCGGGGTTGGCCCGGGCGTACTCGGCCAGCCCGTTGAGGTTCACGCCCCGCAGGACGACCTGCCGCCCGTCCTCGTCGAACACTCCCGGCCGCTCGCCCCGCACGGCGTGCAAGCGGGGCAGGACCACGGCGTCACCGTCGTCGCCGCCCGACGCACCCCCGTCCCCGTCCCCGTCACCAGCGTTGCCGCCACCGCCGCTGCACCCCGTGACGGCGAGCGCCAGCACCACGGCCGCGGCGAACCCTCGAAAACGTCCTCCTGCCCCCATCCGCCGCAACCTAGGCGGGTCAGGGCGGCGGGGAGTAGGTGATGGTGAGGTGGCGGGTGCGCAGCGCCCGGCGGATGGGGGCGAGCAGGGCCAGCTCGTGGACCTGGAGCTGGTCGGGGCCGTCGACCACGACGTCGAGCCGGGCCATCCGCTCGCCGCCGATCGACCAGGTCACCCCGTAGGGGTCGTCGGCCCGGCGGAGCGGGAGGCCGACCACGTCGGTGGCGTAGCCGGCCAGGAGGTCGTCCAGGCGCGCCACCCGGCGCACGGCCCGGTCGAACGCCCAGCGTGAACCCCCTGCCCCCATGCCGACTAGGGTAGAGAATGGGGCATGGGCGTGATCGACCAGTTGGCGTACGAGGTGTCGGAGGCCAACTGGTTCCAGCGGCTCATGTGGAAGGTGGCGTCGTCGCGGCCGGGGTCCTGGGCCTTCTCCCGGACCCTGCACCACGTCGACCGGGTCACCCTCCGGATGAGCGGCGGCCGGGTGACGGTGCCGTCGCTGCTGGCCGGGCTGCCGGTGATCACGCTGGCGACCACCGGCGCCCGCAGCGGGAAGCGGCGGGAGGTACCGCTGGTCGGGGTGCCCCACGGCGACCACCTCGCGGTCATCGGCACCAGCTTCGGTCAGGCCCGCACCCCGGGCTGGTACTTCAACCTGCGGGCCCAGCCCCAGGCCGAGGTCGGCTATCGGAACCGGACCGTGGCCGTCACGGCCCGCGAGGCCGAGGGCGACGAGCGCGACGAGGTGTGGGAGCGGGGCTGCCAGCTGTACGCCGGCTACCAGGCCTACGCCCGCCGGATCACCGGCCGCCAGGTGCACGTCATGGTCCTGGAGGGCTGACCACATGGCTGACGACGAGACCACCGTCGCCGACGCCGATGCCGCCGCCGAGCGCAAGCACCGCCGGATCCGGTTCGTCCAGCGCTACCTGCTCAACCCGCCCGTGAAGGCCGCGACCTGGCTCGGCCTGACGCCGGGGCTGGTGCTGGTGGAGACCACCGGCCGTCGGTCGGGCCGGCGCCGCCGCAACGTGGTCGGCATGCTGGTGGAGGGCGACACCGGCTGGGTGGTGTCCGAGCACGGCCGGCGTGCCGGTTACGTCCGCAACATCGAGGACCACCCCGCGGTGCGTGTCCGCCGCCGCCGGCGCTGGCACGACGCCCACGCCACGGCGCTGCCCGACGACGACCCCATGGCCCGCCTGGCCACGTTCCATCGCCCCAGCCACGAGGCCGCGGTCAAGCGCTTCGGGACCGACCCCCTCACCGTCCGCTTCGACCTCGCCCCCTGACACGCCCTAGAAGGGACGCAGCGAGAGCGAGTTGGCGAGCCAGCGGGCCTCGGAGCGCAGGGCGGTGACCCAGTCACGGTCCGACGAGCGGCCGCGGGCGTCGAGGACGTCGGCCAGGGCGTGCTGGGTGAGGGCCACCCACGGGCGGGCCTGCATCTCGGCGTGCCGGCTGAGCGCCGGCATCAGGTAGCGCTCGGCGTCGGCCAGGTCGCCGCCCACCAGCGCCAGCCGGCCCAGGTGGAAGCCGGCGGTGCCGACGAAGCTCCGGTAGCCGTCGGCGCAGCACAGGTCGGCGTGGGGGGCCAGCAGGGCCCGCACGCCCTCGGCCGCCGCCGGGTCGCCGTTGTCGAAGGCGGCCAGGGCCAGCACGCCCAGGGAGTGGAGGCGCCCGTCGCCGCCCGGGAGCTGGTCGGGATCGGCCACCAGCGAGTGCAGTTGCAGGCGGGCCTGTCCCCGGCGGCCCCGGTCGAGCGCCGCCAGCACCCGGTCGGCGGGGTCGTCGGCCACCTCGGGGGCGCCGTCGCCCCGGTCACCGTCGCCGAGGCGGCCCTGGAGCCACCGGGCGACCAGCATCTGGCGGTGGGTGGCCCGGGCGGCGCTGCCCACCTCGACGTTGCCGGTCAGCTCGGCGGCGGTGGCGAAGTCGCCCTGGGTGACGGCCACGACCACCGCCCGCTGGGCCCGCATCGCCTGGTCGCCGCCGGCGTCGAGGAGCTGGTCGGCCGTCTTCCCGTCGCCGGTCACGGCCGCCACCATGGCCCGGTGGTGGGCGGCGGCGGCCACGGCCCGGTCGTCGAGCAGGAGGGCGCCCAGGGTGGCCAGGTCGGCGGCCAGGGCGGTCCGCTCGGGGGCGTCGGCCGGGCCGGCGAGGCCATCGAGCCGGGCGTAGAGGGCGGCGACGGCCCGGGCGGCCAGCTGGTGCCGGTCGACCGAGGTGAGCGCTCCGTCGGTGTCGTCGGGGCGCAGCTCGAGGTGCCGGGCCAGCAGCCGGGCGGTCACGACGTCGGGCTCGCCGGCCGGTCCGCCCACCAGCAGGTCCTCGACCAGGGCGGTGGCCTCGGGCCGCAGCGCCGGCCGGGTGCGGGCCAGGTCGGCCAGCCCGAGGGCGGCCTCGGCGGCCAGGTCGGATCGGCCGGACCGCCGGGCCTGGAGGGCGGCGTCGAGCAACACCGCCTCGGCCCGGCCCTCGCTCGTCACCGAAGCCGACGCGTCGGCGGCCGCCAGGGCCAGGCCCAGGTCGACCAGCACCTCGGCCCGTAGCGCCGGGTCGTCGTCGGGCACGTGGTCGAGGGCCGACTCGCACCAGCGGACCACGTCGGCGGGCACCCGGTCGGCCCGGGCCTGGGCGGCGGCCGCCAGCAGCCACGCCACCGCCCGCTGGTCGCCGCCGGGGCCGGAGGCAGCCCGCCGGTGCATGGCCAGGGCCACGGTGTGGGCGTCGAGCCGGTCGGCCCGGCGGGCCTCGACCGCGTCGGCCAGCCGCCCGTGCAGGTGGCGGCGCCGGGGCTCGCTGAGGCGCTCGTACAGGGTGCGCCGGGTGATCTCCTGGGTGAACCGGTAGCCGGGGCCGATCTCGCTCACGAGCCCGTTGACCAGGGCTTCGTCCAGGGCGTCGAGGACGGCGAGGTGATCGAGTCCCAGCGCGTGCTCGACGAGGTCGAGCTCGAAGTCGGGCCCGCCCCCGGCGCCCACCGCGGCCACCGCCGCGGCCCGCAGCAGGTCGTGGGCGGCGGGGCCCAGCTCGTCGAGCTTGCGTTCCACCAGGCCATGGACGCCCGGCGGGACCGCGTGGGGGGCGAGGTCGTCGAGGTCGCGCAGCAGCTCGACCAGCATCTGGGGGTTGCCGGAGGTGTCGGCGACCAGCGACCGGGCGAACCGGGCCCGGGCCTCGGCGCTGTCGTGGGGGCGCAGCTGGTCGAGCAGCCGGCGGACGTCGGCCTCGCCCAGCCCGCCCAGCGGCAGCCGCTGGAGGAGCCCGTCGCGCTCCAGGGCCCGGACGGTGTCGGCGAAGGGGTGGCCGTGGGGGAGCCGCGACCGGGCCATGACCAGCACCAGCAGCGGGGCCGGCGCCACGTGGCGGACCAGGTGGCGCAGCAGGGCCAGCGAGTCGTCGTCGGCGGCGGGGGCGTCGTCGAGGACGACG
>Ga0272482_10000741_pt1 | contig 10025 bp, 11 predicted proteins | sample RVTome_8_FD_192427 | JGI IMG/M metagenome (GOLD analysis project Ga0272482, IMG submission 192427) | Soil microbial communities from uranium-contaminated site in the Upper Colorado River Basin, Wyoming, United States - RVT160D0 (version 2) ...
CCGACGGCGGCGGGTCGATCCGCATCCCGTCGGCCGTGTGCGGGCTGTCGGGGATGAAGCCGTCGCTGGGCCGGGTGCCGGCCGGCGGCGAGGAGCCCCCGGGGTGGCCGGGCCTGTCGACCAAGGGGGTGATGGCCCGGCGCATCCGTGACGTCGCCCTGGGCCTCGATGCCGTCGTCGGCCCCGACCCCACCGACCTCCACTCCCTCCCGCTGCCCGAGGCATCGTGGACCCGGTCCCTGAAGGACCTCGGACCGCCCCGCAAGGTCGCCTGGTCGCCCACGCTCGGCTACGCCAAGGCCGACCGCGAGGTGCTCGACGTGTGCGAGGCGGCCGTCCGGCGGCTCGAGGACCTGGGCACCGAGGTCGTCCTGGTCGACACCGTGTTCACCGAGGACCCGGTCAGCGACTGGATCACCCTCATCGGCGTCTACTGCATGCGGACCGTCGAGCACCTCTACGGCACCGAGGACTGGGGTCTCGTCGACCCCGGGCTGGTGGCGCTGCTGGAGTGGACCCGGTCCCGGGTGACGCCCGTGCAGTTCGCTCGGGCCCTCGACGCCTGCCACCGGGCCAACGTGGCGCTGGTCGACCTGTTCCACGAGGTGCCGCTGCTCGTGACCCCGACCCTGGCCGGCCAGACCCCCAAGGTGGGGGAGAACGGCACGATCGACGGCGAGCCCGACATCAACTGGGTGCGCTTCACCTACCCGTTCAACATGACCCGCTCACCCGCCGGCACCGTGACCGCCGGGTTCACGGCCGCGGGGATGCCCGTCGGCCTGCAGGTGGTAGGCCCCCAGCACGGCGACGTGGTGGTCCTGCGGCTGCTGGCCCTCCTCGAGGACGAGCTGGCGATCGATGGCATCGCCCCCTTCCCGGAGCCTGCTAAGGTCCCCTAGCCCTCGGGCGTATAGCTCAGTTGGTTAGAGCGCACGCTTCACACGCGTGAGGTCACAGGTTCGAGTCCTGTTACGCCCACAATCCCAGGTCAGACGGCATATCCGCCGGTCAGGCCGGGTGGTACACCGCTCACTGACCGCACACGCGTACGCTCTACGAACATGCGTGCGGGTCGCGAGGTGGTCGCGGGGGAGCTGGAGGGGTTAGCGGACTCCTGGGCGCTCTCCCTGGAGGCCGAGAACAAGTCCGAGCGGACGGTGACGATCTACACCGAGTCGGTCCGCTACTTCGCCGCGTTCCTCGACGCCGAGGGGCCGAAGCTGGCCGCCGGCTGGGACGGTGGCATGCCCGCCGACGTCGCAGCGCTGACCCGCGAGCACTTCGACGCTTACCTCGCCCACCTGCTGAAGACCCCGCGGCAGGGCCGCCGACGTGAGGGGCGTCCGGGTGCTCCGCTGCCGCCCCGGAAGGCGTCGACCGCCTCGATCCGGTACCGGTCGCTCCGGCGGTTCTGCGACTGGTGCGTCGCCGAGGAGGAGATGCCCGAGTCGCCCATGCGGAACATGACCGGTCCGATCGTGCCCGAGGAGGAGGTGCCCGTCATCTCCGAGGAGGAGCTGAAGCGGCTCCTGAAGGCCTGTAGCGGCCCCGGGCTCATGGAGCGCCGGGACACGGCCCTGGTCCTCTTCCTGCTCGACTCCGGCGTCCGCCGGGGCGAGTGCGCCGGCATGGCGCTCGACGACCTCGATCTACGCCTGAAGGTCGCCCAGGTCCTCGGGAAGGGCCGCCGGCCCCGCACGGTGGCGTTCGGCGCCAAGACCGCCCGGGCGCTCGACCGGTACATCCGCACGAGGGCGAAGCACGCCGACTCGGAGCACGAGGCCCTGTGGCTCGGCCAGCGGGGGCCGCTGTCGGCCGACGGCATCCGCCAGGCCCTGGAGCGCCGCGGCAACGCCGCTGACGTGAAAGGCCTCCACGCGCATCGCTTCCGCCACACCTTCGCCCACAGCTGGCTGGCCGAGGGCGGCAACGAGGGCGACCTGATGGCACTCACCGGCTGGAAATCCCGCCAGATGCTCAACCGCTACGCCGCCTCGACCGCCGGCGAACGCGCCCGAGCCGCCCACAAGCGCTTCTCCCCAGCTGACAGGATGGCGAAATAGTTAGCTAGCGGCGTGTGCTGGCTCTCAGGCGGGAGAAGACCCGAAGAGGAGTGGCGATGAAGCTTGAATCTCCTGTACCTAAGCACCCTAGGTCAGGCTGGAGGCGAATAGCAGAGCCGGTCGACACTCTAAGCATCCTCGCGTTCGTTATAGGAGCTGTGGTGGTCGCCATTGGAGGGACGGTCTACATCGCAAGCGGGTCCACCTTGGAACTCACGACCGCTTCGGACTCGCCTGAAGCGTTTGACATCGATGAGGACGGGACTCCCGATGTCGCCGTCCTGAACGACGAGATGGTGACGATTCCCGTACGAACACAGCCGTCCTGGCAGGAGACCTGGCTACCGTTCGCCGGCTCGGTGCTGGCTGCGGCGCTAGGCGGAGGCGCGGCGATAGCTGTGGCAGTGCTCCACCGCCGCGGGGAAAAGGACTTCGATGAGCTCCGCGAGAAGATTCGCCAGCTCGAAGAGAGAGTCGGCCCACCAGATGAGGAGATCCTTGAGTCTCCGCTCTCAGCAGTCTGGCTGCCGAATATCTCTTCTCCTGGGAGCTAAGAGGTTCTAAGGGCCATTCCCCGTCACCGCGCGGGACGCCAGCGTCACAGTTCGCTGGGCATTCGACCCGCGCGCCGCGCGGGCAGCTCGGCCAGGGGGGTGTCGCAGGTGTTCGCAATCTCGCGCAGGCCTGACTTCCTGGGGAAGTCGGCTGCGAACGTCGCAACCTGGCGGTGCTACCGCTCGGCCAGGGCGTCGGCGACTGCGGAGACCAGCTCGTCGCAGAGGCCCGGCGTGGCGGCGATCGTGACGGCTGAGTCGGTCGTGTGGTCGGTGCCGTCCCGGTCGACCACACGGGCGCCGGCCTCCCGGGCGACAACGATGCCGGCGGCCATGTCCCACGACTGGTTCGACAGCGTGAGGCTGGCGTCCGTGCGACCGGAGGCGAGCCACGCGAGGTCGACCGCGGCGGAGCCGAACATGCGCACTCGCAGGGCGCGTCCCGCCAGCTGCTCCGTGAGGCGCAGGCGGGCACCGTTCTTGGGCGCCGAGCCCTCGCCGACGGCGTAGTCGCCGATCGACACCAGAGCGTCCGAGAGCCTCGTGACAGGCCGCACGGCGACGGGCTGCCCGTTGCAGCTGGCGCCGGATCCGTCGGCGGCCGCATAGCGGGCGCTGAGGAACGGCAGGTCGACGACGCCGACGACTGGGCGGTGATCCTCGACGAGGGCGAGCGAGACGCCGCAGAGGGGCACGCCGTGGGCGAAGTTCACCGTCCCGTCAACGGGATCGAGCGTCCACCACCGACTCCCGGTGCCGCCGTTGGTCAGCCCTTCCTCCTCACCGAGGAAGCCGACGTCGGGCGTCTTGTCCTTCAGGAACGCCCGGACGGCCCGCTCGACGGCGTAGTCGACCTCCGAGGCGTAGTCCCGGTCGCCCTTGGCCGTGAGCTCACCGGGCGCCTGGGTGCGCACGAGCTCGGCGGCAAGGTCGACCGCTTGCTGAGCGATGTCGAGCATCGCTCGTAGGTCGGTCATGCGGGTGTGCCTCGCTCCCACAGCCACGCGAGCGCCTGGTCGAAGACGCCGAAGAGACCCGGCCCGCCGGCGTGCCGGCGGAGGACGAACGTCGGCGACTCGACGCCACGCTCGCCCGGTAGGTACGGCTGTACGACCGCCAGCTCGTCGCTGACGATCACGATGTTGAACCGGATGGTCTCGTCGTAGGTGGCGATCTGGACTCGGTCGCGCAGGTCCTCGGGGAGGCGTTCACGGACCCGCTGGGTGAGGATCTGGAGGTTCACCGCCGTGAGCGACGACAGGTGGCCGGCCGGGTAGTCCTCCTCGGCCTCGCGAGCGGCGATCGAGGCCCCGTATGGGGCGAGAAAGAGGCATCGCAGGGTGGTCCCGCCCTCGATGAGCGACCGCAGGTCGTCGGCCGGGTAGGTCTGGCAGAGCAGGTTGAGGGACAGCCCAGCGGCGGCGATCGAGGTCGCCCCATCGAAGAGCACCTGCGGCGGCATCTCCGCGGCGAACTCCGACCTCGAGGTGAAGACCGCCTCGACGTCGGCGAACCGGCGGCCGAGGAGCTGCTGCAGGAGGTCACCGTTGCCGTCACCGTCGAAGCTGAGCGGTGCCGCCTGGCTGAGCACTCCGGCGGCGATGAGGACGTCGCCGGGTGGTGTGGCGTCGGTCTCCCAGTTCTCGACTACGCCGCCGCTGGGCGCCCACCCGAGCAACGGGTGAAGGACCTCGGCGAACTCGTCGGGCGTGAGGCCCAGGCTCCGCCGGGCCGCAGCGACCTGCGCCCGAGCGAGCCCGGCCATGTCGGGCCGGTAGCCGGTGCGGGCTCCCAGGTCGACGACCCTGCCCCGGTCGGCGTCCACGGCGTCAGCCTGCCGCAGCTCGCCGGGACTTGGGACCCTGCGCAGCTCGTCGCTCGTGTCGAGGCAAGGGGAAGCCCAGCCGGCCGTACAGGTCGATGACGTCCGCCCGGAGGTCGTCCAGCTCGGCCCGCATCTGTGCGAGCGCGTCGCTATCGGCGCCCGGTGCGTCGACCGTGGACGGCTGGGCTGAGCTGAGCAGTCGAGCGTCGACGGAGATGCCGGCCATGAGTGCCGCTGCAAGGAGAACGTCGGCCGGCGGCATGGTCCGGCCCCGAATCCAGTTGCTGATGGCCGACTCCGAGTAGCGACCGGTCTCCGGCGGACCGACGCCCACCTCCTCCAACCGAGCAGCGAACCGCGGCCCGCCGCCAGCCACCCGCCGCGCCTCCTCCAGGATCGTCCGCACGGCTGCGGCTGGGTCGGGCTGTTCGGTATCGGCGTCGTCGCTCATCGCTTCACAGTGTAGGGAGCTGAGCAGGGGCGCTGTAGAAGCGTGTCGCTTGTGGGTGTAGTCTCGCTACAGAAGCGCTATGCTCGCTTCTACAGCGAGTCGAGGTTGAGGCGCTGGAACGCCGAGACCCGAGCTGACCAGGAACCCAACTCCGCAGAGGGGACAAGTCCATGACCAGCTCTACCCAAGAGCATGGCCGGCCCGGTGGCAGCACCCGATTCCCAACGGTGTGCGACGACCTCCGCAGTCGGCTCGACGGCTATCGAGAGTTCGCCGAGAACCTGAAGTCGCACGTCGACCGGATGGTCGACACGTTCCACGAGGCCGCTCACGTCGGCGTCGAGCACTTCCCGGGCACCGAGCGCTCGCGCTCGCTGGCCGCCTTCCTCGTCGAGTCGGGCGCCGCCGGCCTCGCCGCCGCCCTGGTGGCCCTGGCCGAGGCCGCCGACCCGGCCGGCACCCTGTCGGCATGGGCCGACATCGCCCGACCGCCCGTGCATCCGGCGGCGATCGAGGAGGCCCGGCCATGAGCGCCGTCCACACGATCGACGAGGCGGTCCGGGACCGGGCCGAGGACGCAGCGGTGATCGACCTTACGACCGCTGGTGAGCGGTCGGGTGGGCCGTGCCGCATGGGTGCCGACTGCCAGTGGTTGGCGTTGGTGGCGGTCCGGGACGAGACCACCGGAGCGGTCCGGTGGGGATGCGCGGACCACGTCGTGCCGCTGGTCCGGGACCAGGACGGCACGACCCAGGTGGTCGACGTCGTGACCCCCGGCATCCGCATGGGGCCGGACACGGTCGCCCAGGTGATCGCCGACCTGCACGCCGACGCCGGAGTGCCGTCCGTGGTGGTCCCGGACGGCGGACCGTTCCGGCCCGGGACGGGGACGGCGGACGGTCCGGGACCGCTCGGCCCGGCCGTCCGGGACGGCGGCCCGTCCGGGACCGGGGCCGGCCCGGGGACGGACGAGGACGACGTGGCGTGCCCGGACTGCGCCGGTACCGGGGTCCACCCCGACCCGGACGGCTCGCTCACCGGTCTCGCCGGGCTCCCGGTGCACTGCGGCTGCATGGCCGAGGCCGCCGAACTGGCGGACCTGCGCGAGCTGGTAGCCACCTGGCCCAACCTGTCCGGGCTGGCCCTGGCCGACCGGCTGACGCTGGCCACGCAGCTGGCCGAGGCCCTGGTGCCACTCGTCGAGTCGCTCACCGCGGTGAACAAGGAGGCCGGCCGGATCGGCGGCTCGGCGTTCTCCCTGGGCACCTGCCCCGACGAGTCCTTCGCCCACTGGGTGACCACCAGCGGTGCCGGCGCCCTCGGTGCCGCCCTGTACCGGCTCTCGGCCGCCGCCGACGGGGACCTGTCCTGATGGCCCGCACACCCAGCGACCCGGCATTCGACCCGAACTCGGTCGTGGTCCGCGAGATCCGAGCCCAGATCGCCGAGCGCGACGGCTGGCGCTGCCGCTACTGCGGCCGCACCGGTCTCGTCGAGCCACCCCGAGGCCGCGGCTACAACGCCGCCGAGGCCCCGTACATCACCAGCCTCGACCACTGGCTCCCCCGGGCCAAGGGCGGCAACTGGGAGCCCTCCAACCTCGTGCTGGCCTGCGCCAAGTGCAACACCGAGAAGGGCCACCTGACCGGCGACGAGTACCTCGCCGTCATCGCCTACCGCCGCCGCCAGGCCTTCGCCGGCAGCGGCCGGCAGCCCCGGCGATGCCGGCCGCTGCCGCTCGTCGGGCCGGCGGTACGAACGGCAATGCCGTTGCTGCCGCCCGGCCGATCGGCGGCACGAACGGCACGGCGCCGGCACTGCCGCAGGCCCTCCGGCGGCACCCCGCAGCACTGCTGGCAGCCCTAGCGGCGGCCGCTCTCCTAGCACCCGAGACCGCTAGACCTAGCACCCCCCTCTAGCGGCACTGACCAGCGAACTAGCGATCTAGCGGCCACCGCCGAACCCCCGGCCCACCCCCGGAATCGGGGCTCGGCGCCACGGCCGCTAGTCGCTAGTCGGCCCACGGCCGGCAGAACGGAACGAGGCCCCGGTGCTGGAACACCGAGGCCTCCAAGACCAGGAACCCAACTCCGCAGAAGGGAAGCCAGTCAGGTGGCAAGAATACCGCTCACTCCCGAGCAGCGGGCGCTACAGGCCCGGATGGCGGCACATGCAAGCTGGGCGCAGACCGAGAGCCGTCCCAAGCGGACCGCGAACGCCCGCCGGGCGTTCCTCGACCGGTTCGAGCGGCAAGTCGACCCGGACGGCACCCTTGACCCGGTCGAAAGAGCGATCCGAGCGGAGCACGCTCGGAAGGCGTACATGGCCGGGCTCGCACTCAAGTCGGCGCGGTCCCGGGCCGCCAAGGCCGCCCGGCGCCGGCAGAACGGCACCGAGGCCCCCGCGTGATCGAGCTGGCCAACGGCAACCGGGCATGGGCGCTGGCCGCCGCTCGAGGCGAGATAACGACGCGGCAGGCGTCCGACTTCGTGGCGAACATCCGGTGGCAACAGCAGCACCTGGACGCCGAGCTAGCCGAGGCGCTGGCCGAGGGGGACCGTCGGCAACCCGAGCGTGTGCCGCCGCACGGGCCGCCGTGGTTGGCCGAGGTCGACGAGGACCCGGCCACGGCCGCCGCCTGGGCCGTCATGTCGGGCAACGGGCCAGCGGCACCGTTGGCCGGGGCCAGCCTTCTGGACGAGCTGCACCGGGTGCTCTGCCGCTACGTCGTGTTCCCGTCGGCCGAGGCCGTCGACGCGGTGACCCTGTTCGCTGCTGCCACCCACGCGCAACCGGCGTGGGAGCACGCGTCCCGACTGGTGATCAAGTCGCCGCAGAAGCGGTGCGGAAAGACCCGACTCCAGGAGGTGCTCGCCGAGGTGTGTCACCGCGTCCTGAAGTCGACCAACATCTCGCCGGCCGCCCTCGTGCGGAGCATCGGCCGCGACGACCCACCCACGGTGATCCTCGATGAGGCGGACACCATCTTCGCCCGGGGCCGGGGAGGGGAGCGCTCCGAGGGCGCCGAAGACCTCCGAGGACTCCTCAACTCCGGGCACTCCCGCGGCTGGCCCTACGTCCGTTGGGACGCCTCCGCCCGTCGCACCGAGGAGTGCCCCACGTTCTCGATGGCGGTCATCGGCGGCATCGGCGATATGCCCGACACCATCGAAGACCGGGCCGTCATCGTCTCGATGCGCCGCCGGGGACCCGGCGAGCAGGTGGCCCAGTACCGCCGACGTCGGGCGCTGGGCCCCCTGCACGACCTTCGCACCCATCTGCACGCCTGGATGCGAAGCCATGTCGAGCAGCTGGAGGAGGCCGAGCCCGACTTGCCGGTACAGGACCGGGCCGCTGACGTATGGGAGCCCCTGGTGGCCGTCGCCGACCTCGCCGGGGGTCACTGGCCGGAGCGAGCCCGCAACGCCTGTGTGGCACTCACAGGTGGCCCAGAGGCTGGACGGGAAGACGACCCGGCCGCCCGGCTCCTGGCCGACCTGCGAGACATGTTCGATGCCACAGGGGCCGACAAGCTCCCAACGGCGACGATCCTCGACCGGCTCGCGGCGCTCGACGAGGCTCCCTGGTCAGCCTGGCATCGTGGCCAGCCGCTCAACGCCCGGGGCCTCTCCAAGCTGCTGCGGCCTTACAACGTCACGTCGCGCACCATTCGGGTCGGCGCCGAGACGTCGAAGGGCTACGAGCGGGGCGACCTCACCGACGTGTGGTGGCGCTACCTGGGCGCACATCCGTCACAGCCGTCACACCGTCACACCGAGGCCGAAGCGCCTGCTGGTGACTGTGACGGCAACGAGGATCCGATCCGTAACACGATCCGTCACAGCACCCACCAGGTCGAAGACGCCAGCTGTGACGGTGTGACGGCAGTTACGGAACAACGCCCAAACCCTGCCACTGAGGCACCATGACCGACGACGAGCGAGGGGACGCCGCCGCCGTTCAGGCCGCGTCATGCACCCCTGCGGAGCACACCGACGAGCGGAGCGACCGGAGGTCCACCGAAGGTAGGACCGAAGGGAGCGAAGCGGACACAAGAAACAACCTGATTGGTACGGAAAATTATCGACAATTCGTCTATCCCTTCCGTGGGTCGACCAGGCACGACGCAGCTGCGACCGGCCGAGATCGAGGTGGCCGATTCGTCGCCCGCGGCGAGCCCGAGCGCTTCGACGCCCTGGTCGACAAGACAGGGGAGTGCTGGCTCTGGACAGGCACCCTCGACCGCGACGGCTACGGCGTCTTCCGCGTCCGCCGCCCGACCGACTGGACCTACGTCCGAGCCCACCGGTGGTCCTACGAGCACCACCACGGCTTCATGCCGGCCAGCCTCACCCTCGACCACCGCTGCCACACCAACGATCGCAGATGCCCCGGCGGCCGGGTTTGCCCGCACCGTCGCTGCGTCCGACCCGACCATCTGGAGATCGTCACCAGCGCCGAGAACACCCGCCGCCGGCACAGGCGTCGCCGGTCGACCATCTGAATTACGGAAGCATGCAGTTGGGGGGGGATTGTTGTCAACACTGTGCGGCTGATCGTCACATGGTTGCCCACATGCTTGAGAGGTAAGCAAAGTTTTTCTTGAGCTCTAAGGGCGCGCTCGTCCTGCGTGAATACGATCAGGGGCTCCCGCTGAACGGCTTGCATCGCCGAGGAACGCTCGACTGTCCCTTCTGAGGCCTTGAGCAGGGATGTCGGACGGCGGGCGACGTTAACAACATACTATTAGGAAGAGAGCTGGGTATGCAGCATCTTCTAAATTTGATCCGCCAGTCAACAGCTTAAGGCAATCGGCGCAGTCGATCTATTTGGATCTCTGCTGCGCGAGCACTCCCGCGCCACAGAGCGACGTCATATAGTGCGACTGAGGTCGACCACAGCCCCGGGGATTGCCCTCCCCGGGGCCGGGCTTGCGGTCAACGCACTCGGGTTGAGGCCGAAGCGGAGGACCGGTAGTGACTCTAGAGGATGTTGGCGGCCCAGCGGTCGCCGTCGCCGTGGCTGCGTGCGTTCGGTACTGCCGGCCGGTGATCGCTGCTGTGGCCATTCGAATCGTTCAACACGGGACCGACCGTCCGACCTTGGCTGAGATTGCTGCGGCCATCCAA
>Ga0272482_10000742_pt1 | contig 10010 bp, 11 predicted proteins | sample RVTome_8_FD_192427 | JGI IMG/M metagenome (GOLD analysis project Ga0272482, IMG submission 192427) | Soil microbial communities from uranium-contaminated site in the Upper Colorado River Basin, Wyoming, United States - RVT160D0 (version 2) ...
CCGTCTCAGCCGGCCAGTCCACCCGGCCGGCGCGGAGCAGCCGGTCAAGGACCCGGCGGCGCCGGAAACGGCTCCGGGCCACGTTCATGGCCACGGTCCGCAGCCACATCTCCGGGTCGCGCAACTCCAGAAAGCGGGCCGGCCGGGCCAGCGCCCGGGCGTACGCCTCCTGCACCGCATCCTGCGCCTCGGCGAGGTCCCGGGTCAGGATGTAGAGCTGGCCAACCAGCCGACGGTAGTGCGCCCGGTACGCCTCGTGCACGGCAGCCGCGCCGTCCATGTGTGCTCCCTTCGGGGCCATCACTATGCAGACCGGTAACCCACCCGCGCGGTTACATACGATTTCCCGGCCAGCGGCCCGCACAGCGCGAGCGCGGCATACGGCCGCCAAGGACGACGATCCAGGCAAACCCCGTGGTGTCTCTCGACCGGCTCGGCCGCTCCCTGGAAGACCTCATTGGCATCGTCGGCCAGCTCAAGCGCATGGCCGTCGGCTTTCAGCCCCGGCACGAGAAGCTGGACACCACCACGCCCGGCGGCACCTTCATCCACGCCTTCGCCGCGCTCGCCGCGCATGAGCAGAGGTTGGTGCGGACAACGGGAAGCTCGTCGACTGAGCCGCCACCCGCCTGGCCCTGACAGTCCAGACCAGATCGTGACCAAGCTCGCCGGACAATCCACCTTCGTCGTCCTGCCGCGCAGGTGGTGCGTCGAGCACACGTTCTCCTGGATCAACCGCTGCCGCCGCACTGTACGCGATTACGAACGCCGACCCGACCACCACGCCGCGATGGTCAAATGGGCCATGATCATCCTCATGGCCCGTCGCCTCGCCCGCCACCAAACCCACCTGAAACCCGCTACCTACCAGGCTCCTATCTAGGCAACCGTCAGACGTCGCCACCTCGGCGCTGCCAGCGGCTTCGCCACCACGTCAACCGGTCACCGAGCCGTGCGCGTTGGATCTGCCAGTGCGCTGACGTAATCTCTCTGCATGGCGCCGCCAAACAGGCCAGGACAGCACAGACGGATCTACGCCACCCTCGCGCTGGCGGGATTCTCGGCGCTTGCCGCGGCATACGGTCCGCTTCGGGCAATCTTTGCGCCGAGCTCCCCTGGATGGGTAGCTCGCCTTCTAGGCTATGCGGGGATCGCGGGGATCGCGATCGTCCTGCTGTTGCTCACCTCCATGCGGCGGCCACCGGCCACGGGGGACACCTCAGACAAGTCAGGCGGCGGATGACTTCCTCCACGACAAACGAGGATCCATTCCGCGTTGACACCATCCAACGGGACAACCCAGTTGGGCTGGTTTAGACGCCTCTGCTTCCACCGAAGGCCCTTCACATGTCACGCCGCCACGCCGGACAACCGTGACCATCGATCCATACCCGGACCACCGACCACGCGGGGCCCTTTTATCTGCCAGGCAGGGCCTCGGCAGGTAGTGGTATGTCCTTTCGGTCACGTGATGCCGAGTAGGGCGAGGGGGCGTAGGAAGTCGCGGGCGTTGCGGCGTAACGCTTTGGCGATGTTGGTGTGTCCGGCGTGGCGCAGGACGGCGATGGCAAGGTTGCGCGGGCTTGCCATGGTTCTGGGGGCGTTGCCGGTGCGGACCTGGGAGGCGTCCTCGCCGTAGGTGACATCGCGGATGTGGTGAAGCACCTCGATGCTCCAGTGGCCGCGGATGTAGCCGGCGAGCTGGTCTGGGTTGGCCTGGGCGGCGGTGAGGCTGGTAACGGCGTAGACGGTGACGGTGCGCCATCTGCCGGTCCGCTGGTAACGGACCTTGCGGGAAAGGCGCAGCGCCTGGGCAGCGTGGGGGAAGCCCAGCCGGTCGCAGGAGACGACTTGCAGGCGGCGGATCTCGTAGCGGCCGTGTCCGCGGTCGTGGGTTTCGGCCTGCACCGGGATCTTTGCCCAGGGCAGGGCTTTGAGCTGCCGGTACAGGGTGGGCTGGTTGCGTTTGACGACATAGATGTACGCCGCCTGCCGGTCGGTGACCAGCCAGTGCGCGTGTTCGCGGTGGGTGTGCAGCGCGTCCGCGGTGATCACCGTGCCGGCTAGGTCCAGGCCGGCCAGCAACGGTTGGAAGGCAGACAGCTCGTTGCTCTTGCCGTCCACCTGTCGCTGGCCGAGCAGCTGCCGGCTGGTGTGGTCGATCGCGGCGAGCAGGTGAACCTGGGCGCCGGCTGGGCCGCCGCCACGCAAGGTCTTGCCGTCCACCGCCACCGCGCGTGCCGGGGTGGACCCGCTGCCGGTCATGGTGGCTGGGCCGGTTACCGCGTGGCTGCCCAGCCAGGCGACCACCGCCTCATCGAGGGCGTCGCCGTCGACGCCGGCCAGCACCCGACGCACCGTCGCCTCGTCGGGTGGGCGGACCACACCGGTCAGTGGATCAGCGCGGATCCCCAGCGTCCGCAGCACGCCGCCGGAGCGTCGGTGGCCCACTCCCCGATCGCGGCCAACGACTTCGCTCCGGCCAGCACCGCGCAGACCGCCACTGCCAGCAGCCCGGGCAGCCCGTGCCACCGGCCACGGCAATCACGCGGGTCCGGCACCTGGGCCAGATAGGTCAACAGATCACCAGACGGCTCGGGGACCGGCTGGTCGGGGACCCGATGCGCGGCCAAGCGAGCGAAACGAGAAGATACAGACGCGGGCACGGCTCTCCCACCATGATCGTTTGACTCGACACCCAAATGATCACGGGAAGCCGTGCCTGCTCCCGCCTCACCACAACACCAGGCGCGTCCCGGGCCAGGCAGGTCTAATCAGGACATTCCCCTACCTTGCCGAGGCCCTATCCGGCCCACACCGGGCCGAGCCGGTCAGCCAGCCGGGCGCCGGCTCGCCCGCCAACCGTCGATCTGCTCGGCGAAGATCCGGCGTACGCAGTCGGCCAGTGCGCCTCCTGCCCGGTCCGGCACACACCGGCGCCGTGGCAGCGGCGCGAGCGGTGTGGCAGGGCCCGATTACCCGGACGTTCGGGCCATCCGCCCCATCTCACCGCGAGACGCTGGGAAGAGTATGGACGGGAAGCCTTGGAGGTGGTCGGCAATGACCGACATGACCGCGAAGACACTAGACCTGCTGGAGAAGGTGCGCGACGGCATGACCGCACACGCAGTGGTGGCGGAGCCGATCACGCTGGATGGCCTGACCGTCGTTCCAGTCGCCCGGATCTCGGGCGGAGGCGGCGGTGGCGGCGGGACCGGACCGGGCGCCGAGGGCGAGGAAGGCAGCGGGACCGGTGCCGGGTTCAGCGTGTCATCCCGCCCGGTCGGCGCGTTCGTCATCAAGGACGGAACGGTTCGGTGGCGCCCGGCGATCGACGTCAATCGCGTCATCCTCGGCGGCCAGATCGTCGCCGTCGTCGCGCTGCTCACGATCCGCGCGATCGTTAAGGGCCGCCGCCAGAGCTAGCTGCTTCGATGCTCGTCCCGCCAGAGGCGGCGCGCCGCGTGGTGCCCGCAGCGGCAACGGGCTGGAGGTCACCGCGTCGTTCGATGCGGGCGCCGATCGGGCCGTCCGGGTCAACGCCATCCGGATCGCCCGCGGGTGCGGGCGGACCTTCGCCATTCGGCGTGGGTCCGGCGCGCTTGGCGGCGCTCAGGATCGTTGGTAGCCCGGGGGTCCTGTGACGGTGCCGAGCGAGCGCGATCAGGCCGCCGGACCCGGGAACTCGACCGTCTCACCCGGGTGAAGCAGCACCTCCCGGCCACGGCAGCAGAGCCGGATCGGCGGTTGCTGGCCAGCACCGGCTGAGACCCGGACGCCGGCACCGCTGATTCGCAGCGTCAGCGGATAGTCGCGGTAGCGGATGTCGAAGTCGAACGTGCCCAGCGCCGGTGGCCAGTACGGGTCGAGCCACAGCGCGTCGTCGCGGGTTACGACGCCGGCGAAGCAGCGCTGCAGGATGTCGACCGAGCCGGCCATCGCCGCGAGGTGCACCCCTTCGGCGGTAGTGCCGCCCTGGATGTCGGCGATGTCGCTGCGCAGCGCTTCGAGGAAGTACTCCAGCGCCCGCTCGCGGTGGTCTCGGGCGAGCACCCAGGCGTGCACGATAGCGCTGAGCGTGGAGCCGTGCGTCGTCCGCTGCAGGTAGTACTCGACCGTCCGGTCGATGGTGTCCGGCTCCAGCCGGTAGCCCAGCCGCGCGAAAAGCTCAGCGAGTTCGTCGGTCGAGAAGAGGTAGAGCAGCATCAGCACGTCCGCCTGCTTGGACAGCTGATAGCGGTTGGGACTGTCCCCTTCGGACTCCAGGATGCGGTCCAGCCGGCGGATGTCGCCGTACCGGCTCCGGTAGCCGTCCCAGTCGAAGTCGGCCAAGCGCTCGTACCCCTCGAACTGGCTGATGACCGAGGCGTGCATGGGCACGAACATCCGGCGGGAGATATCCTCCCACCGCTCGGGCTCCTGGGGGCGCAGCCGGAGCGTCTCGGTGAGTTCGGTGCGCCGCCAATCGGGCAGCAGCCGCAACGTGTCGAGCGCGCGCAGCATCACCCAGGCGGTCAGAACGTTCGTGTAGGCGTTGTTGTCGACACCGTGATCCGGCGCGTCGGGGTGGCCGGTGTGGAACTCGTCCGGACCCATCACGCGCCGGACAACGTAGCGGCCGCGGTCGTGGTCGAATGTAGCGAGATCAGCGAAGAACCGAGCGACCTCGATGATCATCTCGGCTCCGTACTCGGCGAGGAACAGGCGGTCACCGGTCACTTGGTAGTACTGCCAGACGTTGTACGCCACGGCGAGCCCGACGTGGCGCTGCAGGTGCGTGGGATCGGCGACCCATCGGCCGGAAATCGGGTTGAGGTGCAGACGCTGGCTCTCCTCCCGGCCGTCGCTGCCCGACTGCCACGGGTACATCGCGCCCGCGTAACCGGCTTCCCTCGCCGCGCGCCGGGCCCAGGGCAGGCGCCGGTACCGGTACCGCAGCAAGGCCCGGCTCAACTGCGGAAGGCGCAGGTTGAGGAGGGGAAGCACGAACAGCTCGTCCCAGAGCACGTGCCCCCGGTACGCCTCACCGTGCAGCCCTCGGGCCGGCACGCCGGCGTCGAGGTCGGCGCTGTGCGGCGACATCGTCTGCAGGAGGTGAAAGAGGTGCAGGCGGACGGTGCCCAGCGCGCCGTGGTCGGTGCCCCGCAACGACACCCGGAAACGGCGCCACAGCTGGCGCCAGGCCAGCACATGCTCGGCGAGCAGCTGGTCGAAGTCTCCGGCCCAGGCCAACCGGTCCAGCGCCGCCGTCGCCGGGTCGGAGATGGCACGGTCGCGGGACGTGTACACCGCCACCAGCTTCTCGACCGTGACCGGCTCGCCGGCCGTCACGTCGACGGTGAGCTCGTGTCCCAGCCGGCCGGCCTCTCGCACGACCTCGCGCGGAACGTCGAGCTCCGCGCCGGACCGCAGCACCCTCGTGCGCTGCGCCTCTGCCACCCGGACGTCCGACTGGTTCGTCGCGACGACCACGAGCAGGCATCGCGACCCCACCGGCTCCGCGGACAGCGGCCGCAGATGCGTGTCCGCCAGCCCGCGGTAGCGCGGCACGCCGAGGTTTCGCGCCGCTGTGTCCAGCGACGACCGCACCCGCAACCGGCCCGACCAGTTCTCCGGCGTGAGGGTGGTCTGCAGGCCGCAGAGGTGCTCGTGTCGCATGTGGACGAAGCGGCGCTGGACCACGGTAGTCGTCCGCCCCGCCGCGTCCCGTGCCCGCCAGCGCCGGGTGAGCACCCCGCGCCGCAGGTCGAGATCCAGCCGCCGGTCCAGCCCTTCCACGTCGCCGCACCACGCGCCGTCATCCGCGGCGAACGTGAGTGGCAGCCAGTTGGGCAGGTTCACCAGGCTCTCGTTCTCGAGAACCCGGCCGTCGACCGCGTCGGACAGCCGGTTGTAGACGCCCGCCGCGTACGTACCCGGATAGTGCGTGCCATCGGCTGCGGCCTCCGGGGCCGCGCCGCGAGTGGCGAGGTAGCCGTTGCCTAGCGTGCACAGCGCCTCCCGCAGCCCTTCCTCGGCGGGGTCGAACCCCTCGTAGGAGATGGTCCACGCATTCACAATCCGCACAGGTTCATCATCACGCGCCGTCGTTCTCCAGGTCACGGTCTTTTTGTCGTTTCGCCGCTGCCGGCCGATGCCGCCGGTACGTTGGCGCTATGCCTGACGGTCCCGGTGCGGCACCGGATAGGGCCACAGCGCTCCGGGCGGCGGCCGCGGAGGCCGGCCGCGCGCCATCGATTCTCAACACCCAGCCATGGCGGTGGCGGCTCCACGGACAAGAGCTGGACCTGTACGCGGACCAGTCGCGACGGGTCACGTCGATCGACCCGGACGGGCGGCTGATGACGCTGAGCTGTGGCGCCGCACTGCACCACGTGCGGGTCGTGCTCGCCGCGGCGGGACACGAGGTGGCGGTCACCCGGTGTCCCGGCCTGGGCGACACCGACCTGCTCGCGCGCGTGCGGGTGGTCGGCCACCACGAGGTGCGGCGGGAAGATGTCGACAATGAGCGCAGCATCGGCCGCAGGAGGTCGGACCGGCGCCTGTTTCCAGCCACCGAGCCTGTGCCGGCGGAGACGCTCGCGGCGCTGCACACGGCCGCCGCGGCCGAACATGCGTGGCTGCACCGGATCGGCCCCGAGCAGGTCGGCTTCCTGGCGACCGCTGGGGAGAGCGCGGCGAGCATCCAGGACCGGGACGAGGCGTACCGGACGGATCTTCACGCCTGGACCCGGCGCGGGCATGGCAGCGGGGAAGGCGTACCCCCGGAGACCGTGGTGTCACCCACGGAGCGGCGGGTGCCGCTGCGCGACTTCACGCTGGACGGCGAGTCCCTGCTGGATCCCGGGTACGGCGACGAACGGTACGCCGAGTACCTCATCGTCGCCACCGAAGGCGACCAGTCCGTCGACTGGGTGCGTGCCGGTGAGGCTGTCAGCGCGGTCTGGCTCACCGGCACGTCCCGCCACCTGGCCGGTTCCGCGATGAGCGATGTCGTCGAGGTGCCCGGGGCCCGTAACCTCCTCGCCGCTCTGCTGCCCCGGCGCGGATATCCTCAGCTGGTGCTGCGGTTCGGCATGGACATGCAGCAACGCCGCCCGCCGGCGAGCCCGCGACTCCCGGAGGGCAGCATGATCGACATCGAGCCTTGAGCCCCGGCTTTCAGACCCTCGGGTAGCGGTGGTGCAGCCGCGGCACCAGGAACCTGTCCGGGCCGACGTCGTGGCGGTTCCAACCCAGCGCGAGAAGCCATCCGCCGGCGCTCCGGTGGGTCGTCTCGGACGCGCGCAGGATGCTGGCGCGCCTGGTCACCAGGGGCGTTCTACCCGAGCACTCGGGAGCATCGACCGTGACAAGAGTCATTACACTATTCCACAAGCTTGTGGAATAGTGAACTCGTGATTGAGAACGATAGGAGTTTCACGGATCCGCCGGCCCACCCGGCCCTACCCGACCGGGCGCAGATGGGATCGACCGAGGCTGGCCGACTCGAGCAGCTGTTCAAGGTGTTGGCCAACGACACCCGGCTGCGGCTCCTGCACGCCCTGATCCGCGCCGGTGACCTGACGGTGACGCAGTTGGCCGACGCGGTCGGCATGCGCGCCTCGGCGGTTTCCAACCAGCTCCAGCGCTTGTCAGACCGGGGCGTGGTCGCATCGCGCCGAGACGGTAACCGGATCTGGTACCGCGTCAGCGATCCGTGCGTGGTCGGTCTCATCGACCTCGCATGGTGCCTCGTCGAGGCCCCGGGCCAGGCACCGGTCGAGATCCGCGGGCCGGACGGCGGCCAGGCCGCCGGGACTCGTTAGGAGTAGCCATGAACGGAGTGGTGGAATCGGTGGCCGGCGTGCTCGGCCGGGTCGTCGCGGACGTGTGGACCTCGGTCACCCACATATGGCCGTTCCTGTTGCTGAGCATCGTGGCCGCCGCGGCGCTCAACACGTACGTGGACACCGAGCGGCTGGCCGCGGTGCTGCGCCGGCGCACCGCGGTCGCGGTGCTCGGCGCGGTGGCACTCGCGACGCTGACGCCCTTCTGCTCGTGCGGCACCATGGCGGTGGTCCTCGGCGCACTAGCCTCACGGGTGCCCTGGGCGCCGCTGGTCGCGTTCCTGGTCGCTTCCCCGCTAACCAGCCCGCAGGAGTACGCGCTGTCCGCCGGCCTCTTCGGGATGCCGTTCGCGACCACCTACTTCGTCGCCGCGATCGGGCTCGGGCTGCTCGCCGGCGCCATCACCTCGACGGTCGAACGCACCGGCTGGCTGACCGGCCAGGCAGGGATGCGGGCCGAGCCGGCGGCCGCAGGCTGCGGCAGGGCTGGCGGATCCGCCGCAGCGACCTGCGCCACGCCGGAAGGCGACCCGGCCGGCACGACCGCCACGCTCGTCCGGGAGGCAGCCGCCCCCACGCGTACCCGCTGGAAGGTGGATGCCTTCGCCCGCGAGCTGGCCGGTACCGCCCGGCGGCTGGCCCTGTACTTCCTCGGTTTCGCCACGCTCGGCTACCTGCTCATCGAAGCCGTCCCCACCGCGTGGCTGACCGACTACCTGGGCGGCGGCGCAGAGCTGGCAGTCCCGCTGGCCGCGCTGCTCGGCATCCCGATCTATCTCAACACCGAGGGCTCGATGCCGCTGGTCGCCGCCCTCATGCAGGGCGGGATGGGCTCCGGTCCGGCACTGGCCTTCTTGGTAACCGGTGCGGGCACCAGCATCGGCGCGATCACCGGCCTGTTCCTCGTCGCCCGCCGCCGCGTGGTCGCCCTCGTCGTGGGACTGTTGTTCGGGGGTGCCGTCCTCCTCGGCTGGCTCGCGCCGCTGTGGCTGTGACCGTTCGCACCGCGATGGGAGGGCGCATTCCGTCATCGGCGTCCGTGCCGTCCACCGACGCCGGCGAAGCGCCGATCGACCGTGACCGCAACCGTCGGGGCGCCCAGCTCATGGAGTTGGCGCAAACCCGCCCCGTTCACGGGCATGCCGGGCGCCACCCGTTCGTTCAGCGCAAGACGCGGGTGAAAACTGTGACCGTGAGCTTGCCGTGCCGGTAGCGGCTGGCTTGCTCGTAGGCGGTGCCGATCACGGCTGCCTTGGCCGGCCGCATCCTCCGCAGTGGACGGTAGGGGTCCTGGTGGACCACCCACAGGCGGGGCACGCCGTTGAGGCAGGCGGCCAGGTCGGCGCACTCGACGGCCACGACCCGCCGGCCGCGGCGGCCGATCGCGCCAGCAGCACGTCCCGCGGGCAGTTGTTGGTGGGCAGGTGGTAGTCCATCGCGGCGCGGAGCCAGGACACGTCCTCGTACACCATGCCGTCAACCGGCCGGACTGGGCGCTGATAGCCCGTGCGGCGGCGGGTGCCCTCTCGTCGCTGTGCCCTTGCGCCGTGCCGATCTCCTGCTGCGCAGGTATGCCCAGCAGGAAGATGAGGGCGAGTGACACCCCATCGCGCCGGCGCGGCTTCGACAGGGCCGGGCCGGCACCGGCGAGCACGACCCACCCCACCAGCGTGAAGAGCAGGTATCGCGGGGTGAAAACGTGGCGCCCCACCGGGCCGCGAACAGCGCACCGTCGGCACCACCACAAGAGCGCCGGCAATCCAGCCGATCCGCAACGACCAGACCGCCGACGACGACACTGCGAGGGCCAGCGCGAGGCCAGCCACCACGGCCGAGCCGACCAGCGTCTCCGGATATGTGTAGAGCATCTCCGGAGCGGTCAGAGGCAGGTGCGCCACCTGCGTGCGCTGCCTGGCCCCGACCAGGGCGACCGGAGCGACGGCCACGCCCGCGGCCGTGGCGGCGACCGCCATCGGCGCTCTCGGAAGCGGATCAGCGCGACCACTGCGAAGCCCGGTGCCCCGAGAAAAGGAGCCCGCCCCTCCGCCTGCTGCCGTCAGCGACGACAACAAGCGGAAGGACGCCGCACCTCCGCCGGGTTAGCTGGGGGCGGTGTCGCTGCCGCCGTTTGGCGTGGCGACGGTGGCCAGCCTGGCGGTGTTCGGCGGTGCGGTCGGCGCT
>Ga0272482_10000745_pt1 | contig 9992 bp, 10 predicted proteins | sample RVTome_8_FD_192427 | JGI IMG/M metagenome (GOLD analysis project Ga0272482, IMG submission 192427) | Soil microbial communities from uranium-contaminated site in the Upper Colorado River Basin, Wyoming, United States - RVT160D0 (version 2) ...
GTATTCACCGACGCCACGCTCACCGCCATCGCCGAGCAGCGGCCAGCCGACTCGGCCGGCCTCGTCGCGATCGCCGGCATCGGTGCGAGCAAGCTCGAGAAGTTCGGTTCCGAGGTGCTGGCGCTGCTGGCCGGGGCCGCCCCATCGGGTGATCTGTAACGTATCTCGAAGAAGTCCCGAAAAACCTGTTGCGCGGCTCTGATGCGGCCTAATAGCCTGCAATAGCTGGGCCGGAGCGCCCGAAGATCTAGGACAGGGGGGAGGTGGCCATCGTGAGGAACTTGACTCTCATCAAGTGCACCCCTGGCTACCCCATGCCCATGTCCGGGGGCAGTGCTGTGTTCGGCGTCGTGCCGGGTAGCCGGCCGGTCATCGTCGAGCGGGAGCGGTTCGCCGTCTCGCTGACGCACGCCAATGCCGCCCTGAAGCAGATCACCGATCGTCCGACCCCTGTGTCCGCTCCACCTCTTGAGCGAAGGACTTGACCCTCGACAGGTCAAGATCCCCAAGGCTCACGAAGGCCGCGGACCCGGAAACGGATCCGCGGCCTTCGTGTTTTTTCAGGTAAATCCGCGACAAGTTGCACCAACAACCAAGGAGTCAAGCAAGTCATGAGTACCGCGACTGTTCCACTGGAGAGTGGAGCACCACCGGACCTGCTCGGAGTGAGCGAGCTGCTGGACGTCGCCCCTTCGGCCGGGTTCGACCTGCCGTGCCGTTCGGGTGACAACCCTGACCTGTGGTTCGCCGACACCCCTGCCGACCTCGAGCAGGCGAAGCGGCTCTGCGTGGACTGCCCGGTCCGCTCGGAGTGCCTCGCCAGCGCGCTGGCCAGGCAGGAGCCATGGGGTGTCTGGGGCGGCGAGATCTTCGAGCGCGGGGCGGTCATCGCCCGCAAGCGGCCTCGCGGCCGTCCGCGCAAGGAGGACGTCGCTCGTGAGGCGGCCGAGCGGGCCGCCCGTGCACAGGAGGCAGCAGCGTGAACACGGACTACGCACACCAGCCGACCAACCACACGAATCTCGTCGCCCCGGAGGGACCGAAGACAATGTTGCTCTACGAAAGCCTTGCAAGAGAACGAATGCGCGAGGCGGAACAGGAAGCTGCTGAGCAGCGCCTGGGCCGCCGGTTGAGCTCCGCCAGGCGTTGGGAACGTCTTTCGGCATGGGCGGCCAGACGCGCGAAGCGCGCAGAGGCCCTGCTCTGACTCAACCCGCGACGACACACGCCGCCCGCTCCGGGGACCGTCCCCGGAGCGGGCGGCGGTCGTTTTCCGTCGCGGAACGTGCTGGAAACATCACCGTCACCGCCCGCGGCCGGATCGGCCGTAGTGTCGTCGGGTTGGTTCGACCCTCGGCAGTTCCCCCGAACGGGGCGGAGATGACACGAGAAGCAAACCCAACCCGCCACGGCAGACGCCGCCTGGCCAAGACCCCCCGAACCACCGGCACAGGCCGCACCGGCGCCCGCTTCCCATCAACGAACACCTTCGACGCAGCACCCGACGCAGACCTCGACCCAGATCCCGACTCAGCCACTGAGGCCACCCCGTCCGCGGCTTCCGACACCGCGCCCGGCATCGCCGCACCGAGCACCAGCGGCGACATGTCTACCGACGCCCACCCATCCGGCATTGGCGTTGCCTCGCAGGGTGGCGCTGCACCCGACCTCGACTCCGACGTGTCCGCCGCCCTCGATGAGCCTCCTTCCAGGGAACTCGTTGGTCGTACCGGGGCTCGCTTTGGGTCTTACTCCGTGCGTAAGCCCAGGCGTGCCAAGGACTTCGACATGCCTGTCGGCGAGCCGGCGCCCGCGGTGCCGCCCGGGGAGCCGACGCCTGAGCAGTCCGCTGAGCGGACCGTTCAGATCGTCGCGCCGTGGGCCGGTGCGCTTGTCCGCCCCTACGCGCACACCGGTGGCCGGACGCGAGCCAGTCACGATCTGGCGCTCGAAGCGTTGATCTCCAGCAGCGGACGTCCCGGCGCCGGGGGCACCGCTGTGTTGACCACGCGCCATCGGCGGATGATCGTGGACCTCTGTGTGCGACCTCGGTCCGTTGCCGAGGTCGCCGCGTTGTTGGCCGTGCCGCTCGGGGTCGTCAGGGTGTTGCTCGGGGACCTCGCCACCGCGGGCGCTGTCGTGGTGCACCCGACCGCAGGCGCCGCCGCCGGCGGAGCACCCGATGTCGCATTCATGCGGCGGGTGCTCGTCGGGCTGCGACGGTTGTGACCTCGCGATGGGGGTGGCCGGCCGACTAGGTTCGCCGGCATGGCGCACTCCCACACCCATGACAACATCGACTGGTCGGCCCGGCTCACCGCGCTACGGCGCGCCGACGAGCTCGACGCCGGATACAGCCGTCAGGTGGCGGATCGCCTGGTCGAGCTGGTCGGCGCCGACACCCGGCCGACCGTCGTCGACGTCGGGTCGGGTGGGGGCGGCATGAGCGTCGCGTTCGCTGCCGCGCTGGGTGCGCGGGCGGGCGGCCGTGTGGTGCTCAGCGATGCCGTCGCCGAGTTGTTGGAGCCGGCGACCGACCTGGTGCGTGCGGCGTCGGCCGGCACCGAGGTGGCGGTCGAGTCCGTACGGGCGGACGCTGCCGACGGGCGGCTGGCTGAGCAGCTGCCGCAGGCGGACCTGGTGTGGGCGTCACGGGTGGTGCACCACCTTCCTGACCAGCAACTGGCCATCGACGGGTTGGCGCGGGTGCTCGCGCCGGGTGGGTGGCTGGCACTGTCGGAGGGCGGGCTCGCGACGAGGTGTCTGCCGTGGGACCTGGGCATCGGCGACCCGGGTCTCGGCAACCGACTCACCGCGGCCCGGGACCGCTGGTTCGTCGGCATGCGCGGGGACATGGAGGGCGTGAAGTCGTTGCCCGTGGGGTGGAACAAGGCCCTGGAGGCCGCGGGTCTGACCGAGGTTTTCTCCTTCAGTTATGTGATCGACCACCCGGCGCCGGCGAGCGAGGCGGTTCGCCAGTCCGTTGTGGACTGGGTGGCATGGATGTCCAACGTCGGCGACGACCAGTTCAGCGAGGTGGATCGTGAGACGATCACCCGCCTCCTCGACCCGACCGACGCCGCTTACGTCGGCGCCCGCGACGACGTGTTCGTCCTGGGCGCCTCGACCGTCCACCTAGGACGGAAGCCGGCCTGACTAAGCTTCCGCGCCATGGTCGACGACGATCCCGACCCAGCACTGTGCACCCGCTGCGACCGCTCCCGCGCGGACGCACCGCCCGCCGAAGCCCTGGCATGGACCCTGACCCAGGATGACCGCCGCCGAAGCTGGCTCTGCCCAACCTGCGCCCGAACCCACGTACGCGACATAGAAGCCAAACTCCCAGACGAATACTGGTGACGACCGCCAACCAATCCCAGCCGCGGGCGCGGGGCGGCGGCGCGACCACGGCAGCGACACCGAGGGGCGGACGCCGCCGAGCGCCATCGCGACGCCGGAGACGAGCACGCGGTTGTCTTCCGGGGACGGATTGACCCAGCGCTGGCTGAGGCTGCGTTGGCCAAGCCCCGCTGGCTAGCGGCATTCACCTCACTCTCGGCACGGGGACGGAACTCAACTCTGGTGGCGGCGGTGCCGGCATTCGCCAACCAACCCCGATGGTTAGCCAGCCTGCACCCCGCCCCGGAAGCGGAATCGAAGTTGGTGGCAGTGGGGTCGGCGCTCGCCAACTAAGCCTCGATGGCGGGCCCGCCTGCGCCCGCCCCGGCGGCCTGGGAACGGGGACCAACCTGGTGCGGTTGACCCGGCGCTAGCCGACCAAGCCCTGGTGGTTAGCCGGCCTCTTCATCCCCGCCTCAGGGAACGGAATCCGACCCCGGTGGCGATTGAACCGGCGTTCGCCGACCAAGCCCCGATGGTCAGCCGGCCAACTCGCCTCCGGTCCAAGGAACGGAATCCAACCCGGCGAGCAGTTGAGCCGACCTTCGCTGACCAAGTCCTGATGGCTAGCTGGCTTGCACCGCGCCCCGGTCCAGGGAACGGAATCCAACGCCAGTTGGCGGTTGAACCGGCGCTCGCCGACCAAGCCTTGATGGTCAGCCGGCCTCCCCACCCCGGCCCAGGGAACGGAAACCAACCCGGTGAGCAGTTGAACCTGCACTCGCCAACCAAACCCCGATGGCTAACCGGCCCCACCCCCGGGCCCCCGCCCTCCCGGCTTCGGGCCCCGCCCCGCCCCCGGGCACCAGGAGAGGCCTAGCCAACCCGGCGCAGGCCGGAACTCGTCGCAAACGCGGATAACAACTCGTCCGCTACGGCCGCCGGGTCGGTTTGTAGGCGAGCTGGGTCTGTGCGGATCAGCGTTGTGCCGGCTAGGGCCCACAGCTTTGGGTCGTGGTGGTGTGTGTTCGGGCCGCCTACGTCCCATGCCACGGACGCTTCTTGCCACCAGGCGTCTGGGACGCCTACGAGCATTCCGGTTTTGTCGAATACCGGTGTGTGCCAGCGGGGTGAGGGAAGTCTGGTGCCCTTCAGCAGGCGTCTTGCCGCTGCGGTTGTCGCGGGGACGACGTCGTGAGCGTCCGTCAGTGTTGGGGTCAGTAGTGCTCGCACTGCCGCGCTTCCTCTCTGGTTTCCTGCGTCCAGTTCCGTTCTCAGTTCGGCCACCGTGCAGGTGCCCACCGCAGCCTTCAACAGTGCTGTGAGTTGTGTGTGGTCTGCCGCTCTTCTTGCTGCGTCCAGGGTTGCTCTTGCCAGCGGCGCGTAGGGCAACTGCGCCTGCACCGATGGGGGCGGGAGTCTCGTTGTTCTTTCGACAGTCAGGTACGCGCGGCTTGTCAGGCGGCGGCCGGCAGGGACCAGGACCAGGACTTCGGGTGGGGCCGGCACGTCTATGCCGTGTGCACGCATGGCGTCTATGCCGGAGATGACCGCGTCCTGGCCCGCGTACGTCACCGCTGCTCGTAAGCGTTGGCGTCGTGTCGGGCGGGTTTTGGTTGTCAGGAACACGCCTGGTAGCAGTCGTTGCCACGGGCCCGACGGGCGGCAGCGGGTCGCCATCGCGTGCCGTGACATGCCGCGCTCACGCAGTTGGGCGCTGGTGATCACCTGGTCGGGAGGGGTGGGCTCGGAGTGCATGTCTGGGTCGTCGGCGGGGGACGGGCCGGGCTGAATGGGTCAGGGCAAGTTGGGGATGCCTTGTGCGAGCGAAAGTCCCATTGGTGCCGGAATCAGGCTGCGAAGCCTGGTTGCCAGCGGGTGATCAGCTCTCGGACCGGCAGTTCGGCGTCGAGTTGGCAGAGGATGCCCGTCGAACCGCCAAGGACGCGGTGCAGCAGCAGGTACTGCGGCGGCAGGTTCAGCGACCGGCCGGTCCGGAAGTCCTGACCGCGCATGTTGCTCACCCGCATCGCCTGCTTCTGCATCCACCGCCTCGTGAAGTGGAACGTCTCTTCCTTCAGCGGCTCCACGAACGGCGCCAGATAGGCGTACACGTGCTCCGCCTCCGGCTGTTGCCGCACGTCCGCCCGGATGAACTCCTCCTCGCGCAGCAGGTCGAGCAGCTCAGCTGATCGGCCCTCCAGCGCCAGTCGCATCATGCGGCCGTGTGCGGGCGGGAGGCCGCCCGGTAGGTGTGCGACCGCGCCGAAGTCGATCACGCACAGGTGGCCGTCCTCGGTCAGCATGAAGTTGCCGGGATGCGGGTCGGAGTGGAGCATGCCGACACGCGCGGGGGACGAGTAGTGGAACTCGGCGAGTCGTAGGCCGGCGAGGTTACGGGTCGCGCGGTCGCCCTCGCGGATCACCTTCGACAGCGGGGTTCCGTCCACCCATTCGCTGACCAGCACCTTCGGGGCGCTCGCCACGATCCTGGGGACCAGGACGTGCGGGTCGCCCGCGAAGGCCTTCGCGAACTTGCGCTGGTTGTCGGCCTCCGACCGGTAGTCCAGCTCCTCGGACATGCGATCCGACAGCTCCTGGAGCAGCGGCTTCACCTCGGTACCCGGCACGACCGCCTGGAACAGCTTGCTGAACCGCTGCAGCTGACGCAGGTCCGACATCAACGCCTGGTCAGCGCCCGGATACTGGACCTTCACCGCGACCGGCCTGCCGTCGTGCCACACCGCGCGGTGCACCTGGCCGATGCTCGCCGCCGCCGCCGGCTTGTCGTCGAACGACGCGAACCGGTCGCGCCAACCCCGCCCCAGCTGCTCGGCGAGCACCCGGTGCGTTGTCGCCGCGCTCATCGGCGGCGCCGCCGACTGCAGCTTCGTCAGCGCCTCGCGATAGGGCTCCGCCATGTCGTTGGGCACCGCGGCCTCGAACACCGACAGGGCCTGGCCGAACTTCATCGCGCCGCCCTTGAGGGTGCCGAGCACCGCGAACAGCTGTTCCGCCGTCTTCGCGGACAACTCGGCGTTCACCTGCTCGGCGTTCTGGCCGACCAGGCGTTTCCCCCAGCCGCCGACCGCTCGGCCGGCTACTCCGAGCGGGATGCTGGCGAGCCGCGCAGTTCGTGCCGCGGTCTTACGAGGCATCTCCGTCACTCTTCGATTGTCTCAACTCCGCGGCGGTGTCCGCAGCAAGTTTGGTCAGTGGTCATCATCCGACCCGGCGCGCTCGGCGGCGCCGCACTCGCACGAAACATGTGCTGACCAGGGACGATGCCGGGTCTCGGCAGTCGTGGGATCGACTTCGACGGTGGTGTCACATGTGGCGGGACGCACCGCGTCACCACGTAGCCAGCCGACCGCGGCCAGTGCCTGCGACACCGCGAACGCGGCCGTGGCGTGCGTGCCGGCGAGGTCCGTGACCTGCACCTGACCAGCGAGTTGGGTGCAGATGTGCGGCCAGCTCACGTCCCGCTCGCTGCGGTGCAGGTCGGCGCAGCGCAGGCAGCTCGTGAGACCGGGCACCACGAGCGGACCGACGATGCCGGTCGTGTCGCGGACACGGACCAGCAGGTGCGGCTGCCGTGCGCTCATCAGCGCGGCGACACGCGCCGGGTGCTGGACGAGCGCGTCGGTGAGCACGACCAGGTCAGGACGGCGGTCACCGTCGAACGGAGCGGTGCGGACGTGCTCGTCCGCCTGCCGCAGCGCACGCCGTGCCGCGACCTGCCTCGGCGCACCGACGTCCTCGGGCAGGTAACCGGTGCCGACGTCCTCCGGACCGACCGTGCCGGCCGCCGCGACGTGCACCCAGCCGACGCCCGCGCTCGCCAGCAGCGTCGCGATCGTCACCGCCTGCCTGCCGTCGCCGTGCACCAGGACGGCCAGGTCAGTTCGCCCCATCGGATGACGGACCGGGGAACTGTTGCCGGTGAGTGCGCGTAACTCGGCGACCGCCCGGTCTCCCACCAGTCGGGCGGGGGTCTGGGCCGCCTCATCGAGTAGGCCGCGGTCACACAGCGTCGACATCAGGCGGGTCAGGGCGGGGCGGTTCTCCTCCGTGACGGTCGCCAGCAGCTCTTCGCCGGTGTGGTGACCGGCCAGTCGCTGAGCTGCGCGGATGACCTCCTCCGGCAGGTTCCCGGCCACGGCGGCATGCCTCGGATCGAGCCCGATCTGCAGCTCACCTGGGCCGCGACGCAGAACCGGGAGGCCTGCGACGACCCTCGGACGGGCCGGCAGCTGTTTCGTCATGTGGACAGGTTGGCCGATGATCGCGCGGCGACGAAATCGTTATCCACAGGGTCCCCCAGGTAGCCAGGGTCCTGTCGGGGAAGGGTCTCCGAATTGTCGGTGGGGAGTCGTACCGTGACATCCGTGGCCGAATCTCGAGTCGAGGTGCGACGCAGCAAGCGTCGTACGCGCACCGTGACCGCGTATCGCGATGGCGACACGCTGGTCGTGTTGATCCCTGCCCGGCTGTCCAAGGCCGAGGAGGCGCACTGGGTCGCCGAGATGCAGCGCAAGCTGCTCAAGGGGGAGCCCAAGAGGTTACCGTCGCCGAAGCCCTCGGACGACGCGTTGTTACGGCGGTGTGCCGAGCTGTCCGCCAAACACCTGCACGGGCGGGCCGAGCCCGCGACCGTGCGGTGGGTGCCGCCCATGCGGACGCGGTGGGCCTCCTGCACGCCCGTCGACCGGTCGATTCGGGTGTCCGAGCACCTCAAGTCCGTGCCCGGGTGGGTGCTCGACTACGTGCTCGTGCACGAGTTGGCCCATCTGCTGGTGCCCGCGCACAACGCGAAGTTCTGGGAGCTGGTTCGGGAGTACCCGCGGACTGAGCGGGCCATCGGGTACTTGGAGGGGTTGTCCGCGGCTGCTGGGTTAGGGGTGGTGGCTGAGGACTGATCTTGGTGCTTCCGGGGGCCCGCGGGGTGTGCCAAGGGTTGGCAAGTGGGGGTGAGTAGGCGGGACGGTTTCAGCGGCCTTGGGGTCGAGACGCTGAGATGACGAAGGGGCCTTCCGGCCGCGTGGTCGGAAGGCCCCTTCCAGGAATGACCCTGTCAGTCCTGCTTGTCTTCGTCGCCCTTGTCGGCGTCGCCCTTGGCGTCCTTTTTCGCTTGCTCGCGTTCCAGAGCGGCGATCGGGTCGTCGTCCAGTGCTGGCTTCTGGCCCACGCGCTCCGCGAAGTCCATCGGCTCGTCCAGGTCTTCCGCGGTGGGGACCAGGTCCGGGTGTGCCCAGATGCCGTCGCGGGCTTCCAGGCCGTGCTGGTCGCCTACCAGGCGCCACAGGGCCGCCGCAGCCCTCAGGCGGCGGGGACGAAGCTCCAGGCCGACCAGCGTGGCGAAGGTCTGCTCTGCCGGACCGCCGCTCGCGCGCCTGCGGCGGAGGGTCTCGCGGAGTGCGTCGGCACCCGGGAGGCGTTCAGCCACCGCGTCGCCGACGACCACGTCCACCCAGCCCTCTACCAGGGCCAGCAGGGTCTCCAGCCTGGTCAGGGCTGCCTTCTGCTCCGGGGTGGTCTCCGGTTCGAGCATGCCCGACTTCATGGCCTCTTCGATCGAGGCCGGGTTGCTCGGGTCGACCTGGGTGGCGAGTTGCTCCAGCGCCGACGTGTCGACGCGGATGCCGCTCGCGAACTCCTCGACCGTCGCCAGTAGGCGTTGGCGTAGCCACGGGACGTGGGCGAACAGGCGCTGGTGCGCGGCCTCGCGGGCGGCGAGGAACACCATCACCTCGCTGGTCGGGCGCTCGAGGCCGGTGGTGAACTCCTCGATGTTGGCGCCGATCAGGGCCGCGGTGTTGGGCGGGCCAAGCGGGAGGCCGATGTCCGTCGAGGTCAGGACCTCCGACGCCAGCTGGCCGAGTGCGTTGCCCAGCTGCGAGCCGAAAGCCATGCCGCCCATCTGGCTGACCATCGACAGCAGGGGACCGGCCGCCTGCTTGGCCTCGGCCGGCAGAGCCTCCACCCAGGCGCCGGAAACCCGACGGGCGACCGGGTCGCACAGGCGTTGCCAGGTCGGGAGGGTGTTCTCCACCCAGTCGCGGGAGGTCCAGGCCACGGCGGACGTCGCGCCGGCCGGCAGGATGGTCGCGGGGTTGAGCCACATCTCGGCCAGGTGGACCGCGTCGGTGACCGCGCTCTGGTACTCCGTCGACGTCTTGAAACCCACGTCGCCCGAGGTCAGGCGTTGCATTGCGATCTGCTTCGCCAGGTCGTAGTTCACCGGGCCGGTCGAGCTGCCAGCCTGGCTGAGCATCTGCCCGAGCTGGCTGAGCATCTGGCCGAGCTGGTTGAACGCCTCCGCGGGGTTGTCCCCGTCGGAGGGCTCCTTCTTGCCACGGTCGTCCGGGTTCGGCGGTCCGAAGCCAAAGGGAAACTCGGTCATGTGTCCACGGTACGCGGGCACGCCACGCCAGTAACGCGCGGTGATTCGCTTGTCGAGAACACGCCGTACCCTGTCACTCCGTGAGTGACTCTCCGAGCCCCCAGGTCCACGCCCCCCGGACAATCGGTCACGAACCGGGCACGGCCACCTCGCGCGGACTCACCCGCCGCGGCTGGACCATGGTCGTCAGTTTCGTGGTCGTCGCGGTGTTGGCCCTCATCGGCGGGTTCGTGAAGGTCCCGTACGTCTC
>Ga0272482_10000747_pt1 | contig 9988 bp, 6 predicted proteins | sample RVTome_8_FD_192427 | JGI IMG/M metagenome (GOLD analysis project Ga0272482, IMG submission 192427) | Soil microbial communities from uranium-contaminated site in the Upper Colorado River Basin, Wyoming, United States - RVT160D0 (version 2) ...
GGGCCGGGCTACCGTGCTGCGGGTGGGGGCGTGGGGGTGGCGGTCGACGGCGGTGGCGACGGCCGTGCTGCTGGCCGGGTGCTCGGTGTCGAGCCGTGACGTGGTCGACGAGGCCCGCGCCCGGGGCGGCGGCCTGAGCGGCGAGCTGGTGGTCGACGCCGTCGACGCCGTGGCCGAGCGCCAGGGGACCGACTCGGTGGCGCTGCGATCGATCACCGTGGTGTTCACCCGGGTGGCGCTGGAGGTCGGCGTGCCGCCCGACGAGGCCGCCGACGACGAGGCCGCCAGCGAGGACGAGACCACCAGCGACGACGAGGCCGAGGCTGCCGAGGACACCGGCGAGTCCGGGCTCGTGGGGCTGGCCGGCGTCGAGGACGTGGTGGTCTTCGAGTACGGCTCCAGCGGCCGGTTCGGTGGGAGCGGCCTGGACGGGCCTCACGACATCGCCCTGTCGAACACCGGGCTGGCCCTCGGGCCCTCGCTGTTCACCCTGGCCCAGGCCGGGGTCGAGCGCTTCGACGCCATGGTCGCCACCGCTCTGCAGGAGGCCGACCTCGACGGCGGCTACGCCGCGGGCGCCACGATCGCCCGCCCGGCCGGCGGGGGCGAGCCGCTCACCATCGTGACCGTCACCGACGGCGGCGAGGGCGGCGAGGGCGGCGACGAGGTGCGGGTCACGCTGGGCCCCGACGGGCGCGTGCTCGAGGTGGTGGCCTGATGTTCGCCCGGGTCCTCGACCTCGACCGCGACTACGCCGTCGGCGCCCTCTACGGGGTGGTCCTGGTGGTGCTGGTGGCGTTCACCCCGGTGCTACCCGCCGCCCTGGCGCTCACCGCCCCGGTGACGTGCCCCGACGGCCAGCCCGACACCATCGTGACCACCGCGCTGTTCGAGTCCGACGACCCGACCGGCGCGGGCATCCGGTCGGCCGGCGGTGGGGTCAGCCTGTTCTGCATGGGGGAGCGGGGCGACGTCACCGAGGTGGGCCTGCTGCGCCCGGCCCTGGTGCTGGTGGGCGGGGCGGCCCTGGCGGCGTCGGCGCTCGTCGTGCTGTGGCTGCTGCTGCGGCGGGCCTTCCGGGGGCTGACCGGGCGCCGCTGACTGTTCGCCGGCACGACGCCTGCCGGTCGGGCGGTCGTCGCCCCACGTCCAGCTGGGCGTCACCCGGGGTTCCTAGCTTGCGGCGGGATGTCCGTGCTGTCGCCGCCGCTGGCATCGGAGCCCGCGCGCCCCGCTGACGAGGCCTCGGCGCCTCCGGAAGCCCCGACCGAGGTCGATGTCGGGTCCGCCACCCCCGACGCCCGGCGCGCCCGGCTGCTGATCCTCGCCGCCCTGCTGGTGGGCCTGGGGCTGCGGGTGGCGATCGGGCTGACCGACGACGCCCCCGGGGTCGACGAGACCGCCTACCTGCGGTCGGGCCTGTCGTGGGTCGAGGGCGACGGCTACGAGCGCGACGGCCGCGCCGAGCTGCACTTCCCGCCGTTGGTGCCGGCCCTGCTGGGCACGGCCAGCCTGGTGTTCGACGACCCCCACACCGGCACCGTGGTGCTGACGGTGGTGGCGGGCACGGCGCTGATGGCGGTGCTGATCCGCCTGGCCGACCGGCTGGCCGGGCGCCGGGCCGCCGTCGCCACCGCCTGGGTGGTCGCCCTGGCCCCGGGCCTCGCCACCATGCCGGCCGCCCGCGGCGCCGGGTCCGAGGCCGAGTACGCGCTGCTGCTGGCGGGGGCGGTGCTGCTGGTGGTGTCGTCGCTCGACCGCGAGCGCGCGGCTCGCCTCGCAAGGGTGGCCGGCGCCGGGGGACTGGTGGGCCTGGCCTACCTCACCCGGCCCGAGGGCCTGCTGGTGGCCGTGCCGCTGGGGCTGACCACGCTGCTGTCGCTGCGGGCCCGACCCCGGCGGGCCGTGCTGGCGGCCGCCGCCTTCGGGCTGCCGCTGCTGCTGTGCGTGGTGCCGTACGCGTCGTTCCTGCGCACCCACACCGGGGAGTGGCAGCTGACGGCCAAGACCCAGGACGTGTCGATCGAGGCCTGGCACGCCGTGTCGCGCAGCGACCGCCACACCCGCGACATCGAGCTGTACCGCCTCGACGAGACCGGGCTGGGGCTGCCGTCGGAGCGCACGCCGCTCACCACCCTGGCTCGCGAGGACCCGACCGGCTACGCGGGCATCTTCGTGTGGAACGTGCGGGGCCTGGGCAAGAACCTGTCCGGCTGGTGGCTGCTGCCACTGCCGGTGTGGGGCCTGGCCGCCTACGCGGCGGTGCGGTTCGGGCGGCGGGACCGCCGGGTGCTGCTGCTGGTGGCGGCCGGGCTGGTGCCGGTGGCTACCACGCTGGTGTTCTTCGTGCAGCCCCGCTACCTGGTGGTGACCGCGGCCATGGCGGCCGTGCTGGTGGGCATGACGCTGCCCACCCTGGCCGACCGGTGGCGCCGCCCGGTCACCGCCGTGCTGCTGCTGTCGCTGGCCGGGGCGTCGATCGGGGCGTTCTACGGTCACGCCGGCTGGTGGCACCCGTCCGACCACACCGACCACCAGCGGGCCGGCGAGTGGATCGCCGCCCACACCGACGCCGGCGACCGGGTGATGACCCGCAGCATGGTGGTCGCCTACTACGCCGACCGGCCGACGATGGCGATCCCCTACGGCGACTACGACGAGATCCTCCACTACGCCCGCCACTTCGGGGCGCAGTACCTGGTGGTCGACGGGTTCACGGCGGCGACGCTGCGGCCCCAGCTCGCCCACCTGCAGGACGACGACGAGGCACCCGGCCTGCGGCTGGTCCACGAGGAGGAGGCCGAGGGCCGCACCACCCGGGTCTTCGCCCTCGACCCGGCCCCGGACCCGCCACCGCCCGGCGCCGAGGAGGCCCCGTCCCTCGGCTTCGTCGGCGACGCCGCCTGAAACCTGGTGATCCCTGGTCGTAGAGCGACCCGGGATCACCAGATCTCGGGACCGTTGGTCAGTGGACGGGGGCGGGGACGGCGGCCCGGTCGTCCTCGACCAGGAGGCTGTGCGGCATCTCCACCACCGCGGTCACGCCGCCGCCCTGTGACGCGTGCAGCATCACGCGGATGCCGTGGCGGGCGGCCAGGTGGCCGGCGACGTAGTGGCCCAGGTACTTGGACGGGGCGATGGTGTACGACTCGGCGCCGGCCAGCCGCCGGTTCGCCCGGTCGAGCTCCTCGGGCCGCATGCCCAGCCCGGCGTCGATCACCGCCAGCGTGTAGACCTCGCCGCGGCGGCCGCCCCGCACCTCGACGGCCTGGTCGGGCGGGGAGTAGATGAGGGCGTTGTCGATGAGCTCGGCCAGCAGGTGGGCCAGGTCGGCGGCCGACGACCCCAGCACCTGCGCCGGCTCGATCCCGCGGTCGACCACCCGCTGGTAGTCCTCGACCTCGCCCAGCGCGGCCCGGATCACGTCGTTCACCCGCACCGGCCCGCTCCACGTGCGCGGCGGATCCACGCCGGCCAGCAGCAGCAGCGACTCGGCGTTGCGGCGCATGCGGGTGGCCAGGTGGTCGAGCCGGAACAGGTTGGCGAGGGTGTCGGGGTCGGTCTCGTTGGCCTCCAGCTCGGTGATGAAGTTGAGCTGGCGGGACAGCAGCGTCTGGTTGCGGCGCCCCAGGTTGACGAACGAGTCGGCGATGTTGCGGCGCAGCACGGCCTGCTCGAAGGCGAGGCTGAGCGCCGAGTCCTGCACGGTGTTGAGCGCGTGGGCGACGTCGGCCACCTCGTCGCTGGTCTGTATGGCCACCGACTCGACCGCGGGGACCGTCACGTCGTCGCCCAGCGGGGTGTCGAGGATGCCGCCCACGGCCTCGGGCAGCCGGTGGTTGGCCATGTGGGTGGCCTGCCGGGTGAGGGCCCGCAGCGGACCGGTGATCGAGCGCGACACGGTCCACGACGCCACCGCGGCCACGGCGATGGCGATGGTGGCGACGGCCCGCAGCAGCGCCACCCGGCCGTTGGCGTCGTCCGCGACGGTGGAGGCCTCGTCGAGGAGGCGGCGGGACACGTCGTCGCGCCAGCCGTGGTACGACGATTCGATCGGCACGTTGGCCACGGCCAGCACGGCGACCACGTCGACCTGACCGGCGACGGCGGACTCGGCGCTGCCCATCACCTCGTCGGCGAAGTCGGCCAGCCGGCTCTGGGCCGCGGCGTCCGCATAGGGGGCGGGGGCGTCGGCGATGGCCTGGGCGTGGCGGCGGAACTCGTCGTTGCCGGCGGCGACCAGGGCGATGTCGGCCCGATCGATGCCGCCGTTGAGCTGGCCCTGGAGGATGTCGCGCAGCAGAGTGGCGACGGTCTCGATCTGCCGGGACGTGACGTCGATCAGCTCCACGCCGGTGCGCAGGGTCTGGTCGTCGATGACCAAGGCCAGGCGGGTGTTGCCGTCGTTGAACGGCTCGATGAGGGTGGCGTAGCCGCTGAAGATGACGTCGGCGAAGTCGGTGTTGTCGAGGCCGCGGGGCCCGGTGTACTCGTCGATCTGGGCCCGCAGCGCCTGCAGGTCGGCGAGCCCCTCGAGCGCGGGACCGTAGGCGTCGGCCACCGCGCCGCCCTTCTCGGTGACGTCGCGCCCGAAGGCGGCGATGGCGTCGTCGGTGTTGCGCCGGGTCTCCTCGTAGCCCGTGACGCGGAGCGTGACCGTCTGGGTCTGCCCGATGAGCTCGACGGACGCCCAGTTGCGCTCGTCCTGCAGCGCCGACATCAGGCCCGCGGGACCGATGGCGGCGGTGGCCATGCTCGTCTGCTCGCGCACCTCGTCCAGATCGGCGGACGTCTCGACCACCTCGGCGACGATGACCGTGAGCAGGCACAGGAGCGGTATCGCCAGGGCGGCGACGAGTTTCACTCGAATCGGTATCCGGCGCACACGACCCCCCAGCCTCGTCGCCTGTCGCGCACGCAGCAGCGTGCGGCGCACATCATCGCAGCCCCGGCACCTCCCGTGCCCATCCACCGCGCGCAGTGGGGCACGGCGGGGCACCGCGCGGGGCACATCTCACTGATCGACCGAGGGGGGCTACGGGGGGTGGTCTCGAGGTTGAGGTGCGCGGGATGGAGGTCCGGCGGTGTGGTGCCGGGCCTGGAGGCGGAAACGGAAGGGGAGCGTGTCGACGCGGACCGGCACCGGTCAGCCGAGGTGCTGGCGGGTGGCGGTGAGGAGGGCGGTGCGCAGGGCGGCCTCCAGGTGGTCGAACTCGTCGGGGCCGCAGATCAGGGGCGGTGCCAGCTGGATCACCGGGTAGCCGCCGCGGTCGTCGGCCCGGCACAGCAGCCCGGCGCCGGACAGCGCCGCGGGGAGCGTGCTCCGCACCAGCGTCTCACGCTCGTCGTCGCGGAACGGCCGGCGGGTGGCCTGGTCGCGCACCAGCTCGATCCCGAAGAAGTAGCCGGTGCCCCGCACCTCGCCGACGATCGGCAGGTCGGCCAGCCCCTCCAGCCGGGCCCGCAGGTCGTCCTCGTTGCGCCGGACGTGGCCCAGCAGGTCGTCGCGCTCGAAGACGTCGAGGTTGGCCAGGGCCACGGCGCAGCTCACCGGGTGGCCGGCGAACGTGAAGCCGTGGGTGAACGACGCCGTGCCCTCGAGGAACGGCTCGGCCAGCCGCTCGCTGGCCAGCATGGCGCCCAGCGGTGAGTAGCCGGACGTGAGGCCCTTGGCGCAGGTGATGATGTCGGGCTGGTAGCCGATGCGCTCGCAGCCGAACATCGTGCCCAGCCGGCCGAAGGCGCAGATCACCTCGTCGGACACCAGCAGCACGCCGTGGCGATCGCAGATCTCGCGCACCCGGGCGAAGTAGCCCTCGGCGGGGACGAACGCACCGCCCGCGTTCTGCACCGGCTCCAGGAACACGGCGGCCACGGTCTCGGGGCCCTCGCGGAGGATCTGGGCCTCGATGTCGTCGGCGCACGCCAGCGTGCACCCGGGCGCCGCCGAGCACCACCCGCAGCGGTAGCGGTTGGTGTTGGCGGCCTTGACCGTGCCCGGCACCAGCGGCTCGAACGGGTTGCGCAGTGCGGGGATCCCGGTGATCGACAGCGCCCCCAGCGACGTGCCGTGGTAGGCGCTCATGCGGCTGACGACCTTGGTGCGCTGGGGCTGGCCGATCGCCCGGAAGTACTGGCGGGCCAGCTTCCACGCCGATTCGACCGACTCGGAGCCGCCGCTGGTGAAGAACACCCGGTCGATGTCGCCGGGGGCCAGCGCCGCCAGCCGGGCCGCCAGCTCGACGGCCTTGGGGTGGGCGTAGCCCCACAGCGGGAAGTAGGCGAGGTCCTCGGCCTGGGCCGCAGCGGCCCGGGCCAGCTCGGTCCGGCCGTAGCCGACCTGGACGGTGAACAGCCCGGACAGCCCGTCGAGGTAGCGCCGGCCGCGGTCGTCCCACACGTGGGCGCCCTCGCCCCGGACGATCACGGGCACGTCGACCTCACCGCCGGCGTAGGCGCCGAGCCGGGTGAAGTGCATCCACAGATGCCGCCGGGCCAACGCCTGGAGGTCGGTCTCGGTCACGGTCGCATGGTAAGGACCAGTTCCCGCCGCTGCCCGATGTTCCAAGGGCGCCGGTCCCCCCTACAGTTCGTGGTCGGGAGGTGACGGATGGAGCGCATGGCGGACGCGGACCGAATCCCGGCGATCGAGGGGGTGGACGACCTGGTCGCGGCGTTCGACGCCTTGGCGGCTCGGCGGCCCCCGGGTGATCCGCCGATCCCGGTGCTCCTGGTGCGGGGCGACCGCGCCGACGGCCTGGTGCTCGGCCTGGGCGAGCGGCTGCGGTCGGGCGGCGGCGAGGCGACCGTGCCCCACGTGGTGGTGGCGGCCCGGCGTCGCCGCGAGCCCTCCGACGACATCGCCTTCCTCGACCAGCTGGCCAACGACATCTGCCGGTCGGCCCCCGCGGGGATGGGCCGCATCGGCCTGCCCACCTACTGGCTCGTGCGCGACGTCCTCGACACGCCGATCCACCGCCGCTCGGTCGCCGAGCAGCGCCGCGAGCTGCGCGACCGGCTCTACGCCCGGCACCGTGACGACCGGCCGGCGATCGACTGGCTGGTGCGGCTGGCCACTGCCGACAACCCCAACCGGCTGCTGCAGGCCGTCCAGGCCCTGCTGCAGCCGGTCGCCGTCGACGTGCCCCGGCTGGTGTTCGGCCGCCGGCTGGCCCGGAGCCGCCGGCTGCGCTGGTTCGTCGACCAGATCGCCCGGGTGACCGGCCGCCCCCACGACGACGTGCTGGGCGCGGCGCTGGCCGTCACCCGCGAGGGGCCCGAGCGTGGCAACGCCACCCTGGTCCACCGGCTGCTGGTCCTGGCCCTGCGGCGCGACGTCGACGCCGCCTTCCGGTCGAGCCCGGTCTCGTGGCAGCGGCGCCGCCGGGTGTCGCCGCTGGTCGTGCTGGTGGACGACCTCGACCCGGGTGCCGCGGCCCACCGGTTCGTCGACACGCTGGTCGCCGTGGCCGGCGACGTGCCCCGGGGCAGCCTGCTGGTGGTGGCCGGGCTGGCGGCCGGCGCCGACCTGCCGCCGTCCATGGGCGCCGACGCCCGACCGCTGACGCCCGAGCGGGCGGCCGCGGCGCTGGCGCCCCTGATCGACCGGGGCCGGGCCCTCGACGCCGAGGCCCTGGTGGTGACCACCGGCGATGGCGACGCCGACGACGACGAGCGCGCCGCCTCGTGGCTGGCCGTCAACCAGAAGGTACAACCGTCCCGGGCCCACCTCCCGGTCCTGGTCCCGGCGCTCACGATCGTCGTGGCGATGCTGGTCGTGGTGCTGGTGCCGTTCGCCCTGTGGTCGGTGGTCATGGGGGGTGGCAGCGGCGACGATGCCTGCCCCGGCATCACCCGCTCGGCCAGCGGCGAGTGGATCGGCCTGGGCGACGGCACAGCCGACTGCACGTTCTTCCCCGACCCCCGGAACGAGGTGGAGGAGGACCACCAGGAGGTCGAGCGCCAGATCGCGGCGGAGAACGACCGGGTGGTCGCCGCCGGGCCGCCGTACACCACGACGGTGTTCGTCTCGCCGGTCACCCGGCCCGAGGGGCCCGAGCGGCGGGGGCAGACCGGCCTGCCCCAGCTGCGGGGCGTGGCCCTGGCCCAGGCCGAGCTCAACCGCCGGGCCGCCGACAGCCAGACCGACATGCCGGTGCGGGTGCTGCTGGCCAACCCGGGCGACCGGTTCGTCTACGGACCGCAGGTGGCCCGGCAGATCAACGCCGAGGCCCGGCGCGACCCCACGCTGGTCGGCGTGGTGGGGATCGCCCAGAGCCGGGGGGCGAGCCGGGAGGCGGTCGGCATCCTGGCCGACGAGGGCCTGCCGGTGGTGGCGGGACCGGTGACCGGCGACGCCATGACCGGCTCGTCGGCGTACTACTACCAGGTCTCGCCCCAGAACGAGCGGGTGGCCCGGGTGCTCGTGGCGTTCGCCACCACGGCCGCCGACGATCGCCTCTCCGCCACCCGGGCGGTGATCGTGAAGGACCACTCCGACGAGTACAGCCAGAACCTGGCCGGCGACATCCGCCGGTCGTTCGACGCCGAGGGCACGATCGTCCGTACGTTCTCGTACCCCATCGAGGACGCGTCCGAGGAGATGCCGGAACCCGACCCCGCCAACCAGGAGGTGCGGGTGTCGTCGCACCGGCAGCTGGCCCAGGACGTGTGCACGGCGCTGGAGGGCGACCCGGCGGCGGTCGTGTTCTTCGCCAGCCGGGCCCAGCAGCTGCCGGGGATGCTCAACAGCATGGTCAACGAACCGGCCTGCCGTGGGCCGGTCACGGTGGTGGCCGGCACCGACATCACCAAGCTCGTGCAGGACCCCGACGTCGACCTGGGGCGCTATCCCGACGTGCGCCTGTTCTACGGTGCGTTCGCGTCGCCGATCCTGCAGGAGAGCCCGGTCGCAGGCCGGTTCGTGGGCGACTACACGGACGCCTACGGCTCGACCGACATCGCCGTCGAGATGAGCGATCCCGCGCTCACCTACGACGCCCTGTTCGCCATGCAGGTGGCGGCGAACCTGGTGTCGGAGGCGAAGGTGACGCTCTCGCCCGGCACGGTGGCCGCCAAGCTGGACGGCGGCGAGGTCAGCTTCAACGGCGCCACCGGCTACATCCACTTCGACGGCGACCTCGAGGTGAACCGGGTGCCCGAGGACAAGCCGGTGCTGGTGCTGGAGGCCACTCCCGAGCCGTCGGCGCCGCTGCTGGTCTGCGGTCGGTTGGCCGAGTCGGTGGAGCGCACCACCTGGGGGCCCGACGGGTTCCCCTGCCCGAGGGACCAGCGCTAGCCGCCGGCCACCGGGTGGTCGAGGCCCTTCGACAGGAGGGTGAAGGCCTCGTCGAGCATGGTCAGGAGGGTCTCACCGTCGCTGTGGGGCTCGACGACCCAGCGGCCGACGACGGTCCACATCGTGTTGCTCACGGCCGACGCCACGACGTGGGCCCGGTAGTCGTCCTTGGCCACGCCCATGCGGGCGGCGAAGTCGGCGGCCATCTCGTCGTGGTGCTCGTTGAAGTGCTCACGGGCGATGGCCTGGAGGCTGGGGGTGCCGAGCATGATCCGGATCTGGCGCACCAGCAGCGGGTCGCCGGTGAGGGCGCCGACCAGCTCCTCGCGCAGCACCTGGCGGGTGGCCTCGACCGGCCCCTCCTCGGGCGGCCGGGTGCCGAGCCGCACGGCCAGATCGTCGTCGTCGGGCTCGCCATCGGCGCCGACCTTGCGGCCCATGATCACGTCGACCTTCGAGTCGAAGTAGCGGAAGAACGTGCGGGGCGAGACGTCGGCGGCATCGGCGATCTCGTCGACGGTGGTGGCGTCGTAGCCCTTGCTCTCGAACAGGTCGATCGCGGCCGCCGCGATCGCGTCCCGGGTGCGCGCCTTCTTGCGTTCCCGCAGGCCGCACGGCTTGTCCATGCCTCCCATCATGCCTTCTGCTGTCGCCCCTCCGTGACTGATGTCATGGGTTGACAAGTGTCAG